>Ga0065721_10004889_pt1 | contig 51876 bp, 42 predicted proteins | sample Mesricmetagenome_FD_59108 | JGI IMG/M metagenome (GOLD analysis project Ga0065721, IMG submission 59108) | Mesophilic microbial community from rice straw/compost enrichment Sample: eDNA_1 v2 (version 2) | ecosystem: Engineered > Solid waste > Grass > Composting > Bioreactor | place: USA: Davis... | reverse complement strand
AGGTCATCAAGGACGACGACTGGTGGGTCCGCCCCCGCGCCGCCGATGCGCTCGGCAAGATCGGCGGGCCGCGCGTCGTCGACGCCGTCATCGAGCTGATTCGCGACGAAGACGAAGACGTGCGCCGCGCCGCCATCGAAATCCTGAATCAGACCAAGGACGAGCGCGCCATCAACTTCCTGATCGAAGCCACCAAGGACAAGGACTGGTGGGTCAGCGAGCGCGCCGTCGATGCGCTGGCGGAGATCGGCAGCAAGAAGGCCGTGCCCGCGCTGCTGGATCTGCTGAAAACAGACAACACCCGCTCATTGCCGACCGTGGCGCGAGCGCTCGGCAAGCTCGGCGATACGCGCGTGATCGAGTCGCTGGTGCACCTGCTGGATCGGCCCGAGAAAGAGATCAAGGTCGAGGCCATCAACGCCCTCGCCCGCCTCGCCGACGACAAGCGCGCCGATGCGGTGCGCAGCTACATTCAGGCGGCCGGCTCCAATACCAACGATCCGACCATCGAGCACGCCGCGATCCGCGCCATCGAAGATATCGACCTGCGCTATTCCAGCACCGCCGTCGCCGCCGCCATCAAGGCCGGTCGCACTGGCTCCGAGCCGGCGCGCGGCGCGGGCAGGACCATGGGCGCGGAACCGGCGCGCACGCTGCTGATCGATCGCGGCGATGTCGATCAGGTCATCAAGAAAGCCGAGGAATCGGCGGCGGCCACCGCCAAGCTCGACATCGGCACGCTCAAGCCGGGCGATGTGGTCGAAGGCCGTTACAAGTTCATCGAGAAGATCGGCAAGGGCGCGTTCGGTACCGTGCTGCTGATGGAAGACACGGTGGTCGAGGAGCGGCTGATCCTGAAGTTCCTGAACCCGAACGTGGCGCAGGACGAAGAGATGATGAAGCGTTTCGTGCACGAGCTGCGCTACTCGCGCAAGATCACGCACAAGAACGTCATCCGCATCTACGACTTCCTGTACATGCGCGGCAACTACGCCATCTCGATGGAGTATTTCCCGTCGCACACGCTGGGCAGCGAAATCGTCAACGAGAAGCCGTTGCCGCTGCCCCGCGCCATCCAGTACGGCATCGACATCTGCACCGGCATGACGGTCGCGCATCACGCCGGCATCGTGCATCGTGACTTGAAGCCCGCCAACATCCTGATCAACAACGAGGGGCTGCTGAAGATCGTGGACTTCGGCGTTGCCGCCGCGCAGAAGGAAGGCGACACGCAGCTCACCAAGACCGGTTACGTGATCGGCTCGCCCAAATACATGGCGCCCGAGCAGATCCTCGGCAAGAAGGTGGACGAGCGCGCCGACATCTACAGCGTCGGCGTGATCCTGTACGAGATGGTCACGGGCGTGCCGCCCTACAGCCGCGGCGACCACATGTCGGTCATGTATCAGCACGTGCAGGGCAAGGCGAAGTCGGCCATCGAGGTCAACCCGCAGCTGCCCCGGCCGCTCTCCGACCTGGTCAGCAAGGCCATGGCGGTGGACAAGACCAAGCGCTTCCAGAGCATGGACGAGCTGCGCATCGCGCTGGAAAAAGCGCTGACCTGAGCGGCGCGCCACGGCCCTGCACGGCAGGCGCCCGCCGGGCGCGACGGATTTTTGACGCACGACCCCGACCGGGACGTGCCATTGATCGCCCGTCGTCCCCCGTTGGTCGCAAAGTGAGTGGCGGCGACCCGCCCTGACACGGTAGGCTCCCGCCGCCACGGACCTCAAGTTCTTTGCATGGCCCGAATAGACGCCTTTCTCAAGCTCGGCACCGATCAAGGCTGTTCCGACATCCACTTCGCGGTCGGCCTGCCGCCCATGTTGCGAATGCATGGCGATCTGCTGCCGATCAAATTCCGCGACCTGAGCCAGGCCGAGCTGGAAGGCTACATCGTCGAGATCATGAATCGCGGCCACCAGGATCAGCTGCGCCGGGGCCACGACGTTGACTTCTCCTATGTCGCGAGCAACGGGGGGCGCTTCCGCGTCAACGTGTTCCGAAAGGAAACGGGCGTCGGCGCCACGTTCCGCGCCATTCCGTCCGACGTGCCGACCATCGACCGGCTGGCGCTGCCGCCCATCGTCAAGAAGCTGTGCGACAACCACCAGGGCATGATCCTGGTCACCGGCTCCACCGGCACGGGCAAGTCGACCACGCTCGCGGCAATGATCGATTACCTCAACTCGACGCGCCGGCTGAACATCATCAGCCTGGAAGACCCCATCGAGTTCGTGCACAAGAGCAAACAAAGCCAGGTCATCCAGCGCGAGCTGAACACGCACCTGCCGTCGTTCTCCGAAGGCGTGCGCGCGGCCATGCGCGAAGACCCCGACGTGATCCTGGTCGGCGAATTGCGAGACGCGGATACCATCCGCTGGGCGATGACCGCCGCCGAAACCGGCCACCTGGTGCTCGGCACGCTGCATACGACCGGCGCGGTGAAAACCATCGACCGTATCGTGGACGCGCTGCCGGCCGACGAGCGCGAGCAGACCAAGGCGTTCCTGGCCAACAGCCTGATCGCCGTCGTCACGCAGGTGCTGGTGAAGACCGCCGACCAACGCGGCCGCAAGGCGATCTGCGAAATCATGGTCGTGACCCGCGCCATCGGCAAATTGATCATGACCGATCAGACGCACCAGATTCCCTCGCAGCTGCAGATGGGCAAGGACCTGGGCATGCAGATGCTCGACCAGTCGCTGCTCGCCAACGTACAGGCCAAGGAAATCGATCCCGACGACGCCTACGTGTACGCGAACGACAAGAAGCTGTTCGCGCGCTTCGTCACCGATACCAGCGTATTGCCCAAGCTCGACCTGGCCCCGGGCTGATCATGAAAACATTCATTCAACCCCCGGGTACAGGATGTACCCCGCCGCCAGAGGCGGCGAGCGAGTGCCAAAAGTCGCGCCTTTTGCCAGCTCGCACGAGGGTCGCGGCAGGATGCCCGATCCCGAGTATTTGATATGAGCATTGAAGCCAGCCAAGCCGCAGCAGCGGGCGCGACGCAGAACACTTATGTGCCGCGCCGGATCGACGAGTTCCTCAAGGAAGTGCTGAGCAAGAACGGCTCGGACCTGCACTTCATCGCGGGCGATCCGCCGCGCATTCGTTTGTATGGCGAGCTGCACAACCTGCGGCCCGAGCCGCTGACGCCGCAGTTCGTGGAAGAAACATTGCGCGAGATCATGCCGCGCGCCGCGGCCATGCGCCTGGAAGAAAAGCACGGCGCCGACTTCGCGTACATCATTCCCGGCGTCTCGCGCTTTCGCGTCAACGTCATGCGCCATTTGTACGGGTTGGGCTGCGTGTGCCGCGCCATTCCCTCCAAAGCCCTGACCCTGGACCAGCTCAATGTGCCGGATGCCATCCGCAACCTGTGCAAGGTGAACAATGGCTTGATCCTGGTGACCGGCAAGACCGGCTCGGGCAAGTCGACCACGCTGGCCGCGATGATCGACGACATGAACGCGCGGCTGAAAGGTCACATCCTCACCATCGAGGACCCGATCGAGTTCGTGCATCAACGCAAGAACTGCCTGGTGAGCCAGCGCGAGATCGGCACGCACAGCCCGTCGTTCTCCGAGGCGTTGCACTCGGCGCTGCGTGAAGATCCCGACGTGATCCTGGTCGGCGAGTTGCGCGACTACGAAACCATGAGCATCGCGGTGACCGCGGCCGAGATGGGCATCCTGGTGATGGGCACGTTGCACACCAACGGCGCCGCGCCGACCGTCGACCGCATCGTGAACGCCTTCCCGGCGGACAAGCAGTCGCACGTACGAGCGATGCTCTCCACGTCCCTGCGCGGCGTGATCTCGCAGCAGCTGATCCCCAGGGCCGGCAAGCCGGGCCGCGTCGCCGCCCACGAAATCCTGGTGAACACCCCGGCCGTGGCCAACCTGATCCGCCAGGGCAAACTCGACCAGCTGGAGAACGCCATGCAGAGCGGCGCCGCCTTCGGCATGCGCCTGATGGACAGCGCCATTCAGGAGTTGCTGGACAAGGGCATCATCAGCGGCAGGCACGCCTACCAGAAGGCCATCAACAAGGCGAAGTTCGAGCAGTTCAAGGACATGGGCTGACGGCCGCCCGCGTGTGCTGCGCATCCATCATCGTTGCCGCAGCGGCGAAACTGAAGTGAAATCCCGCGCGGCCTGATCCGCGCGATAACCCACGGACGATGGGTTGCCTGAAATAGCCGAATGCTCTTGATTTTGGAGAGAAGAGGCATTACACCACCGTTCACCATGCGACCCCGCAACTTCACCAAGCAGATGGCGCAGGAAGTGCTGCGAAAGCACTGGGACCGCAGGGTGCCGGTGGACCCCGCCGCACTTGCCGTGAAGATGCAGGCGAAGGTCGTCGGCACCGACCTCGGAGAGCTCAGCGGCAAGTTCACACTGACGCAAGCCGGGCCGTTGATCGAATTCAACGCCACCGAACCGGAAGTGCGGCAGCGATTCAGCATCGCCCACGAATTGGGACACTTCGTGTTGGGACACGGCTCCGCCTTTCGCGATCCCGCCAAGAATTTCTCGGCTTCTCACTTTGACTACAACGAAGTCGATGCGAACAAGTTTGCCGCGGAACTGTTGATGCCCGAATCCGCGGTAGCGCAATTCGTGCGTGACGATGAGCTGTACGATTTGCGCGCGCTGGCCAAACGCTTCCACGTTTCGGAAGCCGCCATGAAATACCGGCTCAAGAACCTCGGCTGGATCAAATAATAAATGCCCGATCCTCAGGATCTCTCGACAGGGGAAGTCTCGGCGACGGTACGGGCCGTCGCGAACTGGCAGATTCGCGAAGAAAATCAGCGGCTGAAATGGAAGACGGGGGTGTTGATCGGCTCGGCCGCGATCGTCATCGTGTTTTACGCAACGCTACTGGCCTTCATCTTTCGCATCAGGATGTGCTGGGTCAATCCCGCCTCGACCAACCTGATCATCGGCATCCTGGCGGCCATTCCCACCCTGCTCGCGATCAATCTGGTGCGCATGGTCGCCAGGCCGACGGCGTCGCAGGATCCCGACGATATCGGACACAACCCCTGGCTGGCGCTCGGCAAAGAGGCCTTGGACGTGCTGAAGAACTGGTCGAAGCCCTCCAGCGGTTGACTCACCGGGCGGGAGATGTCCGGCACCTCGCCACCTGCCCACCGTGGCATAATTTGGCTCCTTTGCCCTCGCCTTGCCGCGCTAAATGACTGCCGCACCTCGCAATTATTTCGTCACGACCGCCCTGCCGTACGCCAATGGACCGTTCCACATCGGTCATATCATGGAGTACATCCAGGCCGACATCTGGGTGCGGTTCCAGCGCCTGCAGGGCCACAAGGTCCACTGGATGGGCGCGGACGACGCGCATGGCGCTCCCATCATGCTCAAGGCCGAAGCCGAAGGCATCACGCCGGAGGAACTGGTCGGGCGCATCGCCGCCGGCCGGCCGCGCTCGCTCAACGGCTTCCTGCTGAGCTTCGATCACTGGCACTCGACCCATTCGCCCGAGAACACCGAGCTGTCGCAGGAGATCTACCGCGCGCTCAAGGCCAACGATCTGATCTACGACAAGCCGGTGGAGCAGTTCTTCGATCCGGTCAAGAACATGTTCCTCGCCGATCGCTACATCAAGGGCGAGTGCCCGAACTGCCACGCCCCGGATCAGTACGGCGACGCGTGCGAGAACTGCAGCTCCGTGTATGCGCCCACCGATCTGATCAATCCGTACTCGACCCTGTCCGGCGCGAAGCCGGTGCGCAAGAGCTCGGATCATTTCTTTTTCAAACTGTCCGACCCGCGCTGCGTCGAGTTCCTCACCGAGTGGACCAAGCGTCTGCAGCCGTCGGTCGCGAACAAAGCCAGCGAATGGCTGAGCGGCAAGGGCGATCAGGAGCTGGGCGACTGGGACATCTCGCGCGATGCGCCCTACTTCGGCATTCCGATCCCCGACGCGCCGGGCAAATATTTCTATGTGTGGCTGGACGCGCCGGTCGGTTATCTCGCGGCACTGAAGAACTATTTCACCACTGGCAAAGCGAAGGCCAATGGCGAGCCGCGCAGCTTCGAGCAGTTCATCAGCGCGGACGATGTCCAGCAGATCCATTTCATCGGCAAGGACATCATCTATTTCCATACGCTGTTCTGGCCGGCGATGCTGAAGTTCGCCGGGCGCAAGATTCCGGACAACGTCTACGTGCACGGCTTCATCCAGCTGGGTGGCTCGAAGATGTCGAAGTCTCGCGGCACCGGCCTGAGCCCGGTCCGTTATCTCGACCTCGGCATGAATCCCGAGTGGCTGCGCTATTACCTGGCCGCCAAGCTCAATGCGAACGTCGAAGACATCGACTTCAACCCCGACGATTTCGTGGCACGCGTGAACTCGGACCTGGTCGGCAAGTACGTCAACATCGCCAGCCGCTGCGCCGGGTTCATCACCAAACGTTTCGGCGGCAAGCTCGGCGCGCTCGATCCAGCGGCTCAGCAGCTGCAGCAGGATTTCGCCAGCGACGCAGAATGCTGGAACCGCATCGGCGAGTTGTATGAAGGCCGCGAGTTCGGCAAGGCGATGCGCGAGATCGGCACGCTGCTGGATCGCGTAAACCAGTACATCGACTCGGCCAAGCCGTGGGAGCTGGCGAAGGTCGCCGGCGAAGAGCACCGACTGCACCAGGTCTGCTCGACCGCGTTGAACTTCTTCTGGTACCTCACCGTGCTGCTGGCGCCGGTGCTGCCGGAGACGGCGCGCAAGGTGCAGGCTTTCCTGCGGCTGAGCGATGCGCAGATGCGCTGGGGCCAACACCAGTGGCTGCCCGCGGGTCACGAGATCGGCACCTACGAACATCTGCTCCAGCGCGTCGATCCGAAACAGCTGATCGCGCTGTTCGACACCGGCGAGCCGGAAGTGAAGCCGGCCGCAAAGGCCACGACGGTCGCCTCCACCAAGCCGGCCGAGGCGAAGGCGGCAGCCGACGAGCCGGTGGGCGAAATCAGCATCGACGATTTCGCCAGGATCGATCTGCGCATTGCCAGGGTCGTCGCGGCCGAAACCGTCGAAGGCTCGGACAAGCTGCTGAAGCTCACGCTCGACGTGGGCGACAGCCAGCGTACAGTGTTCTCCGGCATTCGCTCGGCGTATGCGCCAGAGCAACTGGTGGGCCGCCTCACGCTGGTCCTGGTGAACCTGAAGCCGCGCAAGATGCGCTTCGGCACCTCCGAAGGAATGGTGCTGGCCGCGGGACCGGGCGGCAAAGATATCTTCCTGCTCTCGCCCGACTCCGGCGCGACCGCAGGCATGAAGGTGAAATAGCCACGCGGCGGCACCGCTCGAACCATGTCCGCGCTTTTGCTCATTCTGCTCAGCGCCGTCCTGGTGAACGTGATGGCTCTGACGCGCATGCCTTCGTGGCGCCCGTTCGCCGCCGTCACGGGAACCTTCAAGGGCGCGCAGGGCCTGGCGATCGCATCGCTGATCGCCATTCCGCTGGTGGCCACCATCGCCTGGTCGTTGTCGGCGTGGGTGCTGAAGCCGAACGGCCTCGGCTATCTCGGAACGTTTGTATTTGTGATCGTCGCGGTGGCGGTCGTGCCGCTGGTCGAACTGATCATGCGGCGCGACGCTCGTCTGCAACCCCAGCGCCCCGGCTTCCCCCTGCTCGTGACCACCAACTCCGCCGTGCTCGGTATCGCGCTGATGGTGGACGCACGGATGCAGAACATCGTCGATGCCGTGTCATTCTCCGTCGCCATGGCCGCGGCGTTGGGTTTCCTGATGCTGGCATTCGCCGCCATGCACGACCGCTTGCAGCACGCCGACGTGCCCGGCGTGTTCCGGGATGCGCCGCTCGCGCTGGTCAGTGCCGGCATCATGGCGCTGGCGTTCATGGGCTTCACCGGACTGATTCAGGAATGACGACCTGGCGATGATCACCGCGCTCGTCACAATCATGGTGCTCGCTGCCCTCGCCGGCCTGGCGACGGTGGTCACGGCCGGCGCGCCCGAAGAAATCTCGTTGGCCGATCGCATCGACGCCTTGCTGCCACAGACGCAATGTCGACGCTGCACGTTCGCCGGCTGCCGTCCTTACGCGGAAGCGATCGCGCAGGGCGCGGCCGATATCAACCAGTGTCCGCCCGGAGGCGAGCGCACGGCAAAGGCTCTGGCGCGCTTGATGGGCGTGGCGCCCAAGCCGGTCGGCAAGGAATTCGGCGTCGTTCCCGATCATCCGGCGGTGGCTTTCATCGAAGAAGAAGCGTGCATCGGTTGCACCAAGTGCATCCAGGCCTGTCCGGTCGACGCCATCGTCGGAGCCTCTCGTCACATGCACACGGTGATTGCGGCGGACTGCACCGGATGTGAGTTGTGCATTCCACCCTGCCCGGTCGATTGCATCATCATGCGACCGGCGCCCACGGTCGCGCGATGACCGCCAGCGAACTACTCACCGGCGGTCTGCGCCTCGAAGCGCACAAGCAGCGTTCCACCAAGGCACCGATCCGCATCGCGAGTCTGGCGGAGCGCTATGTGATTCCGCTCGATCAGCACTCGGGTTTGTCGGCAGTGCCGCTGGTGAAGCCTTCGGATCGCGTGCGCATGTGGCAACCGATTGCGCAGCCGGCGCCCGGCATCAGTGCCTGGCTCCACTCGCCAGTCTCTGGAGAGGTGGTTGCGATCGAGCCGAGACCCGCTCCGCATCGACTCGGCGCGCCGACGCTCAGCATCGTCATTGCCAACGACGGTCGCGACGAGCGCTTCGAGAACGCAGCCGCGATCGTTTCCTTCGAACAGATATCGCCGACCGAAGCGTGCGAGCACATCGGGCGCGCCGGCATCGTCGGACTGGGCGGCGCTGCGTTTCCCACCGCGAACAAACTCGAAAGCTCGCTGTGCGAGAACGGCCCGCAGCTGCTGCTCAATGGCGCCGAGTGCGAGCCTTACATCAGTTGTGACGAAATGCTGATGCGCGAGCGCGCCGAGGACATCGTGTTCGGCGGCCGAGCGTTGCTTCACGCGCTTTGCGCCCGGAACTGCACGATCGCGATCGAGGAGGATGTTCCGGAAGCACAGGCTGCTCTGCTTCGAGCCATCGAGAAAGCGGGCGATTCGAGGATTCGAATCAAAGTCGTGCCGGCGATTTATCCCGCCGGCGGCGAGCGGCAGTTGATTGCCACGGTCTTCGGCGTCGAAGTCCCACACGATGGCCTGCCGGCAGACATCGGCATCGTCTGTCAGAACGTCGGCACGGCCGCGGCCATCGCTCGCTGGATTCGTGACGGACAACCGTTGGTGAGCCGCATCGTCACCGTCACAGGGGACGGCGTGACAGAAGCCGGCAACTGGGAAGCGCGTATCGGCACGCCATTCTCGAGTCTGATCGTCGACAGTGGCGGTTACACCGAACGCATGGCGCGGCTGATCATGGGCGGCTCGATGATGGGCATCCCACTGCCTCATGACGACCTGCCCGTCGTGAAGGCAACCAATTGCATCATCGCCGCTTCGGCTCTCGATCTGCAGCCGCGCAGCGCCGAAATGCCGTGCATCCGCTGCGGCAACTGCTCGCAAGCGTGCCCGGCTTTCCTGCTGCCACAACAACTGCACTGGTACTTGCAACCTTTCGACGGCGATCAACTCGCACGCCACGGCCTGCTCGACTGTATCGAATGCGGCTGCTGCGATTACGTCTGCCCCAGCCAGATCCCGCTGGTCGAACGCTTCCGCGAAGCCAAGCCGCTGCTCACTCGTGAGCTCGACGCTCGACTCACCGCAGACGCCGCACGCGCCCGCTTCATCGCCCGCAACGAACGCCTCGCGCGCCTCGAAGCCGAACATCGTGCGAAACTGGCGGCGAAGCGGCGCCCCAGGAACGAGCCCACCTCATGACCTTCCCGACGACACCCGCCCCGCATGTGGTCGCGCATGACAGCGTCGGGCGAGTCATGCGGATCGTCATTTATGCATTGCTGCCGACCGTGCTGCTGCATGTGGCGTTCTTTGGTGTGGGCCTGTTGGTGCAAATCACGTTGGGAGTGGCGACGGCGCTGGTCTCGGAAGCGCTGGCGTTGCGACTGCGGCGCAAGCCGGTCGAACCGTTTCTGAAAGACGGCAGCGCGATCGTCACGGCGATGCTGCTGGCGCTGTGCCTGCCGCCGCTGGCGCCGTGGTGGCTGGTGGTGAGTGGCACCGCGTTCGCCATTCTGCTGGCGAAACATTTGTATGGGGGCCTGGGCGCGAATCCGTTCAATCCGGCGATGGTCGGTTATGCCGTGCTGCTGGTTTCGTTTCCGGTGCAGTTGCTGCAGTGGCTGCCGCCCGCGGGCATGGATATGGAACAGGTGAAGTTGTCGATCGGCGAAACCGTCCAGACCATTCTTACTGGGTCGTTGCCGTCGCGGCTCACCTGGGACGCCGTAACGTCACCGACGCCGCTGGAGGCGTTGCGCACCAATCTGAAAATGGGCATGACGATGGCCGAGGCGCAAGCGGCGCCGATCTTCGGCACGCTCGGCGGCCGCGGCTGGGAATGGATCAATCTGGCGACGCTGGCCGGCGGCCTCGCGTTGCTGGGGTTGCGCATCATCCGCTGGCACATCCCGGTGGCCATGCTCAGCGCCATCGTGATCAGCGCCTCGCTGATGTACATGGTCGATCCCGGCACCTATGCCGGCCCGATCTTTCATCTCACTTCCGGCGCGAGCCTGCTGGGCGCATTCTTCATCGCGACCGACCCGATCTCGGCGGCCACCAGCGATCGGGGGCGGTTGATTTACGGCGCCGGCATCGGCGTGCTGACCTACGTGATCCGCACCTGGGGCGGCTATCCCGATGGCGTCGCGTTCGCGGTGTTGCTGATGAACCTGTCGGTGCCGCTCATCGATCGCTACACGATCCCGCGCATCTATGGCCATGCCCGCTGACAAGCGCAACCTCGCCAGACCGACGGTGACGCTCGTGATCATCGCGGCCGTGCTCACGGTCGGGCTGGTCACGTTGGCGAACCTCACGCGCGACCGGATCGCCCGCAATCAAGAAGTCTGGATCAAACAGCATCTGGATGCGCTCGTCGCTCCGCAGAGCTACGACAACGATCCCCTCACCGACACCATCGAGGTCATCGCGCCCGACCTGCTCGGCACGGCCGCACCGGTCACAGCGTATCGGATGCGCAAGGGCGGACTGCCAGTCGCGGTCGCCATTCGCTCGATCGCACCCGATGGCTACCGCGGCCCGCTGGAGTTGCTGGTCGCCATCGCTCCCGGCGGCCAGCTGATCGGTGTGCAGGTCATCCGTCACAACGAAACACCCGGCCTCGGCGATGCGTTCGAAAATCGTGACGCCGGCTGGCTGGATAAATTTCGGGGTCTGTCCTTGAGCAAGCCGCCACAGCAGCGCTGGACGGTGCGTCGCGACGGTGGCGACTTCGATGCGTTCACCGGCGCGACCATTACGCCGCGAGCCATCGTGAAGGCGGTACGACGGACTCTGGAGTTCTATCAAGGCAATGAGGACCGTTTGTATCAGGACGGCAAACCTCGATGAATACGCCCGCAGCTCATAATGACGACGCGGAGGGCCTGAGCGTGAGGCCCGGCGCGGCGAGCAATTTCCCGCCGCCCCCTGCGAGACATCGCGCGTTCGGCAGCACATTGCAACTGCTCGCGCTGTGTCCGTTGCTCGCCGTGAGCGATACCGTCGTCAAAGCGCTCGGCTTCGGCGCTCTGGTGCTGGTGATATTTCCACTCGCGACGCTGTTACTCGCCGCCGTCCGTCGCTGGCTGGATGAGTCCATCGTCCTTCCTTGCAGCCTGCTCGTCACAGCAGGGCTCGTCACCGCAGCAGAACTGTTCATGCGCGCATGGTTCCATGACTTGGGCGCGTCGTTCGGCGTGTTCCTGCCACTGCTCGCCGTGAACGTCGTAGTGATCGATCAGCTGCAAACATCCAGCGCGGATCGCGGCACGGCGCTGATCCGCAGCGTGCGCATTGCCGTCGGTATCGCCCTGACCTTGATTGCGCTGGGCCTCGCTCGCGAGCTCGTTGGCCGGGGTTCGTTGCTGAGCGGCGCCGCCACGCTGTTCGGCAGCTGGGCACAGCAGCTGGAGATCAAAGTATTCAGCGTCGACATGGGCTTCCTGCTCGCCCTGCTGCCGCCCGGCGCATTCATTTCGCTGGGCCTGCTGATCGCCGCACGCAACTGGATGGCCCGCCGCAAATCCACCCCACCATGAACCGCAAAAAGATCGCCGCGATTTTCGAACGCCTCAAGGCCGCCAATCCCAAGCCGACCACCGAGCTGGAATATTCCACGCCGTTCGAGCTGCTGATCGCGGTGATCCTGTCGGCCCAGGCGACCGACAAGAGCGTCAATCTCGCCACGCGCGAGCTGTACAAACATGCCAACACACCGCAGGCCATCCTGGCGCTCGGCGTGGACGGGCTCTCGAAGTACATCAAGACCATCGGGCTGTTCAATACCAAGGCGAAGAATGTGATTGCGACCTGTCGCATCCTGATCGAACAGCATGGCGGGCAGGTTCCGGAATCGCGCGAAGCATTGGAAGCGTTACCTGGCGTCGGCCGCAAAACGGCGAATGTGATTTTGAACACCGCGTTCGGCCATCCCACGATCGCGGTCGACACGCACATCTTCCGCGTCGCGAACCGCACCGGCCTCGCGCCGGGCGACAACGTGCGCACTGTCGAAGATCATCTCCTGAGGGTGGTGCCACCGGAGTACGCGCACGATGCACATCACTGGCTGATCCTGCACGGCCGTTACACCTGCATTGCCCGCAAACCGAAGTGCCCGGAATGTGTGATCCGTGATCTCTGCGAGTACAAGGACAAGACGCCACCGGAAACCAAGCCGGAGAGGCGCAGCATCTTTGCGCAGCCCAAACGCACAGCAACGAAACCGACTGTCGCGGCAACCAAGGCGAAGCTCGCGCAGAAGCTCAGAAACAAACGCGTCTGAGCGCACCCTGAATCGCTGTACGTTTATCTCTGAGGCCGCTTGCAAACCGGGCTGCGACAGCCGCAAGTGTCGACAGAATTGACACGCCGATATCTCATTTGAGCCTCCTTGCAAAAACTCACAACCCGCGCGCTAGAATCGCAAGCCACGGCTGACGGCCAGCCGGACAACAAACAAGCACAGCGGGTCACGGCCGCCCCAAGGGAAGATTCGAGTGTTCGCTCAGCGGATTCCGGTTCTCGTATTGCTCTCTTGCGTCCTCGCCGCTTGCGGCGGTGGCGGTAGCAGCGAAGGTGCAGGTACAGGCGTCAATCAGCCTCCGCCGACCACGCCACCAACCACACCGCCGGGGGGCGATCCTCCCACGAATCCGCCGCCCTCACCGCCCGCCGACGACGAATTGAGCAGCGCGCAGAACGCCAAGCTGCGCATCTTTCAGGATCAAGACCTGCTCACCATCGACTGGCAGGACCTGTTCGACAACGAGCTCGGCTATCAACTGCAGCGGCGCGGTGCCGATGGCGAGTGGCAAGCAGTCAACACGCTCGGGCCGGGCGACGGCGAACGTATGCTGTGGATGCCCATCATCGGGGTCTCGGGCTCCTATCGGCTGGTCGCGCTGCTGGACGATCATGTGATGCCGCTGCACGCGGGCCTGAACGAAACCGAATTCCCCCTCGATCTGGGCCCCTCGCCGATGACCATCACGCTCGATCAAGCCGAGCCGGTGACGGGAAACGTGCAGGTCAGCATGCAAAATGTCGGGCCGGCGCTGTCCGTGGTGTACCAGTTGGATAACCAGCGAATCGCCGAATCGAGCGCGGGCGGTGCATTCACCGCAACGCTGCCGCCGGAACGTCTTCTGAACGGACGGCACACACTCACGGCGCTGGTCCAGAAAACCGAAGGCCTGTTCATCTATCTCAACCGGTCGCTGCACGTGAACAATCCGAGCCTGGCGCTGCTGCTGGGCGTGACTCAGTCCTCGACCATCGCCAGCACGCTCCTGAGGATGAACGCCCTGGCCACGTCCCAGGCTGGCGTGGCCTCGATCGCCTTCTTCGTCAACGACGCGCCGGTGTCAGTGCTGACCGCGCCCGACGAGACCGGCCGCTACGTGGTCACACTCGATCGCAGCACCCTGCCCTCCGGCCTGAACGCATTTCGGGCGGTAGCGACCGACTACAACGGCGCCAGCGTCAGCATGGAACAGCGCTTCACGATCAATCAGTGGCCGTCGCTGGAAGTCAGCGGACTGTTCGACGGCATGATTGCGGCGAACGGCCGGCTGGATGTGCAGGCCACCTTCGGTGATGACACGCCCGGCGCCACACTGACCATCCTGGTCGGCCAACACCGGCTGGTGCAGACGCAGACCAGCCCGCTGCGCGGCAGCTACTCGCTCGATGGCATCGCGCCCGGACGATATCCCGTGCTCGTTCGTGTCCGGGATGCGACCGGCAAAGTCAACGTGCGCACCTATCAGGTCATCGTGTCGTCCACGGGACTGAGCTATGAGCTGCTCGCGACCGACGCCGCAGAACTGCTCGCCACCGATCGAGGCGCGCTGTTGTATAGAAAACATTCGGGCGCAACCGTGCTCGAGACGGCCACGGGGACGGAAACACAACTCCCGGCCGCAAGCGCCTCCTTCGAGCGCTACTGGCTGGTGGAAAACCGCATCGTTGCCAGGGGCAGCAACGGGCACGTTTATGTGCTCGATGCGAACGGACAGCCGACCGATCTGTCCGCGTCCGACCTGTATTCGGCGTTTCCAAAGGTTCGTGGCCCCTGGGTCACCTGGACACAACCGTCGTCGTTCAGGCTGTACAACGTGCGGACCGGCGAGTTACGCAGCGTGCAGCTTGGCGGCTCTTCATATGCTTCGATTCGCGAGTACGATCTGGATCCCACGCCTGGCAATGAACGCCTGGTGGTGGCGGCCACCATCGACAACGTCAGCGGCATCTACGGCCATAGCCTGACCACGAACACCACGCAGCTGCTGGTGAGCGGCCTGGCAGCGAGCCCACGCACCGACGGTGTACGCATGAGCTGGAGGAACGGCACGGAATCCTATTCAAGTCTGCTCGTCGCGCCGTTGAGCAATCCCTCGGCGAGCACCTCGTTGGGCACGGGGATGACCTGGTCAGAGCTCGATGACGGCCTCCTGTGCTGGGCGGAGTTCAACGGCGTTCTGCACGTGAATGACGGCTCGAGCACGACGCAACTGACGGGTTATGAGGTACTGAACCGCAACGTACTCGAGGGTGGCCGCATCCTGTTTCACAACGGTGACGACATGCGGGTGTGGAGCGCTGCCGGCGGCGAACGCGTGTGGCTGGATGCGATGGCCCAGGACGCGATCCACTCCGACGGCGTCGCCTATTTCCTGACAGGGACCAGCGGCACGCTGTATCGAGTGACCTTGCCCTGACCGGCCGCGGAAGCGGCTAGAATCGCCGCATGCCGATTTTCGACACCCAATCCCGCGATCAGCTGCGCCAGATGTACATCGAGGCCTGGCGCAAGCATCGCGCAGGCATCCCGATGGAGCCGCTGGAAGCGCAGATCGCCGACGTGGTCGCGCTCCACCCCGAGTATCACCCGGTCCTGGAACGCTCCGACGACGTGCTCGACCGCGATTACAGCCCCGAGGGCGGCCAGTCAAATCCGTTCCTGCACATGGGCCTGCACCTGGCGGTCCGCGACCAGATCGGCACCGATCGGCCGCCGGGCATCCGGGCCGCTTTCGAGGCGCTGGCGGCGCGTCTGAGCTCGCCGCACGACGCCGAGCATCAGATCATCGAACGCCTGGCAGAGGCGTTATGGGAAGCGCAGCGCGCCGGTCGGCCGCCCGACGAGCAAGCCTACCTGCGGCGCATCCGGGAGCTCGCGGGCCTTCGCATAAAGTGATACCTGCGTTCGCGGTCCGCGTGGTGGCCGCATCGGGACGCGGATGGTAGATTCCGCCCCCTCGCGAGCCCGTCGAGCTCCACACCACGACCATGCCAGCCATCAAGCAAGACGATGTGATCCAGAGCGTCGCGGACGCCCTGCAGTACATTTCCTATTACCACTCGCCCGATTTCATCCAGGCCATGGCGGCCGCTTACGAACGCGAGGAAAGCCCGGCGGCGAAGGATGCGATCAAACAGATTCTGGTGAATTCGCGCATGTGCGCCGAAGGCCACCGCCCGATCTGCCAGGACACCGGCATCGTCACGGTGTTCGTCAAGGTCGGCATGAACGTGCAGTGGACCGACGCCACGATGTCGCTGAGCGACATGATCAACGAAGGCGTGCGGCGCGCTTACAACCATCCGGACAACACGCTGCGTGCCTCGATCGTCGGCGACCCCTTGTTCGATAGAAAGAACACCAGGGACAACACGCCCGCGGTCATCCACATGGAGGTCGTGGCGGGCGATACGCTCGACATCGCGGTCGCGGCCAAGGGCGGCGGCTCGGAAAACAAATCCAAGATGGTGATGTTGAATCCGTCCGATTCCATCGTCGACTGGCTGGTGAAGACCGTGCCGCAGATGGGCGCGGGCTGGTGCCCGCCGGGCATGCTCGGCATCGGCATCGGCGGCACCGCCGAGAAGGCCATGGTGATGGCCAAGGAATCGTTGTTCGAACCCATCGACATTCACGAGATCCGCGAAGCCGGCCCGAAGGACAAGTTCGAAGCGCTGCGCCTGGAGATCATGGACAAGATCAACGCGCTCGGCATCGGCGCGCAGGGCCTCGGCGGCCTCACCACCGTGCTCGACGTGAAGATCAAACATTGCCCGACGCACGCCGCGTCGCTGCCGGTCGCCGTGATTCCGAATTGCGCCGCGACTCGTCACGCGCACTTCGTGCTCGACGGCTCGGGGCCCGCGAAGCTCGATCCACCGGATCTGGAGCTGTGGCCGAAGCTCACGTATCAAGCCTCCGCTGAATCGCGTCGTGTGAATCTCGATGCGCTCACGCGCGAAGACGTGGCGTCGTGGAAGCCGGGTGAACGTTTGCTGCTCTCGGGCAAGATGCTCACCGGCCGCGATGCCGCTCACAAGCGCATCAGCACGCTGATCGAATCCGGCCAGCCGTTGCCGCCGGGACTGGATTTCAAGAATCGCGTGATCTATTACGTCGGCCCGGTCGATCCCGTGAAGGGTGAAGTCGTCGGTCCCGCCGGCCCGACCACGGCCACGCGCATGGACAAGTTCACCGAGATGATGCTCGGCAAGACCGGTCTGATCGCCATGGTCGGCAAGTCCGAACGCGGCCCCGAAGCGATCGCGTCCATTCGCAAGCACAAAGCTGCGTATCTGATGGCGGTCGGCGGTTCGGCGTATCTGGTGTCGAAGGCGATTCGTTCCAGCCGCGTGGTCGCGTTCGGCGACCTGGGCATGGAAGCGATCTACGAGTTCGAAGTGAAGGACATGCCGGTGACCGTGGCCGTTGACGCCCGCGGCGAGTCAGTACACGAGACCGGCCCGGCGGAATGGCGCAAACGCATCGCCGGCATCCCGGTCAAAGTGGTGTAAGAATCGAAGGCGCAGCCCGTGCTGCGCCTTTGCTCACTGCATGAAGCCGACCTTCACGTCTTCCTGAGAAAGCAGGCGCACGGGCACGGACGGCGCGTGCCAGATGTCGGCGCAGTACTCGCGGATGGTGCGATCCGAAGAAAACTTGCCGCTGCGCGCGCTGTTCAGGATCGACATGCGCGTCCAGTGATCCACATCGCGGTAAGCCTGGCTCACTCGCAGCTGACATTCGGAATACGACTCGAAGTCTGCGAAGACCAGATACGGGTCGTGCCACAGCAGCCCTTCGGTGAGCGCGCGGAACAACTCCGTGTCGCCCCGTGAGAAAAAGCCGCTGTTGATCAGAGAGATCACCTCCTGCAGCTCGGGCGTCATGTGCTCCCGCGGGCGATACCCTCGCAGCTTGGTTTGCGCGACCTGCTCGGCGGTCAAGCCGAACAGGAAGAAGTTCTCCGCGCCGACTTCCTGACGGATCTCAATGTTGGCGCCATCCATGGTGCCGATGGTCAACGCACCGTTCATGGAGAATTTCATGTTGCCGGTGCCCGACGCCTCCTTGCCGGCGGTAGAGATCTGCTCGGACAGATCCGCGGCCGGATACACGCGCTGACCATTGGTGACATTGAAGTTCGGCAGGAACACCACCTTCAGTCGGTCCTTGACCGCCGGGTCGCGATTGATCACGTCCCCCACCGAGTTGATCAGTTTGATGATGAGCTTGGCCATGTGATACGCCGGCGCCGCCTTGCCACCGAAAATGAAGGTGCGGGGCTGGATCTCGGCGTTCGGATCCGAGCGCAGGCGGTGATACAGGGCAATCACGTGCAGGATGTTCAGGTGCTGCCGCTTGTACTCGTGAATGCGCTTGACCTGGACATCGAACAGCGACTGCGGATCGATATCGATCCCATTGCGCCGCTTCACGACGGCCGCGAAGTCGACCTTGTTGGCGTGCTTGACCTCGCGCCAGCGCTGCCGGAANGCGGCNTCCTGCGCCAGCGGCTCGAGCTTGATCANCTCATCCAGGTTCTTGATCCAGGAGTCGCCGATCGCCGCACNGATCAACTCCGTCAGGCGCGGATTGCTCAGCGCCATCCAGCGGCGTGGCGTCACGCCGTTGGTCTTGTTGCTGAACTTGCGCGGCCACATCTCGTAGAAGTCTTTGAGCACGTCATGCTTGAGCAGCTCGGAGTGCAGCTCCGCCACACCGTTGATCGTATGGCTGCCGACGCACGCGAGGTGCGCCATGCGCACATATCGCTCGCCATGCTCGTCGATCAATGACAATCGCGCGAGCCGCGACTCGTCGCCGTAGAAGCGAATGCGCACTTCGTCGAGGAAGCGCGCATTGATCTCGTAGATGATGTCCAGGTGCCGCGGCAGCACCGATTTGAACAGTTCGAGCGGCCAGCACTCCAGCGCTTCGGGCAACAGCGTGTGGTTGGTGTATGAAAACGTCCTGCAGGTGATGTCCCAGGCTCGCTCCCAGGGCATCGCATGATCGTCCACCAGCAGCCGCATCAGCTCGGCGACGGCGATCGCCGGATGGGTATCGTTGAGCTGCACGGCGAACTTTTCGTGGAAGCGCTCCAGCGGCAGCTTCTGCACGCGCATGATTCGCAGCATGTCCTGCAGCGAAGCGGACACGAAGAAATATTGCTGCTCCAGGCGCAGCGTCTTGCCCTGGATCTGCTCGTCATTGGGATAGAGCACCTTGCTCAGCGTTTCCGACCACACTTTCTGCCGGACCGCGCCGCCATAGTCGCCGCGATTGAAGGTCGAGAAGTCGAACGACTCCGGCGCCTCCGCCTTCCACAAGCGCAGCGTGTTCGCAGTGTTGTTCCGATAGCCGAGAATGGGCGTGTCATAGGGCACGCCGACCACGACCTTCTCCGGCACCCAGCGAACGCGCAGACGCTCCTGCTCGTCGCGATACTGCTCGGTGTGACCGCCAAGCTTGACTTCGACCGCCCACTCCGGCCGCAGGATCTCCCAGGGATTGCCGAAGCGCAGCCACTTGTCGGTGCGCTCCATCTGCCAGCCGTCGACGATCTCCTGATGAAAAATGCCGAACTCGTAACGGATGCCGTAGCCCAGCGAGGGGATCTCCAGCGTGGCCATCGAGTCGATGAAGCACGCCGCCAGGCGCCCGAGACCGCCATTGCCCAGTCCCGGCTCGTCCTCCTGGCGCAATAAGGTATCGAAATCCAGGCCCAGCTCGGCGATGGCCTCGCGGACCTGTTCGTAGATACCGAGATTGATCAGGTTGTTTCCAAGGTGCGGCCCCATCAGAAACTCGGCCGAAAAGTACGCGACGGTGCGCGAGCCCTGCCTGGTATAAGCGGCCGCCGTGCTGATCCAGCGCTGTAACAGGCGGTCGCGGACCGCGCAGGCCAGCGCCTGGTAGTAATCGTTCTGAGTGGCGAGCGCGGGAAACTTGCCTTGCACGTAGAACAAATTGTCCAGGAACGAGTGCTTGAATGCCTCCTTGGTGAGCGCCGTACGCTCGTCTTCGTAGGGCTGGCTTTCCAGTGGCTTCACAGAAGTGGCCATGACAGTACCCGCTTGCTTGCCGCGAACGACATGCATGGTGCAAATATCGTGCGGGCCTACGCAGCTGTCGGCATTCGCAGTCAGGCGGGCTGCCCACGTGGCTGCGCACCGGCTTGAATCAGCGGGCCGGGCGACCCGCCTCTTTCGAGTGCAGCCTACGCCACCGCCTTGGCGCGGTACGCGGAGAACATCGAGAACACCCACGGCCGGCAGGCCAGCAGCAGCGCGACGCTGGTCTTGTCTCGGGCTGGCAATTGCACGTCGAGCGCCGCCAGGTCGGCGAAATCCGCCGCGAGCTTGTCGATCTTCTTGAGCAGGATGCGCACCGACGCCGGCGACAGCTCGGCCGAATGAAACGACAGCGCTTCGTTGCTGCCGGTGAACCGGCCCTGCAAAAATTCCGCCCTCACCTGGCGCTCATATAACTTACGCACCGGCCCGTCCGGACGCCACGCGATCGGCAGGCGCGCGTGCAAGTGAATCCTGCGCTTGGCGTCCAGCGTGATCAGTTGCGCCCCCACCAGGCGATCGAGCAATCCACGCATCGCGCGCGGATTCAAACCGAGCCGACGCTCCGCCGCTTCCACCGGCCTGCCATTCAACAGCAAATAAAACAATGCGAGCAACGAAGCATCGCTTGCCAAAGTGCGCTCCTGCTCGAGCGACAGGCTGAAGGTCTGGGCCTCGCGCGTGCCCGCGGCCATGCGTACCAAATCGGCGACAGTCATGTCGATGGCCGCGCACACGCGCTCCAATCTCACCAATGTAAAAGATTCATCGGAGAACAGACGCTTCACCGAAGACTCGCTCAAACCCAGCGCGCGGCCGAGCTTCTGATACGTCATGCCCCGCGCACGTAGGCAGCGCTTCAAAGTTTCCAGCAGGTTTTTGGTCTCATTCACTGCAACAAATCCCGACAGAGCTAATACCGCGGTGCCTAGAGTACCGTAATCCGGTACTTCGGTTTTCAAAGCTTGTTCGACGCGCTCAGCCCGCTAAGGTGTCGCCCCGTCGGCACATCCGGAGCAACGCAACGGCCGGTGTGCAGGCACGTTGAACAAACAAGAGGAATCGATATGAAGGTGTTTCACGCGTTACGCGCCCTGGCCAGGCCGGCATTGCGTTGGTCCGTGCCCGCGCTCGTCATCGCCGCGCCGGGGATTGCGGCCGCCGATGATGTCGGCCACTGGTACCTCACTCCACAGATCGGCGGCATCTCCGTCGACAACGACCGGCCCCTGCAGGACAAGGATTGGTTGTATGGCCTGGCCGTGGGCAAGGTCGTCAATCGCGGTCTGAACGTCGAGCTCAATCTCAATGGCTCGCAGATCGGCGGTGGCCCGGCTCGCAGCGACCTGAGCCTGTATGGCGGCTCGATCGATCTGTTGGGCGTGCTGAACCGCGGCGGCGTCGTGCAACCGTTCCTGAGCGCCGGCCTCGGCGTCGCGCAGAACGATCGCCCGAAGAGTGACGGCGGCGACGCAACCGACTTCATGTCGCAGGTCGGCGTGGGCATGTTCATCAAGGCGTGGGAGAGCAGCGATGGCTCACGCACCTTCTCGCTGCGGCCCGAGTTGAAGGCTCGCTGGGACGACGCGGGCGCCGACGGACACTTCCGTGATTACCTCGGCTTGCTGGGCTTCCAATACTCGTTCGGCGCGCCGGCGCCGAAACCGGTTGAAGCAGCTCCGCCTCCGCCGCCCCCGCCGCCGCCGGCTCCCCCGCCGCCGCCGCCGCCGGGCGACCAGGACAAGGACGGCGTGCTCGACAACGTCGACAAATGCCCGGATACACCCGCGGGCGTTGCCGTGGACGCGTACGGTTGCACACGCAAGGGCTCGATCACGCTGGAAGGCGTGACGTTCGAGTACAACTCGGCGACGCTGAAGCCGGAGTCCCGCAGCGCGCTCGACAATGTGGCCGCGGATCTGAAGAAGTATCCGCGACTGAAGATCGAGCTGCAGGGTCACACCGACAGCGCCGGCCCGGATGCGTACAACCTGAAGTTGTCGCAGCAACGTGCCGACTCGGTCCGCACCTACCTGCTCGACCAGGGTGTGCCGGCGTCGCAGCTGACTGCGAAGGGCTACGGTGAATCGCAGCCGATCGCGGACAACAAGACCGACGAGGGCCGCGCCTTGAATCGTCGTGTGGTGATGTCCGTGCTGGACAACCCCGGCGACGTGGAAGTCCAGGGCGAAGGCAAGGTCGAGCGGTAACCGCCGCTCGGGCCGAAGAATGGGCCTCGCTCCGCAAGAGCGAGGCGTCCCAACCCGGCTCCTCCCCTCACGGGGAGGAGCCTTTTTCATCGTGGTGGAAACTGATAACCCACGAACTGCTGCCGCAGCTGCAGCTTGCTGAGCTTGCCGGTCGCCGTCAGCGGCAGCTTCTCGACGAACACCACGTCGTCCGGAATCCACCACTTCGCCACCTTGCCGGCGAAGAACTGCAGCAGTTCCTCGGCAGTCACCGACGCTCCCGGCTTCAATACCGCCACCAGTAACGGCCGCTCCTGCCACTTCGGATGTGGAATCGCGATCGCCGCCGCCTGGGCCACGGCCGGATGCGCCACTGCGAGGTTCTCCAGGTCGATCGAGCTGATCCACTCGCCGCCCGACTTGATGACGTCCTTGGTCCGGTCGGTGATCTGCAGATATCCCAGCGGACAGATGGTCGCAACGTCGCCGGTGTCGAACCAGCCATCGTTCTCGAACACTTCATCCCCGTTTCGCTTGTAGTAGCTGGCCGCCACCCACGGTCCCCGCACCTTCAGTGCGCCGAACGTCTTGCCGTCGCGGGGCACTTCGTTGCCGTTCTCATCAGCCACTTTCAGCTCGACACCGAACACGGTGCGACCCTGCCTGGCGCGCAGCGCGTGGCGACGCTCTTCGGGCAAGCTGTTCGCTTCCGGCGACAGTGAACGGATCGTGCCGATGGGACTGGTCTCGGTCATGCCCCATGCATGCACGACTTCAACGTCGTGACGTTCCCTCAGTTGATCCATCAGCGTCAGAGGCACTGCCGACCCGCCGCTCAACACACGCGTGAGACTGTCGACGCGCTTGCCCGTTTTATCCAGATACGCCAGCAGCCCCTGCCACACCGTCGGCACCCCTGCGGAGAACGTCACGCGCTCTTCTTCAATGAGCGCTTGCAGAGTTTCCGCGTCGCCCATCTTGGCCCCCGGAAAGACCAGCTTGGCGCCCACCATCGCGCACGAATACGGCAAGCCCCACGCGTTCACATGAAACATCGGCACGACAGGCATCACCACTTCATGCGCCGAGAGCGCCATCGCGTCCGGCAAGGCGGAGGCGTAACAATGCAGGACGGTGGAGCGATGACTGTACAGCACACCTTTCGGATCGCCGGTCGTCCCCGAGGTGTAACACAGCGAGCTCGCGGTGCGCTCATCGAACTCGGGCCACTCGAACCTGTCGCTCTCGGCGGCGATGAAGGATTCATAGCTGCGCGCGCGAGGCAGCTGAGTCCGGGGCATGTGCGCGTCGTCAGTCATGACGACACAACCTTCGAGCTTCGGCAGACGCGACTGCAGTTTTTCGACCAGCGGCACGAACGCCGGGTCGAGGAACAACCAGCGATCCTCGGCATGATTGACGATGAAGACGATCTGATCTTCGAACAGGCGCGGATTGATGGTGTGACAGATGAAACCCGAGCCGGACACCCCGTAATAGGTCTCGAAATGCCGATAGTCGTTCCAGGCGAGCGTCGCCACCCGGTCGCCCGGCTGCAAACCGAGCCGGCTCAGCGCATTGGCGAGCTTGCGGGCGCGGGCAAATGCATCCCGATACGTATAACGATGGCGAGGATTGTCGGTCGTGACCGAGACGATCTCCCGCCGAGGGTGCTGCAGTTCTGCATGGCGCGCGATGCCGCTGATCAGCAGCGGCCGGTCCATCATCTGTCCGAACATGGCCGTCCCCCACGCTGTTGCTGGAGTCCCTCAAGAGATACCACAAATGGCATTGGGGCGCTCGCCGCGCCGGGCTGACGTTATTGGGCCGTGCCGGTGCCGCCGAAAGCGGCGGGAGTCGACCCCGCATGCAGCGATTCAGCGGCAATGACCGCCGGCACTTGGGTCGGCGGCATTTGTATCGGTGCGGTGATCGGCGCCGGCACAGTCGGCGTTGGCACATTCCCGAAGCCGAACTCCACGACGATCCGCGCGATATGCGGATGCTCGCTGCTCCACTGCACGAAGTTCACGCAGACGGCCTTCAAATCCTCTCCCTGCGCGTACTCGAAGGAATTGCCAGTGAAGCGTGCGCCGCCGAGATCCTGCTCGAAGCTCACCTGATGTTTGTCCCAGGGGTGTTGCATGGCGTCGGGCTGTGCAAACAATTGAATGCGATCGACCCGCGCATACGCGGGTATCGTCCCGCAGAGCGCGATGCGTTGAGCTTCCTGCTCGTTGCAAGCCGTCGCGACACCACCGGTGCGGCAGGCGGGGACATAGACAACTGATTCAACCGTGTCGGCAACGCTTTCCATCGCAGCAGGCAATGTCACTGCGTTGTGATCGACGGCAGCGGGCTGCGCCGGAGCTGCCACATCCGCAGCCTCCCGTTCGGCCGCGATCAGCGAGCGCAGTTCCTTCAGCTCGCCACGCATGGCACGCATGTCTTCCTCTGTGCGTTGTTTCATGAGCTCGGAATAGAGAAAGCCACCGGCCGCCGAAGCAACCATCAGCGCGAGCACGGCCAGCACCGAACGCAAAGTGGAGCCTTTCTTCGGCCGCACGTCGACCTTGCTGCTACGTTGCTGCTTGAATGTGCTGAACAGCTGGAACAAGGCCGTGGTGACGGTTGCCAGGGCACCGATCATGGCCGCCATAATGGTTTCGGAAAGACCCATCGAAATCCCTTGACGTTGGAGCCACAGACTGGCGCCCTTCCACAGTGCCGGAAGGCTGCCGCCCTTCCTTATGTCTGGTCTGCGGCGGGACTGTACTGCGTCACACTTTGCGGCTCTGCCAAACAGTTGGCAGTTTCGGCGCCGGCAGGCGCGATGGATGCAGATTCCTGCCGGCGCGGGNGCGCTGTTCCGAAGGTCCGTTCAGGCTTCNCGCGTTATGTTGCAAGCGGCNTGATCGCGATGAGCACTTCTCCNGCCGACACGGCGCGACCCGCGGCGNTGCGAATCTCGACGATCTCCGCCGCGCGGTCGGCGACTATCGGGATCTCCATTTTCATCGCTTCGATGACCAGCAACTCCTCGCCCGCCTCGACGCGCTGGCCGACGCTGAGCGTTTGTTTCCAAACGCTGCCGGTCACGGGCGATGTGATCGCCTCGCAGCCGGCCGGGACCGTCGCGGCCGCGGCTTCGCTGACCAGGGACGGCTCTGCATCGAACGTGAGCTGGCCATTGACCCGCCAGCGCTCTCTTTCGGCTTCGAAGGCCGCCTGCTGCCGCGCTTTGAAGGCGGCGATCGAGTCATCGTTGTCGGAGAGGAATTGTCGATAGTCGCGCAACTTCAGCGTGCTCTCTTCGACGCGCAGTTGGAACCTGCCGACCGGAAAGTCCTCGCGCATCTGTAACAGCTCGTCCGCCGAGACCGGATAGAACCGCAGCTGATCGAAGAAGCGCAGCAGCCACTGTTTGCCGTCCTCGAAGTCCTTGGTCTGTCGATGACGATTCCACATCTGCACCGTGCGGCCGACGAACTGATACCCGCCCGGACCTTCCATGCCATAGACGCAAAGGTAGGCGCCGCCAATACCGACCGCATTTTCCGGTGTCCAGGTGCGCGCCGGGTTGTATTTGGTCGTGACCAGCCGATGGCGAGGGTCCAGCGGCGTCGCGACGGGCGCACCGAGATAGACGTCGCCCAGCCCCATCACGAGATAACTGGCGTCGAACACGATTCGGCGGACGTCATCGATCGAATCGAGGCCGTTGACCCTGCGAATGAACTCGATGTTGCTCGGGCACCAGGGCGCATCCTTGCGCACCGACTGCATATATTTATCGATGGCAACCCGCGTGGCCGGGTCGTCCCAGGACAGCGGCAGGTGAACGATGCGGCTCGGCACCTCGATGTCGTCGACGGCGGGCAACTCGTGCTCTGCTCGCAGCAGAATGTCCAGCAAGGCACGCTGTGAGATCGTGGCGCGATCGAAATGAACCTGGAGCGAGCGGATACCCGGCGTCAACTCGAGCACGCCGGAGACTCGCTGCCGCTGCAGCCAATCCATCAACGCGTGCACGCGAAAGCGCAGCTCGAGATCGAGCACCAGTGGCCCATACTCGATCAACAAATAGCTGTCGCCTGCCTGGCGATAGCAGACAGCAGGCGCACCTGCCGCCGACGCAGCTTCCGTATGCAGCACCGGTTCGGGAATGCGAGGCAACATCGCAGCATCGCGGATCGCGCCTGCATCGCGCATCTGCGTCTCCATCGATACGCACCTGAACCTCACCTTGTCCCCCGGCCTGAGCTGACCAAGCTTCCACAACTCGCTACTGATGACGGTCGCCGGACAGACGAATCCGCCGAGGCTCGGGCCGTCCGGGCCGAGGATGACCGGCATGTCGCCGGTGAAATCGATGGCGCCGATGGCATAGGCGTTGTCGTGGATGTTGGATGGATGCAGCCCCGCCTCACCGCCGTCCGCGCGTGCCCAGTGGGGCTTCGGCCCGATCAACCGCACTCCGGTCCGGCTGGAGTTGTAATGCACCTCCCACTCGGCGGCGAAGAACGTTCGAATATCCTCCTCGGTGAAAAAATCAGGTGCACCGTGCGGCCCCGACATCACATCGATGGTCCACGGAGTTGCATAGCTCGGTATGCGCGAGGGCGGCAACGGCGAGCCGATCTGTGTCAGATCGATGTTCTCCTGCAATCGCAGCGTATCGCCCACGCGCAACGCGCGGCCCGCATGCCCACCGAACTGGCCCAATGTGAACGTCGCCCGACTGCCCATATAAGTCGGCACGTCGAATCCGCCACGTACGGCCAAATACGTACGCTGCCCTGCTCCCTCGATGGAGCGCATTCTCAAAACGCTGCCAGCAGCCACTTTGAGAGCTGCCCAGTACGGCACCGGCTCGCCATCCAACTCGGCCAGCATGGGCGCGCCGCAGAGCGCAATCACCGCGGGCGCATTGAACTTCAGCGTCGGCCCGCTGACCGTCAGCTCCAGGCCCGCCGCCGGCCCGGAGTTCCCGACCAGTTCGTTGGCCAACCGGAACGCAAGATCGTCCATGGGCCCCGACGGCGGCACGCCGATATCCCAATACCCCACGCGCCCAGGAAACTCTTGAATGCTCGTGTGCGTGCCCGGCTGGATGACCTCTACGGTTGCCGGACGATAGTCGAGCGCAGCGAGAAAACGGGTCGTCTGGCGTCCTTCTCGAAACACTTCGTCCGCGATGACGCGCCTGAGATACGCGAGATTGGTCTCGATGCCATGGAGCTGCGTGGCTGCTAGCGCCTCCTGCAGCTTCTGCAGCGCATCCTCGCGAGTCGCACCCTGCGAAATGATCTTCGCCAGCATGGGATCGTAATGCGCCGAGACTTCCGCTCCCGTCTCGACCCAATGATCCACTCGAACACCTTCCGGCCACTGCACATGCGACAGCAGTCCACTCGACGGGCGGAACTGATGCGCTGGATCCTCCGCATACACACGAACCTGGATGGAATGGCCGTGCGGCTGCACGCGACTCACCAGATCCACAGGTTCGCCGGCGGCCACCCGAAGCATCCATTCGACGAGATCGAGCCCGGTCACCTGCTCCGTGACGCCATGTTCAACCTGCAGACGCGTGTTCACTTCGAGGAAATAAAATTCCCCACTCGCATCGTCGTACACGAACTCGACGGTGCCGGCCGACCTGTAGGCAACGCTTCGGCCGAGCCGCTCGGCGCACGCAAATAGATGCTGTCGTGTCCGCTCTTCGAGCCGAGGCGCGGGTGTTTCTTCGATCACCTTCTGATTGCGTCGCTGTACGGAGCAATCTCTTTCGCCGAGCGCCACGACGTTGCCGCGACCATCGCCGAAAATCTGCACTTCGATGTGACGTGCCCGCTCGACGAACTTCTCGACGAAGACGCCGCCCTGGCTGAAGTTACTGGCAGCGAGCCGCTCGACCGTGTGATAGGCCGCCGCCAGGTCCTCGGAACTGCGACACAACTGCATGCCAATCCCGCCACCGCCCGCAGTGCTCTTCAACATCACGGGATAACCGATGGCTGCAGCCTCGCGCGCAGCGTGCTCGGCGCTGCTCAACAATCCACTGCCGGGCAGCAACGGAACGTCCTGGGCTTGCGCCAACTCGCGCGCCGTGTGCTTGAGACCGAAACTGCGCATCTGCTGCGGACTGGGCCCGACGAACACGAGGCCCGCGGCTTCGCACCGTTCGGCGAAGGAGGCGTTCTCGCTCAGAAAGCCATAGCCCGGATGAATAGCCTGCGCGCCGCACTCGCGCGCGGCGGCAATGATGCGATCCTGTTGCAGATAGCTTTCCGAGGCAGGCGCGGCGCCGATGTGGATGGCTTCGTCCGCCATCGCCACATGCATCGAATGACGATCCGCGTCGGAATAGATGGCAACCGAGCGCACGCCCAGCCGCCGCAACGTGCGAATGATCCGGCACGCAATCGCGCCACGATTCGCGATCAGCACTTTGTCGAACATGAGAACGCCTTCGACCCGACCGGCAGTGCCGGCCCAGCCCTGTGCCGGGTCGTCCCGGCGTTGTCATGAAACTCGCGGGTCGTCCCGCGAGTGGCGACGTGAGCGTCGCCTGCCGTCAGTCCCAGACCAGCACTTCTACTGGCGTCGGGTTATAACCATTGCAGGGGTTGTTCAACTGCGGACAGTTGGAGATCAACACCGTCACATCCATCTCGGCACGCAGCTCGACGTAGCGGCCCGCGGCGGAAATGCCATCGGCGAACGTGAGCTTGCCTTGCGGCGTCACCGGCACATTCATGAAGAAGTTGATGTTGCTCGCGAGGTCCCGCTTGCCGATGTCGCGGTGATACTTCGCGCCCCAATGCGCCAGCGCCAGAAGGAAGTTATCCCGGCAGCTGTGCATGTGCCGCTTGTCGATCGCATAGCGGACGGTATTGCTCTCCGCCGAGCACGCACCACCCAAGGTGTCGTGACGACCGCAGGTGTCGGCCACGATGGTCAGCATCGTATTGCCTTCGTTCGATAGCAGCTTGGTCCCCGCAGTCAGATAGATGTTTCCCTGCGCGCGGATCGTGTCCTGCGCGCTGTAGCGCTCATCCAGGGAAGCGGCGCTGTAGAACAGTGTGTCGACGGCTTGATTGCCTTCGAGATCGACGATGCGGAAGTGCTGTCCTCGCTTGAGACTGCCCATCCACGGCTCGCCCGCCGGGATGATCTCCCGGTGAGTGGCCCGCGCTGCGTCCAATGTGCTTTCTTTGAGCGGCATCAGCGGTACCACATCTCTGTATTGCGAAAGCCGCGCTCGTTCTCGGGACAGCGCGTTCGGCAAGGATCGTTGCGCGGGGCCGGGCGGGAGTGCCACGTCGTCAGCCGCACCTCCTTGGGCTGATACTCGGTTGCCGGGTCCAGCGGATGCTGACACGCGGCCAGCACCACCAACGTATTCATCTCGAAGCGCAGGTCCAAGTAGCTGCCCGGGCTCGAATGGCCCACGTGGAATTCGAGATGCCCCTCGTCGTCAGCGGTCACTTTGCTGAAGAAATTGATGTTGGCGGCCAGATCGCGCTTGCCGAGGCCGTACTTGCCCAGCTCGTTGAGAAAGCCGTCATAGGCATTGCGGTGATAGTGGTTACGATGCTCCTGATAACGAGCATCGCCGTACCTGGCGCTGACCATCGAAGCGTTCGTGACACCGCACAAGGTGTCGTGCCAGCCGCAGGTGTCGTCGGTGATGGAGCACATCACCCGGCCCATATCGGAGTAACACACGCATCCGCGTGTCAGATAGGCGGTGTGCTGGGCCTTGAGCGTGTCCGCCATGTTGTAACGCTCGAGCCGGTCGTCGTAGTTGTAGAACAGCGCCGAGACATTGCCGCCGCCGGCCACATCGGTCAGCCGCATGGTCGTACCCCGACGCAGCAGCCCGGACCAGTGGGCGCCACCGACGACCAGTTCTTCCCAAAGCATCCAGTACGGCGCGCCTTCGGCCATTCTCACACCCATGACAAGTCCGCGTTGACTCGGGATGCCCAGAGCAAGGAGCGTACCAAGCGGCATCCTCGTGCATTTCGGCGCCACCGCCGCCCGCACAGCGATCATTCGTGCATGCATACGCACCGCGAGAGTGCGATCAAGACAATTCGGCGCGCCATTTGAATGCAACCACGAGCGCTGCTCGCGAGATGTGCGGCGACAAATCCAGTGAGTGTCGACCGGCACGCGCTTTGCAAACTCGAACATTGCAATTTGCCTCTAGGGTTCCGGTCGCGTGCGACGCTGGTCCGAGAGAGGCAGTCCAGTGACGAGGCTGGATACACGGCGGGATAAAAGCCCGGGAGGTTTGCGCGCTGGCAGGCGGCCTCCCCATTTATTCCGGCGGGATGCGTCTTCCGGCACTCGACTCGAGTGGCCTGTCTAACAAGAGGAGACGCTGAATGCTGTCCCACGCTCAATCGCTTCTGTATCGCCTGTTCCGGATCGTGTTGCTGACCCTGTCGTTGCTGGCGCTGATGCCGGCGGCGCAGGCGGCCGAGAAGAAGTCGTTCAAGATCGCCTGGAGCATCTACGTCGGCTGGATGCCCTGGGACTACGCGGCGCAGAGCGGCATCTTGAAGAAATGGGCCGACAAATACGGCATTTCCATTCAGCTCACTCAAATCAACGATTACGTTGAGTCCATCAATCAGTACACCGCCGGCGGCTTCGACGGCTGCGTCATGACCAACATGGACATGCTGACCATTCCGGCCGCGGGCGGCGTCGATTCCACCGCGCTGATCATCGGCGACTTCTCCAACGGCAACGACGGCGTGGTGTTGAAAGGCAAAGGCAAGACACTCGCCAACATCAAGGGTCTGCCCGTCAATCTGGTGGAGCTGTCGGTCTCGCACTATCTGCTCGCCCGCGCGCTCGAAACGGCCGGCATGCAGGAGCGTGACATCAAGGTCGTGAACACGTCCGATGCCGACATCGTCGGCGCCTACGCCGCCGCGGACACGAAAGCGACGGTGACGTGGAAGCCGCAGCTCAGCGAGATCGTGGCGGCGAAGGATGCCCAGCTGGTGTTCGATTCGAGCAGGATTCCGGGCGAGATCATCGACCTGATGGTCGTGAACACCGCCACGCTCAAAGCCAACCCGAAGCTGGCCAAGGCGCTGGTCGGCGCGTGGTATGAAACGTTGCAGCTGATGGCGGCCAAGGATCCGAAGGCGCTCGAACACATGGCCAGGGCGTCGGGGACGGATCTCGCCGGATTCAATAGTCAGCTCGCGACCACGAAGATGTTCTGGACGCCCGCTGAAGCCCACGCGTTCGCGACCAGCTCCACCGTGATCAAGACGATGGACCTGGTGCGCAAGTTCTCCTTCGATCACGGGCTGCTCGGCGAAGGCGCGAAGAGCGTCGATGCGGTCGGTATCGAATTTCCCGGCGGCAAGACGCTGGGCAATGCGAAGAGCGTAAAGATGCGATTCGACGCCAGCTACATGAAGATGGCCGCGGACGGCGCGCTCTGAAGACCGATGCCACGCCTGGTCAATCTTCATCCCTCGCGCGGCGGCGCCCTGGCGCTCGGTGCGCTGCCGTTCCTGCTGTTGATCGCAGCTTATCTATTCGGCTCGGCGACCCGGCTCGCCGAGAATCCGGACGACAAGCTGCTGCCGGCGCCGAGCGCGATGGTGGATACGCTGAAGAGCTACGCCATCGAAGAGGATCGACGCAGCGGCGAAATACTCTGGTGGCTGGACACCGGCGCGAGCATGAAGCGCCTGCTGATTGCGCTCGGCATCAGCGCACTGGTCGGCATCGTCGGCGGCCTCGCCATCGGTGCCCTGCCCCTCGTGCGGTCGCTGCTGGGCCCCTTCGTGGCCGCGCTCGCGATGATTCCGCCGCTGGCCATCCTGCCCATTCTTTTTATCGTGCTCGGCCTCGGCGAAGTCGCGAAGATCGCACTGATCGTGTTTGGTGTCGCCCCCTGCATCGTCCGTGACGTCTCCCTGCGTGCCGGCGAACTGCCCAAAGAGCAGCTCATCAAGGCACAAACGTTGGGTGCGTCGAGCTGGCTGCTCGCGACTCGCGTCATCCTGCCTCAACTCTGGCCGCGGCTCATCGACGCACTCCGGCTGACACTCGGCTCGGCCTGGCTGTTTCTGATCGCCGCCGAAGCCATCGCGTCCACCGAAGGGCTCGGCTATCGCATCTTCCTCGTGCGTCGCTACCTGGCGATGGACGTGATCCTGCCGTACGTCATCTGGATCACATTGCTCGCGTACACCATGGACTGGTTGTTACGAAACACGCGGGCGCGGCTGTTCCCCTGGGCGGAGGCGCATTGAGCATGGCTGCCGTCACGGTCAAGAACCTGTGGAAGGAATATGGCGACCAGGTGGTGCTGGAGAATCTGAACCTGCAGATCGCCGATCGCGAGTTCGTCACCCTCATCGGTGCGTCTGGGTGTGGCAAGACCACGTTCCTGCGCATGTTGCTCGGAGTCGAGCAGCCCACCCGAGGCCAGCTGCTGATCGACGGTCAACCGGTCCCGCCCGAGCCGGGCCCCGATCGCGGCATCGTGTTCCAACGCTACTCGCTGTTCCCGCACTTGAGCGTGCTGGAGAACCTGATGCTCGGCCTGGAGTTCTCGGGCTCGCGCTGGCTGGGCAAGCTGTTCGGCGCCCGGCGTCGCGCGGCATTGGAGAAGGCCGAGAGCCTGCTCGAAGCCATCGGTCTGCACACCGCACGCGACAAATATCCGTCGCAACTCTCCGGCGGCATGCAGCAGCGCCTGTCCATCGCCCAGTCGGTGATCCGGGAGCCCAAGATCCTGTTGCTCGACGAGCCGTTCGGCGCTTTAGACCCGGGCATCACGGCCGATATGCATGAAATCATCCTGCGCCTGTGGCAGGCGAACCGCATGACCATCTTCATGATCACGCACGATCTGAAGGAGAGCTTTCAGCTCGGCACGCGGCTGCTGGTGTTCGACAAGCGGCGGCACGATCCGCATGCGCCGGAGCGCTATGGCGCCACCGTGACGTACGACATTCCGCTGAACCGGAAAAAGCAAGCCATGCCCGCGCCGGCCCTCACAGTCGAACTGGCGCGATAGCCGGCGCGAATCCGGAGTGCGACCGGCCGCTCATTCCGGGAAGCCCTGACTCAATTCCGTGCAGCATGCGCCGTTAATACGGCAAACGATGCAGTCACCCCTGTCGTGACCGCCCAGATTCTGTGTAATTGGAGCCGTGTAATGTCTGGAGCCTCGAAGTCAATCCTCGCCGTGGACGATAGCGCGTCCATGCGGCAGATGGTCCGCTACACCCTGGAAGGTGCTGGCTACGAGGTGATTCAGGCCGCCGATGGCGTCGAAGCCCTGGACCTGGCCAAGGGCCGCGGTGTCGATCTGGTGCTGACCGACGTCAACATGCCCCGCATGGACGGCATCACGCTGGTGAAGGAACTGCGCGGCCTGGATACCTATAAGTTCACCCCGATGCTGGTGCTGACCACCGAGTCCGGCCCGGAAACCAAGATGCGCGGCAAGCAGGCCGGCGCGACCGGCTGGATCGTCAAGCCGTTCAACCCCGACCAGTTGCTCGCGACTATCGCCCGAGTGCTCTGAAGCCCCTTGAAGCCACGAGCCGCGGTGACCCGTTCATGCTGCCCACTCCCATAGAAATCGCCAACGCCGAAGCAGCGCCGCTCGCCGATTGGACACCCGAACAACAGATCGCGCAGATGCTCGAGCTGTGCGAGGCGCAGGTGGAATCGGCGACGTGCGAGTCCGACGTGGCCGTGGATTCGCTGGTCAAGGCGTTTTCCGGACTGGCCGAGACCGCTCGTGCCATGAAGGCCGCTGCCGCCAGGTTCACGCCGGAACAGCGCGCCGCGCTCGGCGAGCTCGATCTGAAGAAACAGATGGAAGCCATCGAGCGCCAGATGACCTCGGCGGTCGTCGCGTTCCAGTTCTACGACAAGCTCACGCAGCGGCTCGGCCACGTGCGTTACAGCCTGTCGACGCTCGCGTTGTTTGTATGCGATCGCGCTCAGGCCACGCAGCGCGAGCAGTGGCGTCGGCTGTTCACGACGCTCAAGCGCCTGTACCGCACCGAGGAAGAGAAACAAATCTTCCAGATGATGGTGGAAGGCGCGTCCGCCGACGAAGCTCGCGACCACATTCACCAGAGCACACAGACCGTTCGCGCCGGCACCGCCGGCGACATCGAGCTGTTCTGATCCTCGCTTTGCAACGCCGTGCCCGGCACGGCGTTTTTTGTTCGCTGGCGACATTCCATAACGCCGACGTGGCGCGGCCCTCCTGCGTGTTTCCCCTGCAAATATTTCCGCGCTGCGACGGCGCTTAAATAAGAAGCTGAGAAACCCATCGCGTTTTGCTGCTTTTTGCGGCGCGTTTCCGAAAGCCGTGTGATCTGAAGCACGGTGCGGAATCTTCAGAAAGCTATCGTTGCGACCGCCGATCAGCTGTAGCGAGCGCAGGATGCACCCCTAGGGAGCCCGTCATGGTCATCAAGTCTCAGCAAATCGTTGGCGTGGCCGGCGCGTTCGCGCTGGTCGGGGCGGCATTGTGGGCCTCATCGGCTCTCTTCAGCCCGCCCTCGGAGGTACCCAGCGTGGAGATCAGCCAACTGCCGGAGCGCTCTTGGGCTGTCGAGATCACCGACCTGGGCCCGGTCGAGCCGACCCCCGAGAAACGTACGGCGGCGAATCGCTGAACGCGGCTCATCGGTCGGTGTGATTTCGCCTTCACCGACTGTCTCGATCATGGTTTCGATGCCGCTGTCGACACCCGGCCCGGAGCCGTTGTAGAACGAGCGTATCGGCTTCTCGTTGCCTGACAGGTCGATCGCGTTCCGATATGCCAGCTACACTGCGTGCATGAGCACGATCTATCTGGTCCGTCACGGACAGGCGTCTTTCGGCACCGACAACTACGACCAACTCTCTGCCACCGGCCGCGAGCAGGCGCGCCAGCTCGGCAAGTATTTCGCGGAATTGGGCGAACCCATCGACCGCATCTATTCCGGCTCGCTGCGACGGCAGACCGAAACCGCCGAACTGATCGCCGAAGCCTTCACCGGCACGGCACCGCCGATTGCCATCGAACCCGCGTTCAATGAATACGACAGCGATCTCATCCTGCACACGTTCGCCCGGTCGCTGACGCCCGAACAACTCGCCGAGGCCGGCTGGCCCGAGTTGAAATCCGACCGTCGCAGGTTTCAGTTCTTCCTGGAGCGCGCCGCCCGTGCGTGGGTGGAAGCGCAGATCGAAGCCGAGGAAATGACGCCATGGCGCGGCTTTCACGGCCGCATCACCGGGACGATAGCAAACATCATGCGGACCGAAGGCCGCTCGAAGACATTGATCGTCAGCACCTCGGGCGGGGTCATCGGCACCATCGTGGCGCATTTGATGGGCCTGTCGAATCACATCGGCATCGAGCTCAACTGGGCGGTTCACAACGCCTCCATCACGCGCCTGATCTACAGCGCGGACAAGGTGTCGCTCTCGATGTTCAATGGCCTGCCGCACCTGGATCGTGCAGAGCTGAGGCATTTGATCACCTACCGCTGACTGCTCGCGAGAAATCGCGAACCAGCGCGCATTTTACTTTTCAAGGTTGCTGCGTCGCGGGCCGTTATCTGTCTGACAAGGGCTACGAGTACGGACAGCAATCCATGGTCAAGGCAGCGGTGGTACGTCATATGTCCTCGGTGGAGGACTATCGCGCCCGCCTGGCCAGCCTGCAGGGCTCGTGGGACACGTTGTCGCTGTTGTCACATTTGCGCGGCGACGGCGCCGACATGAGCAGCACGCGCCAGGCATTCGAAGGCCTGGCCAACGATCTCGTGCACAGCCTGAGCGAAGAGACATACAAGAAGGCGATGCTGGCACTGAAAGCGCGCGGCCAGATCGCCATCGACGTCATCGTGCGCAACCTGTTCGAGCGTACCGCCGATATCGGCTTCCTCGCGACCGACGATGACATCCGCGACTATCTGCACCAGCGCCGCACCGAAAGCGCGCAGACCGATAAACTGAACGATCGCCTGCGTGGCCGCTTCCAAGAGTACGTCGGAAAATATTCCGTTTATCACGATGTCGTGCTGCTGGATGCGGACGGCCAGGTGCTCGTCCGTCTGGACGAGCGCCACACCGTCGAGCGCACGTCGCACGACCTGCTGAAACACACGCTCACCACTCGCCAGGGGTACGTCGAGACGTTCGGTCGCATCGACCTGTTGCCCGGGTCCGATCGCAATCTCATCTACTCCTTCCGCGTCGGCGACGGCTCGCGCGTGGAAGGCGTACTGTGCCTGTGCTTCCGGTTCGAAGATGAAGTCGGCGGCATCTTCGACAAGCTGCGCGCGGAGGACGATTGGACGGTGTTCTGCTTCCTCGACCCGCATGGCACCGTGCTCGCCAGCAGCGATCCCTGGCAGGTTCCGGTTGGCGCAGCCATGCCCGTCGCGCTCGATGCCGGCGGCCGCATGATTCGTTTCGCGGGCCGCGGATATCTCGCGGTCACGTGCCGCACTCAGGGTTACCAAGGCTACATGGGCCCCGGTTGGTATGGGCATGCCATGTTGCCGATCGAGCATGCGTTCGACGGTCAGACCGGCGACGGCGCCAAGACGATTCCCCGAGAGCTGCTCGCAGCCTTGCGTGAGAGTCAGACCATCTTCTCCCCCGCCCTGCGCAAGATCCCTGTACAGGCCGACGCCATTCAGCGCGAGTTGAATCGCACGGTGTGGAACGGCAACGTGCGTCTCGCGACCAGCACGGACAGCGGCAGCGATTTCACCAAGGTCCTGCTGCGCGAGATCGGCAACGCCGGCCGTCGCACTCAGGATACGTTCGAGCACTCCATCAGTGAGCTGCAGGAAACGGTCGTGTCCTCGATTCTCGACGATGCGCAGCTGCTCGCCTCGCTTGCGGTCGACGTGCTCGATCGGAATCTTTACGAGCGCGCCAACGATTGCCGCTGGTGGGCACTGAACGGCGCCTTGAGCCGCCATCTCTCGAACCGCGGCGGCGAGCGCGATGCCGGCGCAATCCTTCGCCACATCAACAGCCTCTACACCGTCTATCACGACATCGTCCTGTTCGACAGCGACCGCCGCGTCGTTGCTGTTTCGAACCCGGCGCATGCGAGCAAGGTTGGAAGCACGATCGAAGAGCCTTGGGCTCCAGCCACGCTGGANCTGCGNGACTCGCAGCAGTACGCGGTTTCGGCATTNGCTCGAAGCGATCTCTACGGCGGCCAGCACACGTTGATCTACGGCGCCGCGCTTCGCAATGAAGCCCGGCGGGTGATCGGCGGCATCGGGATCGTGTTCGACTCGGCGCCACAGTTCAAAGCCATGTTGCGCGATGCGCTGCCTCGCACTGAATCAGGCCAGGTCGTCAGCGGTTGCATCGGATTGTTCGTCGACTCACGCATGACCGTCATCGCGGCCACCTCCGGGTATGAGCCCGGCGACACCGTCGACCTGCCTCGAGAATTACTGAGCGCGCAGGGCAACGCGCCACAGACCGTGTGCATGAAGGGCATTCATTACGCGGTCGGCATGCGCAGGACGTCCGGGTATCGCGAATACCCCGGCATGGGCGCGTTCAGTCTGATCCTCATTCCGTTGGGCGAGGCGGTCGAGCGCGTCGTACTCCGAAGAGCCGAGACGCAGAGCCATCGCCGCACCGTCGCGCAAGAGCCCATGATCGATATCGCCACGTTCTACTGTGGCCAGCAACGCCTCGGCTTGCAACGAAACGATATCGTCGAAGCGCTGGACGGCAGCCACCTCCGTCCGATTCCGAACGCGCCCGCCTGGCATGCCGGCTTGTTGATGTATCGGGACACGCCGCTGCCGGTGATCGATCTGTGTCAGCTGCTACATACCGGCCGGGGCACCGATGCGCGCAACGTGATCGTCGTGCGCGCGGTGGAAACCTCGCAATTGTTCGGCCTGCTGGTCGAGGAGCTGGCGGATATTCCCGAGATTGCCGTGAGCCGCATCCTGCCGGTGGGCGATTTGAACGGTCGCGGCGGCGCCATTCTCGACCGCGCCGTCCGGCCGGAGCACGCGGCCGAACCGGTGCTCATGCTGATGAATATCGAACAGCTGTTGATTTACGCCGGCGCAGCCGGCTTCAAGCTAACGCAGCCGACGGCGTCGGTGACGCCGCTCAGAGCCGCGGGCTGAGCTTCAACTGGCGGATCAGGCCCGCGTAATACGCATCCTTGCTGGCATTGCGAACACTATCGAGCTCGACCTGCTCTTCGCGCAGCAGTGCCATTCTCGTGGCCTGCTCCGCCTTCGGCGACGACATGAACGCCTGGGCCCGGCGCAGCGCCTGGCCGACATCGCACTTGTAATAAGTGCGAGTGGCGAGCACCTGGCGCGTTTCTTTGCTGGTGCCGCGATTCGAGATCCACAACGAATTCACAGTGAGCCGCTCGCTGTGCACGCTGAATTCCTCGTCCGCCCCCACCAGCGCGCGACGCACGAACACGTTCGGCGCCTCGGCGGTCAACTGAATCGATGCCTGGCTGCCGATCCGACGAGGATCAGCTTCGGACAGCACGGTGAACGCAGTCACCTCGGACTCTCTCGCGGAGTACTGCACGATGGTTTCGCCGGCACTTGCGTCCTGACTGCACCACATCCCTTCGAGAGCCTTCGTGGATCCGGAGGTCGCATGCGCGGCCTGCGCGCAGAGGGCGGTCAAGAGCATCGAAGCGAGGAACTTGGCATTTGACATGTAGCGAATCGCAGCTCGATCGTTGGACGGCATCACTCGGAGCAATTTGCATGCCGGCTTCGCTCCGAGGCTTGCGGCGCCGCTGAATTGCGCATCCGTCAACAAACCGTCGCAGGCGATCTGGCAAGAAGACCGACAGTTGCGCAACGAACCTCTGTCCTCAACCCGCCAGCAACTCGAAGCGCTTGCTGACACCCGTGGTCGCCGACGGCGAGATCCAGACATCGAACTCACCGGGCTCGGCGACGAACTGCATCTGCGCGTTGTAGAAGGCAAGGTCTCGACGCGTGAGCGTGAACTGCACTTCGGTGGAGGCGCCCGGCGGCAAGCGAACCTTGCGAAAGCCCTTCAGCTCGCGAATGGGTCGAGTCATGCTCGCCACGCGATCGCGAATGTACAGCTGCGCGACTTCCTCGGCTTCACGCTCGCCAACGTTCGTGATTCTGGCGGTGATCGTCAGCGTCCCACCCCAAGGCAGCTTGTCGGTGCTGACCTGGGGCGCCCCATACTCGAAGCGCGAATACGTGAGTCCGTGACCAAACGGATACAGCGCCTCGTTCGGCACCTCGCGATAGCGCGCCTTGAACGCGGGGCCTTCTTTTCCCTGCGGCCGACCGGTCGTTCGGTGATTGTAAAAGTACGGTTGCTGGCCGGAGTCCAGCGGGAAGCTGACCGGCAACCGACCGCTCGGGCTGTAGTCTCCAAACAGCACATCCGCAATCGCAGTGCCCGTCTCGGTGCCGAGAAACCAGGTCGTAACGATCGCCTGCGCATTGCGCACGGCGCCTTCGAGCGCGAGTGCGCGGCCATTTCGTAACAGCACGACCAGCGGCTTGCCGACTTTGGCGACCGCTTCGACCAGCTGCTGCTGAGGCGGCGGCACGACGATCTGGGTGCGCGATTGCGCTTCGCCCGACATGTCCTGCCCTTCGCCGATCGCGAGCACGACCACGTCGGCCGCACGTGCCGCGGCAACGGCGGCATCGATACCGCCGTCCATGGGTTTCTCGATCATCGAGCCCAGCGTCACGGTCAACAGCGACTTGTCGGCCAGTGCCGCACGCATGCCCTGCTCGACGCTGACGACATGGTCGAGTTTGGCGAACGGCGCCCACGGCCCCGCCAGATTCAACGTATCGTTGCTGAATGGCCCGATCAGCGCGATCTTCTTGCCCGACTTCGGCAGCGGCAGCAAGTTGCCTTCGTTCTTCAGCAGCACGATCGACGCTCGGGCGCTCTCGCGAGCAACGGCGCGCAGCTCCGGCGTCATCGTGTTCCGCTTCTCGACCTCCGGATCGAGCGAGCGATACGGATTGTCGAACAGGCCGAGCAGATATTTGGTGCGCAACACGCGTCGCACCGACTCATCGACTACGGCCATCGGCAGGTCGCCGCTCGCGACCAGCTCCGGCAGGTACAGGTTGTACAGATCGCTCTGCATGCTGATATCGACACCGGCGAGGATGGCGAGCCTGGTCGCCTCGCGATCGTCCTTGGCCACCCCATGCTTCACCAGTTCCATGTCGGCGGTGTAGTCGGAGACCACCATGCCGCGGAATTTCCATTGGTCCCGCAGCAGCCCGGTCATCAGCTTGCGATTGGCCGACATCGGCACGCCGTTGATGTCGTTGAACGAGCTCATCGCGGACAGCGCGCCCGCGTCGAAGGCCGCTTTGAACGGCGGCAGATAGACCTCGTGCAAGGTCTGTTCGGACATCTCGACGGTGTTGTAATCCATGCCGCCCATCGCGGCACCGTAGGCGACGAAATGTTTCGGGCACGCGAGCAGGCTGTCTTCGTCGGTCAGGCTCTTGCCCTGAAAGCCGCGCACGCGTGCCGCCGCGAGCAGCGAGCCCAGATAAGTGTCTTCACCCGAGCCTTCGGCGACACGTCCCCACCGTTGATCCCGACCGATGTCGACCATCGGCGCGAACGTCCAGTGCACGCCATTGGCCGTGGATTCGATGGCGGCAGCCCGCGCGGTCCGCTCGGCGAGCTGCGGATCGAAGCTCGCGGCTTCACCCAGGGGAATCGGAAAGATCGTGTACAGGCCGTGTAGAACGTCGGCGCCGAAGATCAGCGGAATCTTCAATCGCGACTCTTCGACCGCGATTCTCTGAATTGCGCGGGCACCCGCGGCACCGAAGCCATTGAAGACACCAACCAAGCGCCCCTCGCGCACGCGCTGCGCGAGATCGCCGTCGACCGGCGGGCCGGCTTCCGGATTGATGACGGCGGCCGGCACCTGCCGCGTACTGTCGGAGAAGATGCTGAGTTGCCCGGCCTTCTCCTCGATGGTCATCTTCGCGATCAGCGCTTCGATGCGGTCTTCGGCACTCTTGCTGAGCGAGCTGGCGCACGCTGCCCGCTCCGCGAGAGCGAGCAGCGTGAGAGATGACGCACCGAGTAGAAATTTCCGACGGGTAACAGCGGCTGCCATCCAGGCATTATGCCAGCTTCACTCCCTGCGCCGAGAGCGGCAGCACGCGCACCGGTTTGCCATCGATCTGCGCCAGAGCATTGGCCAGCGCCGGCGCGATCACCGGAGTGCCCGGCTCACCCACGCCCGTGGGCTTGTTCTTGGAGGGCACGATGTGCGTTTCGACGGCCGGCATCTCGTTGATACGCAGGACCGGGTAATCATCGAAGTTGCCCTGCTCGACCCGGCCTTCCTTCAAGGTGACCGCGCCCATCAGCGCCGCCGACAATCCGTAACCGATGCCCGACTCCATCTGCATGGCGACGATGTTTGGATTCACGGCGATACCGCAGTCCACCGCGCACACCACGCTGACCAGCTTCGGGCCGTTCGGCGTCTTCTTCAGCTTCGCCACCTGGCCGACCACGCTATTGAAGGACTCGTGCAGCGCGAGGCCATAGATCTCGTCCGCCGCGCGCTTCTTCTTCCAGCCGGACTTCTCCGCCACCAGATCGAGCACGGCCAGGTGACGAGGATGTTTCGCCAGCAACGCGCGGCGTAGCTGATAAGGATCCTGCCTGGTCTCGCGAGCGATGTCGTCGAGGAAACATTCGGTAGCGAATGCCGTGTGGGTCGAGCCCACCGAGCGCCACCACAGCACCGGCACCTTCGGCTCCGTGGTATGCAGCTCCACCTGCAGATTCGGAATCTGATACGGCAGATTCTGCGCGCCTTCCACCGAAGTCGCATCGATCTTGCCCTGGCTGGCGAACAGCGTGCCGCGCGTGATCGACTGACCGACGATGCGGTGCTGCCAGGCGATGATCTTGCCCTGCGCATCCACGCCGGCCTTCAACCAGTGGACATACATCGGGCGATAGAAACCCGCGCGCATATCATCTTCACGCGTCCACACGAGCTTCACCGGATCCGTCGTGCCCATAGCCTTGGCGATCGCGGCGGTCTCGACGACGTAGTCCGAGAGTGGATTGGCACGACGGCCGAAACTGCCGCCGGCGTACAACTGGTTGATCTTCACGTCCTTCGGCGAGATGCCCAGCAGCTTGGCCACCGCCATCTGGTCCGCGGTCTGGAACTGCTCGCCATTCCAGATCTCGCACGAGCTCTGGCCGATCTGCACGACGCAGTTCATCGGTTCCATCGCGGCATGCGCCAGGTAGGGAAACTCGTAGGTCGCCTCGAACGTGCGGGCCGCCGAAGCAAACGCCTGCTCGACATCGCCTTCCTGTTTCGCGATATCACCGGGCTGCCTGGTCAGCTCGCGATACTCCTTCAGCATCTCGTCCGAGCTTTGCTTGAAGGCATTCGACTCGTCCCACTCGATGCTCAACGCATCACGGCCCTTCTTCGCGGACCAGAAATCCGTCGCGACCACGGCCACACCGGCACGCGCCGGCGTTTCGAAGGCGACCACGGCCTTCACGCCCTTGATCTGTTTCGCCTTGCTGGCATCGAAGCTCTTCACCTTGCCGCCAAAGCGCGGCGGATGAGCCACGACTGCGGTGAGCATGCCGGGCAGCTTGAAATCCTGGGTGAAGATGGCCTTGCCGGTCGACTTCGCCCTGCTGTCCACACGCGGTGCGCTCTTGCCGATGCGGTTGTATGCCGACGGATCCTTGGGCTTCACGTCGGTCGGCACCGGCAGCTTCGACGCATCGGCCACCAGCTCACCGAAGCGGGCCGACTTGCCGGACTTGTGCTGAAGAACGCCCGAGGCAATGGTGATCTCGTTCGCCGGCACACCCCAACGATTCGCCGCCGCGGTGACCAGCATGGCACGCGCAGTGGCGCCTGCCTGTTTCAACTGATCGTACGAATTCGCGATCGCGGTGCTGCCGCCCGTGCCCTGGAACGGACCGAACGCGAAATTGTTGTAAAGCTTCGCGTCGGCGGGCGCGCCTTCGACCCGGATCTGGTTCCAATCGGCATCCAACTCTTCCGCGACGATGGTCGCCAGGCCCGTGTACGAGCCCTGCCCCATCTCGACGTGCTTGGACAGCACCGTGACCGTGCTGTCCTGATCGATACGCACGAACGCATTCGGCACGAACGTGCCGGCCTTGCTCACATCCGCTTCGTTGGCACGCACTGCGCCGGTGGGCAGCCACATGGCGACCGTCAATACGGCGCCGCCCTTCAGCACGTCACGACGAGTCGCTTGTATCACCGCATCTTGTTCGACTGCGCTCATGTTCGTCTCCTCAGGTCGTCAACGTGCCAGCGGCGCGCTTGATCGCCGCGCGGATGCGCACATACGTGGCGCAACGACATACATTGCCAGCCATCGCGGCATCGATATCGGCGTCGGTTGGCTTGCTGTTGGTGGCGAGCAGAGCGGTCGCGCTCATGATCTGTCCGGACTGGCAGTAACCACACTGCGGCACGTCCTCGGCGATCCACGCGTCCTGCACTGCCTTGCCCACCTTGGATTGACCCACCGCTTCGATCGTCGTGATCTTGCTCGACGCTACCGCCGCCACCGGCAGCACGCAGCTGCGCGTGGCGTTGCCATCGATGTGCACGGTGCATGCTCCGCACAGCGCCTTGCCGCAGCCGAACTTGCTGCCGGTCATGCCCAAGTGATCACGCAATACCCACAGCAACGGGGTGTCGGGCTCGGCGTCGGTCTGGAGTTTCTGGCCGTTGATATCGAGCGTGATCATGGGAGACCTCGGGTTGGCGGTGGCTATCCTTCCGTGCGCCGGATCTTACTCCGGCGAGACTGCACGCGGGTTGCACAATTCTGTCGGATTCCGCACAGCGCATCGGCGAAAGTCGAGATTCATCAAGACCTGAACGCGCGGCGCTCTGGCCGATTGCTCCACCGCAGCGATATGCGTAGGCTCGCGCTCCAGTTTACGAATCCAGGGGATCGCATCGTGCCAATGGAAGTCCGCGCCGCCGTCGTGCATGGCCCGAACCAGCCGTTCGTGATCGAGACGCTGCAGCTGGACGATCCGCGCGAAGGCGAAGTCCTGGTGCACATCAAGAGCACCGGCCTGTGTCATTCGGACCTGCACGTGTATGAGGGCAAGCTGCCCTGGGCGTTCCCGGCCTTGCTGGGCCATGAGGCGGCCGGCGTGGTCGTCGCGTGCGGCCCCGGCGTCAGCAAGTTCAAGCCCGGCGACCATGTGATTCCCTTCCTGATTCCTCACTGCGAAAAGTGCGGCTACTGTCATTCCAGCAAGACCAACCTGTGCGTCGAAGCGTTCTCGCGTTTGAAACCCGGCGAGTCGCGCTTCTCGCTGAACGGCAAGCCTGTCACGCAGCTGTGGGGGCTCGGCACGTTCGCGGACTATTCGGTGCTGCCAGTGAACATGCTGGCGAAGGTGCGGGATGACGCGCCGTTCGATCCGATCTGCTACATCGGCTGCGGAGCGACCACCGGCCTCGGCGCCGCGCTGTTTGCAGCCAAGGTCGAAGCGGGCAGCTCGGTCGTGATCTTCGGACTGGGCGGCATCGGACTGAACGTCGTGCAAGGCGCGCGCCTGGCGGGCGCGAAGAAAATCATCGGCGTCGATACAAATCCGGCCAAGGAAGCCATCGCGCGCCAGTTTGGAGCCACCGACTTCGTCAATCCCAAGGCGGTCGAGAAGCTCACCAGTCATTTGATGAAGCTGACCGCCGGCGGCGCCGACTACACCTTCGAATGCATCGGCAATCCGCAAGTCATGCGCCAGGCGTTCGAATGCACCAATCCGGCCTGGGGCACGAGCTATGTGGTCGGAGTCGCTCCGCAGGGCGCGGAGGTCACGTCATATCCGGGGCACTTGATGATGGGCCGTCACTGGACCGGCTGCTATATGGGCGGCGCGCGCCTCACCCGGCTGCCGGAGATCGTCGACTGGTACGTGGACAAGAAGATCGATCTCGACTCGCTGGTGACGCATCGACTCCAGCTCGAGCAGATCAACGAGGGCTTCGAGCTGATGCGCAAGGGCGAATCGATCCGTTCCGTGATCGTGCTCTGACGTTTATTCCAGCCAGGCGCGCGACAGATACAGCTCGTTGGCCCGGGGCGAGTCGTCAGTCCGGAAGATGATCATCTCCGCGACATTGCGTAGATCCAGCACGCGCGTCCTCGGGCCGGCGGCAATATCCTGGAGTGGAATGCGAATGACCGCGCGCGTCCGGGGCGGCAGCTCAATACGGCGGCTGAATCGATCGGACGGCTGATTGTTGTGAGTGGCGTCGTGGACTCTGAGCACCAGGCGCAGTGGCAGCGGCGTCGGATTGGTCAGGTCCACGGCCAGCGTCGAATGGCGGCTCCAGTCGGGCAGCAACTCGATGAAGTTCAGTCCGGGATAAGGACCGTCGAGCAACTGCACATGCATCGCCTCTTCGCCGGCTTTGCTGGCCCAAGGCTCGGGCAGCTTTGCCGGCGAGAACTCGGCCGACTGCTGCAGGATGAAGTAGCGGTCGTAGCGCTCGGTGAAGTCCGCCACCACCGGGAAGCGCGCCTCTCTCTGCTGATACTTGATGGCCGCGCGAGTCACCGGCGCGGCTGCGACGATCAACGCCACGACTCCGATCGTAGCGGCGGCTAGTCGAACGCTGACGGAATGCGCCGACGCGCGTACTCGCGAATCGAACGCCGCGAAAATCCCCAGTAGCGCGACGGCCCCGATAACGTCATGGATCGCGTCTTCCAGACTGGCGTCGCGACCCACCGGAATCTGCAGCAACTCCGTCAAGATGCCGAGCACCAGCGCGGCCGACAGCGCCAGCGCGTACTGTCCCGCCAGTCCGACCGACGCGAAGCGCGGATGGCCGCGCACGATGAGCAACGTCAACAGGGCAACGCTGCCAAAAATGGGCGCGTGCGCCGAGTTGTGCAACGTCCTGATCCAGCGCGTGTCGCCGGGGACTGGCGCGAACACCACGGCCGCCAGCAAAATCGCGATCCCCAGCAGCGCGCCCCAGTAAGCGCGCTTCACCGGAGCAGTCCGAAATCGTGACCGAACAAACCAGCCCGCCCCCCGTCGTGCCTCGTCACGCAGCCAGCATCCTTCTGCTGCGCGAACAGCAGGGCGCGATCGAAGTCCTGTTGACGCGTCGACACGAGAACCTCGCGTTCATGGGCGGCATGTGGGTGTTCCCGGGCGGCACGCTGTGCCCCGCCGACACATCGGCGCAGTCGCTCGCATTGATACCGGAGATTGCGCGCGTCGGCTGCCATCGGCTGCGCGACCTGCAAGGCAACGCGTTGCCAGCCACTACGTGCTTGGGGCTGGCCATCGCGGCCGCTCGCGAGACGTTCGAGGAAACGGGCGTGCTGCTGGCGACGACTGCGGAAGGACACCATTGTGGAAGCGAGCGACTGGCGCGACTGCATGACCGACAGCGCGCAATCGTCTCACAACCCGAGCTGTTTGCCACCTCGCTGCAGGAGGAACGCCTGCACCTGGACCTGCGCCGCCTGATCTACTGGTCGCACTGGATCACTCCATCGCTGGTGCCGAAGCGATTCGACACCCACTTCTTCCTCGCCAGCCTGCCGCCGGAACAGAGCGCGACGGTGGATAGCATCGAAGCGACCGAGATGTGCTGGATGACGCCGGCGTCACTCATCGCAGCTGCGCATGACGGGACGATGAAGGTTTCGCGGCCGACGCTTTACAACCTGATGGAGCTTGACGCCAGTGTGCGACAGCACGTTTCGCTGAATGCAATCCTCGCTGCTGAAGCGCAGCGGGACGTCGTGCCGGTGTTGCCCAAGATACGCAAAGCCGAAGGTATGATCGTCATGCCGTGGGACTCGGAATATCAAACGTCGAGCGGCGAAGGCGTGCCATCGAACGTTACCTATCCGCAACGTTTGCGCGCGCTGCCATCGCGCACCAGCGAGCGTTGACACAACAAAATATATGAATGCATGTCCCTTGGCGCCAGACTAGAGTCCTTGGCACGGAGCGCATGACAACGATCGCTTGCGATCGAGCTCGAGGTCAGGGAAGCTCACCAGGAGGTTTGCAGGATGTCTCGACGGCAACGGCTCCATGTTGCGGGCGGTACGTACTACGTCGTTCAACAGGGCAACACGCATCATCCGATCTTTTCGCAACCCGAAGACTACGCGCTCTTCGAACGCCTGCTCGCGACCGGTCTGCGTCGCACCAACGCGCGCGTGCACGGCTATTGCTGGACGCCGCAAGCCATTCATCTGATCCTGCAGATCGACGAGATCTCGGTGGGCCGCATCATGCAAGGCCTCACCAGTCGTTATGCGCGCAGCATGCATCGTCGCATCGGCGAGTCCGGTCACTTCTTCCGGCAGCGTTACAAAGCGGTATTGATCGATCCGAAACATTACCTGCTCAAGCTGCTGCACTATCTGCACTACATTCCGGTATTGGGCGGGCTGGCGGAGCATCCCGGCGCGGCTGAACACACCAGCCATGGCACGTATCTGCGCCAGTCCGCCACCCCCTGGCTGACCACGCGCAGCGCCTTGCGACTGCTGGAGCTCAAGGACGGCGGCACCGAGTACGAAACGTTCATGGCGCGTTGCCCAGAGCCCGAAGACGTCGTGCAGTTCGAGCGCGTCGGCTCGAACGATCTGCGCGTCATCGGCAGCACCGAGTTCCTGGAGAACCTGCCTCGCAACTCGCGCACCTATCGCAGCAAGGCGTCGCTCGATCAGATCATTCATACCGTGACNTGTCGCATGGGNGTNGAACGCGATCTGGTGCTGTCGAATTCACGCCAGCGCGAGTTCACTCTGGTGCGTGCNTTGATCGCGTGGTACGCGACGGANCGTGGTGTAGCGACATTGAGTGAAGTNGCGCGCTGCCTGCGTCGCGATCCNTCGACACTGTCGATGGCGATCAGTCGCTATCGCACGCGCCGGCCGGAGCTGTTCAAGATCACGGCCATGCACGACATTTCACCGCTGGTGCCCATCGGCGGCAGCGCGAAGATTCACTATTGGGATGGCGCCGCCGAAGCCCGTGACGGCGACGACGAGGACCGGCAGGCAGTGTAAGCAGCAGGGAGTCGGGGCCGGAGAAGAATGGGGCGTTGCTGAGCTCGGCAGCGCCCCGGCGGCTATGACCAGGCCCCGCGCGATCGCTGCGGCCGCCAGCAAGGCGCCGCTCTCAACAATGGCAAGCGCCAGCCGCAATCGTCACTGCGCGAACCCCTGGGCGATCGGCCCTGAACGCTGCAAAGCCTCGCGCAGGGTTTGCAGTGACTGACAGCGTCCCGCCGATGCGCTCTGAGCCCGACCATGGCATCCCTCCTGGTCGGAACATGCCATAGCCCTTCCTTCCGCGGCGGGCGCCGCGTCTATTTCCTCGATAGTCGAAGGAATCGCGGCAGTGACAGGCGTTGCGCTTTTTGCTTCGCGCGCAACGCTCCGTGAGTGCCCCACTGAGGGGTGTTACTTAATACGAAACGGCAGAAACATCTCTATCCGATCGGCTGCGGAAGAAAATATTTGCTCGACCGCTCCCAGGTATATTGACGTCCGATCGCAAACATTGCAGCGTTGGCAACGCAGGACGACTGTTGCTTCATCGAGGGAAAGATCATGACGGAACTGAAAGAAGAAACGGAGATCGAGCTGCTCGATCTCGGCGATGCGACCATCGAAACCCGGCAATTCGGCTTGTACCCGATGGTTTACGATTCGATATTTCTGCTGGGGGAAAGAGTACCTTGAAGGGCCGTCCCTCAAGGACAATCATTCAGCAATGAAGTGAGATCGATGGCCGGGCCTCGCTTGGCGAGCCCGGCCAGACAAGAAACGGCGAGAGCGGGTGGGACGATTTCTGGCAGTCTGGCCATGCACACTGAAAAAGCGTACTGGCTGCCGTCGCACGTGCGGGCGTGCTCGACAGCAACGGGCACCGTGTTACTGGACCTGCGGCGCAATCGCTATTTTGGAGTCGGGCGCAAGGAAACGATCGCGCTACGCGCACTCGCCGGGAACTGGCAGAGCCTCGCGGCTGCGCCCGCCAGTTTCGCCAGCGATGCCGAGCCGCTGCCCGTCGAGGATGCGGTAAGGATCGCGGACCAGCTGGTCCAGGCCGGCCTGCTCAGTAACAGCGCCCCGGAGCCCGCCGCATTCACGCCCACCCAAGTGGACCTCGACAGTCTGCTCACCAGTGTCGGCCATGAAGTCGACCGGAAATCGTCGATCCGCTGGCGGCATCTCATGAGCTTTCTGCGCGCATGTACCTGGGCCCGACAGTCAGTGCGCTCCCGCACGCTTTTTCTGGTCGCCGAGGACATCGGCAAACAGAAGAACGTCGCCGGCGCGCCGTTCGACAACGAGCGCGCCATCGAGCTGGTCGGCATCTTTCGCCGGCTGCGCCCGCACACTTTTGCGGCCCGCGATCAATGTTTGTTCCATGCATTGGCGCTGGTCCGGTTCCTGTCTCATTACGACGTGTACCCGACGTGGGTGATCGGCGTGCGCACCAAGCCATGGGCGGCACACAGCTGGGTACAGCAAGGAACACTGCTCCTCGACGCCAATCCCGAACAGGTCTGCGAGTACACCCCCATTCTGGCGATCTGAACCGCGCGAAGGAGCGTGGCGATGTTTCGATATCTGGGGATGGTGTGGGACGAGACGAATCCACGACAACAGGAAACAGCGCAACTGATCGCCGGGCGGTTGCGCCAGAGCTCCGCTGCCTGGCGGGAAGAGTTTTCGGCGCCAGGCATGCAGGTGCTTTGCGCCGGCGTGCGCGACGCCGCGCTCCAACTGCATCCGGTAGGCGACCACGGCGGCATCGTCATAGGCTCGCTGCTGGCTCGCAGCCGTGACCTGTTTTCTCCCGCACCGGATCGAGGGTTTCATTTCGGCGCGACGCAGAGTCATGAGTTTGTGCGCAGTCGCGGCCGCTGGCTGATCGATCATGCCTGGGGCGACTATGTCGCGTTCGGCCACGACCCCAATGGATCCAAGTGGGTACTGAAGGATCCGACAGGCTCGCTGCCTTGTCTGCGCACCGAGTTTCGCGGCGTGAGCATCTTCTTCTCACGCATTGGCGACTGCCTGGATCTGCATCTGCTGCGCTTCACTGCCAACGAAACGTTCCTTCGTTCGCACATGATGACGGGCAGCAGCTTCCTGGACACATCGTCGCTCAACGAAGCGGCGCCGGTCCGGCGAGGCGAATGCGTCGAGTTTCGACGCGACAGCGCAGGCTGGCAGAGCACCAGCCAAATGTACTGGACACCGTTCTCTTACACCGGCGCCCGGGATCTCATCGAGGATCCGCAAACCGCCGCGCAGGCCATGCACAGCGTGATCAAATCCGCTACCGCCAGCCTGGCAGGAATGCATCGCTCCGTGTTGTTGAGACTGTCGGGCGGCCTGGACTCATCCATCGTCGCGGGCTGCCTCAAGGGCACCACCGAACGATTCACCGCTTACACCTACTTCAGTCCGATCGGCCGTTCCGACGAGCGGCCCTGGGCGCGGCTCGCTGCCGCGCATGCCGGCTGTGAGCACATCGAATATCCATTGCACGCTCTCGATCTGGATCTGACGCTGGGACTGCGCATGCCGCCCTCGGCCGAACCCTCGCCGCTGCTGGGCTTCATCCAGCGCCACAGCATCGAGCGGGAGTTGATCGAGCGCACGCAGGCCACCGCGATCTTCAGCGGTGACGGCGGCGATTCCGGGTTTTGCAGCGACTCGCTGGCGTATGCGGTTCCGGAGTTCCTGCGCCAACATGGCTTCACTCCTCGGCTGTTCCGCCTGGCCTCGCAAGTCGCGCTGCTCACCGAAAAATCGAGCTGGGCGGTGTTGAGCACAGCGGTCCGCCGGGTGCTGACCAACCACAACACGGGCACCCCGCGCGATCGCATCCTCGCCGCCAGTCAGCTGGTCAGCCCCGATATCAAGCAAGCCTTCGACGGCCACCACAGGGTCACGCATCCCTGGTTTCGAGATCAGCGCCGCGTGCCCTGGGACAAGATCAGGCGGATCGGCACGCTGCTGATGACGCCGGACTACTACACCATCGCCGCGCCTGTCGATGCGCCGGTGCCGGAAGTCGTCTCGCCGCTGTATTCGCAGCCGGTGATCGAGTTGTTGCTGCGGATTCCGATTCACACGCATTTCCATCGCGGTCGCGATCGGGGCCTGGCGCGGGTGGCGTTCGTGGCGGAAACGCCGGAGCCGATCCTCCGGCGCCTGTGGAAGGATCGCGCGCCCGGCTTCCATGATCAGCTGCTCGAACGCGAGCGTCCGTTCCTGAAAGAAACATTGCTGGATGGCGTACTCGCGCGCAATGGCCTGCTGGATCGGCCGCTGCTCGAAGAAGTGTTGTCCGCCGGCCCTACCAAGAGCACGGTGTACCCAGGTGAGATCTTCCGTCACCTGGACTCGGAGCTGTGGGCGCGGCACTGGCTCGGCGGCTCGCCACTCCAGCCCAGCTGAAATCAGAACCCCTTGGAGAGCCGTAGATA
>Ga0065721_10049016_pt1 | contig 51881 bp, 55 predicted proteins | sample Mesricmetagenome_FD_59108 | JGI IMG/M metagenome (GOLD analysis project Ga0065721, IMG submission 59108) | Mesophilic microbial community from rice straw/compost enrichment Sample: eDNA_1 v2 (version 2) | ecosystem: Engineered > Solid waste > Grass > Composting > Bioreactor | place: USA: Davis... | reverse complement strand
TTTAATCAAACATCAGGCTCGGTAGCTCAGTTGGTAGAGCAGAGGACTGAAAATCCTCGTGTCGGCGGTTCGATTCCGTCCCGAGCCACCATGTTAGATGGTGAAATTATAATATGCCGGTGTAGCTCAGTTGGTAGAGCAACTGACTTGTAATCAGTAGGTCGTGGGTTCGACTCCTATCGCCGGCACCATAGCTTGTGGAGGGCTAGTGAAGTGGCTAAACACGGCAGACTGTAAATCTGCTCCTTCGGGTTCGGTGGTTCGAATCCATCGCCCTCCACCATTTAGGGGCATAGTTTAAAGGTAGAACAAAGGTCTCCAAAACCTTTGGTGTGGGTTCAATTCCTGCTGCCCCTGCCAGATTGAATAAAATAGTGAGTATGGCGGTCGTGGCGAAGGGGTTAACGCACCGGTCTGTGGCTCCGGCATTCGTGGGTTCAAGTCCCATCGATCGCCCCATTTTCACTCTTTATTCAAAAAATGTTTGTGTTGGGGATTAGCCAAGCGGTAAGGCAACGGACTTTGACTCCGTCATTCCAAGGTTCGAATCCTTGATCCCCAGCCATTTATGCGGAAGTGGCTCAGCGGTAGAGCATCGCCTTGCCAAGGCGAGGGTCGCGGGTTCGATTCCCGTCTTCCGCTCCAATAATTAGGATGGCGCCATAGCCAAGTGGTAAGGCAGAGCTCTGCAAAAGCTTTACCCCCAGTTCGAGTCTGGGTGGCGCCTCCACAATTATCTCAATAAGATGTGCCCTTAGCTCAGCTGGATAGAGCGTTTGACTACGAATCAAAAGGTCAGGAGTTCGAATCTCTTAGGGCACGCCATATTTACTAAATGTGCCGGTGTGGCGGAATGGCAGACGCGCGCGACTCAAAATCGTGAGGGAAACCGTGGAGGTTCGAGTCCTCTCACCGGCACCATATATGAGATAATCAAGCCTTTAAGATCTTAGATCTTAAAGGCTTTTTTGTTGTTTATATCGATAATCGTATGACCATACTGATTAATATCAAAAATGGGTGATGTGATGCAGCATGAATCAGATCGATATTGCAACAATTAGAAAAAATCTTGGGAACAGTGCTGATATTGTTTTTAAGGAATTTCATATTGATTTTGCAAGCAGGATTCAAAAGGTTGATTTGTTGTATGCTGATTGTCTGGTGGACATGATAGCTGTTCAAGATTTTGTCTTGGAGACACTGATGGTGGACTTTCCGAAGCTTGATACGGATCAACATCCTTTTCTGGATTTCTTGACTACAGGTGAGGTAGAGGAAGTGACATCGACTGATTCAATGTATCATGACTTGTTTTCCGGCTATGTAATACTTGTGCTGGATGATACCAAGATTTACTCCATTGCCATGGCTGGAATAAAAGACCGCGCTGTTACAGAAGCGATTACGGAGACGGTGACCCGAGGCCCAAAAGAGTCGTTTACGGAATCTATTAGTACGAACAGGGCATTAATTCGAAGGAAAATCAAGAACCCGAATTTATGGCTGGAAAATATGAGAATTGGGAAAATGACTCAAACCGATGTTTCAATCATGTACATTAACGGAATTGTAACAGATAAGATCGTAGATGAGGTGCGAAGCCGCTTATCGAGGATACAAATTGATGGAATATTGGAAAGTGGATATATCGAAGAGCTTATTCAGGATGCGGCCTATAGTCCATTTCCTACCATGTATAATTCGGAACGGCCAGATGTCATTGCAGCGGAACTGCTTGAAGGCAAAGTAGCGATATTAGTGGATGGAACTCCTCATGTTCTGATCGTCCCTGCTTTGTTTATTTCGTTTATGCATTCTGCTGAGGATTATTACCAACGTGCAGACATTAGTTCGCTTATAAGAATTCTTCGATTTGTGGGTATTTTTATTGCTCTATTGGGACCGTCGTTGTATATCGCCATTACAACCTTTCATCAAGAAATGCTCCCTACTCAGTTGCTTATTGGGCTTGCTGCACAACGGGAGGGCATTCCTTTTCCTGCATTTATTGAGGCTTTGATTATGGAGATTACGTTTGAGATCTTACGTGAAGCCGGAGTAAGAATGCCAAGAACAATGGGGCAAGCGATTTCGATTGTAGGCACATTAGTTATTGGGCAGGCGGCCGTGGATGCGGGGATTGTATCAGCTGCGATGGTTATTGTTGTGTCCATTACAGCCATATCGAGTTTTGTTGTGCCAGCTATGAATATGTCCATCTCCATTCGGATGATTCGGTTTTTGTTAATGGGTCTTGCTGCTTCGTTTGGCTTATACGGTATCATTTTGGGTATCTTTGTGCTTGTGTTTCATTTATGCAGTCTTCGTACATTCGGAGTGCCGTATATGAGCCCGTTTGGACCGTTTATCGCCCAGGATACGAAGGATACCTTGCTCCGCCTTCCACATTGGGCCATGCGGAAACGCTTGCGTTTAATTAATCAAAAAAATGTAACTCGGAGCAACAACAAAGCTCCTGGTCCAAATCGGAGAACTTAGGCAACGAGATGAGGAATTGCGATGCTTCGAAGATTACTAATTGCTGTATTATTCATTTCAATAGCTGTAACGCTAACGGGCTGCTGGAACCGTCGTGAACTGAATGATCTGGCCATTGCGCTTGCAATAGGAATCGATAAGGCAGGAAGCCAATACCAGGTGTCGGTTCAAGTCGTCGATCCGGGGGAGGTCGCCGCAAATAATAGAACGATGACAAGAACTCCTGTCACGCTCTACCAGGCAAAGGGACAAACCATACTGGAAGCAATACGGAAAATGACCACCGTATCTCCAAGAAGCATTTATGCTGCCCATCTCCGAATGTTGATTATAGGGGAAGATTTAGCAAGAGAGGGCATCGGAGATGCTTTGGAATACATGTCAAGGTATTATGAGCATCGTACCGATTTCTACATAGCCATTGCTAAAGATACCACAGCTGCCAGCACGCTGAAAATATTGACCCATTTGGAGGCTATACCTGCGAATCATATGTATTCCTCCCTGCAAACCTCACAGAAGGAGTGGGCTCCAACTGCTTCTATAACGCTTGATCAGCTTATTATGGATATAGTCAGCAGGGGGAAAGAACCTGTAGTAACAGGTTTACGCTTAAGGGGTGATCGTGATGAAGGGGGAAAAAGGGAAAATGTTGAGGCTATCTCTTCTCCTGCCAGGCTGCAGTATTCGGGACTGGCGGTCTTTAGACAAGATAAGCTTGTAGGCTGGCTGAATGAAATTGAAAGCAGAGGTTACTCCTTTATTCATAATGATGTGCATAATACGGTCGGAATTATTGATTGTCCGGACGGGGGAAAGATCTCTCTGGAGGTTATCCGTTCGAAAACGACCCCCAAGGCTAGAATGATAAATGGTAAGCCTGAAATACATTTAGGGATCCGTACGGAAGTCAGCATCGGCGAAGTGATGTGCAAAATTGATCTGACGCAAAAGTCGTCCATTTATGAGCTGGAGCATCAGGGAGAAGAGACGGTGAAAAGTTTCGTCGGGAATACGATCAACAAGGTTCAGGGAAGCTACAAGGTTGACATATTCGGGTTCGGAGATGTTGTTCATCGTACTTATCCTGCTTATTGGAAGGAAGTTCAGAATGAATGGGATTCCGTCTTTCGGACGATGCCTGTCAAATTGGACGTTGTCGTTAATATTCGTCAAACCGGTACGGTCAATAATTCCTTTATGCAAGAAATGAAATAAGAGGGAAAACATGTTGAAATATGTATTGTTAGTAGCAATGACGGCCGTGCTCATTCTGATTGAAGTGCCTTCGTTATGGAAGAGAAAACAAATAAAGGATCTTTGGGTATTCTCTTCCCTGCTGTTCTTAGGCATTGGTCTGGTGATTATGAGGTTTCTTAATTTACATGTACCGAACCCGGTGAATGGTATCGATTATGTCCTGCGGCCTCTTGCTGAGGCAATCTTTCACTACCTAGGAGGGGGGCTATGAGAAAGAATGCTGGAGAAAGGGAAAATAAGCCATCGGCAATTAACCGTTTTAACGCTGCTGTATACGATCGGTACTTCCATTCTGATTGTTCCATCCATTATGTCGGTATTCTCTAAACAGGACGGATGGATTGCCTGTCTCGTAGGCGCGGGGGCAGATTTTATCATAATATTGATTTATGGCGCGCTAGTCAGACGCTATCCCACTTTGACCTTTGCAGAATATAGCGAGAAGATATTGGGGAAATGGCTGGGTAAGGCAATTTCGCTGTTTTATCTTTCCTTTATATTTCTGCTGTCCGCGTTCCTGCTGCGGGTCGTGGGGAATTTTATGACCACGCATATTATGCCGAACACGCCAATTGAAGTGGTCATTATTTTATTTATGCTTGTTGTGATTTATGCTGTAAGACTTGGTATTGAGACGACGGCAAGGGCGGGAGAGATCTTCTTGCCTTTTGTGATTGTATTGTTTTTAATCCTGGTCGTTTTTTTGATGCCGCAGATTGAAATGGACCGGATTGAACCTATCTTTGAGAATGGGATGAAGCCTATTATTCTTGGTGCCTTTTATTATTTCAATCTTCAGGAGCAGGTTATTCTGCTGATGCTGCTTCCCTATACAAACCGGCCTGAAAAAGCAAAGAATGCACTGCTTGCAGGAACGATGTTGGGCAGTGTTGTCATTATTATTACCGTTCTCTTTTCGACCCTGATACTAGGGACGGATTTTACACAAAGGAACATGTATGCAAGTTATACGTTGGCTAAGCAGATCAGTGTAGGGAACTTTTTGCAGCGGGTCGAGGCGATGCTGGCGATATTATGGCTGATCACGATTTTTTTCAAAACGGTGATTTGCGTGTATGCCGTATCGCTTGGTACAGCTCAGACACTGAGGCTGAAGGATTACCGAACGCTGACACTTCCATTTGGCCTTTTGTTAGTTTTCCTGTCGCTGCTTGTGTATGACAATATAATTAGCTTTATTGCATTTACGCCAAAGGTTTTTTCGTTGTATGCAACAATCTTTATGGTAATAATCCCGGTTGCACTGCTTAGCATAGACGCTCTTCGATCCAGTATAAAAGGAAACCAATCCCCATGAGGTGCTGACCCTTGCATAAGGTACAGCACCTTTTTTGCGTTTTGAGACAAGCTTCGACCCTTAAGGCGGAAGCGTGACTCGACCTAGGTCTAGCATAGAAACCGTCGGTGGTCCGTTTTAGAAAGAGCGAAATCGATCTACAATAGGAACATAAGCAAGAGAGATTCACAGCAAGAGAAAACAAAGCAATTCTATAGAGAGGCGGTGGAAGAAGCAATGGATGGTAAAAAAGCGTTAGGCTTATTGCTTGCAGTTGCAGGCGGTATCATGGTACTTAAATTCTTCGGCATCCATCTTGGTGCACTGGTTGGTTCCCTGTTCGCAATCGTATTAATCGGACTTGGGGTGGTTGCCTGGAGAAGCAATCGAAAGATCATCGGCGGAATTGTTGGTGCAATTGGTATCCTGATGCTGCTGCCGGCATTGTCCAAATTGATTATGCTGGGAATTGCGGTAGTGCTGATCCTGTTCGGTATTTCGATGGTGAAAAGCAAAAACAATAATCGTCATTTCTAATAAAAAAAGTTGGGAGGGCCATACATGAGCATTATGCGGCGAGTGCGCGACATTACAGTGGCAAATTTAAATGAAAGACTGGAGAAAGCAGAAGATCCGGTTCGCCTGATTGATCAGTTCCTCTGGTCGACACGCGAAGAGATTATTCAAGCGGAACGACTGCATCAGCAATATCTCGGACATAGCAATCATCTGAAAGCGCAGTGGCTGCAAGCAGAGCAGCAGAAAGAAAAGCGTGAGCAGCAAGCACTGACAGCATTGAAAGCCGGTGAAGAGCAGCTGGCACGGATTGCACTTCACGAGAAAGCAACCAGTGAGGAGCGTTCGATACAATACCGTGATCTGTACGAGCAAAGCCGTCAAAATACGGTGGATCTGGAAGACCAGCTTCGTGAAATGCGCAGCGAATACCAACTGGTGTATGACAAGCGAGAGTATTACGCAGCAAGGATGGAGTCGCTGAGACTTCAGCAGCGTATGAATGCAAGGTTTACAGAAGGCAGCCAGGGAGGTATTCAGCCGGGTTCGATGTTCCGCAGATTGGAAGACCGGATCGGCGATATGGAGATGGAGGCGAAGAGCCTGCATGATCTGCGCCGGATGGGCAAAGAGTTCATTACGGAAGCGGGCAATCAGGTGCAATCCGTCATCGAACGCGAGCTGCAGCAATTAAAGAAGAAGCTTGAGAAGGAAGGATGGTCGTCTTGAAAAAACTGTACCGATCCCGCCGCGATAAGAAGCTATTCGGTCTTTGCGGCGGACTTGCGGAAATGATCAACGTCGATGCGACTCTTATCCGTATCCTGCTTATCGTGGTCACCATCTTTACGAGCGGATTTGCCATCCCGGTCTATATCATTGCAGGCCTTATCGTTCCTAAGGAACCAACGTTTTATAACGGCAATGACTTTGGAGCTGGTTCCGGCTTTGGAGGATATGGAGGCGGCTTCGGCGGCGGTGGTTACGGTAACGGTTATAACGGAGGCCAAGGCGGCTTTGGCTCCTCCTTCGGCGGTCCTTACAAAAACCCGCCGCAAGGACAATGGGATAACTTCTCGCAAGCACGTTCCAGCCAGCAAGCCTCGTCGTCGCAATTCGATAGCATGATGGATGATTTGGAAAAAAAAGCACTACGCAAGGAAGTTGAAGAATTACGCGCCAAATTGGCTAAATATGAGAAGGGAGAGATTTAACAATGGGAATCTTTAAAAGAATGAAGGACCTGACTAAGGCATCGGTGAATGAGGTATTGGATAAAATGGAAGATCCGGTTGTTATGCTCAATCAATACCTGCGTGACATGGAATCGGAAATTCATCAAGCAGAAGTAACGGTAGCGAAACAAATGGCGAATGAGCGCCGTCTGAAACAACGTCTGGATGAAGCGGTCCGCAGTATTGGCGACCGTGAATTGAAAGCAGAAGCAGCGCTTCGCGCCGGTCAAGAAGAGCTTGCACGCAAGCTGCTGGAAGAGAAGCTTTATTTCGATCAAAAGGTCAATGAGTACAGCGATCTTCATGCTCAAGCGAAAACGCAGGCGGAAGAGCTGATGCAGCAACTGCACGGCATGAAAGACGAGTTCTACCAGCTTCGCAATAAACGTAATGAGCTCGCATCCCGTGCTCAAATCGCAAAAGCGCAAAAACAAATGGCGCAGATTTCTTCGAACCATACGATTGACAGCGGTACAGCTTCGAGAGGCTTCTACCGTATGGAAGAAAAAATTATGCAGCTTGAAGCGGAAGCGGATGTCCTTCGCACTCCTTACGCCTCCTACAACGGAGCAAGCAGCACTGCCGGTGCCTTTAGCGCGGCTGACATGGAGAAGAAGCTGAAGGTTGATGAGCAGCTTGAAGCTTTGAAAAATAAGCTGAACAAGCCGGTAGAACAATAATCATTACGAGGCATGCCATGATGGAAGAGCGGATCGGGTAACGGCAGTGTCATTAAGCCTTAACTTAATGACATTGCGGGGAACCGGTCTGCTCTTCCCTGCGTGCGTATTAAAAGGAGTGGACTTCGTTGGCGGATGGACAAGCGAATGAGCAGCATCGTACGGAGAGGCCAAATAAAGAAGCAAGACGCAAAAATGTGACCGAGACCGTATTATGGCTCATTATTATCGTGAGTCTTGTCATCATTGTGCTGCAGGCCATTGGTTATGTGCAGCTGTATACCTTTAAAGGGAAATGGGCGATTATAGGTCTGACCGTCATTGGAGCAGCTATGGCAGCGGCAGCCGTCGTCGGCTTTCTGCAGAATTCCAAGCTGAAGCAGGCGGTTGAGAGACTCAGCGAGCAGCAACGCAGACGCAGCTATCGGGTGACGCTGAATTCGGCCGAGGAGACGGAGGGTGCACCTGTATCTGAACAAGAAGAAAGTGATGCGATCTGGACAGAGAAAGTCAAGTTCTCGGCGGTGATCGAGGAACGGCAGCGGCTCGCCAGAGAGCTGCATGATGCGGTCAGCCAGCAGCTGTTCGCCATATCGATGACGGCGACGGCGGTCAGCCGTACAATTGAACGGGATTGGGAACGTGCCAAGAGACAGGTGCAGCTTATTGAAGAGATGGCTTCGGTTGCCCAGTCGGAGATGCGTGCCTTGCTGCTGCATCTTAGACCTGTCCATCTGGACGGTAAAAATCTGCCTGCCGCATTAAGCGCGCTTGTGGACGAGCTTAAACAAAAGGTGCCAATGACCATTGATCTGGATGTTGATGACTCGATTATAATGAAGTCGGACGCAGAGGATCATTTGTTCCGGATTGCGCAGGAGGCTTTGTCTAATACACTCCGGCATTCAAAAGCAGAGAGTATGGAAATTAAGCTGCATCGGAAAGGCTCTGAGGTACGTATGTTATTAAAAGACACTGGCGTTGGATTTGACCTGGAAGCGAAGAAACAGACCTCTTACGGTTTACTAACGATGGAAGAACGTGTGAATGAGCTTGGCGGCTATTTACATATGGTCTCAAAACCGGGAGAAGGAACAAGTATTGATATCCGAGTTCCGATCGACGGAGGAGTAGAGTCGTAGTACATGAGAAGGAAGCGGTGAATATTAAGGTGGAACCGATCGAACAACTAAATGAGCGAATAAAAGTATTGTTAGTGGATGATCATGAAATGGTACGAATCGGACTCGCTGCCGTGCTGGACACGGAGGAAGGTATTGAAGTCGTTGGGGAAGCCAGCAACGGTTACGACGGAATCCGGCTGGCACAGGCTTATAAGCCTGATATCGTACTTATGGATCTTGTTATGGATGGTATGGATGGCGTGGAAACGACTCAAAAGCTGCTTGAGCTGTATCCGGAGTGCAAGGTTATTGTGCTGACGAGCTTTATTGATGACAGTAAGCTGTATCCGGTTATTGAAGCAGGCGCATTCAGCTATCTGCTGAAGACAGCAAGAGCGACAGAGATTGCCGATGCAATCCGTGCGGCAGCGCGGGGCCAGTCCGTTCTGGAGTCACAGGTTGCAGCCAAGATGATGAACCGGCTCCGCAAGCCAAAGCAGCCGGTACAGGCAGCTTTGCATGATGATCTGACAGAACGGGAGATGGACGTGCTGAAGCGGGTAGCAAGAGGGATGTCCAATCAGGAAATCGCGGATGAGCTTTTTATCGGCGTAAAGACCGTGAAGTTTCATATTACGAACATCTTTAACAAGCTTGGCGTTGATGACCGCACGCAAGCGGCCATCTATGCGCATAAGCAAGGAATCGCGGAGTAGACAGTATGTTAGATACCCATGGGGGCTTGCCTGAAGTTCAACTTTAGGAGAGCCCCTTTTTAAGTTGAGTGCTGGAGGAAGAGTCCGGTTTTTGCTAAAATAAGTTAAAGGCGGCGGTTGAGCAGCATTCCGCTCGTAGGAAAAGGCCAATACGTTGTCATGGAATTGTAGTAACAGCTATAAGGCTGCAGAAGAGAAATATCTTTGCGCAGCAAATGAAGGGCACTTGTGGAGAGTGGATCTTCCAATGCTTTAAGCAGACAAGTGATCCAGCCTGTTGGACCAATGAGCCATTGAACGGATAAGTCAGTCCGGACAGAATCGGTGAAATGGAGCTGCCAGGCACCGCCTTCACCGCTCAGACCAAAGCGATTGGCTGCAGGATGAGCCATTGCGTCTTCGATATCACTCCAAAGCTGCGGTTTCAGGAAGGGTTCAAGCTCCATGAACGCGGCATGCAGTCCATTTATCGTCGAAACGATATGGCGGAGTTCTTCTTCTATAACAGCCTTTGAAGGATTTTGCTTCATATGCCGGGCTGCGAGGCCAATCATAAGCTGGGCTTGTCTGCTGTGCTGAAGCCATGCTGCCGCTGTCTCGGCAGCATAACGGTAAGGAGCACCCCAATCGAAGCTGTCAAACAAAGCAGGACCGGGAGGCAGCCGTGTCGGCTCCACTTCTCGGAATGTGTTGCTGCCGTATGGCCGGACGGGAGAAACGCTGAATAATCGTTCTGTACGTTTCGCAAGCGGTAATGGTGTTATTGGCATTCAGGCTGCCTCCTTTGGATTCATTAAGACCAGCATATTATGGTTTCGCGGCAAAGGCTGGCGAATGATGTCTGTCAGAACAATAGAAATAAGAAGGCGACAAGCGCAAAATCAAGAGTAATCACATCGCGGAATGGATAATACGGACGAGGCTGCTCGTAGTAGTAGGGATCAAACGGATAAGATTGTGTTTGAACGGGCGGCTCCGGCTTATTGGATTTGGCTTGTGATTGTGTTTGGGATTTCGAACTGCTTTTCTTGATCTTCTTCGAAGATTTCGGCGGAGCAGCTTCCGGCTCGGCCGCGGCAGAAGCATTAGGGTCCCCGTTCAACGTCAGCTTCCCGTTACTGCATCTGCTTAATAGGCCGATGTGCCTCGTACCATCCTTCATCACGACATACACAGGCAATCCGCAATATTGCGACACGACATCTTCCTGCAGAGGATAAATTTGCTCCATCTTGGCTCCTCCTTATATTTACTGGCAAAGGACTTTGCAACCAGTATATTCACCTACAGGCGAATGGGTATGGTTAAACACCTAGCAGTAATAAATGGTTGAGAGGAGGTACCCGTCATCGGCACAAATCGATTCGTTCAGAAGTCAGTTGAACAGTCTTCCGTGAAGAGAGCCCGGCTTGCTGTTATAATGGCTGCAGTTGTGGTAGTTGCCGGAATCATCTGGGCTATATCAAACAAGGATCAGCTCCGCTCCGATAAGAATCCGAGTATTGTTGCTCATGATATGGCGTTGTTATGGCAGTGGACGGACAAGCTCTACAGTAAAGGCGCAGCTGCTGCGGAATGGACGGTCAGATGGGATATTGAGGGCGATGCTGCGTCCCTTGAACAAGTCGAGCAACAACTGCAAGCGGATGAAAAAGAGCAAAAACAGGGTACACTGTCCATATTCCCGTTATCTGAAGACAATCAGGCGATGATTGTGTATGTGACAAAACAGAAGACGGATGAGAAGCTGCTACTTGCTTTTGCAGATAGCGCAGAAGCTGTATTTAAGGAGGTCGGGATTGCCTATTCAGGAGGAATAACGGTTCGGGGGGAGACGGAATATAATAACGCAGCAGAGCGTTTGGCCCACGCAGCAAGCGGTAAACGGATCGACCGGTATAAGGATGAGAGTGGAACGATCAGCGAAGCTTATTATTCGGAGAAGCTGTTCTCCGCTGTTGAGGCAGGTGCAGGAAAGAAGGCCAATCTGCAAATCGCCCAGCATCATGAAACAGAGTCCGGAGGGCTGTCGCTCATCGTTGGAACCCCGTTAATTACAGGGGATTACACGGTTTCCGAGCAAGGAAACGATTAGAAGAAATATGAAAGCTAATTAGTTTTTTTTATGGTTGGATGAATAGCAGTTTAAGGATTAATATGCTAAACTACATAAATAAAAATAAAAAAATAATAGGAAAGAATGAGGGAACTGAACTGTTATGAACGTTGAATCATCAAATGCGCAGGGCGCTATTTATTATATTTTTGGAGCGACAGGCGATTTGGCGAAACGCAAGTTGTTTCCTGCCTTGTTTAGCTTATATAAAGAAGGAAAACTGTCTGAAAATTTCGCCGTTGTAGGCCTCGCTCGCAGAGAGCGTACCAATGAGCAGTTCCGCGCCGATCTGTATGAATCGATCGTAGAATTTTGCCGTTATAAAGCAGATGACGTTGAGCTCTGGAACCGTTTCGCAGAGCACTTCGAATATATGCCGCTTGATATTAACAATGTGGAAGCATTCCGCGGTCTGGCTGCCCTGTCGGATCAATTGGATGCGAAATTCAATATTTCGGGCAATCGTTTGTTCTACCTGGCACTTGCTCCATCCCTGTTCGGCCCTGTATCGTTCAGCCTGCGTGACGGCGGACTGCTGGAGTCGAAGGGCTGGCACCGCGTTGTTATCGAGAAGCCGTTCGGCTATGATCTGGAATCGGCACAAAAGCTGAATGATCAAATTACACAAGTATTTAAAGAAGAAGAAATCTACCGTATTGACCACTACCTCGGCAAAGAGATGGTGCAAAATATTCAAGTTATCCGTTTCGCGAATGCTTTTTTTGAGCCGCTGTGGAACAATAATCATATCGCTAACGTGCAAATTACGCTGTCCGAAACGGTTGGCGTAGAAGAGCGCGGCGGTTACTATGATAAATCCGGCGCCCTTCGCGACATGGGTCAAAATCATATGCTGCAAATGCTGACGATGATTGCAATGGAGCCGCCTAGCCGTCTTCATGGGGAAGATATCCGCGATGAGAAGGTTAAAGTACTGCGTTCCCTTCGTCCTTACAGCTCGAGTGATGAAGTGCGCAGCCAAGTTGTACGCGGTCAATACAGCGAAGGCTCCCTGAAAGGAAAAGAGCTTCCTGGTTATCGCCAAGAGGACTCGGTTGCCGAGAACTCTACGACAGAAACGTACTTTGCAGCCAAGCTTGCTGTTGATAACTTCCGCTGGGCGGGCGTACCGTTCTATATCCGTACAGGCAAACGCCTCCCGGTTAAAACAACAGAAGTAGTGATCGAATTCAAATCGATGCCGCAAAACGTGTTGTTCGCGCAACGTCATGATCTGCAGCCTAACCTGCTCGTCATCCGCGTTAATCCGATGGAAGGCATCTACATTAAAGTTAATGCCAAGACACCGGGCGAAGATAATTCGGTACAGCCGGTCAACATGGAATTCTGCCAAAGCTGCCAAATCGGCATCAACACGCCGGAAGCTTATGAGCGCCTGATCCATGATGCGGTTCGTGGTGATTCCACTTACTTCACACGTTGGGATGAAGTGGCTCAAGCATGGGAATTTGTTGACCGCATTGCAGCTGCATGGCGTGAAGGCTCGTCTGATCTGCAGCATTATCCGGCAGGCTCTTGGGGCCCTGAGAAAGCGGAACAGCTGCTTGCACAAGACGGCTTCAAGTGGTGGCCGGTTAACGGGCAAGAAGAAGATAATGTCATTTGGGTTTCAAATAGCGGCAAATAAGCGATCATTAATGATCGCAGCATAGTGCTGACGGAGGGATATGCCTTTATGTTTAAGGTTTATGATATTTCGATGACAATCGAAAAGGGCATGGCGGTATGGGGCAACCATGACGGCAAGCAGCCCGAAATCAACTCTCAGCCTACCTCTCCAGACGGCGTTAACGAATCGCGCATCGATATGGATGTCCATTGCGGCACCCATGTCGATGCGCCTCTGCATATGCTGCCGGAGGATGGCTCAACAATCGAGACGATTGGTCTCGAGGAGCTCGTCGGCAATGCCCGTGTTCTGGATTTCACGGACGTGAACGACAGCATCACAAGAGAAGACCTGGAGAAGCATGGCTTGCAAAAGGGCGAGTTCATTCTTGTGAAAACGAAAAACTCATTCACGGATTCCTTCGAATCCGATTTTGTGTTCTTGCGTGAAGATGGCGCCCGTTACCTCGTTGAGGTTGGGGTTCGCGGGATTGGTACGGACGGACTTGGGATTGAACGCTCCCAGGCAGAGTATCCGACACATCGGACATTGTTCCGCAACAATGTGATTATTGTAGAAGGGCTTCGCCTGAAGGAAGTGCCGCCAGGCTCTTATTTCATGGTGATCGCACCTTTGAAATTGACCGGTATTGAAGCTGCGCCGGCACGCGCACTGTTGATCGGGAATGGATAAAGGAGCGTTGCTTCGCGGCGACGCCATGAAGGGAAGGCAAGCATGAGCCAAACGTTAAGTAATGAAATAAAACAGGAAGTAGATAAGCGCCGTACCTTTGCGATTATCTCTCACCCTGACGCCGGTAAAACCACATTAACAGAGAAGCTCCTCTTATTCGGGGGAGCTATTCGTCTTGCAGGGTCGGTAAAAGCCCGCAAAGCGAGCCGCCATGCTACATCCGACTGGATGGAGATCGAGAAGCAGCGCGGTATCTCTGTTACGTCCAGTGTGATGCAGTTCGATTATCTGGGGCACCGGGTTAACATTCTGGATACGCCTGGTCACCAGGATTTCTCTGAAGACACGTACCGTACGCTGACTGCAGCGGACAGCGCGGTCATGCTGATCGACGTTGCGAAAGGCGTCGAGGCGCAGACGATCAAGCTGTTCCAGGTCTGCCGCAAACGCGGTATTCCGATTTTTACCTTTATTAACAAGCTAGACCGCGAAGGTCAAAGCCCATTCGAGCTGATGGAAGAACTGGAGCGGGTACTCGGCATTCGTTCGGTGCCAATGAACTGGCCAATCGGCATGGGCCGCGAGCTGTGCGGCGTATACGACCGGATGAAAAATCAGGTTGAGCTGTTCCAGGGCAATGATCACAGCACGATCGAAGTACGCAAAGTTGAGGATTATACTGATCCGATCATTCGTGAAATGGCTGGCGATTATCTGCATGATCAGCTTATACAGGACGTGGAGCTGCTTGATGTAGCGGGCGATCCATTTGATTTCGATAAGGTTCGGGCAGGCGAATTGACACCAATCTTCTTCGGAAGTGCCGTGAATAACTTCGGCGTTCAAACCTTCCTTGAGAACTTCCTGGAGCTGGCGCCAAAACCGGCTCCGCGGATGAGTACAAACGGTTCTGTTGACCCAACAAATGAGAAGTTCTCCGGTTATGTCTTCAAGATTCAAGCCAACATGAACCCGGCACACCGTGACCGTATTGCCTTCCTTCGGATTTGTTCCGGACGTTTCGAACGCGGTATGAGTGTCCGCCATGTCCGTGCAGGCAAAGACATTAAGCTGTCCCAGCCACAGCAATTCCTGGCGCAGGACCGCGATATTGTCGAGACGGCTTATCCGGGCGATATTATCGGTTTGTTCGACCCGGGTATTTTCCGGATTGGCGATTCTTTGTCACAAGGCTCTGAAGTCGTATTCGACGAGCTTCCGACATTCTCGCCTGAGATCTTCGCGAAGGTTACCGTTAAGAACGCTTTGAAGCATAAGCAATATCAGAAGGGTATAGACCAACTGACCGAGGAAGGCACCATTCAGGTATTCTACTCGGCCAGCGGCTTTGCTGACGAAACGATTCTTGGCGTAGTCGGCCACCTGCAGTTCGAGGTATTCGAGTACCGGATGAAGGGTGAATACGGCGTTGATATTCAGCTGCACCGTATGCCATTCCAATTCGCGCGCTGGATTGTGGATGAGAAGATCGATCCTACGAAGTTCCGGATCAATTCCACACTGGTGAAAGACAAAAAGGGCAATTATGTTGTCCTGTTCGAGAATGAATATGCGATGCGTACAGCGATGGATAAAAATCCAACGATGAAATTCCTGGAGACAGCGCCATAAGCTAAGCGAAATACAGTTCTTAATCAAAACCCCCTGATCCATGAGATCAGGGGGTTTTTGCGTCTTTATTTTCTATGCAATAGTATCTGCTCCAAGAGCTCTCGTTCTACTTCCTTGTTATATTCCCTGACCATACGGCCAATCAGGAAGAGATCTGCAATGATCCAGATGAACAAGGCAACAGCAGGTACTGCAAATAAGATCATACCGAGAACCTGCAAGACAGTTTGTTCGGACACGGAAGTAATAGCGAAGAATATATAGGCTAGAGTTGCAATAAGGAATAGGATCAGTTGGATAATGGCTGTTTTCTTGCGCTTCAGATAGAATCGGTGTACGCCCAGATGACCGCCGAGCAGCATCAGATAGGCAATGGCCGCTGACTTCTCCGCGCTTCGCATCTCGGAATTAAATACCATCAGTTCATTTAGCGTGAGGTCTTGTCGATTCATTAAGGCCTCCTAGAATGGACCGCCGTTAAAATGCTTATGTGCCAAAATTTCATTAATCAGATGATCTTCGATAGAGCGGTTGCGCTCTCGCACCCATTGGTGCAGGAGGAAGGCATCCACGATCCACCAGACGAAGGTAACAAATGCTCCGACAACGGTCAGCGTAAGAATAAGCTGTGCAACAGCAGATCCGGTACGCCCCAGGTAGAAGCGGTGAGCGCCAAATACGCCAAGGAAATACCAGAGTACGTAAGCGATGATCATATTTTTGCCGCGATCCTTCACCTCTTGATCCAGCAGAAGTAATTCACGTGCGTCCAATTGGCTTTTTTGCGCAATGTTGAATGACATGTACTGTTCTCCCTTTTGTATAAATTGTAGTCTAACAGCTAAAGTATAGGGTTTTTGTAAAATTCATACAACCATAACTTTCATGAAAAAAGAGGAAATTTTCATTGGCTTATCCGGTTGACGGAACAGCGCTTTCATGACATAATGTACGCGTGTACATTACTTACCGAAATAATAAGAGCAGCAACTGATTAACGTTATAACAGGAGGCTACCCACTATCAGCAGGAAAGAAGTAGCGAAGCTGGCGGGTGTATCGGAAGCCACGGTATCCCGGGTACTTAACAATGTAGGGCCTATTAAGGAAGAGACTCGAATCCGCGTGCTGGAGGCGGCCAAAGAGCTGGGTTATGTGCCTAATGCGCTTGCTCAGCGTTTCGCCAGAAGGAAAAGCGGGAACGTTGGTGTCATTCTGCCGTTTGTGCCGAAGGTTCATCTGTTCTCGACTTATTACTTCGCGGAAATTTTAAGCGGGATCGGCGAGGCGGCAAAAGCCTGCAACTATGATCTGCTGCTAATCTTCCGGGAGCCGGACAGTCCCCGTGATTATGCGAAGCTGTTCCGGACGCAGAAGGTGGATGCCTGTATCGTTCTTGGCGCGCAAAATGTAGCCGAAGAACGTGCCGCATTAGCGGAGCTGCAGGAGGAAGGTTACCCGTTTTGCCTGGTGAATCAACGCTTTGACGAGGATGGTTATTTAACCGTTGATGCGGATCATGAGTCGGGCAGCTATACGGCTGTGCAGCATCTTGTTGCGGGCGGATTCAAACGGATTGCCTTCCTGAATGGACCAGGCGTGTTCTCAAGCAGCGGCGACCGGCTTGCCGGCTATGAGCGTGCACTGGCGGATGCGGGTATTCCGCTGGCGGAAGAGAGAGTCTTCACCGGTAATTACAGCAGAAAGAGCGGGTATGAAGCAGCCGTACAGATTGCCGAAAGTATCAGGAACAAAGAGATCGACGCTGTGTTTGCCGCTAATGACCGGATGGCGATTGGGCTGATGGACGGTCTGCGGGAGTACGGGATTGAAGCCGGCAAGGATTATGGGCTTATCGGCTACGATGACTCGGACAGCTCCAGGATCGTAAGCCCTAAGCTGTCGACGGTATCGGTTCCCTTTTACGAGATGGGCCGCAGGGCAGCGATGAAGCTGCTTGCATCCGAATCCGAAGAGATGGAGAATATGATTCTTCCAGTTCAGTTAATTAAGCGAGAAACCACATAATCACTAATTCGAGAGGCGGTAGTGAAAGAAATGAGCAAACTTCGTATCGGAATGGTTGGCTATAAATTTATGGGTAAAGCACATAGCAATGCGTACCGCGCGCTGCCGATGTTTTTCCCTGAAACGGCGGTTCTGCCGGAAATGACAGCAATTTGCGGACGTGATCCAGTTGGGCTCGAGAAGGCTCGTGCGCAGTTCGGATGGCAAAGCGGCGAGACGGATTGGCGCAAGCTGGTTGCACGCGAAGATATCGACCTGATCGATATTAACGCGCCAAGTGATGCGCATAAGGAAATTACGATTGCCGCGGCGGAAGCAGGCAAGCACTTGTTCTGTGAGAAGCCGCTGGCATTAACACTCGAAGATGCTAATGAAATGCTGGTTGCTGCCGAAAAAGCTGGCGTGAAGCATATGGTTGGCTTCAACTATCGTTTTGCTCCGGCTGTGCAGCTGGCGAAGAAGCTTATCTCGGAAGGCCGTATTGGCAAAATTCATCATTTCCGCGCCGTATTCCTGCAGGACTGGATTCTTGATCCAGAATTCCCGCTTGTATGGCGCCTTAAGAAGGAAATCGCCGGTTCCGGCTCGCATGGCGATTTGGGCGCTCACCTGATCGATATGGCCCGTTTCCTCGTAGGAGAGTTCAAGGAAGTTATCGGGATGGAAGAGACCTTCGTGAAGGAGCGTCCAATTTCTGAATCGATGACAGGACTTAGCGCAACGAAAAGCAGTGATGATGCCCCTCGCGGTGAAGTCACCGTTGATGACGCGACTTTGTTCTTGACCCGGTTCGAGAACGGTGCGCTTGGCAGCTTCGAGGCGACTCGCTTTGCTGCAGGACACCGCTGTACAAATGCTTTTGAGATTAATGGCAGCAAGGGAAGCATCAAGTTCGACTTCGAACGAATGAATGAGCTGCAGGTATACTTCACCGACGATACAGAAGATGTGCAAGGCTTCCGCCGTGTGCTGGCAACTGATGCTTCTCATGCTTATATGGATGCCTGGTGGCCGGCTGGACATACAATCGGTTACGAGCATACCTTCACGCATGAGGTTCATGAGCTAATGACGGCTATCGCAGAAGACCGCCAGCCCGTGCCAAACTTTTATGACGGCGTGAGATGCCAAGAGGTGCTTGTTGCGGTAGAACGTTCGATTGCCGAACGCCGCTGGGTTGCTTTGAAAGAATTTCAATAATTCCGCTAGCAGAGGAGATTAACGAAGACGATGAGAAAAGCGCTAATCGTATGGGGCGGCTGGGACGGTCATCAGCCGAAGGAAGTTGCAGGGATTTTTCAAGAGGTTCTGGTGAAGGAAGGCTTCGAGGTTGAGGTATCGGATACGCTGGACGCGTTCGCTGACGGCGAGAAGCTGAAGGGGCTTGATCTGATCGTTCCGATCTGGACGATGGATAAGATCAAGCCGGAGTATGTAGAAAATGTATCGCAAGCCGTTCAAAGCGGCGTTGGTCTGGCCGGCTGCCATGGCGGCATGTGTGATGCTTTCCGGGAAAATGTAGACTGGCAGTTCATGACCGGCGGCCAATGGGTAGCGCATCCGGGGAATGACGGAACGAACTACGTTGTTAACATCAAGCATAGCTCCAGCCCGTTGACTCAAGACATGGAAGACTTCGAAGTCAGCAGCGAGCAATATTATTTGCATGTTGACCCTGCGGTTGAAGTGCTGGCAACAACCCGATTCCCGGTTGTAGAAGGCCCGCATTCGCTGAATAAAGCGGTTGATATGCCGGTTGCCTGGACGAAGCGCTGGGGCGTTGGACGCGTGTATTACAACTCGCTTGGCCATCAAGCCAACATTATCGATATTCCTGTCGTGAAGGAAATGATGCGCCGGGGCTTCGTCTGGTGTGCGGAAGGAAAAACAGCAGCGGTAAACGGAGGGACTCACGCTCATGCATAAGCTAAAAGTCGGCGTTATCGGAACAGGCAATATCAGCAGTGCGTATTTGAATAATGGACAAAAGTTTGATTCCATGGAGATTGTTGCTTGCGCGGATCTCGACGTAGAGCGTGCTAAAGCGAAAGCAGAGGAATTCGGCATTCGCGGCTGCTCGGTTGAAGATCTTCTGGCTGACCCGGAGATTGGAATGGTCATTAACCTGACGATTCCGCAGGCTCATGCGGCTGTTTGTCTGCAAGCTTTGGAAGCAGGTAAACATGTGTATGTAGAGAAGCCATTCGCGGTCACTCGCGAGGAAGCGCAGCAGGTGCTTGAACTGGCTGAAAAGAAAGGCTTGCTCGTCGGCAGCGCACCGGATACTTTCCTGGGCGGCGGTATTCAGACAAGTATTAAGCTGATTGAGGACGGCTGGATTGGCACACCAATAGGCGCTACCGCATTTATGATGTCGGGCGGTCATGAATCCTGGCATCCGGCACCGGAGTTTTATTACCAACAAGGCGGCGGCCCGCTGTTTGATATGGGACCGTATTATTTGACGGCATTGGTTGCTATGCTTGGACCAATCAACCGCGTAACCGGCATGGCGCGCGCCTCGTACCCTGAGCGTACGATCACCAGCCAGCCTAAATTCGGGCAAAAGATTCAAGTTGAGGTTCCGACTCATGTGGCCGGTGTTATCGAATTTGCAGGCGGTCAGATCGGCACGCTCTTAACCAGCTTTGATGTGAAGGGCGGTTCTGTACTTCCATGTATCGAGGTTTATGGAAGTGCAGGTACGCTTCAAGTACCTGATCCGAATACTTTCGGCGGCCCAATTCGAATTCGCCGCGCAGGTTCGCATGAATGGTCGGAGATTCCATTGACTTATGCGAATACAGAGAACATTCGCGGACTTGGCGCTGCCGATCTGGCAAAGGCCGTATTATCGGGCCGCAAACATCGCGCAAGCGGCGAGCTTGCTTATCATGTGCTTGAAGCGATGCATGGCTTCTACGATGCTGCCGAGCAAGGCGTGCATTACAGCATGAAGAGCACTTGCGAGAAGCCGGCACCATTCACGCTTGGTCTTGCTTCCTTTAATCTGGATTAGAACTTCTTAAATAATGAACAGGCTGGCGGGTACTCCGCCGGCCTGTTTTTTTCTTTGCAGCATCTTAATAACGGCATGAGAATATGGTATTGTTTGGTAAGAAGTGTGAAAGGGGAAATGCCTGATGACTGCCCGGACGTATAATGGCAGAATGCTTATCCGTAATGGAATGGCAGTGCTCGAGGACCAGCTTGCTGCTGCCGCGATAGCTGTGAAGGACGGCATCATTGACGCGGTACTGACAGACGAAGCTTCTGTACAGCAGTATGAGCAAAGCTGCGAAGACGATCAATTGATCCGCATAGATGCAGCAGGGCGTTATGTTCTCCCCGGACTAATTGATATCCACAACGATGCCATTGAGAAGGAAGTACAGCCTAGGCCGGGTACATTATTTCCGCTGGAGATGTCGTTTCTCGAATTTGAACGAAAAATGCCGATTCATGGTATTACAACTATGTATCATTCCCTGTCACTAGGCGTTGGGCTTAGCTTGCGCGGTGATCATCTGCTGACAGGTATGGTTGATTTTATTCATCATTATCGCCAGACCCGTTCGGTTATCCGCAATAGAATTCATCTGCGTTATGAGGTTTCTTATTTGACGGGTTATCCGATCGTGGAACGGTATATTCAAGATCATAAGATTGATTATCTATCCTTTATGGATCATTCGCCGGGTCAGGGGCAGTACCGGGTACCGGGCTCTTTCGAACGGTATGTGATGAAAAATCAAGGTGTTGGAATAGAGGAAGTACAGGTAATTGTCGAGGAACTGCTGATGCGAAGAAACCAGATCGATTGGGGGAATCTTCGGGAGCTTGGAAGACTGGCGGGTCAACAGGGGATTAGGCTTGCCTCTCATGATGATGATTCAATAGAGCAAGTAGAACGGTCAAAAGGCTTTGGCGTCTCCGTGACGGAATTCCCGATTAATATGGAAACGGCCAGACATGCTGGGAAGTCAGGTTTATTCGTATGTGTAGGGGCTCCCAACCTTGTCAGAGGAGGATCTCATGATCATAATCTGCGTGCATTGGATGTGATTATGGAAGGGGCGGCATCTATTATCATCTGTTCAGATTATCATTCTTCCTCTTTGCTGACGGCTATCTTTATGCTGGCAGATCAAGGGGTGACGGATTTACCGGGAGCCGTTCGCATGGGCACTCTTTATCCGGCGCAAGCGCTTGGAATTGCAGATCAATACGGGGCGATTGCGCCGGGTAAAGCAGCAGATTTAATCCTTGTTGATCAATACCAGGGCCATCCATGGGTGACACATACAATCATTGGCGGAAAAACCGTCTACACAGCGGATGTGCATGAAATCTTAAGTCACTGATGTTTTAGCTTGCTGAAGTTTGCTATGCAGAGCATCAACAAGCCGTGACTGCTCCTCGGCTGAAATTTCCTGCCAGATCAGCTCGAATAAGACACCAAGTCCGGGGAGCGTTTTTTCATCATTACCTACCGAATCATTGATGACATCTTTCATCTCTTCTTTTGTGTTGTTGCGGACATTGTTAATTATGGCTTGACGCAAATCCAGATTGATCAATCGGATTCCCTCCAAGTCTACATGAAATTGTGCCTTAATTACTGTTTCCGAATAAGGCGATTTTCATCCGAGCGGGGTGGATATGCTATAATGATCAGGATTAGGCAATATCGTCAAATGCATCTTGCAGGCTTGAAGGGAGTAGGATGAAACGAAATGGCCAAGAAACAATTTGCAGTTATTGGAATGGGACGGTTTGGCTCCAGTATCGCAAGTTCGCTTACCAACATGGGGTTTGAAGTACTGGCGATTGATTCGAGCGAGCAGCGCATTCAGGAAGCGATTAATACCGTCACCCATGCGGTGTCGGCCGATTCAACAGATGAAGAAGCCTTACGTTCGCTTGGCATACGCAACTTTGATGTTGTTGTTGTAGCCATCGGACAAGATATACAGGCGAGTATCCTGACAACGCTGATCCTGAAGGATCTTGGCGTAAAAATGATTATTGTGAAGGCGCAAAATGAGCTGCATGGCAAAGTGTTAACCAAGATTGGCGCAGACAAAGTGGTTTATCCGGAGCGGGATATGGGCCAACGTGTCGCTCATCATTTAGTTTCCCCCAATATTCTGGACTATATCGAGATTTCTGAGGATTACAGCATTATTGAAATCAAAGCGCCTGAAGCGATGATCGGGAGAAGCTTGAAGCAGCTCGATATCCGAGCGAAATTCAAATGCAATGTGATGGCGATTAAGACCAATGGTGTGATGAATATCGCGCCTTATGCGGAGGATTTGATCCGTCCGGAGGACATACTTGTTATTGTCGGGAAAAACTCGGATTTATCCAATTTGGAAATAGCTTATTCGGAAGGCTGATCGGATTTATGAATCATTTACTATTAACCTCTATTCAGAATGAACGTGTGAAGCAGTGGGCCTCTTTGCTGGATAAAAAATACCGGGACCGGACCGGCTTGTTTATTATTGAAGGCGTTCATCTTGTACAGGAAGCGTTCCGGGCCTCTGCGGCCGTGAAATATGTTGTCTATAACGGTGAGCGCGGCATTCCGCAGGAGCTTGAGCAGCTTGCTCAGGATGACGGCACGGAATGGATGCAGGCAACAACGCAGGTGATGGCTAAATGTACGGGGACGGACACACCGCCGCCGGTCTTTGCTGTGCTTGAGAAGCTGAAGCGGGATGAAGCGGCTTTGTTCCGGGAGAACAGTCTAGTTGTTGTACTTGACGGAGTGCGTGACCCCGGTAATGTTGGTACAATCATCCGCAGCGCGGATGCGGTTGGGGCAGATGCTGTCGTGCTTGGCAAAGGCAGCGTGGATTTGTATAATCCAAAAACCGTACGTTCGACGATGGGCTCGCTATTCCATCTGCCGATTATCGAGGCAGATCTGGCGGAGCTGCTGCATGTGGCCAAGAAGCAGGGAATCCGGCTTGTAGGGACAAGCCTGCAGGCCACGCATACTTGTTATTCGTATGACTGGACTCCCGGCACTTGGCTCTTGATGGGCAATGAATCGGAAGGATTGTCCGAGTCCGCGCGGCAGACGGTGGATGAATCGGTTATTATCCCGATGCAGGGCGAAGCGGAATCGCTGAACGTGGCGATGGCCACGACGGTGCTGCTGTATGAGGCTTTGAGGCAGCGGAAGTATAAATAAACAACATTTCATATATTTGAATAACGCAGTCCGTCCTGATATTCAAGAAACCCTTGGTATATCAGGATTTTTTTATTTGGAGGCAGGGAAGCGGCTATTCGTTATCGACCGGGCCCGCGTCTAAAATAGCCTGCAGACGTTCCTGCAAGTTATCCGTACATTCCCCGCCATGGTAAGCGATTATTTTGGAAAGCTCCAGCGTTTGAAATTTAGCGATAGATTGCAGCGCTGTGGCTTGATCCGGCGTATAGACCGGGCTGTACGACTGCAGGATGCCGTCTTGTGCCCTTAATGCATCGCCGGCAATTAATGTTTTGCTCGGAATATGGTAGAAGGATGTATGGTCCGGCGTATGGCCGGGCGTAAACACAACGCGGATGCCGCCGGCGAAAGGCAGGATATCTCCTTCCTGCAGGGCGACGTCGACTTTAACGGGCATTCTGACGAGCTTTTTGCTCTTATCGAGGGGGATTTCCCCAGCCAAGTAAGGGACGGCGACCTCATGGGCAAGCACTTGAACATGGTCTCCGAATGCTTGTACTAAATCGGGCAAGCTGCCGATATGATCCGAGTCTTGATGGGTAATGAGGATTTTGGTCAACTTCTCGAATGGAATCCCTGCTTCTTGGAACGCAGCGCGAATCAGTTCCATTTGTCCGGGAAGTCCGGTATCGACGAGAACGATATCTTGATCATCCCACAGGACGGTCAGGAAGAAGGGATTGTTGCGATTTTCCATGTTAAGTTGAATGGTCTTGATGCCTACATCCGATTGAGCCAAGTCGAACACCGCCTTGTTAAATTTGTATATGATCTAATTATTCCTCTATCTCCAAAGTAAATCAATCTCTTTCTGGATGGAAGGTGAGTAACGCGAATCTATGCCAGGTCACGAAGGATGAAGCATATTTGAGAAGCCGCATGCTATGCGGCTTTTTTCTGATTATCACCCAATGGTTTAGAAGTTCATTCCATTGACAATAAAATTAAGAACAAATTATAATTGATAATGATTATCAATAAGTGAGAAACCATTTCTTATTATATGAATATCATATAACGGCTAGAAGAAAGGAGCAGATTTGAAGTTGAACGCCATAAAGGAGTTCCAAAAGAAGTTGCTTCATTCTCATGTAGAGATTATCGAAGCAACCCAATCTCAATCCGTCCCGGACTGGGCTAACAGTCTACATTCATTACCCCACCAAATGATTCTGTTTGTGGCAAAGGGGGATGGTGAAATTTATTTCGGCGAGCAAATTGAGCAAATTGAAAAAGATGCTCTTTTTTTATTTCTACCTGGCAGTCCTGTGAGGCTCCGAGTGAATGAGGAGAAACCCCTTTTATTATGCTGGATTCTTTTCGATCGATTCGTATTATCTTCCAAATCACAAGAAAAGCTGGAGTTCCATAGAGAAGATTCTTTTCCTATACAGGGAAGATTGCGAATGGCAGGCAGTAACTCCATACGTATCATGGGGCTGCTTATGTCGAATGGAGAGATCGAAACGGGAGGGCGCAGGAATTTATACGGTCAACAGCTCATATTCGACTTGCTTCATGACATACTGGATGATACGGCTATCCAAGATGATAGTGAATCCAGAAGGAGATTGCAAGCAACCATCGGGTTCATGTTGCGTCATTATCAGGAGAATATCCAAATGAGTGAGATAGCTGAAATAGGGCAGTTTCATCCATCGTACTACTCGCAAATATTCAAGCAAACTATGGGCAAAACGCCAATGGCCTTCTTGACTGACTTGAGAATGAACAGGGCAAAGGAGCTGCTGTTGACAACCCAAAGTCCTGTTTCTGATATTGCAACAAGTGTCGGTTATAATGATGCCTTTTATTTCAGCCGGCGCTTTAAAGAAAAGTATGGTTATTCGCCAAGTGTTTTTGTTCAAAATAGAGAGGTAAAGACGATCTCGCTTTCTTCCCCTTATACCGATCAGCTCTATACGTTAGGACATATTCCTCAAGCTGCCCAAATCTATCGAACGCTCCCCATAGAAACGCAAGAATTACTGCTTCCGGAACATGGAGCAGATCCCTGGAACGCTAACAGGGAAGTGTTTATGAAGGCGAAACCAGACTTAATCTTATGCAAAGATAATGTACTCGACAAAGCGAAGGAGCACATTAATGATATTGCTCCGATTGTTTCGATTCCCTGGGCAAGCGGTGATGTTTATCAACATATGAAAATGATCTCAGAGCTTGTAAATCGGCAGCAAATGGCGAGCAGCTGGTTGGACAACTATGAGAAGCGGGCAGAAGCTTGGCGCAGAAAACTTAAGAGTAAGATAGGGAACGCAACAGTTGCTGTGTGTGTATGCCGTGACCGCGAATTGCGGATGTATGGCGCTAGAAATATTGGACATGTGTTTTACAGAACGCTGAATTTATCGGCACCTGAAAGAATCTCAAAGCTAATTAATCAATTTCCAGCAGGAACGGGTTTTACCTGGTCCGCTATTTCTCCGGATGATATTAAAGATTATGAGGCGGATTTTTTATTTGTTGCCGTGGATAAAGAGCGCGATAAACAGAAAGTGATGCACTGGATACATACGAATATGTTCTGGGCCAGCCATCCAGCGGTTTTGTCTAAGCGGTTGTCATTTATAGACCGGGAAAAATGGATTATGTATTCTCCTTCAGGTCTTTCTTATCAGTTGGATGAAGCCGGTTATTTGCTCATGGGAAATAAATAGTGAAGATCTAAATTTATTCGGACCTATATCTAAAAAATCTTCATGTACGAAAAAACTGGATCTTTTATAATGAAAATGATAATTCTTATCAATTAGAGCGGGAGGATAAACACAAAAACGGAATGAGAAAGCTTGAGGGTAACATTGTATATGCTGCATGGTTGCTGGCCGCCGCAGCAGGTCTGGCGGTTAGTTTGTTTGTTTCTATTTCCTATGGGGCCAAGGAGTTGTCACTGACCACCGTATGGTCAGGCATATTCCATTACAATCCGGACATAACCTCGCATCAAATTGTCCATGACATAAGATTGCCGCGCATATTAGGCGCAGCTCTGGTAGGCATGGCATTCGCTGTGGCTGGAGCAATTATGCAAGGGGTTACGAGAAATCCGATGGCGGATACCGGCATATTAGGCGTGAATGCTGGTTCAACATTTGTTGTTGTTCTATGCTTTGCATTCTTGCCCAATTTGTCCTACTCGGCTCTTATCCTTTTTTCCTTTCTGGGTGCGGCTTTAACTACGGTTGTTATACTGGCACTTGGATCATTGTCTCCCGGCAGACTGAATTCCTTGCATTTAACGATTGCGGGAGCTGTGGTTGCAGCCATTTTGCATTCATTAAGTACAGGAATTGCTATTTATTTTGCTTTAAGTCAAGATTTGGCCTTCTGGTATGCGGGAGGGGTCGCAGGGGTTACTTGGGAACACTTGAGAATACTTGCGCCAATTATAATCCTCGTCATATTGGGAGCTGTATCAATGGGACGCTCAATCAGCTTTCTATCATTGGGGGAAGAGACAGCCATGAATCTGGGCCTCCGCGTCCAGTATGTGCGATTTATCGGACTCGCCATTGTTGTTCTGCTAGCTGGCGCTTCTGTGTCTGTGGCAGGGGCTGTTGGTTTTGTAGGACTCATTGTTCCTCATATAGCCCGTAAACTGATAGGTGTGGATTATCGTAAAATTATTCCGCTCTCCGCAATCCTAGGGGCTATTTTGCTAATCTGGGCTGATTTTGCAGCACGAATGGTTAATCCGCCCAGAGAGTTTGCATTAGGTGCCATGGTGTCACTCGTTGGCGTCCCCTTCTTTCTTTATTTAGCCCGTAAAGAAAGGAGATCGTTATAACTTGAATGTAAAGGAACAATCGGAGATTAGAAGGAAGCGGGCGATTGCGATCGCCATTGCACTGGCTTTATTGGGAGTGAGCGTTATTCTATTCAGTCTGAACACCGGCTCAATTCGAATATCTCCCGTAAACGTCATAAAAGCATTATTTGGTTACGGTTCACCTGAGGAAACCATGATTTTGTATGAATATCGTTTGCCGCGAATTATTGTGACCTTACTTGCTGGTGCAGGACTTGGAGTCGCAGGAGCAGTATTTCAAGGTGTTTCAAGAAATTCTCTTGCTGACCCGGGGATATTGGGGATACATGCCGGAGCTGCTTTTGGTTTGATGATATATGTTTCCTTTTTCCGTGCAATGGAAGGGCCCGTGACTTTGATGATACCGCTCTTTACTTTGCTTGGGGGCACAGGGATAGCAGTTATTATATTTCTGCTGGCCTATGATCGCTACCGGGGATTGATGCCCATTCGGCTCATCTTGGTCGGTATTGCTATTGAAGCAGGCTTTAGCTCATTAACTCTTCTGTTATCTTTGCGTTTGGATGAGAACACCTATGCCTTTGCCGCGCGATGGCTGGCAGGAAATGTGTGGGGAAGAGACTGGATTCACGTATGGACCTTGCTTCCTTGGATCTGCGTATTTATGCCGCTTATTTTTTATCGCTCGCGTATTTTAGATCTATTCGCGCTTGGTGATGAAATCGCGGCGGGCATGGGAAGTGCGGTAAATAGAAACCGTTTTGTCCTGCTTATGTTTGCTATCGCTCTATCTTGCGCGAGTGTGGCTATGGTAGGCGGCATAGGATTTATCGGACTAGCTGCTCCGCACATCGCGAGAAGGCTCGTGGGAGCACAACATCGGTATTTATTGCCCGTCTGTGCTATGGTTGGTCTTGTTATTTTGGTTACAGCAGATACTATTGGACGTTCGTTCTTTCAACCAAACGCCATTCCGGCAGGTGTTGTTGTTGCAGCCATCGGCGGTCCATACTTCCTGTATTTATTGTTTCATAAGAAAAAAACATCACTTTGATAAAACTTGGAGGATTATGAAAGATGAAGAGAAAACTAAGTTTGGTTTGGGTATTAGCATTAATCATTACGATTCTGTCCGCTTGCGGCGGTCAGGCAAAATCCGATTCAACATCAGAAGAGCCAGCCGCTGCTGGCGATGTTCAGCAAGTAGACCCTAATGCTAAAATCGCTTCTATGTCGATTCATATGACAAACAACCTGTTGGCTTTGGGCATTAAACCGGCCGGATCGGCGATAGGCGGCGGCGTTGGAGATTTTCTTCCCCATGTGAAGGATATGCTGCAGGGAACCGTTAAGCTTGGTGTTGTGACAGAACCAGACATAGAAGCTGTTCTTGCGCTCAAACCGGACTATATCTTTATTGAAGAGCAATTTGGAGGACAGGATCGCGCTAAACTTGAGAAAATTGCTCCAATTGTCAGTATGGACTTGGATAAAGGAACTTGGAGAGACCAATTAAAGCAAGTTGCTGCCGTAGTTGGAAAGAGTAAGGAAGCAGATGAATTCGTAAAGGCATATGACGAGAAAACAGAACGCGTACGCAAATTGATCTCGGACGAACTCGGGAGCAGCGCTAAGGTAATGGCTATCCGGGTATCCGCAAAAGAGCTTCGGGTTATGAGTACAAGTCGTCCGGTGGGGCCAATTATGTTTGAAGATTTACAGTTGACCCCGGCAAACGGCGTGGAAAAGATTGCTGATGGTGAGCCTTACGAGGTGATTTCCAAGGAAGTTTTACCTGATTTTGACGCCGATGCGATCTTCTTAATTGTGAATGATGACGATAATGCCAAAAAGGCTTTTAACGAACTAGAGAAGAATCCGTTGTGGGAAAATCTCAAAGCAGTAAAGAATAATCATGTTTATACCCTCGATGGACAAAAGTGGCTTGATTATTCTTCGCTTGGACAAAGCATGGCTATGGACGATATGGAACAGCTGCTTACCAAAAAATAGAGGGGGTTCTTGGAGTTGCGCCTGGCATCACTTCATACGAAGCTAACGAGTCACCTACTGGCTCTGGGGCTCATTCCAACCGGAGCGGTTGTAGGTGATCTCGTCATGGACTTTTTACCTCATACGATAGATAAATTAGGGAATACCAGAAAACTGGGAGTTCCTTCGGAATTAGACTGGGATGCTTTAAGAGATTAGCAAACCTTATTCAGTCATTGATGCTAATGAAATGTCTGCGGTCGTTGATACAGATGTGATGATGCCAAGCATGGCTGGATTATTCTTCTTGGGGACATATGGCCGCGCTTGAAGATGCGGAACGATTATTTGGTTGATTGGCACAATGGTGTTCCTTGGTTTTACAATCAGACCCTTCTTGAAGGAGAACTGCTCCCTGCTGAAACTAAGTGTAGAGATACAGACTATGATTGAATGATGCAAAGCCTTATTACATTTGGATGAAGCATATTTGCGAAAAGAAGCCTGCAGCCTGCTTGTCAAAGCGGGAGCTGCGGGCTTCTTCTCGCGATGCCTGATTCAAGTGTTAGAGGCTTCTCGATTGGAGCGGAAGGGAATTGCTTATGCGCTGATCTTCCCTGCGCGAGCCTCTTTACGCGCTGCCCGGGAAGCCGTGCCAACGCGGAAGTAACCGAAGGCCGCAGCCGACATAAGCGCGGCGATGGCGACACCGGCGGCGCCGATCCAGGTGATGGCGGTCAGCGAAGCGCCTTCTACGACGACACCGCCGATACCCGCACCGGCAGCCATAGCCAGCTGCACGACGGAGCTGTTCAGGCTAAGCATGATGCTGGTCGCTTCGGGCGCGAGCGAGATCAGGTGGTACTGCTGCGTCGGGCCGGACGACCAGGCGGAGAAGGACCAGAGCATGAGCAACGGGAACATCAGCCCAGGTGAATGGGCGGCGAACGAGATTACGACCAGCCAGGCAGCGTGAAACAGCATGCCGGTCACTAGCGTACGCTTGAATCCCCAACGGTCGGTGCCGAATCCGCCCAGCTTGGAGCCGATCAGACTAGCGATGCCGAATGCGAGCAGCGCGATGCTGACGAATTTCTCGCTCATGCCCGTAATATCGAGCAGAAAGGGAGAAATATACGTGTAGGTGATGGAGTAGCCGCCAAGCCAGAAGAACGTAATGCCAAGCGCAACGATGATTTTTCGATTCTTGAGCAGTTTCAGTTGGTCGCGCAGCGGGACCGGCTGCTCGCCGTCCGTCTTCGGAATCGCGAAGGCGATGAGCAGCAGCGCCAGCAGTCCGAGCAGTCCGATGCCGCCAAAAACTACCTTCCAGTCATAGGCGGAAGCAACTAGCCGGCCGAGCGGTACGCCAACGATCAGCGCCGTACTGAAGCCCATGACGAGCGTGGCGATGGCGCTGCCCTGCTTCTCAGCCGGGGCGAGCTTTGCGGCTACCGTAAGCGCAGTGACGACAAATACGCCGCTGCTTAGCGCTACGATAACGCGGGAAACGATAAGGGCGCCGAAGCCGGAGAACAAGTAGGCTGCGACGTTGCCGACGATAAATACCGAGAGCGCGTATAACATCAGCTTTTTGCGATCGACTTTGGCAGCGGCCGCCATCAGGAATGGTGTCCCGAACCCGTAAGCAAGGGAGAACACCGTGATCAGCTGGCCAGCTGCTGCGACCGAGACGCCGATATCGTCAGATACTTTATCCAGAATGCCGGCAATGATGAATTCGGACGTGCCGACGAGAAAGCTAACTAAAGCAAGCATATAAATTTTTAAATTGTAAGACAAATGTTCCAGCTCCTTATCCGTATCTCTCTGTATAATAATTTTATATTTCTAAATATATCGAAATAAAGGGCAAAAAAACGGCTACCCCAGCAGATACGGGGCATACTTCTGCGCAACTTCTTTATTGACGCTGTAATAGATATACGTGCCGTCTTTGCGCAGCGTGAGCAGGCCGCATTCCGTAAGCTGCTTCAAGTGATGCGACAGCGTGGAACCGGCTACGGATTTGAGCTTGCTACTGATGTCCGAGCAGCAGAGATTCATCTCTTCCGTAAGAAGCATCGCTATTTTGATCCGGGTCGGCTCTCCGAGTGCTTTGTAAACTTTCACTGCTTGTTTGACTTCCTCGTTGTCCTCGACCATGGGTTCTCACCGCCTTTTCAAGAATATATTTCGAAAATTATAGAAACAAGAATACCACAACTCAGCAGCCGTTGTAAATGGGCGATTCGAGGCGACATTCGTCAAGGGGGTGACAGGTTGCGATTGCAAAGATTTATAATAGGGCATACGTATTTATAAAATTAGCGATCCTTCAAAGCTTGCCTCATGAGCTGACTTAAACTTAAGTAGGAATATTGTTTGCCATACAATTATGATATTGTATGGCTTTTTTACGCGTGTTATGATGGGCAAATCTAGCTGGTACGGAGACGAATTCGCAATTTGGCGGGCATCTGGAAGGTGCGCTCCGCTCTGCTGAAAAGGCCGTTTCAGAGATCATCCAATCGATTGGAGGTTAGGCATGATGGAAGAGATGAATGCTATTCAAGCTCCATCTCAAGGGGAAATAGACAACATAGGAAAATCAATTCGGCCGTATGTGAATTCCCCTGAGAAGCAGCGTCAGCTGCATAAAAGAACGCTGATCGTCGTAATTGCTTCTCAATTTTTTGGCGGGGCGGGATTAGCTGCTGGCATCACGGTAGGGGCGCTGCTTGCGCAGGATATGCTGGGCACAGACAGCTACGCCGGTGTTCCAACTGCCCTGTTTACACTGGGCTCCGCTGCCGCGGCCTTAATCGTTGGCCGTTTGTCCTAACGATTGGGGCGTCGTACGGGGCTGGCTGCCGGCTTTATAACAGGCGGACTTGGTGCTGCATGCGTCGTCTTGGCAGCCGTATTCAGTAATATAGCGCTGCTATTTCTTTCGCTGCTGGTTTATGGAGCAGGAACGGCAACCAACCTGCAGGCCAGATACGCCGGTACGGATCTGGCGCTCCCGACGCAGCGGGCCAAAGGCATTAGTATAGCTATGGTCTTCACGACCTTTGGTGCAGTAGCCGGACCTAATCTTGTTAACATAACTGGCCGGATAGCGACTTCTCTTGGCGCTCCTGCGTTATCCGGTCCTTTTATGCTGGCAGCTATCGCATATATTCTAGCAGGAATAGTATTGCTCATTTTTCTACGGCCGGATCCTTTAATCGTTGCCAAAGCCATTACAGAATTTCAATTGGCAAAAGACGGCCAGAATAACGCACAGTCATCGGATCTTCTGGAAGCGAGCATTAATAAGCGGGGAATTATTGTTGGCGCGTCGGTAATGGTGTTAACCCAGGTTGTTATGATTGGCATAATGACCATGACTCCGGTTCATATGAAGCATCATGGGCATGGACTTGGAGAGGTTGGTATCGTAATCGGCATCCATGTCGCAGCAATGTATTTGCCATCGCTTCTGACGGGTGTTCTCGTCAATAAATATGGAAGACTGCCAATGTCCTATGCTTCAGGGATTACTTTACTCTTAGCCGGTTTGCTAGCTGCATTTGCGCCCGGCGACTCTATGGTGCTGCTCATTCTTGCACTTGCGCTTCTTGGATTGGGATGGAACTTTGGCTTAATCAGCGGTACGGCAGCGATCGTTGATGCTACATCTCCGCAAATACGCGCGAAGACACAAGGGACGGTGGACGTTCTTATCGCGTTGGCGGGGGCATCCGGAGGTGTAGTGTCGGGTATGGTTGTGGCTCAGTCTAGCTATTCGATACTTTCATTGGCCGGAGGATTTCTGGCCCTGCTGCTTATACCGATTGTTTTGTGGTCCCGGAAAAAAGGATAAAGATATTCTTTCATGCGAATGTTTCCGCTGTTCTCCGGCATCGAACGGGGATTCGAACACAGTCAAATCCCCGTTCGATACTTACGTTCGCTGGAAGAATCCCGTTTCGTGCGCTTCTTGTACTTTTCGCCCTGTTGTTCGATAGTCTGATCCTCAACCGAGATCGGATCGACTGTACGTTCGCTGGTGAACTTGTCGAACAGGCTCTCTTTCTCCGTCGAAATACCCTCCGGATTGTCACGCTTGCCCTGCTGCTCGCGTCGGCGATTGGCGCTTCGTTCGAATGCGTTCATCGATATCACCTCGCGAGTAGATTGTATATTTAATTACCCGTTTTCCCGCCGGCTTCAAACCAAGAATGCAATCATTGAAAAGAATTGTGCAGCCCATGTAGTCGATTCAAATGATAATGATGGTGTTGCTATTGCCATTGAGAGATTTGTCGTGTAATCACTGCAGATCCTTTCAAGAAAAAGGAGATAGGCTATTCTCAGCGAATAAAGGAAAAAGCATATTCAGGATTAGTTGGAGGTTATAAGGATGGGAAAGGCCGATGAGATATATCGTACACTGGTGGCAGAAATTCTAGATGATGGGGTTTGGGACAAAGATCAAAATGTCCGAACAACTTGGTCAGACGGTTCTCCAGCTTACACCAAAAGCTTAATATCAAAGCAAATGCAATTCGATAACTCCGAGGTTCCGATACTAACAACAAAAAGAGTCCCATGGAAGTCTGCAATTCACGAATTGTTGTGGTTCTATGTTAAAAGAACAAGTGATTGTGCCTACCTTGATGAAAACAATGTGAAGATATGGAAAGAGTGGACAAACGAAAATAATAATATAGGAAAAGCCTATGGATACCAGTTAGGCAAGCCGATTATGCTGAAAGGTCAAATTACAAATCAAGTTCATAATTTGGTTGCAGAGTTAATTAAAAACCCTGCATCAAGAAGACATGTAGTGTCTCTTTGGGATATTGATGATCTCGATCAAATGGAACTTTACCCTTGCGTTTGGAACAATCAATGGCTTGTAAAGCAGGGGATGCTTCATTTAGTGGTTAATGCCAGGTCAAATGATATCGGCCTTGGGAATCCATTTAATGTTTTCCAATATTACGTATTGCAAAGAATGATATCACAAGTTACAGGATACGAGTTAGGAACACTAACTCTAAATCTGAATGATGCCCATATCTATGAAAGACATATTGATCCACTGAAAGAGCAAATTCAACGCAATTCCTTCCCAGCTCCTGAACTTTGGATTAATCCGGAAATAAAAACTATTGATGATTTTACTATTAATGATTTTAAATTAATTGGTTACGACTATCATCCATCCATTAAAATGGAGATCGCTATTTAATATTGTAGAATTAACAGAGAACTATAAAAAAAGTGCAGCGGCCGGTTAACAATGACCGGCTGCTGCACTTTCCCGACTAGAGTAGCAATTGAAGAGTACGCTCAGCCTATGCTCGCCAGGAAGTTCTCGTAAGAGGAAATCATTTTATCCATCCTCGCGTTCAGTGCTTCATCAATCGTCTGGAGTTCCTTATGTGCTTCGAAATAAGCAAGTGATTGCCTAATTCCCCGTTCGAAATTCGTCGTGGCTTGATAGCCGGGCACAAAGGCTTTGATTTTCCTATTATCGACGACATAGCTATTACTTATATCCCCGAACAATCCTGCCCTGAACTCAGGCAAAAATAACGAAATGCATTCCGATGTCATATGAATGGCTTCCGGCTTCGCGCCTGCCGCTTGGCCAATTACAGCCAGGTATTGGTTCCACGTTTTCACCTCATCCGATGTTATGTGGAACGCTTGGCCGAGTGTCTGGCTATTGCCGAGCAGTCCAACCAAGCCTTTGGCGAAATCGGTATTATGCGTAATCGTCCACAGCGAGGTGCCATCGCCCGGAACGATGATTTTCTTCCCTCTCCGTATGCGGTCGATCAGCGTCCATGGATGCGCCCCGCTCGTTATTGCAAAAGGAATCGTGGTTTCACCATACGTGTGTGAGGGCCGGACGATCGTAGCCGGAAAACCCGTCTCCCGGTAAGCGCGCAGCAGCTGCTCCTCGCAGGCGATTTTATCGACTGCATACTGCCATCCCGGGTTATGCTGGGGTGCCGATTCATCGAAGAGGTAATGGCTTGGCGGACGTTGATAGGTCGCTACCGTGCTAATGAAGATATATTGATCCGTCTTCCCCGCGAACAGCTCGACATCCCGTTCAATATCCTCGGGCTTGAAGGCGATCCAATCGACCACCGCGTCGAAATGTTGTCCATCTAGCAGCTTCCTCATAGCCGCCCGGTCGTTAATATCCCCGTGAAGCACGTTGGCTCCTTCGGGCACAAAACCTTCCCGGCGTCCCCGATTCAAGAGATACAGTTCTATTCCTTGTTGCAGCGCTAATGTCGAGGCTGCCGTACTGATAAGACCCGTTCCTCCGATAAACAGTACTTTCACCGCTATCGCTCCTTTGAATGATAGATTCCTTCACCAGTTATTGTAGCACACGCACACTAGTAACGTGATTCGGGAACCAGTTGTTATAGATCACCGTACTAGAGCAGTTTTTTATACTGGGATAGGAATCTCCATGGTAGTATAAAGATGGAGAAAATATGAATTTTCGGTCGGAGTTATGTTGGCTATGAATAACGAAGAGGATAAACAAGGAGGAGCTATGGAACAGGTAAAGATATCCGGTACGGATCTTACGAGTTCATCGTTTGCGCTTGGCGGTGTTCCGTTCGGCAGCACATTGGATGAACAGAAGTCTTTTGCGCTAATGGACGCGTATGTGGCTAACGGTGGCAATATGATCGATACAGCCGAGGTGTACGCGAATTGGCTGCCGGGCGAAAAAAGCATCAGCGAATCTACGATTGGAAAATGGCTGAAGTCCAGAGGCAGCCGCAATACCATGATTGTCACAACAAAAGGGGCCCATCCCCGGATGTCGACGATGGAGATTTCCCGTTTAACGCGTGAGGAAATCATGGAGGATGTAGAAGGCAGCCTGGGAAGACTGCAGGTAGACACTATCGATCTTTACTGGCTGCACCGTGACGATACAAACCGCGATGCCGGTGAAATTATCGAGACGATGAATGGCCTTGTTAAGGACGGGAAAATTCGCTACTTCGGCTGCTCCAACTGGACAACGGAAAGGATTCAAGAAGCGCAGCGTTATGCCGCAGCACATGGGCTTCAATCATTTTGCGCGAACCAGCCAATGTGGAGTCTCGCATCAGTTGATACTTCCAAATTAGGGGATCCTACACTGGTTGTTATGGATGAGGATATGTTCAAGCTGCATAACGAAACAGGTCTGACTGCAATTCCGTATTCGTCGCAAGCACAAGGATTATTCACCAAGCTTGACGAAGGCCGTCTCTCCTTCAATAATGACAGCGTCACAGCTATGTACCGATCGGAATCGAATCGGGAAAAGTTCGAGCGGATTCGTAAACTTGCAGCGGAGAAAAAGGTTACGGTTAGCCAAGTTGTTCTGGGTTACATGCTGTCACAGCCATTCCAAACGATCCCGATAATCGGCTGCCATACGCATGATCAACTGGAGGATTGCTTGAAGGCTGATCCCGTCCGTTTTACTGAAGCGGATCGGGCATACTTAACCTTGCAAAGAGATTGAGGTTTGTCAGCGGCATCAAAAAAAGCGGTGCTCCTTCACCGCTTTTTTAATTTGTTCCTTATTTATTAAGACGGAACTACCGAGGGGTAATGTCGAGATGCTTCTTGAAGGATTGGATAAAATGATTCACATGATTGAAGCCAACTCGCCGGGCAATTTCGGTTATCTTAGATGCGCGGCGTCGGCAATTTCGTTCAAGGTGATCGGGTTTGAATAGTGTTGGTGAATAAAGCTAAGCATTAATTGGAGTCTTTCCTGCTTAAGTCTGTTATGTTTAGAAGACTCCTCTGAAGGCATGGACATATTCGAGACGAGAATTAACCATAACTGAACCGTCTTGATGGATATTTCATACTGCCATCCCCAAGTTTTTGGCCTATCAAATTCCTGTTTCATGGACCACAAAATTTGCAAAATGTGATTTTGCCACTCCGTATCCCCTCTGATCTCAAATGATAATAAGTAGGAATTGGTGAGGGTAACGATGTGAAGAACGCTTTTATTAATAAAAATGGCCTGACCCGCTTGCAGATGATAGTTGATCCCGTTGATCTGTATCGTTAACTTCCCTTTGGTTACTAAAGTGATGTGTAATTCTTCATGCCAATGCAGATCGTTAAAACCTCGAAATCTTTGATTGATGGACAGGTACGGGCTCGCTAATGAATAGGCACATGCACCAAAAAACGGCATATAGTAATAAGGCATCCAATTTTAGGCGCTTTCATTATGCAATTTGGCGAAAAATGAGGTGGGATAATGCAAAACCGCGGTATTGCGTATTTCTCGGCAGAGTTCGGACTTGATGAATCCTTACCAATTTACTCGGGTGGCCTTGGCATATTGGCCGGCGACCATATTAAAGCAGCAGCAGACTTGAATATTCCGCTTACGGGCGTCGGCATATTTTACGGTAAAGGTTATTTCCAGCAACGAATTGACGAGGGCGGTTCACAGCAGCATTTATACACCGAAGTGGATCTGGAGGCAAGCGTCTACCCCGTTGAACTTGTGAGGGATGACAATGGTCAGCCTCTCATAATCGAGGTTCCGCTCAAAGGCAGGAAGGTATATGCGAAAGCGTGGTCCGTGCAGGTGGGCTCGGTTACCGTATACCTGCTTAACACTGATGTTGATTCAAACAGCGATGCGGACCGCCGCTTGACTGACACGTTATATCCCGGTGTACAGGATGTCCGGATAAGCCAGGAAATCCTTCTCGGCGTCGGCGGTACGAGATTGCTTACGGCGCTTGGCATTCAGCCCGAGGTTTGGCATATGAATGAAGGGCATTGCGCATTCCTCACACTCGAGCGAATCCGCATGTTGTCCGCTGAAGGCGTACCGTTCGAGACGGCACTCGAGGTCGTCAAGGCAAGCACCGTCTTTACGACGCATACACCGGTTCCGGCCGGACATGATGTTTTCTCCATCGACTTGATGGACCGTTTCTTCGGCGACTATTACTGGCAGCTTGGAGCCGACAGGGAGCGGGTATTATCGCTTGGCCTCATGGACGGCGCGTTTAACATGACACGTCTTGCCGTCAGCGCGTCATCGAAAGTGAACGGGGTAAGCAAGCTGCATGGCGAAGTTACCCGGGAAATGTTCCACAGATGGATGCCATATATTCCGGCAAAAGATATTCCCGTAGATTCGGTCACGAACGGCATCCATACGGGGACATGGCTGGCCGCCGGCCTGAAAGAACTATTCGACCGGCATCTCCCGTCCGACTGGTCTTTGCAAGCAGCGAAACCGGAAATTTGGGCTGCTGTTCGGGATATTCCCCACGCAGAGTTATGGGAGGAGCACCAGCGCGCGAAATCCAAGATGCTGCAGGCTTTGGGGCTGCCGATTTCCCCTTCGGACGGAGTACCGCTAATCATCGGTTTTGCCAGACGGTTTGCAACGTATAAGCGGGCGCTGCTTATCTTTAACGACCCGGAGCGGATCGCACATATCCTGGGCAATCCGGAACGTCCGGTAGTTCTTGTTTTCGCTGGCAAAGCACATCCCTCGGACGGACCAGGACAGGACTTGATCCGCAAAATTGTAGAGCTGTCTCGGGATGAACGGTTCAAAAACCGTATTTATATGGTTGAGAACTATGCGATGGATAAAGCAAAGCTGCTCGTGCAAGGCGTGGATGTATGGCTCAATACGCCGCTCAAGCCAATGGAAGCTAGCGGTACAAGCGGGCAAAAGGCTGCCCTGAACGGCGTGCTTAACTGCAGCGTATTGGACGGCTGGTGGGTGGAAGGCTACAACGGGCGAAACGGCTGGGCGATCGAGAGCATGCTTGATGGCGATCCCTGGCTTCAGGCGAAGCAGGACACTGAAACGCTTTACCGGCTGCTTGAGGAAGAGATCATTCCGCTGTACTACAAGCGGGGAGATGGGAATGTCGCGGATGAATGGGTAAACTTGATGAAGGAATCGATCTGCTCGCTTGCGCCGGTCTACAACACCCACAGAATGGTAACCGACTACTGGAACAAGATGTACGTACCAACGAGCGCAAGAGGGAAGCGCTATGCTGCGGACAACTTTGAGGTTGCGTCAAGGGTTGCAGCATACAAGCAATTCATCCGCAGCAATTGGTCAGGTGTTCAAGTCAGGAACGTGGATATTCAAGAAGACGATGGCAGCAGGAACGGGATGAAAAAATTCCGAGCTGAAATTCAACTAGGCGCCATATGGCAGGGGGATATTCGTGTAGAAGCGGTTGGTTCCGACGGCCATCGCGGTATTTGGAAGGTGAAGCTGGAACCGGTACAGCAGCAGGCGAAGGGACTATATGTCTTTGAAGGAGCTTCTGCAGATATCCCGACAGACAACATCTGGACGGCTGACGTCAACGTGCGGGTGACTCCAATCAGCCCTGATTTCGCTAATGAATTCGAAATGGAGCTGGCCGCTTGGGGATGATCAGGCGGAATCGAGGCCCTAATTTGTTGAAAAAGCCCCGGTAACGGGGCTTTTTACGATTGAATAATAACTTCGTACATGCGCAGATTTGTCATCGAATGAACTAAAAACTACAGTCAGCCTAACGCCGTTTGAATGCTTGTGAGGGGCTGTAGCCTCTCGTCTTCTTGAATTGCTTGCTGAAATAATAAATATTCGGGTACCCGAGCGCTTCCGCCACTTCCCCAACCGTCATGCCATGCTGGCTAAGAAGCAGCTCCGCTCGTTCAATCTTCTTCTCGATTATATAGCTTTCAATGGTCTGTCCCATCGTTTCCTTGAATTTCAAGGAGAAGTAGCGCGGGGATAAGAACGCCTGCTTCGCGAGCTCCGCAATGCTGCCGGATTGGGCGGGGTTCTCCCGAATTGAGGCGGCGATCTTCATCATCGTATCGAAATGGGGATTCCGTTTGCGCAGCGATGATTGATCGCTAGAAAGGCTTTCTCTCTCCAATCCAATGAGCAGCAGTCTTAGAAGCATCTCCGCTTCTTCCTCGCAGCGATGCTCCCGGAACGTCATGATATGCACGTATCTGTCCAGATAAGCTTCGAAAGCGAACGGTGAACTCAAGTTGCAGCGGGCAGGGAGGGAAGATAAGAAATCCGGGCAGCCGTCCGCTTCGAAATGAATATAAGTAACGAGCAAGGGCAAATCGGGATTATGCCAAGCATCCACCCGGTCGCCGGGGCGGAACAGGTAGCATTGATGACCGCTGATCTTTCTCTCTTCCCCGTTTAGGACAAGTCTTCCTTCTCCTCTCCATACGTACCAGAGATCATAATCATGGAACGGAATATCGCTTCGGTTCCACTTCCACGAGCGTTCGCAGGCCATTTTACCGAACGATTCTCCGGGTATAGTCCCGGGTGCCGTCATCATCCCTGCCAAACCTCCTTTATCAAATGGATTCGTCAAATTGTATAAATACTGTAATGGAAAAAGACATTTGATTTACATGCCTATTACTATAACATTGAAGCATGGAAGTGACAAATATGATAAATAGGTGGTGCTTGCTATGAAGGAAAAAATGAAGGAAAAAGGAAACTCGCTGACGCCCCAGGAAATCTCGGAGCGCCTGTATCGGTATGACAGCATCTCTAAGACATACGCCGGCGTGGGCGAATTAGGGGAAAAGGAGTGGAGGGAGTATAAGGAAGCGGGCTACTTGGCGGTTGAGGGAGTGCTTGGGCAACAGGAAATACAGGATGCCATCGAAGCGATCATGTCCATGATCTTCTCGGATACGAAAGGCGCATCGATTCAATTCACGAAGCCTTCAAGCGAGCTGAAGTCCAACGAGGAGAGAGAGCTTGCCGTTCGCAAAGTGCATCAATTCGCGGAAAGGGATGACCGGCTCCGGCATGTGGCCTATCATCCCGACATTTTGCACGCGGTCGAGTCGATTCTGGGCGAGAAGCCGAAGCTCGTGCAGGATATGGCCTTGCTGAAGCCGCCGCACGGCGGCGGGGAGAAGCCATGGCATCAGGATATGGCTTACGGCAATCTCGCTTACAATAAGCCGGTGGTCGGAGTATGGATCGCGCTTGACGAGGCCGCGCTGGACAACGGATGCATGCACGTGCTGCCGGGCTCGCATGCCGACGGCGGGACTCCGCATTATGCTGTGCGCGATTGGCAGCTATGTGACACTCATGTCGCCGTCGAGAAGGACGTGGCTGTTCCGCTTCAGCCGGGGGGGCTTCTGCTCTTTCATGGTCTTCTGAAGCACGGAACGCCGTATAATTTGTCGCCGAAGCGGCGGCGCGCCCTGCAATTCCATTATGTTGCCGAGTCTGCCCAGAAACTCAGCCCGCAGGAATACAAGCGGACATTTACGAACGAAATGTCCGGAGCGGAGTGCTAGGCGTCATGGAAAAGGGTGAAGAAAAGCAGGTTATTTCCGAAGATTGACTAAGCTTTTATCGTGCGGGAATCGTATGATCGAATTGCGAGTTAATCAATTTAAGGAACGGGGATGACCGGTTATGAATGCGAACAGAAAACAAGAGGAAACGAGAAATGCGGCAGGCTGTGCAGGCGGGAGAATGAACGTTAAGGAATCGCCCCCCGGTCCTATGCCAGCAAGACCCCGTCCGTGCTCGAATCCGAATTGCATGAAAAAATGCGCGTTCGCCTCAAAGTAAGAGGGCGGATTTGCTCTCTGTATTCTCCTGGCGTTTGTCCTAATCTTTTCTGGAACAGGCGGTTGAAATAAGGAGCATCTCCAAAAGTATTTCGTAGGTCCCGGCTTTACATGCAGATCGCGGAAGATGGAGCTTCCATTTCCATTCGTCCAGGCGGCAAGCAGCTTGCGGAACGCCGCCTGGAACGGACGCGAATCGTCGAACCGAATGATAAGGGAAGACACATGGGTATCCTCCTCATTGGAATAGGGACGAAATGAATCGTTCCTGATTTCATTATGAGGAAGAGCCGCAAGCTGCTCAATGAACGCAATTAATCCGTTATTGTACTTTTTCAACGTGCCGGCTGCTACCGGGTAATAGCGGCATAGGCCTGTCTCAAATAGTCGGTTGTATTCGCTATTTCTTCCGTGCAAGCATCAATCGGCATCTTCCGATGAGCTGCCAGCCTGCCCTCCCTATACGAGCAGTGATAGTCATAACATCCTGCATCCTCCAGCATCATTTCGAGGAAGACCGGAATATTCGAAGCCACGCCAACATTCTGGGGATGCATAATCCAGTCTACTGATTTCCAGTCCAGAATGCCTTCGGCGGTTTTAATTGGGGCAGGGTAGTGCTCATTCTCGGGTAACTCTCCCAAATACAGATACATGCCGCCCAGCCGAGCGCCATCGCTCGTCCATGTTACAAGTCCTTTATAGGAAAGTTTACAGTTCGCCAGACCGGTTTCTTCCGCCACTTCGCGCTTCACGGATTCCAGCGGAGACTCACCCGGCTCGAGCTTGCCGCCAACACCATTCCAGCATCCCATCCAGGCTGGCTTTTCCCGGTTCAGCAGCAACAGCGTATTTCCCTTTCGAATAAAACAAATTGTATATGCAATCATAGGTTCACCTTCTTAACCGATAGTGATGACTGTATCGGATATAGTCGCAGTCGTCTGCAAATTAATATACCATGATGCTTTTAACCCGTATATGACCTCGGTCGCGAACTGCTTCATGATGAAGCCATGCGAGATGTCATTCGGAAGCGGGAGGGAATAGATTACACAAACATGGGGCTGTCTCAAAAGAGGCTCGATCATCTTGAAAAGATACAAATAAGGAGTGTCTTATCTGCATCATCCGTGATTTTTAGTAAAGTTCTTATTTCTTCTTGCCGTACGCTGGATTTCCTCCAATGAAATCAGGATAAATGGAAAGCTACTGGAAACTACGCTGGATTCACTCCAGTATAAGGGCCCAGAATGGACCACACCGTCCAAATTGACATGATTATACTGTAGACGATCCAACGTAGATCGAGTGACCGGGCAAAAAGCCCCCTTATGCTGTACGAAACCCATTGTAGCTCTATTTTGTTGTACAATAAACTCCAATACGGTCACTAGTTTCCCAAATGAACAAGGAGCTATCCCACATCGTCATTTAATGACTTTCAGGACAGCCCCACATGTTTGTGTCACAGAGTGGTCAGAAAAAATCGCTAAGAAAGATAGGTTGTCCTTCAGCTCGATCTCCAGTGTTTCAGCTTCATCATCTATTTCCGTATAGATGGCCGGCAATCTCTCCAGCTTCGGCTTTCCTTTGACAATACAATAGGAATCTAAAATCACAGGTTGTTGAGCCGTCGCTCTGCACGATTTGAAAACGGTAGGTCTTGGGTCTCGAAACTTGCCGACTCGTTTGCCCCAATAACGATGCGACAAATATCCATCTCTCACAATTTGCAGCACATAACTCGTATCTTTATTAGCTAAATGGAAAATCTTCCTTTGCTCGTCATAATGAATGGCTACTATGGCGGCAAATGGGCAGCTACCGCTAATGAGTTCCGATTAGCTGGCCAGAACACGGTAAATAATGTGAAAATTACTTGGCCAGTGGGCTTGATGCACAAGCTGTGACAGACGGTGCGGATCTGGCTTCTTCTCCACGAGTTCAACATTCCTCCCTAGGTTATAACATTGCTATTGATTTGGGACAAAGCGCGCAATTGTCGGAAGTCAACTTAACTACCCGAGAGGTAACCGGTTCGGATGCGGCCTTCCGTTATACCTTGGAAGGCAGCGCTGATAAAGCGACATGGAAATTGCTTACTGACGGGTCGCAAAATAATGTCACAGGTTTTGTTACTAACCCAATATCCGATACAGGGCGCTAGCGTTATGTTCGGCTGACAGTGAACAGTGTTATCGACGTAATCCACGGATCAAACGTGACCTGGGCAGATGGGATCATCGAGATAGCGGTTTTTGGCACACCTTCATGATATAGATCATAATCGTTGTTTTATCAAGGAGAAGCGTATCGACCGCTTCTCCTTGATTGTATTATTTTGCGGTGTATGAACATTTCAAGCAATACATTGTTCTGTTCAAATGGAATGTTATCATTGATTCTCAAATGGGAATATTAGAAGCGTCGGATACAAGTGACCTGTTAGACCCAGCTTCCTGGCGCAAGCTGCCCGGTCCGGTATTCGCAACTAGTGAAAAGCATGAACAATATGGTCCGGGACATAATAGTTTCACGCAAATGCATGATGGAAAGGCGGATATTTTGATTTATCATGCACGTCCTTATAAGGAAATCATCGGAAATTCATTACTCGATCCTAACCGACATGCCAGAGCACAACGTTTCACTTGGAAGGGAGACGGAACGCCTGACTTTGGAGTACTGGGTCAATCTTAAAATAGTTAATAAGGCCTGCAATTCATTTGAATTGCAGGCCTTATTTTTATGGACAAATGTTGCTCAAGTACAGAAATGTCACAATCGTTTACTGTCCAAAACGCCGTTTTTGTCAGATTTGAGCGTTATTTTCACTATTCGGCCTGTATACCATCCTCTATAGTTGGATTCATGAACAACACCACCACTATAGTTGGAACTCACCCAGGGGTAAAACAAAAATCAAAACAGCTAAAAATAGTAAGGAGGGAGACGAAACCGTGCCTAAAAAGAAAGGTTTCCTTAGTGAGCTGAACAAAAACAAAATTTTGTTCCTCATGCTTTTACCAACCATTTTGTATTTTCTAATTAATAACTACGTGCCGATGGTTGGGATCTATTACGCTTTCGTCCAATTTGATTTCAACTCAAATCTATTCCATATGGATTTCGTGGGATTGAAAAACTTCGAGTTTCTTTGGAAGTCGGGAAAGCTGCTTGAATTAACCTCGAATACTGTTTTGTATAACATTGCGTTTATTTTGTTAGGAAATGTACTCTCCATTACAGTTGCTGTCTTGCTGAGTGAATTAAAAAGTAAGTGGTTTAAGAAGATTTCCCAATCCATTCTGTTTCTGCCCTATTTCGTATCCTTCGTTATTCTGAGTGTTATTGTTTTCAACGTGTTTAACTATGAGCAAGGTGTGCTGAATTCCGTACTGCAGCAGCTTGGGTTTAATCCGGTGGATGTATACAGTAAACCTGCCTGGTGGATTTTCTTCATTATTATCTTTTATTTATGGAAAAACTTTGGTTACAGCATGGTCATTTATCTCGCTGCCATTACAGGGATTAGTGAAGAATATTATGAAGCGGCTAAGATTGACGGTGCGAACAGCTTCCAGCGCGCTTGGCATATTACGGTGCCGATGCTGAAGACGACTTTCATCATTCTGCTCTTATTCTCGCTCGGCGGTATTATGAAAGGCCAGTTCGATCTGTTCTACCAAATGGTCGGCAACAATGGTCTCTTGTTCAGCACAACGGATATTCTGGATACCTATGTATACCGTTCGCTGCGCGTGACCTTTGACATGGGCATGGCTACAGGAGCCGGCGTATATCAATCCTTGTTCGGCTTTATGCTTCTGATTGTGTCAGCATCATTAACCAGCAATCAAGCCATTTTGACGGATGGCTACAATTTAATTCCTAAAGATTTCTCCCTGGAAGGTTATAAAGTAATCTTCGAAATACCGGATGATGTGCTCCGTGCATATGACGTCACGATCTTTGTAACGGTGGTAGGTACTGCCCTGGGATTATTATTTATGACGATGGCAGGCTACGTACTCCAGCGCAAAGATTTCAAATACCGCAATTTCTTCGCCTTTTTTATCTACTTTACAACCTTATTTGGCGGAGGGCTTGTCCCGTACTACATGCTTATTACGAACTATTTGAAGTTTGGGAATACGATGTATGCCTTAATCTGGCCTTCCTTAATGACGCCATTTCTTATCATCTTGATGAGAAGCTTCATTAATTCTGCGGTTCCGGATGAGGTTATCGAATCTTCCAAAATTGACGGCGCTAATGACTTTATCATCTACGCACGTATTGTACTTCCTTTGGCCGTACCAGGATTAGCGACTATTGGTCTTTTTCTGGCACTCCATTACTGGAATGACTGGTTTTCATCGGCACTCTATATTTCGGATGCTTCGAAATATCAACTGCAATTCTATCTCTATAACATCATTAACACTTCCAACTTCTTGAACAGTATCGGTGCAGGAGCAGGGGTTACGTTATCGGAAGGCGTTCCTTCTGAGACGATGAAGATGTCTATGGCGATCGTCGTTACAGGCCCAATCTTGTTGCTTTATCCGTTCATTCAACGCTATTTCGTAAAAGGGTTGACTGTAGGGGCTGTTAAAGGTTAGAACTGGAGTAATCCAGCTAACATATATGACTCATACTTAAAAGGGAGGAGTCACATGGTTAGCAAAAGAAAAAAAGCAGCAGGAATTTTACTTTCAACCGTTATGACCGTATCCATGCTTGCTGCATGTGGTAACAACAACAGCAATGGCAACAGCAACACAGACAAGAGTACTCCGACAGCCAATAATGCAGAAGCTTCAACTAATGCTTCATCTGCACCTGCAGGCATTGATACATCCAAGAAGGTAGAGCTTCAATTCTATATGCTTGGTAATGCGCCGAAAGATCTGCCGAAGATTGAAACAGAAATTAATAAAATGGCATTGGAAGATTTGAATGCAACCGTGAAGTTTAATTACACGACTTGGACGGATACCGATCAGAAGTACAAGCTGCTTCTTTCTACTGGTCAGGATGTCGATTTGATCTTCACCGCGGATTGGATGCAATATCAGCAATATGCGAAAAAAGGCGCTTTCCTGCCTCTCGACGATCTTCTTCCTAAAGCAGCACCAGCCTTGCAAAAGTTTGTTCCGCAAGACATGTGGGATGCTGTGAAAATTGATAACAAAATTTATACGGTACCAGCAACATATAAGGAATATGTAACAGGCGGCTTTGTATGGCGTGAAGATCTGCGTAAAAAGTACGGTCTTCCGACTCCGGTAGACGTTCCTACTTTTGAAGCCTATATGGATGGCATTAAGAAAAATGAGCCGAACATCCAGCCTGTAACCATTGGTACAGCAGTGGATGTAGCTCTCGCCCTTACGTATCTTGATATTCAGCGTAAAGAAGTTGGTCCGTTGCCTTATGGTTTGTTTGCTTCCTATGATAAACCTGGTGATATCGTGTCGTACTGGGGATCTCCTGAGCATCTGGAAGATCTGAAAGTATTTAAAAGCTGGGAGGACAAAGGCTACTTCTCCAAAAATGAGCTGAATACTACTGAAGCTGGTCAAGATAAAATTGTTAACGGCACAGCAGCAGCACAATTTGGCGATAACCCAACGCGCTTTAACGCAACATTAAGCAAAATGAAATCTTTGCATCCGGATTGGGAGCTTGGCTATACGCCGTACGGTCAAACCAACGGCTATGCAACACCAGTACACCCGATTCACAATGGTTTTGCCATTCCGAAGAGCAGCAAAAATGCAGAACGCGCTTTAGCCTTCTATGAAAAAATGGTTACTGACAAACGTTACAACCTTCTGACGCAATACGGTATTGAAGGCGAGAACTACACGGTAGACAATGGCTACTATAAAATGATCGGCGATGCAACAACAAACGGCTTCCCGCGTGAAGGTATGAACGGCTGGGCATGGCGTAACCCTGAGTTTATGTTGTTTGAACCAAGCTATGACGGCGTGAAGAAAATCTTTGATGAGCTGGATAAAATTCAAAAACCGGATATCTACACTGGTTTCGCGGAAGATTATACAGATTATCAAGCAGAGCGCGCAGCACTTGAGCAAGTCGTCAAACAATACCTGCTCCCTCTGATCGCAGGTAAAGTGGACAATGTAGAAGCCGGACTTAAGACGTTTATGGATAAAGCAAATCAAGCAGGCCTTGCAAAAATCCAGGAAGCTTATAAGAAACAATGGCTCGCGTACCTGTCGGAAAAAGGAATTCAATAAGTTTTTAAAGGGGGTGTCCCATAAGTCATGAAAATGACGAGGGGCACCCCTTTTTTTTATCCAGGTTAAACAGCAGCCTGCGCATGAAATGTTCTTCCGATCGCCATTGCTCAGGGATTCCTTGAATTAATATTTCAGAGGTAGGAATCCCTTTACAAAAGCGAACGCTGGCGCTTCTCCAGAATCATTTAATGCTCCGTCTGCCCTTCACCTGTTCAAGAAATGCTCAAACAAAAAGAAGCCGTCCCTTGTTAGAATAGAAGTACCACCAACCATTCTAAATAAAGAGAGGCTTCTTTATGTACAAAGAATATCCGATGAATCAGCTGTCCTTGCCAATGGACTTGCAAGAAGATATCCCCGTAAATCATCTCGTTCACGTCATTAACGACGCGGTCAATCACTTAGATATAAATCTCTTTACCAAATTGGTTGTATGACGAGAATGAAGATTTGTGGACATGTGCAGCAGGGAAGAAACTGCTATTCCGTTATGAAAGTAGGAGTTCGACCGAGAGTGGGTACGAGATCGTTACTCGCAACTATCGCAGTATTTCCTGCGAGGGCTGTCCGCTAAAGGATAGGTGCAGCTTACCGAAAGTTAACCTCGAAGTCGGGTGGCTTTCGCTTGCCCATAACTTGCTGAAGAAAGCAGCAAGTATGAAAATATCGCTGCAAGGGTAACCCTTTGCAGCGATATTTTCATAAAAAACACTCTTTAATTACTAATGCGAGCCGTCTTCACAGTGAGCGATCACCTTTTGGGACGGCCCCTGATGGGGAAAAAATGCTAAAAGGAAGCAGGGTAGAAATTGTTGAGTCAAGGATTATTCAACTACCAAGCAAAACGGTTCCAGTATATGGTATTATAATGCTGAGCTACAGGGATGTGAGGGAGGATTTTGCATGAAGTGGTTTCATTTAAATCGTCGAACTGAAAGCAAGCTAAAACAAAAGATTGATTGGCATAACCATTTTCCCAAACACATTGCAATTATGATGGACGGAAACGGCCGATGGGCAAAACGCAAAGGATTACCGAGGTCTGCCGGACATTATGCTGGCATGCAGATAATGCGTCAGACGATAAGCATGTGCCGTAACAACGGAATTCTATCTCTAACGCTCTATGCTTTTTCTACTGAGAATTGGAAGAGACCCAAAGCTGAAGTTGATTATATCATTAGTTTAGTCAGTGAATTTGTACAAGAGACAAATGTTCGTGAATTAAATGAAAACAACATAAAAGTGTCTTTTATTGGAGACATTTTGAAATTTCCGCAAGAAACCCAGGAAGCGATGCATAAGGTCGTAAACCAGACGCAAGAGAATACGGGGCTCCAGGTTTATTTTGCAATGAACTATGGCGGTAAGAGCGATATCATTCAAGCTGCTAAATCGATAGTAGAATCAAAAAAGGCGGAAGAAATCACGGAAGAGATCTTTGAAAACTTCCTTTATACAGGGCGGAATCCTTCTCCCGATTTGCTGATTCGAACAAGCGGAGAGAAGAGATTGAGTAATTTTTTAATTTGGCAATGCGCCTATACGGAGCTCTGGTTCACTGATGAAATGTGGCCCGATTTTAATGAAGAGCTTCTCTATACTGCCATCCTGGATTATCAAAATCGGATTAAGCGAGATCAGGCATTATAAACGGACAGGCAGCGGGAGGCTTATGTCATACAGTAAAAAAATATTGAAAATCATTCTTTGGTCATTATTAATTGCAATCCTTGTTATTTTTTCGATTAGTTGTTTGTTCGGAATGCTCTTTATTATGGGGGTTTGGTATAAGGATGCCTTTATGGATTAGCACCAGGATGATACTAGAGAACCGATCATCCTACGGCTCACGGTCACTTGGACTCAGCAAGGTTTCTGCTAAAAACCCGTCTATTCGTGTATCATACTCAGCCCATAAATACTCCTTGTTCTCGATGATCAGCTTAGGAATCCGCCATACATCGACGGCAGAGCGGACGAAAGCCTGACTTGCACTCCACACCCGACCGGCCTGAACGAAATCTTCGTCCGATTGAAAGGACACAGGTCCCCATTCGTTGCCCCGCACCCCGCAAATGAATCTCCACTGCCCTTCGACATCTGCGTGATAATAATAGATAAGGTGAGGATTCAGCGGCATTAAAAGCCGTTGCAACGAATCAGTCAAGTTTTGAAGTTGTGCGATATTCATACCTTGCAGATGGGAGACACTAACGACATCCTGGAAGAGAACGCTTTCGATAATGACCACATCCTCGGGACTGCTGAGCTGATTCTCGACGAATCGGCCGTATCGATCTAAGAGTTGGAGGATGAAGGCGTCGGCGCCTTCAATGGTGTTCAGTTCATAGTATTCCTCCATGTGAGGCAGTAGCGGGTGATTCTCTTCCAGCTCGAGCAAACATTTGGCGTGAATGCCCTTCGCTGTCAGTTGGTTATGAATACGAATGGCTGCCGTCGTTTTGCCGGAACCGGGGATGCCGTCAATAATAAGCAATCGTTTTGAAGACTGACTGGCTGACAAGTATTGATTCTCGTTCATAGATGTTCGGAGCACCTCCTAAGATTATTCTATTGATCATACTTTCGGCGGTCAGGAAGTAATTTCCTTTTTAAATTAATATGACCTAACTAAATTGAATGAAGGTGCCTCTAATGAATTCCTTAATTGAAGAATCAGTAATAAAACTCGCAGAGAGATTTCAGCTGCCAGAGCGTATTGTAAATATTGAAGATTTACCTTGGGTTCCGTTCACAGATAATCACTCTTGCTATTTCAAACCCTTACGCTTTGATCTGAACACGGGAACATGGATTTACTTATTTAAAATAAAGAGCAATCAGGTTTTGGGAAGACATAGACATACTGGCGGGTCGGTAATTGGCTATAATATTCATGGAAAATGGAGATATGAAGGGCGAGAATGGGTTGCTGTACCAGGCACCTTTATATTCGAGCCGCCAGGTGACATTCATACCCTTATAACAGAAAACGAAGAGGTAATAACTCTGTTTATATTGGGGGGATCTCTGCAGTATTTTGATGAGAATGATCAAATTATTGGACAAGACGATATTTATACCGTTCTAAATAAGTATAGAAACTACTGTGAATTGCAAGGGATTGAGGCTAGAGATGACCTGATGTATTAAGGCATTCGTTGAACTATAATCTTGATCGAAGCGGTGGGGTTACAAATGTTTACATGGAGGAGATGCTTACCGTGGATAATGAGATTCAACGACTCCGAAGTATTCAATTACACAATGCCTTTCCGTACAGAGATACCGATAAGATTCAGAATGACTTCTGCTCTGATTTTATGAAGCTCGCAGAAAATAAAAACTTTCTATATAAGTTGAACTAATGAGACTCACAGACGTATGCAAAGCCGATCAATAATTCTCATCGGATCCTTCATGATGTTGTCCATAAATGCTGAGACATTTTTACGAATCTCAGCAGTCGTATGGTAAAAC
>Ga0065721_10004301_pt1 | contig 51908 bp, 43 predicted proteins | sample Mesricmetagenome_FD_59108 | JGI IMG/M metagenome (GOLD analysis project Ga0065721, IMG submission 59108) | Mesophilic microbial community from rice straw/compost enrichment Sample: eDNA_1 v2 (version 2) | ecosystem: Engineered > Solid waste > Grass > Composting > Bioreactor | place: USA: Davis... | reverse complement strand
ATGCTGCATCCGCTCGTAGGGCGGAAGCTGGTGCATGTTGAAGCGCGTGATCTTGCCCGAGATCGTCATGGGGCAAGACTGCCCCGCAAATCTTTACGACCGGTTAATGAGGTCAGTGCTGGGTGACGACGAGGCCAGCGGCGGCGGCCATCATGGCGCCAGCGGTCTTGTTGAGCCGGGCGAGGGCCTTCTCGCTCCTGAACATTTCGCGCGCGGCAGAGGCAAGCCAGGCATAGGCGCAGCCGACGATGAGCAGGCAGATGACCACAATGGCTGTCAGCTCGAAAAAGGCCACCGGGTTCATCTCTCCCAAGGGCACAACGGTCGGGAGGATGGCGAGGTAGAAAACGATGGTCTTGGGATTGCCCATGGTGAGCGAAAAGCCGGCAAGGAAAGTCTTGAGCGCATCCTCCTGCTTGGGGCGCATCTGCTCGGAACCGGGCCTGGCGGTCCAGAACTTCCAGGCGATGTAGAGAAGATAGGCAGCGCCGGCCCAGCGCACGATGACGAAGACCGGCGCGAAATATGTAGCAATGGCCGCAAGGCCGAAGACCGCGAACAGGAAGTATAGCAGGTCGCCGGCGAGGATGCCCAAGACCATCGGTATGGCGCTCTTGAAGCCGCCACCCAGCGCCCGGGCGACAATGGCAGCGACCCCAGGACCAGGCACAACCAGCGCGATCAGGTAGGCGATGGTGAAGGCGGAAAGGGTGAAGAGGTCCATAGGGATAGTCCGGATCGAGGTGAGCGCACACTACGCCGCAGGCCAGAGCTTGACCAGCGAGAGGTTGACGCAGGGCAGGGAAGGTTTATCTAAAGGTCATCGCAACCCGACCGGACGGTTCCCAATGGATCGCACCCTCATCGCAACGCCCACATGCCTTGCCCCTGAGGATCTGCCGAACCATGCCTTCCGTGACGCTTTCGCATCTGACCTATACCGGCCCTGACGGCCACACTCTCTTTTCCAATCTCGATCTCAGTTTCGGGGCCGGACGCACCGGTCTTGTCGGCCGCAATGGCGTGGGCAAGACGACGCTGCTCCGGCTGATCACCGGTGAACTCGCGCCGGCTGCCGGCACGGTGCGCGTGACCGGCCGCATCGGCCAGTTGCGTCAACAGGTGCAGCCGGGGCCGGACGAGACCATTGCCGATCTCTTCGGTGTGCAGGAGGCGCTGGCCTTGCTCCAGCGGGCGGTGGCTGGGGAGGCCAGTGTCGAGGAACTGGCGGAGGCCGACTGGACGCTGGAAGCGCGGCTCGAAGAGGCGCTGGCGACGCTCGGACTTGACCTAAGACCGGAGAAGCTGCTCCGGACCCTGTCGGGCGGGCAGCGGACACGGGCGGCGCTGGCGGCGCTGGTGTTCGATGCGCCGGACCTGATCCTGCTCGATGAACCGACCAACAATCTTGATGCTGAAGGACGAGAGGCGGTCGCGCGGATGCTGGCAGAGTGGCGCGGCGCGGCGATAGTCATCAGCCACGATCGCACCCTGCTCGACACCATGGACGCGATCGTGGAGCTGACCAGTCTCGGCGCGACCACGTATGGCGGCAATTACAGCCATTACCGGGCGCGCAAGGCGCTGGAACTGGCGGCCGCACAGCGCGAGCTTTCCGTTGCCGAACGGCAAGTGCGCGATGCCGCGCGGGCAGCGCAGGAGGCTCGGGAGCGGCAGGACAAGCGCGATGCCGGCGGCCGACGCAAGGCGGCCAAGGGCGACATGCCGAAAATCCTGCTCGGCGGAATGAAGCGCCGGGCGGAGGCGACCGCAGGCGGGCTCGACCGATTGGCGGAAAAACAGGCCGACGCCGCGCAGATGCAGGCTGCCGAAGCGCGGGCACGGGTCGAGGTGTTGGTGCCCTTTGCGGTGAAGCTGGCGCCCAGCGGCCTGCCCGGCGGCAAGGTGGTGTTGCGGGCGCAGGGGCTGGGTGGCGGGTATGACCCGGAGCGGCCCATCATCCGCGATTTTTCCATGGATATCATCGGGCCGGAACGGGTAGCGCTCACCGGACCGAACGGTGCGGGCAAGACGACATTGCTGAAACTGCTGACCGGTGGACTCGAACCGATGACCGGCACGGTGCAGATCGGCGGACCGATGGCGCTGCTTGACCAGCAGGTGGGGCTGCTGGATCGGAGCGAGAGCATTGTCGCCAATTTCCAGCGGCTCAATCCGGAAAGCTCGGTCAACGATTGCCGGGCGGTGCTGGCCGCGTTCAAATTCCGCAATGACGCGGCGCTGCAGGTGGTGGGGACACTGAGCGGCGGGGAAATGCTCCGAGCGGGGCTCGCCTGCGTGCTGGGCGGGGGGAGGCCGCCCATGCTGGTGGTGCTCGACGAGCCGACCAACCATCTCGATATCGAGGCGGTGGAGGTCGTGGAGGCGGGACTGCGGGCCTTTGACGGCGCGCTGCTGGTGATCAGCCACGATCCGGCATTTCTGGATGCGGTTGGGGTGGAGCGGGAGGTGAGGCTGGAGTGAGGCGGTCTTGGCGGCCCGTCGGGTCGGTGGCCGTCTTGTGATCGAACCTATCCCTGCGGGTGCCGTTTCGGGTCCGAAAGGCAGGCAAACATGAGCACTCCGGAAAAACCCAATGTGGAATTCGACGACCCGGCGAAACGCCCCAGCCTTGAGGACCAGGGCAGCAGCCCGGCGGAACGGGCGGTGCTGGGCGAGATGGGGCCAAACGGGATGATCTGGCTGGTCGTCGCCATACTGGTGTTTCTGGTGGTCGGGGGAACGGTGTTCTTCATGTTCAACCGCTGATGCAGCAGCAAGGTCCTTGGCGGACCTAAGTCGCAAGCCTGGCGGTGACGAAGGACCGACGGCTGTTGACCGAGGGAGGTCGCCCTCGGGTCGAGCCCGAGGGCGGAGCATCATTTGCTGTGGGGTTACGCCCGGAACGCAGCTGGTCCAAGCCCCTTACGGCAGGCGAGCGAGGCGTTCGTTGAGGAGCTTGTAGAAGCCCTCGGCATGGCCGGTGCGCATCCACGTGGCGTTGCGGGGGCGGTCGGTGACTTGCCAGTAGTCGCACACGGTCATACCCATGGTGAGCTCACTGGCGGTCTCGATGGTGACATTGCACTGCCGCCCCTCAAAGAGTTCGGGCTGGAGCAGGTAGGCAATGACGGTGGGATCGTGCAGCGGGGCGCCTTCCCAGCCGTATTTTTGCAGATCGAAAGTCTCCGAGAAGGTCAGCATGGCATGAACGGCCTCGCCGGCACGGTTGCCAATGGCCTTGATGGCGTCGAGCCGGGCCGGGGTGGACTGGATCACGTGGGTGACGTCGAGCGACTGGATGGTAATCGGCGCGCCGCAGCGCATGACGACGTCAGCGGCCTCGGGGTCGACGTAGATGTTGAATTCGGCGGCGGGGGTGATGTTGCCGACCTCGAAGTAGGCACCGCCCATCATGACAATTTCCTGGATGCGCTCGGCGATTGCCGGCTGCTTGACCAGGGCCATTGCGATGTTGGTGAGCGGGCCAAGCGTGCAGAGCGTAATGGTCTTGGGTTCGGCGTTCATCAGGGTGTCGATAATGAAATCGACGCCGTGCTGAGGCTGCAGCTTGATTTTCGGCTGGGGCAGGACCGGGCCATTGAGGCCGGTGTCCCCGTGAACGTGTTCGGCCGTGACGAGCGGGCGGCGCATTGGACGCGAGCAGCCGGCATAGACCGGGATATCGGTGCGGCCCGAGAGCTCGACCACCTTGAGCGCATTATTGGCATTGTGATGCAGGCCCACATTGCCGGCCACCGCCACGATCCCGAGTACATCCAGTTCCTCGGGGGAGGCGAGGGCCATGAGAATGGCCACGGCATCGTCCTGGCCGGGGTCGGTATCGATGATGATCTTGCGGGACATGGGAAATTCCGTCGACTCTGAAGAAAACTGGCCCGAGCTTATCGAAGGCATGTGGCGCGGTCGACGGGCAGATCAGCGCCCAAGGGTCGCAGAGGGGCCGGGCCCAGGAGCGGAAGAGCTCACATCGGTGCTTGACGGGCGCGGGCCGCGGCACCAGTTTTTGAGGCAATCAGCACAAAGGCGGTCCAATGGCAGGTGACGTTGCAGGGCATGCGGCCGAGGCCGCGCAGCACGGCTTGGACCTGGTGCCGATTGTGGCGCTGCTGGCGGCAGGGACGATTGCCGTACCGCTGTTCCGGCGGATCGGGCTGGGCTCGGTGCTGGGCTATCTGGCCGCCGGCCTGTTGCTTGGCCCCTCAGGCACCGGGCTGATAGCCGATCCCGCTTCGGTGCTGCACGCGGCAGAACTGGGCGTGGTGCTGTTCCTGTTCATCATCGGGCTGGAAATGGAGCCGAACCGGCTCTGGGCGCTGCGCAAGCAGATCTTCGGGCTGGGAGTGATCCAGGTGGGCGTGTGCGGCGCGCTGTTGACGGGCGTGGGCATAATGCTGGGCTTTGCTCCAGCGGTGGCCTTCGTTTTTGGCATGGGATTTGTGCTGACTTCTACCGCCATCGTTATGCAGGTCCTTGGTGAGCGGGGAGAGCTGGCGACAGAGAGCGGGCAGAAAATGGTGTCCATCCTGCTGCTGGAGGACCTGGCCATCGTGCCCCTGCTGGCGATCGTGGCCCTGTTGGCGCCCACCGGGGACGAGACCTCGCTGCTGTCGCGGGCGGTATCATTCGGGGTGGCAATCGGCGCCGTTCTGCTGCTGATCTTTTTGGGGCGGCGGATCATGAACCCCTTCTTCTCGCTGCTGGCGCAGACCAAGGTGCGCGAGGTCATGACGGCGGCGGCTCTGCTGGTCGTGCTTGGCGCGGCGCTGCTGTTCGAGGTGAGCGGCCTCTCCATGGCGATGGGCGCCTTTCTGGCTGGCGTGCTGCTGTCCACCTCGACCTTCAAGCATCAGCTAGAGGCCGATGTCGAGCCGTTTCGCGGGCTCCTGCTGGGCCTGTTCTTTCTGGCCGTAGGCATGTCGCTGGACCTGGGCGTGGTCGGCGCGAACTGGCAGATCATCGTGATCAGCGTGTTGGCCTATATGCTGGTGAAGGCGCTGGCTATCTATGTGATCGCGCGGGTAATGCGATCGAGCCACGGGGAAGCGCTGGAGCGGGCCGTGCTGATGGGGCAGGGGGGCGAATTTGCCTTCGTGCTCTATACGACGGCGGCCAGCGCCGGGCTGATCGATGGGCCGACCAATGCGATCTTTACCGCCACGGTGATCATCTCGATGGTCCTGACGCCCTTTGCCATGATCGGGCTGCGCTACCTGATGCCCAAGGCGGTGCAGTCGATGGACGGGGTGGAGGCTGCAGACGGGCTTTCGGGCCGGGTGCTGATCATCGGTTTCGGGCGGTTCGGACAAATTGCCAGCCAGCCACTGCTGGCGCTCAAATACTCGGTCTCGATCATCGACAATGATACCGAAATGATCCGCGCGGCGGCGCAGATCGGCTTCAAGGTGCATTATGGCGACGGGACGCGGCTCGACATCTTGCGCGCGGCCGGTGCCGGAGGGGCGGACCTGATCCTGGTGTGCACCAATGTGGCGGCGCAGACCTCGCGCATAGTGGAGCTGCTGCGCGACGAGTTCCCGCTGGCCCGGGTCATGGCGCGGGCCTATGACCGCGTGCATGCCATCGAGCTGGCGCGGGCGGGCGTGGACTACCAGCACCGGGAAGTGTTCGACTCCGCAGTGACCTTTGGCGGCGAGGCGATCCGCATGATGGGTGCCGACGAACAGCAGATTGCCGATGTGCTCGAGGGCGTGCGTAACCGCGACCGGGAGCGGTTCGAGTTGCAGATGAATGGCGAGGATTGGCGCTCGGGCGGCAACCTGCTGATCAGCAATGCCCGGGAGCAGGCGCGCGAGGGTGGCGTGTCGGTCGATGCCGCCGAAGCGGAGGCGGCAGCCGCCAAGTCCGCGCCGCCGGTGCAGGGCAGCTAGTCAACGGCGGCAGAGCGGGGGGCTTTCCCATGCACAAATTAAGTGCAAGACTATTCCTATTCTGAGGGGAATATCGTCATGAACACTGGGTTGCGACATGCCGCAAAAACCGATCGTCTACGATGCTCCCACGCCCGAACCACGCTCCACTACGGTTGAAGCCCTACAGGCGGAGATACTCGAGAACCTGATCTATTCGGTCGGCAAGGACCCCATCGTAGCGCGGCCGCATGACTGGCTGCGGGCGACGATCCTGGCGGTGCGCGATCGCATCATGGACCGCTGGATGGAAAGCAGCCGCGAGACCTGGCGGACCTCGCACAAGCGCGTCTATTACCTCAGCCTCGAATTTCTCATCGGCCGGCTGATGCGCGACGCCATGAGCAATGTGGGCCTTATGGAGCCGGTGGCCGAGGCGCTCAAGAACCTCAATGTGGATCTGGGCGACCTCATCGACCTTGAGCCCGATGCGGCACTGGGCAATGGGGGGCTGGGTCGGCTGGCGGCGTGCTTCCTTGAATCCATGTCCTCGGTGAAAATCCCGGCCTATGGCTACGGCATCCGCTATGTGCATGGCCTGTTCCGCCAGGAAATGAGCGAGGGCTGGCAGGTCGAGTTGCCCGAGGACTGGCTGACGCATGGCAATCCCTGGGAATTCGAGCGCCGCGAAAGCGCCTATGAAGTGGGCTTTGGCGGGCATGTCGAGCCGGTGACCGGCCCTGATGGGGAAGTCCGGCAGGAATGGCGGCCCAACGAGCACCTGCTGGCAGTGGCCTATGACACGCCGATCGTGGGCTGGCGGGGCGCGCGGGTGAATACGCTGCGCCTGTGGAGCGCACAGCCGATCGACCCGATCCTGCTCGACAAGTTCAATTCAGGTGATCATATCGGCGCGCTGGAAGAGAGCGCCAAGGCGGAAGCCATTACCCGTGTGCTCTACCCCGCAGATTCGACCGCGGCCGGACAGGAGCTGCGCCTGCGCCAGGAATTCTTCTTCTCCTCGGCCTCGCTGCAGGACATCGTGCGGCGGCACCTGCAGCAATATGGCGACCTGGGATCACTTCCGGACAAGGTGGCCATCCAGCTCAACGATACCCACCCAGCCATTTCGGTGGCCGAGCTGATGCGCATCCTGGTGGATGACAATGGCATGAAGTGGGACCAGGCTTGGAAAATCACCAAGGGCACATTCGGCTATACCAACCACACGCTGCTGCCCGAGGCGCTGGAGAGCTGGCCGGTGGCGCTGCTGGAGCGACTGCTGCCGCGGCACATGCAGATCGTCTACCAGATCAATGCCGACGTGCTTGCCGAGGCCCGCACCCGGCCGGGCTTTACCGATCAGCAGATCGCAGCAGTATCGCTAATCGACGAGCATGGCGGGCGGCGGGTGCGCATGGGGCAGCTTGCCTTTGTGGGTTCACACTCGATCAATGGCGTGTCGGCGCTGCATACCGAGCTGATGAAGCAGACCGTGTTCGCGGACCTGCACAAGCTCTATCCCGAGCGCATCAACAACAAGACCAACGGCATTACCCCGCGGCGCTGGCTGATGCAGTGCAATCCGAGCCTGACAAAGCTGGTGAGCGAGCGGATCGGCCCGGACTTTCTGGATGATATCGACACGCTGCGCCAGTTGCTGCCGCATGCCGAGGACCCGGGGTTCCAGAAACAGTTCGCTGCGGTAAAGCTCGGGAACAAGAAGCGTCTCGCCAAGCTGATCAAGGACCGGCTCAACATCAAGGTTGACCCCAACGCGCTGTTCGACGTGCAGATCAAGCGCATCCACGAATACAAGCGGCAGCTGCTCAACATCATCCACGCCGTGGCGCTCTACGACGAGATACGGGCGCATCCGGAACGCGAATGGGTACCGCGGGTGAAAATCTTCGCGGGCAAGGCGGCTCCGAGCTACTGGAACGCCAAGCTGATCATCAAGCTGATCAACGACGTTGCCCGGGTGATCAACAACGATCCGGCGGTGCGGGGGTTGCTCAAGGTGGTGTTCCTGCCCAATTACAATGTGAGCCTGGCCGAGGTGATCGTTCCGGCAGCCGACCTTTCCGAACAAATCTCCACCGCCGGCATGGAAGCTTCCGGTACGGGCAACATGAAGTTCATGGCCAATGGCGCCATCACCATCGGCACGATGGATGGCGCCAATGTGGAGATGCACAAGGAAGTCGGCGCCGAAAACATCTTCATCTTCGGCCTCACCGCCGAGCAGGTGGATGACAAGCGGGCGCGCTCGGAAGTACCCCGTTCGGCCATCGACGCTTCGCCGCGGCTGCGCGAGGCGCTGGATTCCATCGCCTCAGGTGTGTTCTCGCCCGACGATCCGCACCGCTATCGCGACCTGGTGGGCGGGCTCTACGACCATGACTGGTTCATGGTGGCGCGCGATTTCGACGCTTATGCCGCAATGCAGGTGAAGGTGGACGAAACCTGGCGCGACCAGAAGCGTTGGAATGCCATGGCGATCCGCAACACGGCGAGCGTCGGATTTTTCTCGTCCGACAGAACGATCCGGCAATATGCCGCCGATATATGGGGGGTGCCAGCCGGCTGAGTGCAGAAACAGCGGCATGTGACGTGGCGCGCAAACAGGCCCAACGGACAGAATTGGGACCGCGCGGATTTTGTATCTGGACCTGCAGGGCTGAGGCCGCGGGTCGACGGGGGAATGCGGGTGTGAGCGTGAGCAAGGAAATCTGGCAGGCCGACGGGCGCGAAGTGGAGGCCATCGTGGCCGGGCGTCACAGCAATGCCTTCGGCTTTCTCGGGCTGCACGAGGTCGAGGGCCACTGGGTGCTGCGCGCCTTCGTCCCCCATGCCGAGACGCTCAATGCCTTTACCCTGGATGGGCAGCCGCTGGGCCATATGATCCCGCGCCACGCCTCGGGTTTTTTCGAGGCCAAGGTGGATATCAAGAGCCGCCAGCCCATCCGCTATGAGGCAAAGAATGCAGGGGGCAGCTGGACCGTTTTCGACCCCTATTCTTTCGGTCCGGTCCTGGGGCCGATGGACGACTATTTCATCGGTGAGGGCAGCCATTTGCGGCTTTTCGACAAGCTGGGCGCCCATGAGATGGAGTTCGAGGGCATCCACGGCACCCATTTTGCTGTGTGGGCCCCCAATGCGCAGCGGGTTTCAGTTGTTGGCCCCTGGAATGATTGGGATGGCCGCCGCCATCCGATGCGCAACCGCCAGGGCATCTGGGAAGTGTTCATTCCGGTGCTGGGGACCGGTACGATCTACAAATACGAAATCGTGGGCAAGGACGGACAGGTGTTGCCGCTCAAGGCCGATCCCTTCGCGAGGCAGGCCGAGCTGCGTCCGCGCAATGCTTCGGTTGTGCCGGACCCCACGCCCTTTACCTGGACCGACCAGAAGTACATGGAAGAGCGCGCAACCAGGGATTGGCGGCGCACGCCCATGTCCATCTATGAGGTGCATCTCGGTTCGTGGCGCCGGCGCCCAGATGGCAGCTTCATGAGCTATGACCAGCTGGCCGAGCAGCTGGTGCCCTATGCCGCCGACATGGGATATACCCATCTCGAATTTCTGCCAGTTTCCGAGCATCCCTACGACCCGAGCTGGGGTTACCAGCCGACTGGACTTTATGCGCCGACCTCTCGCTTTGGCGATCCGGCCGGATTTGCCCGGCTGGTCAATGCCGCGCATGAGGCCGGGCTGGGTGTGATCCTCGACTGGGTGCCGGCGCATTTTCCGACCGACGAATTCGGGCTGAGCCATTTCGACGGCACGGCGCTTTATGAGCATGAGGACCCGCGACAGGGCTTCCACCCGGACTGGAATACGGCGATTTACAATTTCGGGCGCAAGGAGGTGTCGGCCTACCTCACCAACAATGCGCTCTACTGGTTCGACAAGTTCCATATCGACGGGCTGCGCGTGGATGCGGTGGCCTCGATGCTCTACCTCGATTATTCGCGCCAGCCCGGCGAATGGGTGCCCAACAAGCATGGCGGCAACCAGAACCTGGAGGCAGTCGCCTTCCTGCAGCGGGTGAATGCCGAAGTATACCGGCAGTTTCCCGGTGCCTTCATGATTGCCGAGGAGTCCACAAGCTGGCCCGGGGTGAGCGCGCCGACCTATGCGGGCGGGCTGGGCTTCGGTTTCAAGTGGAACATGGGCTTCATGAACGACACGCTGCGGTTCATGAGCCGAGAGCCGGTTCACCGCCGCTTCCACCACAACGACATGACGTTCGGGCTGGTCTACGCGTTCAGCGAGAACTTCGTCCTGCCGCTCAGCCATGACGAAGTGGTGCATGGCAAGGGCGCACTGCTTTCGAAAATGCCGGGCGACGACTGGCAGCAATTTGCCAACCTCAGGGCCTATTACGCCTTCATGTGGGGTCATCCGGGCAAGAAACTGCTGTTCATGGGCCAGGAATTCGCGCAGCGCGACGAGTGGAGCGAGAACCGCTCGCTTGACTGGTGGCTGCTGGACTCGCCCCCGCACGAGGGGATGCGGCGGCTGGTGGCCGACCTCAATGCGGCCTATCGCAGCCTGCCGGCGCTGCACGAGCGCGATTGCGAGCCGGACGGGTTCGAATGGGTTATCGGCAATGACCAGACCAATTCGGTGCTCGCCTGGCTGCGCAAGGCGCCCGGTGCCGACCCGGTGCTGGTGATCTCCAATTTCACCCCGGTGCCGCGCAGCGGCTACAAGGTGCCGCTGCCCAAGGCAGGACGCTGGGTGGAGCGCATCAATACCGATGCCGGATGGTATTCGGGCGGGAACACGGGCAACCAGGGTGGCGTTGTTGCCAAGGCTGTCGAGGGTCAGCACTGGCCGGCGGAGGCGGAACTGTATCTGCCGCCGCTGGCGACTCTCTACCTGAAATTCGAGCCGGCGTAGCGCGGGCGGGGGACTGGCTGGCGGGTGTGCACGCATCCCGCCATGCTCAAAAGGGACAAGACCCGGGGAAACCCGGGCATTTGCGGAGGGACTGCAATGGCTGACTACCGAGTACCATCGCCACTGGCGCGAGAGGCGATGGCCTATGTGCTGGCCGGGGGGCGCGGCACGCGCCTGATGGAGCTGACCGACCGGCGCGCCAAGCCGGCCGTTTATTTTGGCGGCAAGGCCCGCATCATCGATTTTGCCCTGTCAAACGCCATCAATTCGGGCATCCGCCGCATTTCGGTGGCCACGCAATACCAAGCGCACAGCCTGATCCGCCACCTGTCGCGCGGCTGGAACTTCCTGCGCCAGGAACGCAACGAAAGCTTCGACGTGCTGCCCGCTTCGCAGCGGGTCGCCGAGGATATGTGGTATGCCGGCACGGCTGATGCCGTGTACCAGAACATGGATATCATCGAGGATTACGGCGCGCGCTATATCGTGATCCTGGCGGGCGACCACATCTACAAGATGGACTACGAAATCATGCTCCGCCAGCATGTGGACACCGGGGCTGACGTGACTATCGGCTGTCTCGAAGTGCCGCGCATGGAGGCCACCGGCTTTGGCGTAATGCATGTGGACGGCCGCGACCGGGTGGTGGACTTCGTGGAAAAGCCGAAGGACCCGCCGGGTATTCCGGACGGTCCGGACATGGCGCTGGCCTCGATGGGCATCTATGTGTTCGAGACCCGCTTCCTGATGGAGCAGCTGCGGCGTGACGCGGCGACGGAGGGGTCGAGCCGCGACTTCGGCAAGGACATCATCCCCTATATCGTCAAGAACGGTACGGCCTGGGCGCACCGGTTCAACCGGTCCTGCGTGCGCTCGGCCAATGAAAAGGTCAGTTACTGGCGCGATGTGGGAACCGTGGACGCCTATTGGAAAGCCAATATCGACCTCACGGACATCAATCCGCAACTCGACCTCTACGACCGCGACTGGCCGATCTGGACCTATGCGGAGATCACGCCGCCGGCAAAGTTCGTGCATGATTTTGACGGGCGGCGCGGCTCGGCGGTGAACTCGCTGGTGTCGGGCGACTGCATCATCTCGGGCGGACACCTGCAGCGTACGCTGCTCTCGACCGGTTCGCGGGTACATTCCTATTCGGTGCTCGATGAGGCGGTGGTGCTGCCGTATTGCGATATCGGGCGCAATGCGCGGCTCAAGAAAGTGGTCATCGACCGCGGCGTGAATATCCCGGAGGGGCTTGTGGTAGGCGAGGATCCCGAATTTGACGCCAAGTGGTTCCGCCGTACTGATGAAGGCGTTACGCTGATTACCCAGAACATGGTCAACAAGTATCTGGCGGATCGATGATCGAAGTCCTCTCGGTCGTCTCTGAAATCTACCCCTTGATCAAAACGGGGGGGCTCGCCGACGTGGCTGGCGCATTACCCGGCGCGCTCAGCGGCTCGGGCGTCACCATGCGCACTCTTGTGCCGGGCTATCCGGCCGTAACCGGCAAGATGTCCGGAGGCCGCGAAGTCGCCCGTTTCGACGACCTGTTCGGCGTGACCGGCCGACTGATCGCGGGGCGCGCTGAGGGGCTCGACCTTATCGTGCTCGATGCGCCGGCGCTCTATGATCGGCCCGGCAATCCCTATATGGGACCGGAAGGCTGGGACTGGCCGGACAACTGGAAGCGCTATGCGGCGCTGAGCTGGGTTGCCTCGGAACTGGGGCTGGGCCTGGTCGAAGGTTACCGGCCACAGGTGATCCATGCGCATGACTGGCAGGCCGGGCTGGTGCCTGCCTATGTGAAGTTCGGGCCATCCTCGACTCTCAAGACCGTGATGACGGTCCACAACATGGCCTTCCAGGGCACATTCGGCGCGGATATCTTTGGACAGTTGCGGTTGCCGCCGCATGCCTTCTCGGTGGAGGGCGTCGAGTATTATGGCGGGGTGGGCTATCTCAAAGCCGGGGTGGAATGCGCCGATGTGGTGACCACCGTGTCACCCACCTACGCGGCCGAAATCCGCACGCCGGACTTCGGCATGGGGCTCGACGGGTTGCTCAACAACCGCGCGGCCACTGTATTCGGCGTGCTCAACGGCATTGATATGGATGCCTGGAACCCGGCAACGGACAGCGCGCTGGCCAAGGCCTATACCTCGGCAAGCATCGCGGACCGGCAGGTCAACAAGCGGGCGCTGCAGGAGGCGTTCGGGCTTGAAGCGCTGGACGGTCCGCTGTTCTCGGTGGTGAGCCGGCTGACCTGGCAGAAGGGCATCGACCTGCTGGTGGCCAATATCGACCTGCTGGTGGCAGCCGGCGGACAACTGGCCGTATTGGGCTCGGGCGAGGCGGAACTGGAAAACGCGGTGCGCGGTGCGGCCATGAAACATCCTGGCCGCGTCGGGCTGGTGACGGGCTATAACGAAAAGCTCAGCCATCTGGTGCAGGGCGGGGCGGACGTGATGGTCGTGCCTTCGCGCTTCGAGCCGTGCGGTCTGACCCAGCTTTACGCGCTGCGCTATGGCTGCATTCCGCTGGTCAGCCGCGTTGGCGGCCTTAATGACACGGTGATCGACGCCAATGTGGCGGCCATGCAGGCCGACGTGGCAACCGGCGTGCAATTCGCGCCGCCGAGCGCCGCCGCCCTCGGCGATGCCATCAGGCGGACCCTTGCGCTTTATGCGGACCAGAAGGCCTGGAAGAAAATGCAACGGCGCGGGATGAAGTCGGATGTGAGCTGGGAAACCAGTGCCGCCCGCTATGCCCAGCTCTATGCCTCGTTGATCGGATATTCGACAGATGACGCCCAAGACGATTAAGACCACGCCCTATGCCGACCAGAAGCCCGGTACGTCCGGCCTGCGCAAGCGGGTAACGGTCTATAGCCAGCCCAATTATGTCGAGAACTATATCCAGGCCATTTTCGACAGCCTCGAGGGGTTCGCAGGCCAGACGCTGGTGATCGGCGGGGACGGGCGGTTCTACAATGACGTGGCCATCCAGAAGGCGATCCGCATTGCGGCGGCCAACGGGTTCGGCCGGGTGCTCGTGGGGCAGGACGGTCTGCTTTCCACCCCGGCGGCGAGCCATGTAATCCGCCACTACAAGGCCTTTGGCGGGCTGGTGCTGTCGGCCAGCCACAATCCCGGCGGACCAGAGGGCGACTTCGGCATCAAGTACAATATTGGCAATGGCGGTCCGGCGCCGGAGAAGATCACCGACGCGGTTTATGCGCGGACCAAAGTGATCGACAGCTACAAGACACTGGACACGCCCGACATCGACCTTGGCGCGCTTGGCAAGCAGCAGGTCGGGGACATGACCGTGGAGGTCATCGATCCGGTGCAGGACTATGCAGCGCTGATGGAGACGCTGTTCGATTTCGACGCGATCCGCGCGCTGTTCGCGGGCGGCTTCCGCATGACATTCGACGCCATGCATGCTGTGACCGGACCCTATGCCCATGCCATCCTGGAAGGGATGCTGGGCGCACCCAAGGGTACAGTGATAAACGGCACGCCGTCTCCGACCTTTGGGGACGGGCATCCCGACCCGAACCTGGTCTATTGCAAGGAGATGCATGACCTGTTGATGACGCCGGATGGGCCGGACTTCGGCGCCGCTTCGGATGGAGACGGGGACCGCAACCTCATCATCGGCAAGAACCGGTTCGTGACACCCTCGGACTCACTGGCGCTGCTGGCGGCCAATGCCCATCTGGCGCCGGGCTACAGGAACGGCATTGCCGGAATCGCGCGGTCGATGCCGACAAGCGCGGCGGCGGACCGGGTGGCCGAAAAACTTGGCATCGAGATGCATGAGACACCCACGGGCTGGAAGTTCTTCGGCAACCTGCTCGACGCTGGCCGGGTGACGATCTGCGGCGAGGAAAGTGCTGGCACCGGCTCGAACCATGTTCGCGAGAAGGATGGCCTTTGGGCCGTGCTGCTGTGGCTCAACATCCTGGCCGTGCGAAAGCAGAGCGTTGACGAGATCGTGCGCGAGCACTGGCGCACCTATGGCCGCAACTACTACACGCGGCATGACTATGAGGAAGTCGACAGCGCCATTGCCAATGCGTTGGTGGATGACCTGCGGGCGAGTTTGCCGGGGCTCGTGGGCAAGGTTTTTGATGACGACCTGCAAGTCGCCTATGCCGATGACTTTACCTATCACGACCCGGTGGACGGCTCGACCAGCGCCAAACAGGGCGTTCGGATAGGCTTTACGGATGGTTCGCGCATCGTGCTCCGGCTGTCTGGAACCGGTACGGTAGGCGCTACGTTGCGGCTCTACCTTGAACGGTATGAGGCTGCCGATGGACGCCATGATCTCGACACCCAGCTTGCTCTCGAACCCCTTATCGGGATCGCAGAACAAGTCGCCGGGATCCGGACACGGACAGGACGGGCAGCCCCAAGCGTCATTACCTAGATCGGCCCAATCGATGAAACCAGAACTTGTGCCCAATGCCGGGCGCACAGATGCCCTCGGTGCCACCATAACGCCCGAAGGGGTAAACTTTGCCGTCTATTCGGAAAGCGCGACCAATATCTGGGTCTGCCTGTTCGACGAGCAGGACCAGGAGATCGAGCGCTTCGAGCTCGACGTCCATCAGGACAATATAAGGGCGGGCCTGATCGCCAATATCGGCGCCGGCGCCCGCTATGGCCTGCGCGCCGACGGCCCTTACGACCCCGACCAGGGGTTTTTCTTTGATCCCAACAAGCTGCTGGTGGACCCTTATGCCCGCCATCTCGATCGGGTCTTCGTGCGTTCGCCGCGGTTGCGGCTGGGGCGGGAAGAGGCGGTGGATACCGCGCCGCTGGTGCCCAAGGCCATCGTTCGCGGCGTTGCGGAGGTAACGGCCAAGCCGCGCCGGAAGAAGGTGCCACGCCTCTTTTACGAGCTTAATGTGCGCGGGTTCACCATGCGCCATCCCAGCGTGCAGGGGCCCTTGCGTGGCACCGTGGCAGCGCTGACGACGCGGCGGGTGATCGACCACTTCAAGCATCTTGGCGTGGATACGGTGCAGCTGATGCCGACCGCCGCATGGATCGACGAGGGTCACCTGCCAGCGCTGGGCCTGACCAATGCCTGGGGCTACAACCCGGTGGCCTATTTCGCTGTCGATCCGCGGCTGGTGCCGCGCGGGCCGCAGGAATTGCGGGTAATGACCGATGCCTATCGCAAGGCGGGCATCTCGGTGATCCTCGACGTGGTCTACAACCACACCGGCGAGGGCGACCAGCAGGGGCCGATCCTTTCCATGATGGGGCTCGACCCGCAGACCTATTACCGCTGGGTGGAGGTCGACGGGAAGAAGTTCCTCGTGAACGATACCGGTACCGGCAATACGCTGCGCTGCGACCATCCGGCCGTTCAGAGGCTGGTGATCGACAGCCTGCGCTATTTCGTGGAGGAACTGGGCGTTGCCGGGTTCCGCTTTGACCTGGCCACGGTTTTGGGGCGCGATCCGGCCTTCAATCCGGAAGCGGAAATGCTGCGCAAGATCAAGGAAGATCCGGTGCTGAGCCAGTGCATCCTGGTGGCCGAACCCTGGGACCCGGGCCCGGGCGGCTACGCCGTGGGCAAGTTCGGGCAGGAATTCCAGGAGCACAACGACTCTTTCCGCGACGAAATCCGCGCCTTCTGGAAGGGCGAGGGCGGAAAGATTGGTGCCTTGGCGGGCAAGGTCTCCGGTTCAGCGGAACTGTTCCACTTTGCCGGGCGCAAACCGCACCATGGCGTCAACATGCTGGCCGTGCATGACGGTTTCACGCTGCGGGACCTGGTGACCTATCACGACAAGCACAATGAGGCGAATGGCGAGGACAATCGCGATGGCCACAACAACAACCAGTCGTGGAATTGCGGTGTCGAGGGCGAAACGGATGACGAGCATATCAACGCCGCCCGCAAGCGCGACGTGCGCGCAATGCTCGCCACGTTGTTCCTGTCCCGGGGGACGCCCCTGATCCAGCAGGGCGATGAGATGTTCCGCACCCAGCAGGGTAACAACAATGCCTATGCCCAGGACAATGAAATTACCTGGGTTGACTGGGAAAGCGCCGATGGAGCGCTGGTGGATTTCGTCGCTGCGATCAACGCCTTCAGGAAGGCGCATCCGGCCGTCAGCCACGATCACTGGTTGACCGGGCAGGAGCGCAATGGCGTGCGTGATGTGGTGTGGCTGCATCCGGACGGGCGCGAGATGAATGAGGGCGACTGGAACGACTCTTCAGCGTCGGTGCTGGGAATGCATCTGCGGCACAAGGATGACGAGGTGCTCGTGTGGTTCAACCGCCGCATCGAGCCGGTCGTGGCGCGGCTGCCGGAAGGCGAATGGGCGCTGGGTATCCAGTCCGATCCGGGCGAGGATGCGCCGGTAACCGAAGGTACGGCCACGCTGCCGCCGCGTTCGGTGGTGGCGCTGGTGCGACCGAGCGGCGAGTAAATCCGTCGTCCTCGGGCCCCATGTTTGGGGGCAAGCCCGCTTTGCCTCCCAAGGATCGAGCCTTGGTTAGCTAGGCCTCGACCATGCCGTGGCGGCGATAAAAGCGCTGAGCGCCGAGATTGGTAGTCTCGACCTTGAGATCGACGTGAGACTGCCCGCGCTCCCGAAACTGGTGGAAAGCTGCGTGAAGCAGGCAGGAGCCGAGGCCGCGTCCCTGCATGGAAGGGGCGACGACAAGGTCTTTGATAAAGCCGCTCGTCCAGCATTGGGCGAGGCCGACCGGCTGGCCCTGGACGCTGAGAATGATGAGGAGGGCGGGGTCGAATTCCGCATCCTCGACCAGCGGGAAGAACCAGTGCTCGAAGGCCGGGACCGAGCCACCGCCATGAGCATAGGTCTCTCTCAGCAGGGTGTGTAGGGCAAGAGGACTGGCCTGCCAGAGAGGCAGGCGGCTCACCCCCGTTGGAAGAGGCCAGAGGGGGAAAGGCAGATCGAGATGCTTCCTCAGGCGCAGCCAGCCGGACACGTTATTCGGCTGCCGCAGCCGCGAAGCCGCCCTGCTTTTCGATGAAGCTGATGATCTGATCTAGGCTTTCGCGGCGCAGAAGGTCGGTAAAGACATAGGGCCGACCCTCGCGGACCTTCTGCGTGTCGCTTTCCATGACTTCGAGGCTCGCCCCGACATAGGGCGCCAGATCGGTATGGGTGATGACCAGGAGGTCAGAGCGGGAAATGGCCGGGCCGCCCTTGCGCGGCACCTTTTCGCCCTGGGCGACGGAGATGACATAGATGGTCAGGTCGGCCAGGTCGGGCGAGAAGGTGGCGGCCAGATTGTCGCCGCCGCTTTCGATGAGGACGATATCGAGGTCGGGGAATTTCTGGTTGAGCGCGTCGATAGCGGCCAGATTGAGAGAGGCATCTTCGCGGATGGCCGTGTGCGGGCAGCCGCCGGTTTCGACGCCGACAATGCGATCCTCGGAGATGGCCTGGACGCGCGAGAGGATCAGCGCATCTTCCTGGGTGTAGATGTCATTGGTGACCACGGCCATGGAATAGCGGTCACGCATGGCCTTGAGCAGCATCTCACACAGAGTGGTCTTGCCCGAGCCAACCGGCCCGCCAATGCCGATACGCAGGGGTCCGTTGAGGCTCTTGGACATGTTGAACTCCGTGGACGTCAAATGAGGCGGAGAATGATGAGGGCGAAGAAGCCGACGCCGATGAACAGGCACAGCGGGGAATAGACGCGCCGATCATTGAGCCGGAAGATCGGCTCGGCAGTAATAGCCTGCCATTGCGGTGTGTAACCGATGATGCCGCGGGCAAGGAAAATTATGCCGATGATGCCCCCGACGATGTTGAGCGCCATGCCGCCACCATCGTGATCGGCAATGGCGAGCGTAATCATCGCAGCGTAGAATGTCGCGGCGGCGACTGCCAGGGTGAGCACGGGATGGGGCATCTTCTCGACGCCGGTAAAACCGACAACGGTCTTGGCCAGGAGCTTGCGGTCGCGCAGCGGCCAGGACAGACCGACGCCCCAGACGAAGTGGGCCACCGAGATCGTCAACAAAGCGATACATACGAAGGCGGCAATGAGCATGCTCATGAACGGAAAATCCTCGTCGGCAGGGTTTCGTGCTGCATCTGGGCTATATCAGCGCCATAGGCCACGCCGCCGATATCGTCCAGTGTTGCATTGACGCACAAATCCGCCAAGGCAAGGATTTCCGGTTCCAGGGCGGCCATAATGGCGAGGCCATCAGATTGGCCGATGGGCACCAGGCGCACGGCGACCGAGACCTGGGAATGCACCGTGGTGGTAAGGAAGGCGATGAGCGTGTCGTGCCGGTCGATGCCGTGCGCCCCGGCCAACGCACCGATGGCGACCGGGTAGGGGCAGGGCTTTGGCAAAGTGGGTGGCGCCTCGACCGGCCAGGCAGCGCTGGCGAGAACAAAGGCATTGCCGGTGAGCACTGTTTCAGCGTGACGCTCGCGGGCGGGTGTGAGCGCCAGGCACAGGTCCGCCAGCTCCTGCAATCGCGCGGCGTCGGCATGGACGGTCTGGGCATGGGTGAGCAGGATCGCGTCAGTGCGAAGGCCACCGTGATGCAAGGTGCCGGCAATCCACTCCTGCGTGGTGCCGCGGTCGGTGACCTTGCGCTGGACGATGGCAGTTTCCAACCCCGCCGACCAGGCAAAGGCGCCCACCGGAAAGGCGGGCGAGAGCCATGTCAGCAGTTTTTGAAGATCAGTGCTCACTTGCGATTGAGGAGCGCATGGCCGGCATCGCCATGAGAATGGCTGTGATAGGCACCGTGTTCAGCAAAGAATGGCTCTGTGACGTTGACTATGCGGGCGCCCAGGCCCTCAAGCATGGTCTTGAGCACATGATCGCGGGCAATGAGGATACGGTCGGGCTCCAGCTGTGCAGGTGTATGGCGGTTGCCGATATGCCATGCCAGGCGCAGCAGGTGGCCGGCGTCGCGGGCGCGGACTTCGTAGAGTTGTTCATCAGCGGCGATCACTTCGACGAACTGGCCCGGGGCGGCTTCGAGCAACTGGCCCGGCTCGAGCGTGGTGGTCTGGGGCAAGTCGAGCAGCAGCTTGGTGCCGTTTCGGGCCCGCAAAACCTTGCGCCGCACCCGCCGCTCATCATGAGCGAGCACGAGGAAGTCAACCGGCTGGTGACGCTCACCGGCAGGAGGGTGGATGGCGGTGATGGGGTTCATGCTGACTAGTCTAGGTTGAGCGAAAAATAGGTGAGGACATGCAACTGGTAGGCGATGTGAACACCCACAATGCCCAGCTGTATGCTCCGCTTTGAACTGTACCATCCCAGAATGCAAAGTGGCAGTCCAACCGGGACCTGAATGAAGAGATTCCAGTTCAGGGGTTCACCAAGCACCAGAACGTGGATCAGCGTGTCGATGGCGTCGAAAATGAACGTTGCGCCGAGGAAGGCAAAGAACCAGTGGCGCCGGCGCATGAAGAAGTCGGCATAGCCTTCGTTGTCCGGCATCTTGTCTGGCGCAAGCATGATGGCGGTCATGAAGATGGTGACGGCATAGGCCGTGACGAAGAAAACCAGCTCAAAAGACCAGGTGGTCAGATAGCGCAGAGATAGCTGCCACCACCACCAGGTGATCAGCTCCAGCGCAATGGAGGCCAGCCAAAGCAGGTGGAGGCCGGAGCGGTTCTTGGCCTGAGGGTTCTGGATGACATAGGCGAAGGTCATGAGGATGCGCGTCATCCCCAGGCCGATAATCATGCCAAGGATGATCCGGTTATGCGTGAACAGGTCGGCGGCCGTCATCGCTTGGTCCGAGTTAATACTGGAGCTGGGCGCATGTTAGCGGGCAAACACGCGTGATATCAGCATCCAGCCAGAGTGCCGACGACGGGTTAAATATTTGCGTGACAGGGCTAGGGCGTGTTGCTTGCTTCGGTACAGGTGGCAAGGGCAGGTTCGTCTTCTTCGAGCCTGACATCGCGCAAGGTGGCTTCGCCCTGGTGGCTCCACCATTCATAGGGGCCGGCGACATAGCGGGCGCCGGAGCCGGAAATGACGGTGGTCATGACGAGGTTTTCGCCCTCCACGGGAACGATGACGAGGAAGTTGGGCACGGCATTGATGTACTGCACGGTAAGGACCTGCCCGTCGTCGCACTGATAGGCAACGGCGTTGCGCTCGATGTTGCCGGTGCTTTGCAGCGTCAGCGTGAGGCCGACGGTGGCCGCTTCAGGCGCAGCCTGTGCCGACCGAGCGGCGGGCTCGGTGAGCGTTTCCTGCGCCAAGCCCGCCGAAGACAGTGCGGCCAGCAGACCCATCGCCAAAATGCCCTTGCAAACAGTCATCGCCATTGCCCGCTCTCGTTCGATTGTGTGGTTAGGTGGTCAGAATCTGACCTCACAATCATGGTGATTACTTGTCGTGGCAAGAACTGACCGCTCGTTTCCCGCTCGGGATCTCCCCTAGAACAGGAAGTAACGCTGGGCCATGGGCAGGACCGTCGCCGGTTCGCAGGTGAGCAATTCACCGTCTGCACGCACTTCATAGGTTTCAGGATGCACATCTATGACGGGCGTTGCGGTGTTGAGCTTCATGGCCGCCTTGCCGATGCCGGAGCGGGTGTTGGAGACCGGCAGCAGCTGTTTTTCCACTCCGAGCCGTCCGCGCAGGCCCGCGTCATGGGCAGCCTGGGAGATGAAAACGACCGAGGAGCGACTGACCAGTTTGCCATGGGCGGCGAACATGGGGCGGTAGTGCATGGGCTGGGGGGTAGGGATGGAAGCGTTGGGATCGCCCATGGGGGCGGCGGCAATGGAACCGCCCAGAAGCACCATTTCCGGCTTTACGCCGAAAAAGGCCGGGTTCCAGAGCACGAGGTCGGCGCGCTTGCCCACTTCCACCGAGCCGATGTGCTGGCTCATGCCNTGGGCNATGGCGGGGTTGATGGTGTATTTGGCGATATAGCGNCGGACGCGGAAATTGTCGTTGTCGCCGNTNTCCTCGGGCAGGCGNCGGCGCTGGCGCTTCATCTTGTCGGCGGTCTGCCAGGTGCGGATCAGCACTTCGCCGACNCGGCCCATGGCCTGGCTGTCNGACGAAATGACCGAGAGAGCCCCCATGTCATGGAGAATGTCCTCGGCGGCAATCGTCTCCTTGCGGATACGGCTTTCCGCAAAGGCCACGTCTTCGGGGATCGACTGGTCGAGGTGGTGGCACACCATGAGCATGTCGAGATGCTCGGCAATGGTGTTGACCGTGTAAGGACGCGTTGGATTGGTCGAGGAGGGAATGACGTTGGGCAGGCCCGCGACCTTGAGAATATCGGGGGCATGACCGCCGCCTGCGCCTTCTGTGTGGAAGGCATGGATGGTGCGGCCCTTGAAGGCGCCGACCGTATCCTCAACGAAGCCGCTCTCATTGAGCGTATCGGTGTGGATCATCACCTGCACGTCATAGTCGTCAGCAACCGAGAGGCAGTTGTCGATGGCGGCAGGAGTGGTGCCCCAGTCCTCGTGAAGCTTGAGGCATGAGGCTCCCGAGAGGATCATTTCCTCAAGCGGTGCGGGCAGCGCGGCATTGCCCTTTCCGGCCAGCGCAAGGTTCATGGGGAAAGCATCGAAGCTCTCGATCATGCGCTCGATATGCCAGGCACCTGTGCAGGTGGTGGCCAGCGTGCCATGGGCTGGGCCGGTGCCGCCGCCGAGCATGGTCGTGACGCCGCTCATCAGCGCTTCTTCGATCTGCTGGGGGCAGATGAAGTGGATATGCGCATCCATGCCACCGGCGGTGATGATCTTGCCCTCGCCCGCAATGGCTTCTGTTGAAGGGCCGATGATGATATCCACGCCCGGCTGGGTATCGGGATTACCGGCCTTGCCGATGGCGGCAATACAGCCGTTCTTCAGCCCGATATCGGCCTTGTAGATGCCGGTGTAGTCGACAATCAGTGCATTGGTGATGACGGTGTCGACCGCGCCTTCAGTTCGGGTGCGCTGGGACTGGCCCATGCCGTCGCGGATGACCTTGCCACCGCCGAACTTCACTTCCTCGCCATAGGTGGTGTAGTCGCGCTCGACCTCGATAAAGAGTTCGGTGTCGGCCAGCCGTACCCGGTCGCCCGTGGTCGGACCATACATGTCGGCGTAAGTTGCGCGTGAAATCCGTGCTGGCATTTCGTGTCCCGTGATAGAGCCCGGGACAATGGCTCCCGAGGCTGACCTTGGCTTTTGCGACAGACCTTCACGGTCCGACGCAGGTTAGAAAGCCCTGGCGCCCCGGCCAATCAATGCTGCGGGCGCGTTCGGCGATAGTGGGCGACGGCGCTGTTGATCACCTGATCCATCAGCTGCTCACCCGCTGCGACATCGGCATCGGCGCGCTGGGTCCTGGCTACCAGAGAGACGCCGAGCAATTGGATGGCGTAGGCGTGCTTGCCGCGGCCATCCTTGTAGTATTGGTTGCCGCGCGTCCGGAACGACTCGAGAAGAGCGTCATAGACCGCGGCTGTCATGGCCTGTTTGGCGGCACTCCAAGTCTTCTGTCCAAGCTGGTCGGCAAGGTCGGCGGCGAGACTCCCAACCAGTTCCATGGTCTCTGAGTCCTTGACGCCATCCTCATGCAGATCCGCCAATACGGAAATCATAAGCTGCTTGAACTGGGCTTCTTTGGTGGGCTCGGTGGTCATGTTCGGTCCTCGATTGGGATCGGGAGCCGTTAAACCAGCTTTCGTCCGCCAGCGCCATGCCGCAAGGACGCCAATCTGCGCCTTGCCAACAGAGTCAGAGACCTCCCATCACCTGTTGCCGGAAACCATAGATGCGACGATCACCCGAAATTGGGACCAGCCGCACTTCGCGGGTCTGGCCGGGCTCGAAGCGGACGGCTGTGCCTGCCGCAATGTCGAGCCGCATGCCGCGAGCCCTTTCTCGGTCGAAGCTGAGGCCAGCATTGGTCTCATAGAAATGGTAGTGTGAACCGACCTGGATCGGCCGGTCGCCCGTGTTTGCCACTTCGATGACAATCTGGGCGGCGCCGGGATTGAGCTCGATATCGCCGCTGGCGGGAATGACTTCTCCGGGAATCATGTTTCCTCCTCACGCGCCCAGAGCAAGCCAGACGCCACCAAGGGCGGTCAGGCCGCCAGCGATGCGAGTGGCGGCTCGGTTGCCAAATCTGGCAAAGCCCAGGGCGGCGAGGATACCAGCTGCATGCAAAGTGGCCGTGGCGAGCACAAAGCCGATGGCGAACTGCCAGGCACCAGCTTCACCCAGTTCACCGCCATGGGCATGGCCGTGGAAGAAGGCGAAGAACCCGACCAGCGAAGCAACAGCCCAGGTGGGCACCGGCAGGGCAAGCGCCACCGAAATACCCACGAAGATGACCGAAGCCAGGATGACCGGTTCCACGAAGGGCAGCGGCATGCCGGCAATGGCACCGGCAAAGCCCAGAGTCATGGTGCCCAGGAATGCGGCTGGCACCATCCAGACAGCGCGGCCGCCTTGAATAGCCGCCCAGAGACCCACGGCAACCATGGCCAGGATGTGGTCCAGCCCGAAAAGCGGGTGGCTGAATCCTGCGGCCAAGGAACCATGCTCCACCGGATCAAGATGGGCGAAAGCGGGGAGGGTGGCTGCCAGCGTGATGGACAGGGTGAGCAGACTGCGCTTGAGCATTTCTTGGCCTCTTCAGCGGATGGGCTTATGGACGGTGACGAGTTTGGTGCCGTCCGGGAACGTGGCTTCGACCTGAACGTCGTGGATCATCTCGGCAATGCCTTCCATGACCTGGTCGCGGGTGATGACGTGGGCGCCCGCCTCCATGAGTTCGGCGACCGGGCGGCCGTCGCGGGCGCCTTCCACCACGAAATCCGTAATCAGTGCGATGGCTTCGGGATGGTTGAGCTTGACGCCGCGTTCGAGGCGGCGGCGTGCGACCATTGCGGCCATGGCGATGAGCAGCTTGTCTTTTTCGCGCGGGGTCAGGTTCATCAGACGGTTCCTAGAGATGCCAGAGGCGCGGCAAGCTGCCAGCGCCGGTCAGTTCGATGAGGATGGGAACGATCAGTCGTCGCAAAGCCAATCCCGTCGGCGCCATGGCGCGGACGGCAATCCGTTCGCCATTGGCGCTGGCCGCTATCGTTCCACCAGCAGGCATGGTGTCGCGCAATCGTGTGCATATGGCCTCGGCCCGGTCGGCGTTGGCGGCGATATGCAGCACGGTGGCGAAGGCTCGGTTGCCGGCGAGCAGAGACAGGCAGGACCGTTCGGCTGCGGCCGCATCAAGACGGGTGGCCTCTGCATGAATGAGGCGGCCCTGGCGGCGGATGCGCCAGCGATCGCGAAGCAGGGCATCGGCGGCGTCCTCGCCCATGGCGTCGCGACCGAGCAGCACCGATTCAATGGCGGTCAGCGTTGCGCCCTCTTCGATGTCGGCTGACAAGGTGCGGTCGAGCTTGCTCGCTCCGAAGAGGATGGTTTCCTGCGGCAGCCAATCCAGATGGGCACCAGCACCGACCTTGAGCTTAGTTTCGACGCGGGCAAAGTCTCCCGTGGAGCGGTAACTGCGCTCGCAGGCTTGGGTGGTGAGCACGAGATGCCCGCCCGGCGCGACATCGGCGCCCCATTGCAGGTGATCGCCGCCGGTAATGCCGCCAGCCGTATTGATCAGCACCGCCTCGAGACTGGTGGAGTGAGTGTTGGGCAGGCGGATCTTGCCACAGCCTTCCTGGAACAGGGTGTCGAGGCAGGTGCGGGTTTCGCGCTGCTTGGTCGAGATATGTCCCACGCCCCGCGCACGTTGCAGGATCGGCTGGNTCACAACTGCATTTGAAGNGATTTTCACTGCAACGATCCTGCCGCAAGACCGTTCANGGTGCGAGCAAACGCTCTTTCAGAGATAATTTTCAAGAGGTTATTGATATGACTGTCAAAACTGCTCTTTCCGTACTCGCTCTTGCTGCCGGCATGGCCGTTGTTCCTGCGATGGCTCAGTCGACTACTCTCCCCACCACCATCGGCTCCTTCACCGTTCCTGAAGCCGAAGCCGGCGCCGTCAAGGCGCGTTGCGACACCCTGCGGCTGAACGCCGACACTCAATCGCTGGTCGAGGATAACAGCGAGGATGTTGAAGGCGACGCTGATGCTGACAGCGATGAGAACAACAATGAAACCGCCGTTGCCGGCGATGCCACTGTGAACAGCGAACCTGCGCTGACCGACTCGCCGACCGCGACCACCATCGACTTGGCTGCCATCACGCTGGAAGACTGTGAGGCCGGTGGTTGGTTCGCCAACTAATCGAGCGTACATCACTAACCCCAGTAGACGCCCGGCAATGCCGGGCGTTCTTCGTTCAAACCATCAAATGTCGGCGCACTTCGGGCAGATCGAGATCGCTCGCCGGCCCGCTATGCATGATCTCGCCACGGTCCATCACGTAGATGTCGTCCGAAATTTCGCGACAGAAGTCGAGAAACTGCTCGACGAGCAGGATGGTCATTCCCTTCTCGTCGCGCAGGAATTGAAGGGCCCTTCCGATGTCCTTGATAATGGAAGGCTGGATGCCTTCCGTTGGCTCATCGAGGACGAGCACTTTGGGCCGCGTTACCAAGGCGCGGCCGATGGCCAGTTGCTGCTGTTGGCCGCCTGAAAGGTCGCCGCCGCGCCGGCCAAGCATAGACCTGAGCACGGGAAAAAGCTCGAAAATGTAGTCGGGGATATTGCGTTCGCTTCGGGGGAGACCCGCATAGCCGGTCTCGAGATTTTCCTTGACCGTAAGGAGGGGAAAAATCTCTCGACCCTGCGGCACATAGCCTATGCCCATGCGGGCGCGTTTGTATGGTGGCGCTTTTTTAAGCAGATCGGTGCCGAAGATTATGGCACCGGCGGAAATGTGGTTGACCCCGGTAATCGCACGCAACGTGGAAGATTTGCCGACACCATTGCGCCCCAGAACCGCGGTGATGCGGCCTGGCTGGCAGGTGATTGAAATGCCCTTGAGGGCCTGGGCGGCCCCGTAATGGAGGTCGATGGCGTCGATGGTCAGTGCTGCACTCATCGTCCCAGATACCTCTCGATGACAACCGGATTGGCGCTGACCTGGTCGAGCGATCCTTCGGCCAGCACGGCGCCTTCGGCAAGGCAGACGACACGAGAGCCCAGCTCGCGCACGAAGCTCATGTCATGTTCGACCACAACGACAGAGCGGGTGTTGGCGATTTCGCGCAGCAATTTGGCCGTCTCCTCTGTTTCGCTGTCGGTCATGCCCGCCACCGGTTCATCCACCAGCAGGAGCTTCGGATCCTGTGCAAGCAGCATGCCAATCTCGAGCCACTGCTTCTGGCCATGGCTGAGATTGGCCGCCAGCTCGTCCTTGCGGCCGATCAGACGGATGGTTTCGAGGATTTCGGTGATGCGGGCGATATCGTCGTCGCTAGGCGTGTAGAAAAGCGCGGNGAAAATGCCGCGCGGCTTTTTCAAGGCCATTTCGAGATTGTCCCAGACTGTGTGGCTCTCGAACACTGTGGGCTTCTGGAACTTCCGGCCGATGCCCAAATTGGCGATGGCAGCCTCATCGAGGCGGGTAAGGTCAGTGCGGCCGTCGAAGAGCACCTCTCCGGCATCGGTTCGGGTCTTGCCCGTGATGATGTCCATCATCGTGGTCTTGCCCGCGCCGTTGGGGCCGATGATCGCGAGCATTTCAGCAGGCTTGACGATGATCGATAGGTTGTTGATGGCCTTGAAGCCGTCGAAGGCAACAGAGACGCCGTCGAGATAGAGCATGGTATCGCTGGCTGTGCTCATGACTTACTCCGCCGGCTTGGGTTGGGGGCTGTCCCCGAACGTGGAGACGGCTTCGCCGCGTTCGGTGTCGGCCGATTGGGTGGGGATAGGTGTGATGGTTTGGTCCGGCCGCGCCTGGCTGCGCCGCTTGCCGCTGAACTGCGTCCAGAGGCCGACGATGCCCTTGGGCAGGAACAGCGTGGTGAAGATGAAGAGTGCGCCCAGGGCGAAGAGCCAGAATTCGGGCAGGGTAGTGGTGAACCAGGATTTGCCGAGGTTGACGACTATGGCGCCGATGATGGGCCCGATCAGGGTGCCGCGCCCGCCCACTGCCGTCCAGATGACGATCTCGATGGAATTGGCCGGATCGAATTCGGACGGGTTGATGATGCCGACTTGTGGCACATAAAGCGCCCCGGCAATGCCGGCCATGATCGCCGACACGGTGAAGGCGAACAGCTTTACGTATTCAACGCGGTAGCCGAGGAATCTCGTGCGGCTTTCGGCATCGCGCACGGCCACCATGACCTTGCCGAGCTTGGAATTGACCATCATCGAGCAGATCAGCACCGAGGCCGCCAAGGCGATGGCGGTGGCCGCGAATAGGGTGACGCGCGTGGTCTGGGCCTGCACCGGGACGCCCAGAATGTCCTTGAAGTCGGTCAGGCCGTTATTGCCGCCAAAGCCCATATCGTTGCGGAAGAAGGCGAGCAGCAGGGCGAAGGTCATCGCTTGGGTAATGATGGAGAGATAAACGCCGGTGACGCGGCTGCGGAAGGCGAAAAAGCCGAAAACGAAGGCAAGCAACCCCGGCACCAGGACCACCATGCCACAGGCGAACCAGAAGTTGTCAAAGCCCAACCAGTACCACGGTAACTCCTTCCAGTTGAGGAAGACCATGAAGTCCGGCAGCACCGGATTGCCATAGACGCCGCGGCTGCCGATCTGGCGCATGAGATACATGCCCATGGCGTAGCCGCCGAGGGCGAAGAAGGCGCCGTGGCCGAGCGAGAGAATGCCGCAATAGCCCCAGACGAGATCCAGCGCGAGCGCGAGGATCGCATAGCTCAGATACTTGCCCAGAAGCGAGACCATGTAGGTGGGCACATGGCCGAACTGTCCAGGCGGGATCAGCAGATTGGCCATGGGCACGAGAATGGCCACGGCCAGGAAGATGCCGATGACCCAGATAGCCTTTTTGTCGAGGGCGCGGAACAAGGCTTGGGTCAGCATGGGTTGATACTCCGCATGGCTAGAATAGTGCAGGAGACGATCGGTTCTTGCGCCTCCCTCCCCCTTGAGGAGAGGGATCGAGGGTGGGGGTGGTTGTTTCTGTCGCTTGTCGACCCCCCACCCCAGCCCTTCCCCTCAAGGGGGGAGGGAGAGATGGCGCCAAAGTTCTTGCGGGCTATCATCACTGCTCCACCGCCCTTCCCTTGAGGGCAAAGAGGCCCCGCGGACGCCGCTGAATGAAGAGGATGATGAGGACGAGGATGAGGATCTTGCCCAGCACGGCGCCGGCATAGGGTTCGAGGAACTTGTTGGCGACGCCCAGCGTCAGTGCGCCGACCAGGGTGCCCCAGAGATTGCCCACGCCGCCAAAGACCACGACCATGAAACTGTCGATGATGTAGTTCTGGCCGAGGTTGGGCGAGATGTTGTCGATCTGGGTGAGAGCCACGCCGGCGAGACCCGCAATGCCAGAGCCGAGGCCGAAGGTCATGGCGTCGACGAAGGGGGTGCGAATGCCCATGGCCGATGCCATGCGCCGGTTCTGCGTCACGGCGCGCATCTGCAGGCCGAGCGGCGTGCGGTTGAGGATCAAAAGCAGCGTGGCGAAGACTAGCAGCGCAAAGATCACGATCCAGAATCGCCCATAAGTGATGGAAAGACCAAAGAATTCGGTCGAACCGGCCATCCAGGTCGGGGCGATGACCATCTGGTTGGTGGGGCCGAAGATGGAGCGGACAGTCTGCTGCAGGATCAGCGACAGGCCCCAAGTGGCGAGCAGGGTTTCGAGAGGCCTGCCATAGAGCCAGCGGATGATGCCGCGCTCGATGCCAACGCCGATCGCGCCGGTGACGAGGAAGGCGCAGGGAAGGGCGATGAGCAGGGAGTAATCGAGCAGGCCCGGAAAGTTCTGGCGGATGACAAGCTGGACGATGAAGGTCGTGTAGGCGCCAAGCATGACCATTTCGCCATGTGCCATGTTGATGACGCCCATGACGCCGAAGGTGATGGCGAGACCAATGGCGGCGAGGAGCAGAACCGAGCCAAGCGAGACGCCAAACCAGACATTTTGCAGCGCAGCCCAGACGGCACGCTCCTGTTCGAGACCGGCAACGGCGGAGGCAATGCTGGCTTGCAGCTCCTCGGGCGCGTCGGCGCGTCCGGCATTGAGAATGGTGATGGCGTTGCGCCCGGCGCTGGCGGCGATGACGGGTACGGCGGCCCGGCGATCTTCGAGGCTTTGTTCGGCATCGCGGAAAATGGTCACGGCGCGGGCTGCCCGCATGGCTTTGAGCACGTTCGCGTCTGTTTCCTCGGCGATGGCCTCGTCCAGCAGCGGAATATTGGCCGGGTCGGGATTGGCCAGGAAGCCGTTGGCGGCGGTCAGGCGCGTGGCGGGGTTGTCGCTCATCAGCGTCATTCCGGCCAAGGCCGCGTCGATATCGCGCCGCAGGCTGTTATTGACCCGAATCTTCGCGAGATTGGCGTCGGCACCCGGCTCGACCGCCTCAACGGTGAGCGGATCGAGATAGGACGTACCGTGCTTGATGAGCACGGCGCCGGAAGTTTTGTCTAGATAGAGGTCGCCGTCGCCAAGGGCGGTGAGAGCCGGAACCACGGCCGGGTCGCCCGTGCCGGCGAGATCAACCACGATCTGGCCGAGTTCCTTGAGGCTGGCTTCGCCCATGGACTGCACTAGGGCTCCGATGTCCACAGGGGGTTCCTGAGCCTGGACAATGCCGGCGGGAAGCAGAAGCGACAGGGTGAGCAGCACCAGGCGGATGGGACGGAGATTCAGCATGGTGCGGTAAGTCCTTCGATGCGCTCGGGAAATGGGGAGGCCCGTAGACCCCCGCCCGACCTCCCCCTTGCAGGGGGAGGGGTAGATTTGTGCTTGGGGCGATATCTCGCCTGGCCGCCGGCCCATCCCTCCCCCTTCTTCAGGGGGAGGTTAGGCTGGGGGTGACCCTTACTGTGCGGGAGCCGCGCCGCAGGTTTGGGTTTCAGTGTTGTAGTTGCCGCAGTTGATCGGGGCGGTCCAATCGGCCTCCAGCATCTTGCTCTCCGGCAGGTAGTCGGACCAGGCGTCGCCCGGAACGAGGTCTTCGGTTTCCCAGACCACGAAGAACTGGCCGTCGTCCTGGATTTCACCGATCAGCACGGGCTTGGTGATGTGGTGGTTGGGAAGCATCTTGGCGATGCCGCCGGTCAGGTTCGGGGTTTCGAGGCCAACGATGGCGTCGATGACGGCGTCGGCATCGGTGGTGCCGGCCTTTTCAACCGCAGCAACCCACAGGTTGAAACCGATCAGGTGGGCTTCCATCGGGTCGTTGGTGACGCGGTCGGTCGAGCCGATGAAGGTCTGCCAGGCTTCGATGAACTCGGCATTTTCCGGGGTGTCGACCGACATGAAATAGTTCCAGGCGGCAAGGTGGCCGACCAGCGGGGTGGTGTCGAAGCCGGAGAGTTCTTCTTCGCCGACCGAGAAGGCCACGACCGGGATGTCCTCGGCAGCGATGCCCTGGTTGCCCAGTTCACGGTAGAAGGGAACGTTGGCGTCGCCGTTGATGGTCGAGACCACGGCGGTCTTCTTGCCTTCCGAACCGAAGGCCTTGATGTCGGAGACGATGGTCTGCCAATCGGAGTGACCGAAGGGCGTGTAGTTGATCATGATGTCATCGGCGGCCACGCCCTTGTCGAGCAGATATTGCTCGAGGATCTTGTTGGTGGTCTGCGGATAGACATAGTCGGTGCCGGCCAGCACCCAGCGCTCGACGCCTTCTTCGTTCATGAGGTAGTCGACGGCCGGGATGGCCTGCTGGTTGGGCGAAGCGCCGGTGTAGAACACATTGCGCTGGCTCTCTTCGCCCTCGTACTGGACGGGGTAGAAGAGCAGGGAGTTGAGTTCCTCAAAGACCGGCAGGACGGACTTGCGGCAGACCGAGGTCCAGCAACCGAACACGGCATCGACGCCATCGACCTCGATCAGCTGGCGGGCGAGTTCGGCGGCCAGCGGCCAGTCGGAGGCAATGTCGACCACGACGGGTTCGAGCTGCTTGCCGAGCACACCGCCCTTGGCGTTCTGCTGCTCGATCAGGAACAGCATGGTGTCCTTGAGCGTGGTTTCCGAGATCGCCATNGTGCCCGANAGCGAGTGCAGNATGCCGACCTTGATGGTTTCGTCCTGCGCCATNGCCGGGAAGGCCGACAGGGTTACGCTGCCNGCGAGAGCTGCGGCGAGCAGAGCGCGCTTGGCGCTGAAAGTGTTCATGGGTTTGTCCCTCTAGACTGTTGAGCCCCGAAGACACCGTGTGGGAGGCGTCGGGGGTACAGTGGGACAGGTCTTAACGGGACACATATACGTCGATTGACGTAACCGGCTTAGAGGCAGATTCCGCCCACGTCGCGAAATCCCTGAAAAACCGCGTGATTTCTGTCAAATCCGTGCTATTCAGGCGCTGGCGATTTTTTGGGCAACACCTCGAACTGGTTAAGGTCTAGGCGGTATGGCACGGCAGCGGATCATTCCGGTCAGGCGCGAATACAACCGCTGGGTCGCCAATCAGATGCTCGAAGACTACGCGCTGCGATTCACGGCCAAGTCGGCTCGCCGCTTTTCCAACGACCGGATTTCGCAGACTGCCATTGGCGCCATATCGTTTCTGGCGCTGGAAGCGATCGGCGGCGCCATCACGCTGAGCTACGGCACAAGCAATGCTCTCCTGGCCATTCTGGTCGCCTCGATCGCAATTTTGCTCGTGGGCGTGCCGATCTCGCGCTATGCGACGCGGCATGGGGTGGACGTCGACCTCCTCACGCGCGGCGCGAGCTTTGGCTATATCGGCTCGACCATCACCTCGCTGATCTATGCCAGCTTTACCTTTATCCTTTTCGCCATCGAAGCTTCGATCATGTCGAGCGCGCTGGAGTTGGCCTTCGGCATCCCGCTCTGGATCGGGCACATCATATCGGCGCTGGTCGTCATTCCGCTGGTGACGCACGGGATCAGGATGATTTCGTCGTTCCAGATGCTGACGCAGCCGATCTGGATCGTGCTCAACATCCTGCCGTTCTTCTTCATCGCCTTCATGGATTGGGAGAAGTTCGACCTCTGGCGGGCCTTCAACGGGTTGGGGCAGCCAGAGGGCTCTGCAGGAACAATTGCCGCCATTGAGGTCGCCAAGTTTGGCGCGGCGTCGGCGGTCATACTGGCGCTGATGACGCAGATTGGCGAGCAGGTGGACTTTCTGCGCTTTTTGCCGGCCGAGGGTGCATCGAAGTGGCGGCACAAGCTGGGCATTTTCCTTGCCGGGGCGGGGTGGGTGATCGTCGGCGCGCCCAAGCTGATTGCCGGCTCGTTCCTGGCGTTTCTCGCCTTGTCGGCTGGCGTGTCGGCCGAACATGCCTCCGAGCCGGGCTACATGTATGCTGTGGCCTTTGGCTACATGATCCCCAACGAGTTCGTCGCCTTGATGCTGATGGCCGTATTCGTGGTGGTCAGCCAGCTCAAGATCAACGTGATGAACGCTTATGCCGGGTCATTGGCCTGGTCGAACTTCTTCTCGCGCCTGACGCATAGTCACCCGGGGCGCGTCGTCTGGTTGCTGTTCAACGTGGCCATCGCGCTGCTGCTGATGGAGCTGGGCATCTACCGGCTGCTCGAGGAAACGCTGGGCATATTCTCGATTATCGCCATGGCCTGGCTCTGCACGATCTCGGCAGACCTTTTCATCAACAAGCCGCTGGGTCTGGCACCGCCAGGCATCGAATTCAAGCGCGCCCATCTTTACGACATCAACCCGGTCGGTGTTGGCTCGATGCTGATTTCGGCGACCGTTGCGCTGGCCGCGCATTTTGGCGCCTTCGGTGAAACTGCGGCTGCGCTGGCGCCCTATGTCGCGCTGGTGATGTGCTTCATCGCTTCGCCCACCATCGCCTGGGCGACCAAGGGGAAATACTACCTCGCCCGCAAGCCACGGAAGTCGTGGGCGAACAAGACATCGCTGACCTGTTCGATCTGCGAGCATCCGTTCGAGCCCGAGGACATGGCCTGGTGCCCGGCCTATGCGGCGCCGATCTGTTCGCTCTGCTGCTCGCTCGATGCGCGCTGCCACGACATGTGCAAGCCGAATGCTCATTTCCGCGCCCAGAGCCATGCCGTGGCGGCAACGGTGCTGCCCGCATGGGCGGTCGAAAAACTGCAATCGCGGCTGGGTCGGTTCGGCATTGCCATGGCCTCGGCTCTTGCGATCCTGAGCGGCATTCTGAGCCTGATCTACTACTTCGCCAGCCGTTCGGCACCGCACACCGCTGATGTGGTGGGGGGCACGCTGTTGGTGGTGTTTTTCGTGCTGTCGGTGGCGGCCGGCGTGATGACCTGGTTCTTGGTGCTGGCGCATGACAGCCGGCTGGTGGCAGAAGAGGAGAGTTCGCGGCAAAACACGTTGCTGCTCAAGGAAATCGATGCTCACTCGAAGACCGATGCCGAGTTGCAGCGGGCCAAGGAAAAGGCGGAAGCGGCCAATCAGGCCAAGTCTCGCTACGTCGTGGGGCTCAGTCATGAGCTTAGAACACCGCTCAATGCGGTGATGGGCTATGCGCAGATCCTTGAACGGGACGCGCAATTGCCGGAGAGCCGGCGGGGATCGGTGCAGGTCATCCGCCGCAGCGCCGAACACCTGTCCGGGCTCATCGATGGCCTGCTTGATATCTCGAAGATCGAGGCGGGGCGGCTGCAGGTTTACTCCAACGAGATCAACATCCAGGACTTTCTGGACCAGATCGTCGACATGTTCCGACTGCAGGCCGAGGCCAAGGGCTTGGAATTTCGTCATGTGCGGGCAAAGAGCCTGCCGGTACATGTGCGGACAGACGAAAAGCGGCTGCGGCAAATCCTGGTCAACCTGCTCTCGAACGCCATCAAGTTCACCGCATCGGGGCACGTCAGTTTCGAGGTCGGCTACCGGATGCAGGTGGCCAGTTTTACCGTGGAGGACAGCGGAAGCGGTATACCGCCCGATGATCTTGAGCACATCTTCGAGCCCTTCGTGCGCGGTGCGGCGGAAAAGAACCGCTTCACGCCGGGGCTGGGGCTGGGCCTGACCATCACCAAGCTGCTGACCGAAACGCTGGGCGGCGAGATCACGGTATCGAGCACGGTGGGGCAGGGAACACGATTCCAGGCGCGGCTGATGCTGGCGAAGGTGGAGGGCCCCGGCGTGCGCAGGGCGCCGGCGCAGCAGGTTGCAGGATATGCCGGGGCGCGGCGCATGGTGATGGTGGTGGATGACAATGCGGACCATCGCGAATTGATGCGCGAAATGCTGGCGCCGCTGGGCTTTTTGGTCATGACGGCGGAAAGCGGAGAGGCGTGCCTGGACATGGTCGGAGGAGAGGCGGCCATGGTGCCAGACCTCTTCTTTGTCGACATCCGCATGCCGGGGATGAATGGCTGGGCGCTGGTGCGCGCTCTCCGTGAGCGCGGAGTGGCTGAGCCGGTGGTGATGCTATCGGCCAATATCGGGGACGGGGCCAATCCGATCAGCAAGGATGTGGGGCATTCCGATACACTGGCCAAGCCCGTCGACCTCGGGCAGCTGGTAGACAAGCTGGGCCTGCATCTGGAGCTGGAATGGACCTATGCAGCCAGTCAGCAACGCGAGGATGAGATCGGAGAGATCCGCTCTCCCGGGGCAGAGCACTTGCGTGAGCTGGCAAGCCTGGGCCAAATCGGACATGTACGGGGCATAGAAGCAAAGCTCGCCGAACTGTCAGCGGAGCCGTCCAACCGGCCGCTGGTCGAAGCCCTTCGGCGGCACATGCAGGATTTCGACTTCGACGGATATGCCGAGGTGCTGGAGCGAGTGGGACATGAGCCGGATTGAGAAGGAACAAGACATCGTCCTTCTGGTCGACGACTCGCCGGAGTCGCTGGGCTTTCTCACGACCGCGCTGGAAGCGGCAGGGGTTACCGTGCTCGTTGCCCGCAGCGGGGAGGCTGCGCTTGGCATTGTGGGGCGCGTGACCCCGGACGTGGTGCTGATGGATGCTGTCATGCCGGGACTTGATGGCTTTGAGACATGCCGACGCATGAAGGCGCTGGCGCCGCTGAGCCATGTACCAGTCATCTTCATGACCGGCCTGACCGAGACAGAGCATATCGTGCATGCGCTCGAAAGCGGCGGGGTGGACTATCTGTCCAAGCCCATCAATGTCGATGAACTGCGCGCGCGGATCAGGGTGCACCTGGCCAATGCGAGGCGTGCCCAGAGCGCCCGCATCGCGCTGGATGCGGCTGGGCGACACCTGGTGGCATTCGGGCCGGATGGGGCTGTGCTGTGGTCGACACCGCAGGCCAACCGCCTGCTCGAGCGCTCCGGAATCGATGCACGTCGTCAACCGGACATGTCCCGCCCTTTCGTGGCGTGGCGCCTCGAGCAGAACGAGGGGTTGGCGCCCAGCGGCGGCTTCGATCTGGGTGTACCTGGTTCACCGGGATTGCAGTTCGAATATCTGGGCGTGGTGGGTGGAGACGAATACCTTTTCCGCGTCGCGCGTGCCCGGGAGGCGGGGCAGGAAGACGTTCTGCGCCAGCATTTCGGCCTGACGGCGCGGGAGAGCGAGGTGCTCTTGTGGATCGCGCGGGGCAAGTCCAACCGCGATATCGGCGAGATTCTGGGCTTGTCCCCCCGCACGGTGAACAAGCATCTCGAGCAGGTCTACACAAAGCTGGGGGTCGAGAACCGGGCTTCGGCCGCGATCAAGGCCATCCAGGCGCTGCAGGCTCCGTTCGACCTCTAGGGCTGCGCCGAGGGGTATGAGGCGCACTTGCTGATCACAAAATCGGACCCCCGAAATTTCGCTGGAACCGACTTTGGCATGGCGAGTTGAGCAGGCGAGCCGGACGGAAATGACGATCCGGACCCTTTTTGGCGGATCGCCAACAGAGCCCCGCCAACCGATCGGCGGTTGGCCGCAAAGGCTGACGCTCCTTTGCAGGCCGCCCCGAAGGGGCGCGAAACTTCGGTTTCGCGCCCTTATCTTTTGCCATGGCGCGATATTTCTAATTGCTGGCTTCAGAACTGGTTTACCAACCGCCAAAAGGAGCGGGGTATGCCACCACAAGGCAGGGTAATTGGCTTGAATTCGGCCACATAGCAGCCGCATGGTCCGAACGTTAACATACGTTATACGAGTCCATGATGCCGTTGCAGCCTGACGCGACCGACCGAAAACTGCTGCGCGAGTTGCAACGCGATTCGCACCGAAGCGTGCAGGTTCTGGGCGATACGGTCGGCCTTTCCCCCTCTGCCTGCCACAGGCGCATCAAGGCGCTGGAGGAATCCGGCCTGATTGCCGGTTATCACGCCGAGCTGGATGCGGCGCGGCTCGGCTTTGCCATGCAGTTCTTCATCGAGGTGGGCCTTACCAGCCAGAGCGAGGCGGCTCTCGATGCTTTCGAGGCGGCGGTGCAGGACATTCCGGAGGTGCTTGAATGCCACCTCATGGCCGGACAGGCGGACTATCTCCTGCGTGTGATCTGCCGCGACCACGAGGATTTCGAACACCTTCATCGGCGGCTGAGCGCACGGCTGCCGGGCGTGGCGCGCATCCACTCGAATATGAGCATTCGCCAGGTGAAGGCGAGAACGGGGCTCCCCATCTAGCCGAGGTGACGCCAAAATTTCGGCAATTTGCTCAATGTGTAGGCAGTAGCAAAATTTGGCGTCTTTTTGAACAGAATCTTCTTGCGCATGGATTAGTGCTGCGCTTGATTTGTCCCAGAACCATCCGGGGACAAATGATCATGCTCTCTCGCCGCTGCCTCTCCAGACTGACTTTGGCTGGCTCTGCCCTTGCCTGGCTTTCCCTGCCAGCACTGGCGCAGACTGACATCAAACTCACGCTCGACTGGCGCTTTGAAGGGCCGGCGGCAGGGTTTCTGCTGGCGCAAGACAACGGCTATTTCGCCGACGAGGGTCTCAACGTCACCATCGACACCGGCAACGGATCGGTGGAGGCCATTCCTCGCGTCGCCACCGGCGCCTACCAGCTGGGTTTTGGTGACATCAATTCGCTGATCAAGTTCCTCGACGAGGACCCCGCCCAGCCCGTCGAGGCGGTGATGATGATCTACGACAAGCCGGTGTTCTCGGTGGTCGGCCGCAGGTCACTGGGTATTACCGAGGACCCCAAGTCTCTCGAGGGCAAGAAGCTGGGTGCACCACCGCCGGACGGGGCTTTTGCACAGTGGGCGGCTTTCAAGGAAGTGGCCGGGCTCGACGACAGTGCCATTACGCTCGAATCCATCGGCTTTCCGGTACGCGAGCCGATGCTGGCGTCGGGCGATGTCGACGGCGTGTTCGGCTTCGCGTTCTCGGTGATCCTCAACCTCAAGGCCAATGGCGTTCCGGATGAAGATATCGTGCCAATCCTGTTCGCGGACCACGGCCTCAATCTCTATGGCAATGCCATCATGGTCAACGAAGCTTTCGCCGAGGAAAATCCCGAGGCGGTAAAGGGCTTCCTCCGCGCTCTGGCCAAGGGCTTTGCCGATGCGGTGGCTGATCCGGCCGCTGGCGCTGCGGCAGTGCTGGCGCGCAATGAGACGCTTGATATCGGCACCGAAACCGAGCGTCTTGTCATGGCCAACGAGATGAACATCAAGACGCCCTATGTGGTCGAGAACGGTTTTGGCGGGGTCGATGAGGAACGCCTGTCCGCTTCCATCGAGACGCTGAAAATCTCCATGGGCCTCAAGGGCAATGTGACCGCAGCTGATGTGTTTGATCCGCAATACCTGCCGGCTGCCGAGGAGCGGATGCTGCCGTAGGGAGAACGGGGTCGCCCTTCCCGGGTGTTGAGGGACACCCGGCATCCGCCCCGAGCCATTCTTCCGAGGGAACGGGAATGGTCTCGGGGCGGGTCTTTTCCCAACCGAATTTGCGAGGCGGCATGGCTACGCCCCTGGTTTCAATAGAAAATGTCGACATGCGCTATGGCGGGCCCGATGGCACGCTGGCGGTGAGCGGGCTTAATCTCAAGATCAACCGCGGGGAGTTCGTTGCCGTGGTCGGCCCGTCGGGCTGCGGCAAGTCTACGCTGATGAAGCTGACGACGGGCCTGCACATTCCCCAAAACGGTGCGGTGATCGTGGCGGGGAGCCAGGTGACAAAGCCGGTCTCCATCGTGGGCATGGCCTTCCAGAACCCGACCATGCTGCCTTGGCGCACGACGCTGGAAAACATCCTTCTGCCGCTGGAGATCGTCGAGAAGCACCGGCACCGGCTTCGCGCCCACAAGGCCGAATATGTCGCCAAGGCTGAAAAGCTGCTTGAAACGGTGGGCCTCAAGGGTTTCGGAGACAAATTTCCCTGGCAGTTGTCGGGCGGGATGCAGCAGCGTGCCAATCTGTGCCGCGCGCTGATCCATGAGCCGGAACTGCTGATGCTGGACGAGCCGTTTGGCGCGCTCGATGCCTTCACCCGGGAGGAATTGTGGTGCGTAATCCGCGACCTCCATGCCAGCCAGGACGTCACCATCGTGCTGGTCACGCATGATCTGCGCGAGAGCGTATTCCTGGCCGACAAGGTGGTTGTGATGAGTGCGCGGCCGGGCAGGGTGATCTCGGACCATGTCGTGCCCTTTGCACGCCCGCGGCAGCTCGGCCTGCTCTACGAACCCGATTTCAATGACCTGGTGCAGAAGCTGCACGGCGAGATTGCCACCGCGAGGGCAGCAGCATGAGTGCGAGCGAGATGCCTGCGGTGGCCCCGGTTGCTGCGCCACCCCGTCCGCGTTTCCAGATCAATTGGGTGCGGCTGTCGCCTTTGCTCTATACGATCGGGTTGTTCTTGCTGTGGGAGCTGGGCGCTCGGCTTTCGGGCCTGCCCCACACGATCCTTCCTGCCCCTACGCGGGTTTTCGAGGCGATCGTGCAGTACTGGTCGCCCATCTGGAAGAACTCGTTGCAGACGCTCTACACGACGGTACTGGGTTTCCTGATCGCCATCGTGGCGGGGCTCGGCATCGGGCTTTTCATCGGCTGGTCCAAGACCATATATGCGGGCCTCTATCCGATCATGGTGGGATTCAATGCCATTCCCAAGGTGGCGCTGGTGCCGATCTTGGTCATCTGGTTCGGAATTGGTACCGTGCCGGCGGTGCTGACCGCGTTCCTGATTTCCTTCTTCCCCATCGTCGTCAATGTGGCGACAGGCCTTGCGACCATCGAGCCGGAAACCGAGGATGTTCTGAGGGCGCTTGGTGCTAAGAAACTCGACATCATGCTCAAGGTCGGTATCCCGCGCTCGATGCCCTATTTCTTCGGGTCGCTGAAGGTGGCGATCACGCTGGCCTTTGTCGGCTCGGTGGTCAGCGAGACGGTGGCTTCCAATTCGGGGCTGGGGAACATGATGGCGTCGGCCCAATCGAATTTCAACGTTCCGCTGGTGTTTGCGGGTCTCCTGATGCTCGCCGCTGAGGGCATCGCTATGTATGCGCTGATGGCCTGGTTGGAGAAGCGCATGACGGGCTGGGCGCACCGGAGCACCATGGCCAATTGATGGGCTTGGCCCCGCTTACAGGCAGGGCCGGGATCGTCAGGGCGCGAGGGCCTCTTCAATCACGGCACAAAGCACCCGCTCGCCGGAATTCCCGGATGGGTCAGTGGCCTGGTCATCGGCACCAGCGTGAATGATCAGGGCCGTGCCATCGGCATCAAAGACGTAGCCATCCTCGCCTTCGGTCAGCGAGATCATCTGGGTTGTCAGCTCGAACTGGGCCGAACCGTCGGCGGATGCGCTGATATTGGGCAGGTCGCCCGCATGCGGACCTTCGGGGTTGTCGAGGCCATGCTGATGACCCGCCGGGTCGAAATGTTCACCGGCCGATTCAAACTTTGTGGCAGGGTCGCACGTACCGATGGTGTGGAAGTGAATGCCGTGGTCTCCCTCGGCGAGGCCCATGGCAGCGCCAGAAAGGGTGACGCCGTCCCCGGCCTGAGTGAGGGTGACCGTTCCAGCCTCAGACCCGTCGTGATTGACAAAGGTGCCGGTGGCCTCCTGGCCCCAGGCAGTGGGCGCGGCGAGCATGAGGCTTGCCATGAATGGTCACTGCTCCGACAATGGCGGCGACGAGGAGGAATCGTGTGAGCGAGAGCAGTCAGATCGTCGGCGGCGGCCCCAAAAAGGTCCTCTATACGCTGGCCACCATCAATCGCATTGGCGTCGGCAAGGCAGCCAAAGCGCTGACCGCACGCAACACCTGCAAGGCCTGTGCCTATGGCATGGGCGGCCAGCAGGGCGGCATGACCAATGAGCTGGGGGAATTCCCTTCGGTCTGCAACAAGAGCGTGCAGGCCCAGTCGACCGATATCCAGCCGCCAATCCCCGAAATCGTCTTCCAGCACACGATCGATGATCTGTCGGAGTTGTCCGCCCGCGAGCTGGAACAGCTAGGACGTCTGGGCACGCCGCTGTGCAAGGAGCCCAAGTCGGACCGGTTTGTGCCGATTTCCTGGGATGAAGCGCTCGACCGGGCCGCACGACGTCTGGCGCAGGTCAATCCACAGCGCACATTTTTCTATTCATCAGGACGCTCGTCGAACGAGGCGGGCTTCCTGTTCCAGCTGCTGGCACGGGCCTATGGCACCAATAATGTCAACAACTGCTCGTATTATTGTCATCAGGCAACCAGCGAGGGGCTGGCGACAACAATTGGCAAGGGCACGGCAACAGTCGAGCTGGAAGACCTGACCGGCGCCGACCTGATCTTCGTGATTGGCGCCAACCCCTCGTCGAACCATCCGCGCTTCATCCACATGCTCAAGAATTGCCGGGAGCGGGGCGGACAGGTGATCGTGATCAATCCGGCCAAGGAGCCGGGTCTGGTCAAGTTCGCGGTGCCAAAATCACCCATGTCCATGCTCAAGGGTGGCAGCGAGATCGCATCAGACTATCTCCAGCCGCGCATCGGCTCGGACATTGCGCTGTTCAAGGGGCTGGCCAGGGCGGTGATCGAGCAGGGGACTGCCGATCGTGACTTCATTGACCGTCACAGCGCCGGCTTCGATGCGTTCTGCGCCGATCTTGCCCGGCTGGGCTGGGACGAAATCACGGCGGCCTGCGGGATCGAGCGGGTCGAAATCGAGCGAGTGGCCGCTGCCTATGGCCGGAGCCGAAACGCGATATTTGCCTGGGGCATGGGCATGACCCACCATGTCCATGGCGTTGCCAATGTGGAAGCCATCGCCAACCTGGCGCTGCTGCGCGGCATGATCGGCAAGCGCCATGCTGGCCTTTTGCCGCTGCGAGGGCATTCCAATGTACAGGGGATCGGCACGATCGGGGTCAAGCCCGTGCTCGCGCGGGACGTGCTCAAGCGCATGGAAGAGGCCTTTGGTATTACCTTCCCCGAAGAGAGGGGCCTGGACACCATGGCCTGTATGCAGCGGGCAGCTGCCGGCGGCATCGATGCTGCCGTGATCATGGGGGGCAACCTGTGCGCGGCCACCCCGGACACGCGGTTTTCCACCCAGGCGATGGAACGTATCGGCTTCAAGCTCTATCTCACCACTACGCTCAATCTGGGCCACGTGAACGGGCTGGGCGAGGGCGAGGTGATCATTCTGCCGGTTACTGCACGGGATGAGGAGTGGGAGCCCACGACTCAGGAGTCCATGTTCAACTTCGTGCGGCTGTCCGATGGCGGGATTGTGCGCATCAACAATGTGCGGCCCGAGAGCTGGATCCTTGGGCAGCTGGGCCGCCGCATCCTGCCCTATTCGCCGATCGATTTTACGGCGTTTTCGCGCCATGCGCGGCTGCGCGAGGCCATTGCCGCCGTCGTGCCGGGGATGGAAGACCTGGCCGATATCGAGGTGGCAAAGAAGGAGTTCCATATCCGCAACCGGGTGATGCACGCCCCCGAATTCAGCACTCCGGACGGGAAGGCGCATTTCGTGGTGACGCCGGTGCCACAGGCCAAGCCCGGCCGGCTCATGCTGGCCACGGTGCGGTCGGAAGGACAGTTCAACTCGATCATCTACGAGGAGACGGACAGCTATCGCGGCAAGGCGGGCCGCGATGCGATTTTCCTCAACGCAGAAGATATGGCCGAGCGTGGCATCGTGGACGGGCAGCGGGTCAAGCTGACATCCGACGCCGGTGAGATGATGGGCTATGCGAAGCTCTATGATCTGCCACGCGGTTCAGTTCTCGCCTATTATCCGGAGGCTAACGTGTTGGTGGGAACAGAAGTTGATCCGCGAAGCAAGACACCGGCTTTCAAATCTGTGCCCGTAATTGTCACAGCTTGAATGACGGCCATAACGGCTGGTTAGCATTGTTTCGATCAACTTCGACCTGAACTTGGGCCGGCTTTGCAATTTGTTTAGGCAGCCCGGTGAAGCTCTCGGCAAGATGGAGAGGTCGAGTGGCTGCCGCCGACGAAACAGTCTTGGTCCAGAGGGCAAATGCCTGTTGGGAGAACGGGCGCATCGGCAGGTCCGGCGCAGGGCTGATCGAGGCGCGTCAAATTCTGGCGGAAGCCAGAAGCGCTGGCGATCTGCGGGCGATGGCGGAAGCCAATCGATGCATCGGTTGGTTCTGCCTGCAGCTCGGATACTGTGACGAGGGGCTGGCTGCGGCCAACGAGGCGCGCAATTTCTATGCAGGCCGGGACGAGCACTGGGGGCATGCCCTGTCGCTGGCCGTCTATTCCTGGTTGCTGGCCGAGGTCGGGTTGAGCGACCTTTGCTTCGACAGCGCCACCGAGGCGGCGGTGATCGCTGCCCGGACGGATGACAAGGCGCTCAATGCCTTCGCCATGAACTGCAAGGCCGTATCGCTGGTGCTCTGCCAGGAGTTGAAGCTGGCGCTGTCGCTGCTTGACGAGGCCATGCGGCTGGCTGATCAGTCTGGCGACCTTAGTACTGTGGCGCTAAGTCATATAAATCGTGGCTATGCCAAGCACTTCCTGCGCCAGCAGGTGCAGTCTGTCGACGCGCGCCTTGCCGATGCGCTGGCGCAATCCACGGTCGAAGAGTGCCGCCTTGGCGCCGAGGTGGCACGTGCCGCTGGTGACTTGTGGAACCTGCGGGTAGCGCTGGCGAATTGCGCGGAGGCTTATGCCGAGATCGGCGATATAGAGCGTGCTCGCGCATGCATCGAGGAATATGAGGATCTTCCTCATGAACTGGGGCCGCGTGAGCGTTTCCACTTCCTCTACAGCAAGAGCGATATCTTTCTCAAACTGGGCCGCTATGACGAGGTGTTGCCCCTGCTGCTGGAGGCATACGAGGTACTTGCCAGCACCGGACATCACGACCACAAGGCCAACATCCTGCGGCGGCTGGCCGAGCTGAAGGCGCGGACCGGCAATTTTCAGGAAGCGTACGAATATCATCGCGCCTATCACGGTGCCTATATCGCCGATTCCGGGGAGCGCTCTCGCCGCCGCGCTCATGCGCTCGACCGGCAATTGGAGAACGACAAGTTGCGCGAACGCGCAGCGGTTCTGGAGGCGCAGGCGGGCGAAGATGCACTGACCGGCATTCCCAATCGCCGAGCCTTCGACCAGGCATTCGAGGCTGTGTCGCATGACAATGCCGCAGTGGGGATACTCGATATCGACTATTTCAAGCAGGTGAATGACCAGCATTCCCATCTAGTGGGCGACGCCGTTCTGGTGCGCGTTGCAAGGCTGCTGGACGGGTTTCACCCCCGTATGCGCGCGTTCCGTATCGGTGGTGAAGAGTTCGGCCTTATCTTCGATGACATGTCACTGGAGAGTGCCCAACCAATCTGCCAGAGCATCGTTGACACGGTGAGATCGACCCCGTTCGACGATATTGTCGAGGGTATGCGCGTTACGGTGAGCATCGGGGTGGCACAGACCGGCATGCAACACGGCACAGCCCTGCTGGCCGAAGCGGACAGGCGCCTCTATGTGGCCAAGAAGCTCGGCAGAGACCGGGTGATCGCGGACGGGCGGTCATCCATCGCTGTGGCAGCCGCGGAATAGGACTAGTCACTACGCGCCCTCACTTCAGGGCCCGCCTAGCCGAACCGAGCGACCAGATCAACGGCCGTCGTCTTGAGACGCTCGATGTCTTCGTCCGAAAAGTCCCGCGGCTCGTAGTCGTGTAAAGCGAGTACGCCGGCAATGGAACCATCCTTGAGCACAAGGGGGGCGGCGGCAAAGAAGTCTATGCCGTTTGTAACGAGGTAGGCGTTGTCCCCTTCAATGTCCTTGGATTGGGCATTGTGAATGACAACGACGTCGCCTTTGGCCGCAACCAGCTTGGTCAGCTCCATGGCATCTTCGTCTTCCTGATGGCGCTCGTCGTCCAGAAGGTTGATCAGAGCGACAGGCAGGTCGAAATCGCTCGCAATGGTGTCGAGGGCGTGACCGAGCTCATCGTCACCGCGGCCGAGGCCCGCAAAGGGCTTGCTTGCGGCAAGCTTGCGGCTTGCCTTGGCCGGCGCCTGCATGTCGGAAATGGCCTCCAGCGCCTTGTCGAGATCGCGATAAACCGCATCGACATGCAGCAGTTCGGCGGTTTCCTCTGCGGCGATGTCGTTGAGCGCGACGACCGCTATTTTGACTTCCGGGTCCATGCGACGGACACGCCGGGCAACATAGCGGCACTGGCTGCGGATATCGGCACCCATGAACACCAGAACCAGCATGTGAACCGGCTCGAGCTCAAGCCGACCAATGGCCTCCTGGCGGATGGCGCCAGGGGGCAGAACCGCAACCTGGATATCCGCATCGAGCAGCTTCAGACCGAGAAGACGCGCAGCGGCCTCGTCGATTTCCGTGCGGCCGCCGACCAGCATGACCGGAGCCTGTTCGGTCCAGACGGGTTCCACCAGCGCGTCGAGCACCGCGTCGAAGGTGGTGATGAGCTCTCGACGCTGAGGCACGGATTCCGGTCGGTCGGGTAGTTCCGCAGTGGCCATGCGCAGGGCCGGCAACATGACATCGTCGGCCCACTCCTCCTTGCCGTGTTCCTCGACATAGTCTTCGGAAATGTCGATGGCATCTTCGGTCTTGCCGTTGAGCATGCGCTGGTAGATGCGCTCATGGGTCGAGAGGACCGGTTCGCTGCCGAGCAGGGTCTCGAGGAACTGGAACTGCGGCAGGTGGCGGCCGATGACCACGAGGCACACCGTCATGGGGGTGGCAAGGATGAGGCCCACAGGCCCCCAGAGCGTTGCCCAGAACATGGCCGAGAGGAGGATGGCAATGGGAGAAACGCCGGTGCTGGAGCCGTAAAGACGCGGTTCGATGACGTTGGCGGTCGTAAGGTCGATGACGAGAAAGAGGCCCACGGCCATCAACAGCATGTTCCAGCCCGGATCGACCGCGAAAGCCAGGGTGAAGGGCAAGATCGCGATGATGAGCGCGCCAACGAAGGGAATGTAGCGAAAGAGAATGATGAGCAGGCCCCAGAGGGGGGCGCTGGGCACGCCGATCAGCCACAGGCCGGTGCCGAAGATGACGCCATAGGCGGTGTTCACCATGAGCTGGATGATGAGATAGCGGCCGACNCGCTTGCTGGCATCGGTAATGGCAAGATTGGTCAGGGAATAGCGGCCCGCGCTGACGAGNCGGATGAAGCGCTCCTGCATGTCGGANCGGCCGAGCAGCAGGAAAATGAGAAAGACGGTGACGATGGCCGCGGTGGCGATNGGCCCGACGATGGAGCCCATGACTGAGGTGATGACTGCCAGCGGGCCGATATCGTTGGAAATGGTGACAGGGATCGGACGGATCTGACCCGGCGGAGGTGCCGTTTCCTGGTCGCCGTTGAGGCCGTCGCCCAGACTTGAGATCATGCCGGTGATCTGATCGATCCAGGTCAGGCCGCCAAACTGTTCCTGCAGGCCTTCCAGCTTGGTCTGCATGACCGTGCGGTAGCCAGGCAGCTCCTGCACGAGATTGGCGATCTGGCTGCCCGCCATGATGGCAAATCCGGCAAGGGCAGCCACGGCAAGCAGTACTGCCAGGATGACGGCCGCTGCATCGGGCAGATGCAATTGCTTGTTCATCCAGGTCACGAGCGGGTTGAGGGCGAACGCCAGCAGGATCGCCAAAACCAGCGGCACGAAAATTCCTGCACCCAGATAGAGCAGCGCCGCCATGATGGCGAAGGTGGCGATACTTTCGAATGTATTGAGACGCCGACGCGGTGGTGCAGGAGGGGGTGCGTATTCAGTCAATTCTGTCTCCCAAGCATCCCGTAAAACCCGCGGCTCCCAGGATTGGTTCCACGGCGGCAGGAATTCGACGGGAGGCGCCGGCGGGCGTCATGACGCCTCCGGTCCTGCCCGCCCGGACACTTGAGCGACAAAGATATGGCAAGCGCGATGCTAGTCTGCTGCGTCCTGCGGTGTTGCGCCCGGTCCAACCAGCATGAGGCTGGGCTGCGCGCCAAACACACGTTCGGCGACGGACTGCACCTGCGCGGCGGTTACTGCCTCGATGCGGCGGGCGCGTTCATCCACGTAGTCGATGGGCAGGTCGCGTCGCTGCTGGCCAACCATCGCCCCGGCAATGGAGACCGAGGATCGCAACTGATTGATGGGATACGCGCCGACAAGATAGCGCTTCGTTCGCTCTAGTGCTTCCGGATCGGGGCCTTTACTGATCATGCCTGCAATGGTGTCGCGGATGACGTCCAGAGCCTGATTGGCCTGGTCGGGACGGGTCGCGGTATTGATCATCATGGCATCGGCGTGGTCGAAATTGACGAGGCCACCCGACACGCCGTAGCTCAGGCCGCGCTTTTCGCGCACTTCCACGTTCAAGTCGGATAGCAGGCTGCCACCGGCCAGAATCTCGCTCATGACATAGGCGGCAAAGAAATCGTCGTCCGTCTCTGCGACACCAGGGTAGGCGAGGTTGATCCAGGTCTGGGGCAGGGGGTAGTCCACGGCCAGCTTCTGCCCGAAGCTCATCTGTGCGTCGGTGACCGGCACCAGATCCGGGAACTCCGGCAGGGCGCCGAAGACCTGATCGATAAGCGCACCGGCTGTCGCTTCATCGAGAGCCCCGACAATGCCGACGGTGAGATTGTCGCGCGCGAATAAGGACCGGTGCAGGCGGCGCAGATCCTCCGCCGAAATTGCTGATAGCGTTTTCTCCGTCCCCTCTACCGGGCGGGCATAGGGATGATCGGCGAACAGGGCCTCGTTCCACATTCGGCTGGCGGCATAGCCGGGGTCCTGCGAGCGCGCGACGATGCGGGAAATGACCTGGGCGCGCATACGGTCGAGCGCTGGCTGGTCGAATCGCGGCTCGTTCACTGCCAGCGTCAGCAGCTCGGTCGCGCCTTCCCGCTCATCGGCCAGCATGCGGGCAAAGCCGCTGAATGTGTCGAGCCCAACGGAGAAACCCATTTCCAGCCCCACTTCGTCCTGGCGGGTCTGGAAGGCGTCGCTGTCGAGATCGCCGGCGCCCTCGTCCAGCAGGGTGGTCAGGAGATAGGCAGTGCCCAGGCGGTCGGCAGGATCCTGGGTGGATCCGCCGTCAAAGGCGAAAGCCAGGGTGATGATGGGAACAGTGTAGTCTTCCACCATCCAGGCCGTAATGCCGCCCGGCGAGGTGATTTCGCGGAAGGCGACTTCGGCCCGTGCCGGCAGGGAAAAGGCGATCGTAGAAAGCACAGCAAGAGGGGCAAGGGCAGCGCGGGCAATGCGCATGGCGGCGCTCATGGCTGGCTCTCCTGGTCCACGGGCAGCAGATAGCCGGTCACGGCGATCTCCGGCTTGAGATACTTTTCTGCGACCGCCTTCACATCCTCTGCGCTGATCGCGCGGATGCGATCAGGCCATGCGGCTACATCATCAGCTGTCCGTCCGGTAGTCAGCCAGATGCCGTAGGTCTGGGCCATGTTGCCCTGGTCATCGCGCGCGAAAATGGTGCGGCGGATGTAGCGGGTCTTCACCCGATCCAGTTCGGCCTCGGTGATGCCATTGGAAATGATGGCGTCAATCTCGGCATAGGTGGCTGCCTCAAGTTCTTCGAGCGTGGTGGTGCCCGGGCGCGGCGTGCCAAAAAGGCTGAATGTTCCATGGTCATAGGCATTGCCATCATAGCTGGCACCGGTGCTGGCGGCTTGTCCGGTGTCGACTACGAGCTTTTGGTAGAGGCGGCTGCGGACCCCGTCGCTCAGGACGGCTGCAAGAAGGTCGAGCGCCTCGGCCTCGCCCTCTTCAGCCTGACGGTAGCTCGGGACCACCCAATTGCGGGAGAAACTCGGCAGGGTCACGCGCTGATCGGTCAGCGTGACGGTGCGTGAGGTATCCTGTGGCGGCTCCGCGGGGCGTCGCCGCTCCGGCAGTTCGGGACCGCGCGGGAGCTGGCCATAGGTCTTCTCGGCAAGGTCCAGAACGGCCTGGGGCTCGACATCTCCTGCAACCACGACAAGCGCGTTATTGGGAGCGTAGAACCGATCGTAGAAATCCAGCGCCTCCTCTCGGCTGAGGGCGGCGATCTCATGTTCCCAGCCAATGACGGGGATGCGGTAGGGATGGTTCTGGAACAGGGTGGCGTTCAGTTCCTCGGCCAGGATCGCTTGCGGCTCGGCATCGATCCGCTGCCGCCGCTCATCGAGCACCACATCGCGCTCGGCCGCGATAACGTCTTCGGGCAGGATAAGATTGCGCATCCGGTCTGCCTCGATATCCATCATGGCTTCAAGCGCATGGGGCGGGATGGTCTGGAAGTAGGCGGTGACATCGGCGCTGGTAAAGGCATTGGTACTCCCGCCCAGTTCGGTCACCATGCGGTCCAGCACACCGGCGGGATATTTCCTGGTTCCCTTGAACATCAGGTGTTCAAGGAAATGCGCAACGCCCGACTGGCCGGCGGGGTCATCGGCCGCGCCAACGCGATACCAGACCATGTGGGTCACGATGGGTGCCCGGCGGTCGGGAATGACCGCGACCTCGATCCCGTTATCGAGAGTGTAGTGTGCAACCTCGGTCCCGATTGAACTTTCCTGCGCATGGGGGGCAAGGCTCAACAGGGCACCAAAGGCCACGGCCAGCACGGTTCGGACAATCATGGGCTGCTCCGGATGGAATCAGACGGGGCGAGAGGCAGGTATTCATGCACGTGTCGCAGCGTATTGGAGCCGAATTCGGGCAGGATCCGCAACCCGTTGCCCCTGGACCCTGCATGGCCTACATAGGCGGCCAATCCACGTAGTTTCGAAGAGGGTAAGCAAGCCTATGGCTCGCCAGTTCATCTACCACATGCACGGAATGTCGAAGGCCTATGCCGGCGGCAAGAAGGTGCTCGACAATATCAATCTCAGCTTCTACCCGGACGCCAAGATCGGCATTCTCGGGCCCAACGGCTCGGGCAAGTCGACCCTGCTCAAGATCATGGCCGGCATCGACACCGAGTTTACCGGCGAGGCCTGGGCCGCGGACGGCGCCAAAGTGGGCTACCTTCCGCAGGAGCCGCAGCTTGATCCGGCGCTGAACGTGCTGGGCAATGTGATGATGGGCGTCAAGGAAAAGAAGGACATCGTCGACCGCTACAACGAGTTGATGATGAACTATTCCGACGAGACCGCCGACGAAGCGACCAGGCTGCAGGACATCATCGACAGCCAGAACCTGTGGGATCTGGAATCGCAGGTGGAAGTGGCCATGGAAGCGCTGGGCTGCCCGCCGGGCGATGCCGACGTGACCAATCTCTCCGGCGGTGAGAAGCGCCGCGTGGCGCTCTGCGCGCTGCTGCTCTCCAAGCCGGACCTGCTGCTGCTCGACGAACCGACCAACCACCTCGATGCCGAAACCACCGCATGGCTCGAACGGCATCTGCGCGAGTTCCCGGGGGCCGTGCTGATCATCACCCACGACCGCTACTTCCTCGACAACGTCACGGGCTGGATTCTGGAGCTCGACCGTGGCCGCGGCATNCCCTACGAGGGCAATTATTCGGCCTACCTCGAAGCCAAGGCCAAGCGCTTCGCGCAGGAGAAGGCCGAAGATGCTGCCCGCGCCAAGGTGCTGGAACGCGAAAAGGAATGGATGGGTCAGAGCCCGCAGGCCCGCCAGGCCAAGTCCAAGGCGCGTATCAAGGCCTATGACGAGCTGGTCAAGCTCAACGAGGCGCGTACCCAGAGCCATACCGCCCAGATCATCATNCCGCCGGGTGAACGCCTTGGNCAGAACGTGATTACCGTGGAAGGCATTTCCAAGTCCTTTGGCGATCGCCTGCTGATCGACAATCTCAGNTTCAAGCTNCCGCCCGGCGGCATTGTGGGCATTATCGGCCCGAACGGCGCCGGCAAGACCACGCTTTTCAAGATGCTGACGGGTCAGGAAAAGCCCGATAGCGGCACCATCACCATCGCCGAAAACGTCCACCTCGGTTATGTCGATCAGAGCCGCGATGCGCTCGACCCGAACAAGACCGTCTGGGAGGAAATCTCCGGTGGTGACGACATCCTGATGCTCGGCAAGCGCGAAATGAACAGTCGTGCCTACACCTCGGCCTTCAACTTCAAGGGCGGGGACCAGCAGCAGAAAGTCGGCAATCTCTCGGGTGGCCAGCGCAACCGCGTGCACCTGGCCAAGATGCTGAAGTCGGGCGCCAACGTGCTGCTCCTCGACGAACCGACCAACGACCTCGACACCGAAACCCTGGCCGCGCTCGAAGAAGCGCTGGAGGAATTCGCCGGTTGCGCCGTGATCATCAGCCACGACCGCATGTTCCTCGACCGCCTGGCCACCCACATGCTCGCCTTTGAAGGCGACAGCCATGTTGAGTGGTTTGAGGGCAACTTCCAGGATTATGAGGCCGACAAGGTTCGCCGCCTCGGTGCCGATGCGGTCAACCCGAAGCGCGCCACTTACAAGCCGCTGACGCGGTAGTCAGGCGACATACAGGTTCAACCGGTCCCGACCTTGTCGGGGCCGGTTTTGTTTCTGGGCTCGGCTGCGGCAGGCGTGAGATTGTGCGGCAGCATCGAGTCAAAATGTGCACGTTCACCAGACCAAATTTTTGCGCTTGCAACCTTTTTGCAGGAATGGCGTTTTAGGGCACTGGCAGGCAAAGGCGCTTGTAGTAACCGGGGGCGCGTGAGACATGGCTGA
>Ga0065721_10049015_pt1 | contig 51951 bp, 52 predicted proteins | sample Mesricmetagenome_FD_59108 | JGI IMG/M metagenome (GOLD analysis project Ga0065721, IMG submission 59108) | Mesophilic microbial community from rice straw/compost enrichment Sample: eDNA_1 v2 (version 2) | ecosystem: Engineered > Solid waste > Grass > Composting > Bioreactor | place: USA: Davis... | reverse complement strand
GGGGGGGGGGGAGCCGCAAATACCGGCTCGCCATCGACTTCTTCGTGCTGGCCGCACGGGCCGGGCACGCGGACGGCCTGCGCAATCTGGCGCGGCCGGCGCTCCTGCGGCTGTCCGCAACCCTGGGTGATACGGTGTTTCTCCTGGTCCGGCACGGGTTCGACGCCGTATGCCTCGATCGCGTGGAGGGGCCGTTCCCGATCCGCTCCTTCACGGGCGACATTGGCGGAAAGGTGCCGCTCGGGCTCGGCCAGGGCAGCCTCGCCATGCTGGCCTATCTCCCGGAGGACGAGCGCGAGGCGGTGATCCGCTTCAATGTCCCGCGCCTGCTGGACCGGGGCTTCCTGGACGAGGTCGGATTGCGGATGCATATCGAGAATGTCCGCCGGACGGGCTGGGCCAGCATCAATACGGGGCTCATCCCCGGCATGGCGGGCGTGGGCGTGCCGGTCTTCGATGCGGGCGGCCGGGCCGTCGCGGCGTTCAGCATCGGGACGTTGGCCGAGCGGCTGAAGGACGACCGCCTGCCGGTCGTCGTGCGGCTGCTGCAGAAGGAGGCCGAGGCCCTCGCCCAGCACGTCAACCCGTTCGACCCGACCCTGCGCTATCCCGCCCGCAGCCTCGGCGCCGGCTAAAGCATCGGACCCAAAAGTGGATTTGCACTTTTGGGACCCATCCGATGCTTTCTCCTTAAACGATGCTCTAGGGACGAGGGTTGGGGAGGCAGGGCGGCCCTGCGCGGTTCACCTCGGGGCGGATTGCCGGTAAAGAGCCGATGACGATTCACGAGGGCGGCCGCTCCGGTATGTCCAGCTGGCGAGACGAGAAGAACCAGAAGGCGCGCGCCCGGCTGGAAAGCCGCCTTTCGGCGTCCTTTCCGGCCTGCGTCCTGGCGCATGCGCTCCGGCAGCCGCTGATTCCGCCGACCCAGCGCAGGGCCATGGAATCCTACTGGCGGCACCGCCCGCTCCTGGCCGACAGGCTGGCGCGAGCCCTTGCGGCAAAAAGCGGAGAGCCCGCCGGATGGCAATGGCGCCTCGGGCGCGACAAGGAAACCGGCCTGTCCACCTCCTTCCGCATGCCGCCTTCACCCTATAGAGAGGCCGCCTTCGCGCGCGGGCCCGGCCATTGCTGTGTCTGCGGGCAGCCGGTCTATCGGCTGGGATGGCACCGGGACCTCTGGGGCGACGGCAAGCCGAACCGGAATGCCACTTGGCACGCCGCCTGTGTCGTCGCCTGGCGGCTCTGGACGGCGCCGACCGATCATCTCCGGATCCTCAAGCTGCGCCAGAAGCGGAAATGCCCGGCGACCGGCCGCCGCCTGCTCATGACTGCCGAGGTGGATCATCGCGTTCCGCTCTTCGCGGTCTGGTCCGAGCACCGCTCCCGAGCCTGGCCGGAGCTTCTCGCCTTCTGGGGCGCTCCGAACCTCCAAGTGATCAACCGGGCGGTCCACCTGGAGAAATGCGCCGAAGAGGCCGCCGAGCGGGCCAGGCGCCGTATCGCCCCATCGCTCCCGACGGAAAGCTGAGACCGCAGGCCGACGCCTGAGCCATGCGCCTGGGGGAACCATGCCGCGCCACATGGTCCTCTTCCGGTGCCCGGACCTGTCCGATAAGAGATGCTTCCCTTACGGCAGGCTATTCCGGCGCTGCATTTCCCGGTGATGTTGGCACGAATCCCTTTCCTCCCGGCGCTCCTTGCCGTCGGGTCCCGCTACCTGCCTCGCGGCAGCCTTGTTCTCCTCCTGGGGACGCTCTCGGCGCGTGCGATCTCGACGGGCGGGCTGCTGGTCACGGCCGCGATCCTCGGCCCGTCTCCCTATGCGGCCCTCGGGGTCTATGTCAGCATCCTGTCTCTCCTGTCCGTCGCCGCCTGCGGCCGCTACGAGGCGGCGATCCTGGCGGTCAGACACGAGGGAGATGCCCGCGCGCTCGTCATGCTGTCGCAGGGGATCTGCGCCCTGTTCCTCCTGGCCGTCTCGGGCCTCTGCGCCCTCGCGATCCTGCTAGGGTGGAACGACCTTGCGGCGTTGCCCGCCGCAGCCATGGCGCTGCTGCCCATGGGCATCCTGGCGCGGGTGATGGTGCGGATCGAGAACCTGGTCCTGACCCGGGCCGGCCGTCCCCGAGTGCGGGCGCGCAGCACCATCGTCCAGAGCATCGTCCAGCCCCTCGTGACGCTTGCGGCTTACTGGATCGGCGCGGATCCGGTCCTGGCTCTAGTCCTCGGCGATGCCATCGGGCATCTCGTGGCGGCCTCCATTTTGCGGATGGGCAACCGGGACTGGCGACGGGAGACCCCGCCGCGCGGTGCACTGCTCCAGCATGCGGCGAAATGGCGGCAGATGCCTCTGGCGGGCCTGCCCAATGCCTTCCTGAGCATCGCGTTCGATTCGGCGCCCGCCCTCCTGGCCGGCCTGACCCTGCCGCCGCATCTGGGCGGACAGATGATCCTAGCGCTGCGCCTGCTCGACATCCCGGGCTTCCTGGCGGGTTTCGTCGCGGTGCCGACCCTGCAGCGGGCCATCGTCGAGGACAGGACACCGCTGCGCTATGCGCTGCGGCCGGTTCTGCGTCTGGCGCTCATTCTCGGCGGCATGTTCCTGGCTATCGCCGTGATGGCTCATTTCCTTTCGCCGCTTCTCCTGCACACGCGCTGGCCTGAGCTCTTCCGGCTGGTGCAGTGGTTTGCACCAAGCTCCGCCTTCCTGGCAGTGACCAATCCGCTGATCGAGCTCGTCGCGATCTATGGGGTGGAGGTCCGGGCCTTCCGCAGGCATCTGGCCTCGCTCCTCGTTCTCGCCGCCTGCACGGCCGGGCTGCTGATCTTCGGCGAGAGGGTGCCGTCGCTCGCCCTGCTGCTCGCGCTTGCGGGGCTGGCACGGGCCGCGATGTTCGCCCGCCTGCTCTTCGATCAGGCGCGACCCGGATTGGGAGCAGCCGTTCCGGCAAGGTAAGGCCTCACCGCGACGGGATTGCGTTTCGCCGGGAGCGGAGGCTAGCCTTCTTCGTCCGACCGGCCGAATCCACGCGCCGTTCCCACCCACGAGTCGAGAATGCGCGATCTGTCCCTGCCGAGGCGGCACTTCCTCCTTGCGTCCCTGGGCGGGACCCTGTCCCTGCGCCCGTTCGGCATCCTCAAGGCCGCGCCGCGTCTGCCGGACGATCCCTTCACTCTCGGCGTAGCATCCGGGGCGCCGCGTTCGGACAGCGTCGTCATCTGGACGCGCCTCGCGCCGAAGCCCCTCGAGGGCGGCGGGATGCCGGAGAGCCCGATCCCGGTCGACTGGCAGGTGGCTGAGGACGAGGGGTTCCGCCGCATCGTTCGCAAGGGCCGCGTCATCGCCGAGCCCGCATCGGCCCACGCGGTCCATGTCACGGTCCCGGGGCTCCGGCCCGCGCGCTGGTACTGGTACCGGTTCCGGGTCGGGCGGGCCGTGAGCCCGGTCGGCCGCACGCGCACCGCCGCGGCGCCCGGAGCGGCCGGCGGTCTGCGCTTCGCCTATGCGTCCTGCCAGCAATACGAGCAGGGCTTCTACGCGGCCTATGCGGACATGGCGCGCCGGGATCTCGACCTCGTTGTCCATCTCGGCGACTACATCTATGAATCCTCATGGGGATCGCGGCACGTGCGCAAGCATATGAACGGCATCCCGACGACCTTGCCCGAGTTCCGCGAGCGCTATGCGCTCTACAAGCTCGATCCCGATCTTCAGGCCGCGCACGCAGCGTTTCCCTGGCTCTCCATCTGGGACGATCACGAGGTCGCCAACGATTACGCGGACGATCACTCCTCCGCCATGAGCGACCGGGACCAGTTCCTGAAGGTCCGCGCCGCGGCCTATCAGGCCTATTACGAGCACATGCCCCTGCCGCCTACGGCGCGGCCACGAGGGCCCGAGGCCGTCATCTATGATCGCTATGCATTCGGCCGCATGGTGAACCTGATCCTCCTCGACGATCGGCAGTACCGCTCTCCCCATGCCTGCCTGCCGGGACGCAGCGCCTCGCCGCGGGTGGATTGCCCGGACCGCCTGCGGGAGGACCGCTCCATGCTGGGCGCCGCGCAGGAAGCATGGCTCGACCGGGCCCTCGCCGACGCGAAGGGCCGCTGGACCATCGTGGCGCAGCAGACCCTGATGGCGGAGCGCGACCTCGATCCCGGCGACGGCCATGGCTACTGGATGGATGGCTGGGACGGCTATGCGGCCGGCCGGCAGCGGCTCCTCGACGGCATCGTGGCACACCGCACGCCCAACCCCGTGGTGATCGGCGGCGATGTGCATGCCTTCTTCGCGGCGGATCTCAAGCGCGACTTCCACGACGAGAAGGCCGAGGTGCTGGCCACCGAGTTTTGCGGCACGTCCATCACCTCCGAAGGGCCGAGCGCGAAGGGGATCGCGACCGTTCGGGCCAAGAACCCACATATCCGCTACGCGCGGGGCGACAGACGGGGCTTCGCCACCGTGTCCCTGACGGAGACGCGATGCGAGGTGAACTTCGAGGCCGTGGACGACGTCAAGGAGCGCAACTCCCCGGTTTCCCGGGTCGCGTCCTTCGTGTGCCTCGACGGCCGGCCGGGCGTGCAGGAGACCTGAGGTTCCTTACGTAACGATGCCGGTCGCGAGGGCGCCGAGCAGGGCCGCGGCCAGCAGGCTCGCGTCGTGAAGGCCGAGCGCCCAGCGCGAGGGCTCCCCGTCCCGGTGAACCCATAGGGTCGTGCCGAGGGTCGCAAGCGACCAGCCGATCCCCACGAGAGCGGCCGAGAGCGAGAATTGGGCGGCGCTGGACGAGACCGTGAAGACCAGCGTCCCGGCCGCGAGCGCGAGACCTCCGCCGCAGACGAACCACGAGGGGCGTATCGCCGGCATTCCGGCCAGCACAAGGGACGGCGCGTACATGGCCACCACGTGCCAGGCGACGACGCCCGATACGGCGCTGGTCAGGCCACATCCCACCATGGCGATGGGCGTCGCGCCCATCAGGGCCGTCATCAGGAACCAGGCCGCCGCGCCGATCAGCGTCGGCAGGAGGATCGTCCGCCACGGCTTTCTCGGACCTTCGGATGCGAGTATCGAATGCTGCGGCCGGTAAGGCAGGGCGGCCGTCGCCGCAAGAGAGCCCACATGGGCCAGGGCAGCGGCGGCGCCCATGCCGACGAAGACGCGCGGAGTGGCGAGCGACTCGGCATAATCCGCGATGCCGGGAGCCGCGAAACCCGCGAGGGTCGCGGCCCCAAAGACCAGAAGGAGTGCCCGCGGGCTTCCGGCGCCGAGGCCGGCGGCCGCGTGACGGTAGAACAGGCTGAAGCCGCCCGCGACCCCGAGCCAGAACGCGCCGAGCACCAGGGCGCCGAAAAGCCACTGGGTCAGGGCCCAGACGAGCAGCAGTCCGCCCGCAATGCCGAGGCTCGCCCCGAGCGAGAAGGCCGCCCGACGCCCGATCGCGTCGAGAAGGAGCGAGGCCGGCAGGCCTGCGATTGCGGCCCCGGCATAGAAGGCCGCATAGGGCAGGGCCGCCCCGGCGCGGTTCGGTGCCAGGGAGAGGCCGGCCAGGGGCAGGATGCCGAGGATCAGGACCTGCGACAGGACCGACAGGGCGAAGGCCGCGGCGAGCAGCACCGTCCCGCGCCGGTCGACCTCGCCGTCGCCGGACGCCAGGGTGCAGGCGCAGTCGATCTGGCCTGCGCGCGGAAGGCCCGTGGACAGGCTCATGGCCTCACGTCGTCGTCGCTCAGCACGCGCAGGGCCGCGCCCTGCACGTCGTCGTACTGGCCGTCCCGGAGCGACCACAGGAAGGCGCCGAGGCCGCACAGGCCGAGCGCCAGGGCCGTGGGGACGAGGAAGAGAAGCACGTTCATAAGATCAGGCTCCCTGAAGGGCCGAGGCGGCCGGGGCTGCTTGGGGGGACGAGTCCGTTTTCGGCGGGGCGATGCCGCCACGGGCCCGGAGGGCGTTGAGAGTCACGATGCTGGACGAGCCCGACATCGCGAGGGCGGCCACGAGGGGCGTAACGTAGCCGAGGAACGCGAGCGGCACTGCGAACAGGTTGTACACGAGGGCGATGGTCAGGTTCTGGCGCATGAGCGCATGGGCCCGGCGCGAGATCCGCACGGCGTCCAGGACCGGCGCCAGCCTGTCGCCGAGGAAGACCGCATCCGCCTGCGCCTGGGTCAGGTCAGCGGCCGTGATCGGCGAGATCGAGATATCGGCGGCCGCCAGGGCGGGAGCGTCGTTGAGCCCGTCTCCGACCATGAGGATCCGGCGGCCTTGCGCCTTCAATTGCTCCAACTCGGCGATCTTGTCCGCCGGCTTGGCGTCGCCCTGCCAGGTCGCGATGCCGAGCGCCTCCGCGACGGGAGCGACGGCTTCCGGCCGGTCTCCCGAGAGGATGCGGCAGTCGAGGCCGAGCGCTTGCAGCGCCCCGACGACACGCGCCGCATCCGGCCGCAGGGCCTGACGGACGAGGAGCACCGCACGCTCCCGGCCGCGCGAGAACGCGATCAGGGAGGCCTGCGGATCCGTCTCGGCCATGGCGGCCGCGAGATCCTCTGCGCCGCAGAAGGAAGGACTTCCGAGGCGGATTTCCGCTCCATCTACGACGGCCCGGACGCCCCGGCCCGGCTCCTCGACGGCGCCCTCGAAGGGGCGCGGGTCCCTGGCCTCCCGCGCCGCCGCTCCCGCAAGGGGATGGTGGCTCGACAGGGCAAGGCGAGCCGCCGTCTCGAGGAGTTCGGGGCGGATCGCGCCCGTATTGGCGACCCGCATTTCCGGGAGGGTCAGGGTGCCGGTCTTGTCGAAGACGACCGTGTCGACGGCCGCGAGGCGCTCCAGCGCGTCGCCGGAATTGAGCAGGACGTTCGATCTGAAGAGAGCTCCCGACGCAACTACCTGCACCACCGGAATCGCGAGGGCGAGCGCGCAGGGGCAGGTGATGATGAGCACTGCGACGGCCGTAATGACCGCATCGTGCACGGAGGCCCCGGTGGCGATCCAGATAATGGCCGTGAGCGCCGCGGCGCCGTGCACCACGGGCGCGTAGGCACGCGCCACCCGGTCCGCGAGCTGCCGGTAGCGTGACTTCGCGGCCGAGGCGTTCTCGAGCAGGCGCTCGACCTCGTCGAGCAGGGTCCCCTGGCCGGCGGCCGTGACGCGCACGGTCAGCGCCCCCGCATGGTTGAGGCTGCCTGCATAGACCGCATCGCCGACGTGCAAGGCGCGCAGGGTGGTCTCGCCCGTCACGAGGCTCTCGTCCACCTCGGAAGCTCCGGACAGAACCGTGCCGTCGACCGGGATGCGCTCACCGGGGCGCACGAGGACCCGGTCACCGGGCGCAAGGGCCGCGACCGGCACGAGGGTCGCGTCGCCCGCGCCGTCGAGGCGATGGGCGACCTCGGCCCTCAGGGACGCGAGATTGCCGGCCACCGCCCGCGTCCTGCGGCGCATGGCCTGGTCGAGATAGCGCCCGCAGAGCAGGAAGAAGAGGAGCATCACGACGGAGTCGAAATAGGTGTTTTCCGCGTGGTTGATCGTCTCGATCACCGACATGACGAGCGCCAGCATGATGCCGATGGTGATCGGCACGTCCATGTTGGTGCGCCCCTTCTTCAGCGCCCCGATGGCGCTGCGGAAGAAGGGCTGCCCCGCATAGGCGACCGCCGGCAGGGAGATGAGCGCCGCGAGCCAGTGGAAGAAGTCGCGCGTTTCCGGCGAGATGTCCGTGGCGTTGCCGGACCAGACCGAGACCGCGAGCAGCATGATGTTCATGGACGCGAAGCCCGCAACCGCGAGGCACTTGAGGAGCCATTGCGCCCGCCGCGCCTCCTCCTCCTCGACAGCCCGGGCCCGGAACGGATGGGCGCGGTAGCCGAGCCGGCGCAGTTCTTCCACGACCCGGGCAGGGTCGAGGTCGCCGCGCCATTGCAGGGCGAGCCGGTGGGTCGTGTAGTTGAGGCGCGCCGAGAGGAGCCCCGGCAGATCGGAAAGTCCGCCCTCGATCTCACCGATGCAGGCGGCGCAGTCGATTCCCTCGACCGCAAGGTCGAGATGGGCCGTGCCGTCATCCTGGCGCTTCACGTAGACGGAAAGGTCGAGGGTCTCGGCCATGGCCATTCCTTCAGAGGGCGATGCGGCTCTTGGACCGGAAGACCGTGTCCTCGGCGCGCTTGAAGCTGATCATCAGGTCCCATTGCCCCTGGCGCAGGGGCGTCTCGCATTCGAAGCGGCCCGGCGCCACCTCCACGGCCTCGAGCAGGACGTCGTGGCGGCGGTCGGTCGGATGGGCGAGGCGGATTTCCGGTACGAGCCCGGCGATCGCGCGGTTCTCGGCGTCGCGGGCGCTGATCGCGATGCGCGTCGCCGCGCCGCCACGCTGCAAGGCGGCCTCGACCGACCAGTGGCGGGCGTCCTGGGCGTGGGCAGCCGCCACGTCGTTCTTGAAGGACAGTCCGGCCTTGTAGGCGCTCTCGGTTTCCACGCCGCTGAAGCTCGAAACCGCGATGCGGGCCATGACGATGTTCATGGCGAACACGACCGAGAAGAACGAGACGAGGTAGAACAGCACCCTGCGTCCGGTGAGAGGACGGGGAGGGCGGGATGTAGCAAGGGGCGTGGACATGGGAACGGTGCTCCTCAGGGCGCCATGAAGTGGTCTTTCGCGTAGGCGGTCTCGCCACTCGCGATATCGGTCAGGGTGAAGCGCAGGGTCGTGGACGGAGGATGCTTCGCGTCGCCGGCGGTCACGAGGACCCGGGCCTCCAGGGTCTGGTCCGGCCCGACGACCAGCATCGGCCGGCCCTGCTGGTCGACCTGGCCGCCGACGATGTCGAGCCTTGCGTCCGGCAGTCCGTCCACGCCGAGCGCATAGCGGCGCTCCTCCAGGTTCTTGTTCGCGATCCGGATCGTGAAGCCGTTGCGGATGGAGCCGTCGGACAAACGCACGAAGACGGGGTTCCGGTCGTGCATGACGCTCAGATCCGTCGTGTGGCGCATGGCGAGTGCCGCGACCATGATCGCGCCAACCAGGGCGATGAGGCCCGCATAGAGGAGCGTCCGCGGGCGGACGATGCGGCGGACCTCCGGGCGCCCTTCGATCCGGGCCTGGACGTTCATCTCGGTGTCGTAGGCGATGAGGTTCTCCGGACGGCCGATCTTCGCCATCACGGTATTGCAGGCATCGATACACAGGCCGCATTGGATGCAGTCGAGCTGCAGGCCGTCGCGGATGTCGATGCCGGTCGGGCAGACGGCGACGCACTGGTTGCAATCGATGCAGTCGCCCGCGGGAGCGCCCTGCTTCTTCAGGGCGTCGTTCTTCTTCATGGACCCGCGCGGCTCGCCGCGGTCGTAGCGATAGGTGACGTTGAGCGCGTATTCGTCCGTGAGCGCGGCCTGGATCCGCGGCCAGGGGCACATATAGGTGCAGACCTGTTCCCGCATGAAGCCGGCGAGCGTATAGGTCGTGAAGGTGAGGATGCCGATCCAGATATACGCGAGGGCCGGAGCCTGGAAGGTCAAAAGCTGCCAGACCAGGGTCGGCGCGTCGGCGAAGTAGAGGACCCAGGCGCCGCCGGTCCACCAGGCGATGAGCAGCCAGATGGAGTGCTTGAGGATCTTCAGGGTAAAGATCTCGAGGGTCGCCTTCTCCTTGGTGCGCTTCATCCGCTCGCGCCGGTCGCCCTCGATCAGCCGCTCGACCGCGTAGAAGAGGTCGGTCCAGACCGTCTGCGGGCAGAGATAACCGCACCAGATCCGACCCGCGACGGCGTTCATCAGGAAGAGCACCAGGGCGGCGAGGATCAGCAGGCCCGTGAGGTAATAGACCTCCTGCGGCCAGATCTCGATGAAGAAGAAGTAGAACCGGCTGTTGGCCAGATCGACCAGGATGGCCTGGTTCGGCGCGTGTGGGCCGCGGTCCCAGCGGACGAAGGGCAGGAAGTAGTAGATGCCGAGCGCGACGAGGAGCACCGCCCATTTGATGGTGCGGAACCGGCCCTTGACGGCCTGCGGATAGATCTTCTTGCGCGGGACATAGAGCGGCTGCTCGTCGGCCTCATCGACCGTCTTGGGAGGCAGGTGTCCGGCAAGGGGAGAGTCAGCCATGGAATCCGTCGCAAATGCTCATCACGCAAAGTTGCGGCTTCATAGGCCGCCGCTCCGAGAGGCGCTTTGATTTCGGTCAAGACGAAGGGGCCGGCACGCCTGCACCGGCCCTCTGCGACGAAGTGCGCCAGGGAAGGCGGCCCGCTTCCCCCGGGATGCGGGCCGCCCGACGGTCGCCGTCCCGCATCGTCCGATGGGGCAGTTTCCGTCTTTCGACGATGCCTTATTCCGCCCGGCCGCCTCCGAGGGAGTGGACGTAAAGGGTCAGGGCCTTGATGGTCGTGTCGTCGAGGCGCCCGTGCCAGGCGGGCATCACGCCCCCGCGGCCGTTGGTCAGCCCCTCCATGATGGCAGCCTTGCTCGAACCGAAGAGCCAGATCTGGTCGGAGAGGTTCGGCGCGCCGAGATCCTGGTTGCCCTGGCCCTTGTCGCCGTGGCAGGCGGCGCAGTTGTCGGCGAAGATCTTCGCCCCGGCGGTCAGGTCCGCGCCCTGGTCCACCGGCAGGCCCGACAGGGAGCGCACGAAATCCGCGACCTGCGAGATTTCCTGGCGTTTGAGCATGCCGTCACGCCCGAAGGCCGGCATGGAGCCCTGATGGCCCTGGTCGCTCGTGGAGCGGGCGCCGTAGCGGATCGTCTGCTCGATCTGCGCGAGGTTGCCGCCCCAGAGCCAGTCATCGTCGTTCAGGTTCGGATAGCCCTTGGCGCCTGCGCCGCCCGCACCGTGGCAGGGTGCGCAATTGTCGCCGAAGGCAGCCTTGCCCTGGGCGCGCGCGAAGGTGAAGAGCTCCGGATCCTGGCCGACCTGCTCCAGCGGAGTCTCGGCGAGCTTCGCGGTCATTCCGGCTCGCAGGTTCTTGAGGTCGGCGAGATCGGTCTCGATCGCCTCGCGCGAGTGCCAGCCGAGGACGCCTCTGGTGTAGGACGAGACGAGAGGCCAGGCCGGATACGCAACGCAATAGGCCACGGCCCAGATGATGCTGGCGTAGAAGGTCCACAGCCACCAGCGCGGAAGCGGGTTGTTGAGCTCCTGGATCTCGTCCCAGCTATGCCCCGTCGTCGTGACTCCGGTAACGGAATCGACGGGTCCGTGTGTCTCTTGGGCCATGGATCAATCCTCCCGGAGAGGGATGCGGGCGGCCGCATCGAAGCGATCCTTCCGCGAGGGGGCGAGGGCATAGATCAGCACCATCAGGAAGACGGCGACGAAGTAGGCGAGCCCCCAGGTCTGAGCGAATTCTGCGAGGAATTTGTAGGTCGCGGGCATGGGTCCTGGTCCTCAGCGCACGTTGGCCTTGTTGTCGTAGAGCTTGAAGTCAACCTGCGTGCCGAGCATCTGCAGATAGGCGATGAGCGCATCAGCTTCGGTGACCTTCTGCGGATTGCCGCCGAAGTTGCGCACCTGCGCGCCCGGATAGCGCTTGACGAGATCGTCGGCGTTCGGCGCATCCGTGGTCGCCTGGGTGCGGACGTCGCCCTCGGCCTTCTCGATCATCTCGGGTGTGTAGGGCACGCCGAGCTGCGCCTGGACGCGCATGTCCTGGGCGATGTTGGCGGTGTCGAGCTCGGTCTTGGCGAGCCAGGGATAGGCCGGCATGATCGATCCGGGCACGACCGCGCGCGGATCGAGCAGGTGGTCGCGGTGCCAGTCGTCGGAATACTTGTTACCGACGCGGGCGAGGTCGGGACCGGTGCGCTTCGACCCCCACTGGAAGGGCCGGTCGTACATGCTCTCTGCCGCGAGCGAGTAGTGGCCGTAGCGCTCCACCTCGTCCCGGAGCGGACGGACCATCTGGCTGTGGCAGTTGTAGCAGCCCTCGCGGACATAGATGTTGCGGCCGGCGAGCTCGAGGGGGGTGTAGGGCCTGACGCCCTCCACCTTCTCGATGGTGCTCTTCAGGTAGAAGAGCGGCACGATTTCGACGAGGCCGCCGATGGCGATGACGATCAGCACGCCGATGACGAGGATGATCGAGTTCGTCTCGAAGATCTTATGACGGGCCCAAACGGACATGATCGATTCCTTTACTCCGCAGCGACCAGGGGCGGCTGCAGGGTTTGCGGCGTCTCGGAGACCGCTTCCTCGCCGACCGTGATGGTCTTCCAGACGTTCCAGGCCATGATCAGGCTGCCGGCCACGAAGAGGGCACCGCCGAGCGCACGGATGACGTAGAAGGGATGCATCGCCTCCACGACTTCGATGAACGAGTACTCAAGGAAGCCGAGACTGGTATAGGCGCGCCACATGAGGCCCTGCAGGATGCCGGCGACCCACATCGACGAGATGTACAGCACGATGCCGAGGGTCGAGATCCAGAAGTGCCAGGAGACGGCCTTCATCGAGTAGAGACGCTCCTTGTTCCAGAGCCACGGCACGAGGCAGTAGATGGCCCCGAAGGACACGTAGGCGACCCAGCCGAGCGCGCCGGAATGGACGTGCCCGATGGTCCAGTCGGTATAGTGCGACAGGGAGTTGACGGCCTTCACGGACATCAGCGGACCTTCGAAGGTCGACATGCCGTAGAACGCGACCGACACCACCATCATGCGCAGGACCGGATCGGTGCGCAGCTTGTCCCAGGCGCCCGAGAGGGTCATGAGGCCGTTGATCATGCCGCCCCAGGAGGGCATCCAGAGCATGATCGAGAACACCATGCCGAGCGTCTGCGCCCAGTCGGGCAGGGCCGTGTAGTGGAGATGGTGCGGGCCCGCCCAGATGTAGATGAAGATCAGGGCCCAGAAGTGGATGATCGACAGGCGGTAGGAATAGACCGGCCGCTCGGCCCGCTTCGGGATGAAGTAGTACATGATGGCCAGGAAGCCGGCCGTGAGGAAGAAGCCGACCGCGTTGTGGCCGTACCACCACTGCACCATCGCGTCCTGGACGCCCGACCACACGATGTAGCTCTTGGGCGAGAAGAGCGAGACCGGAATGGCCGCGTTGTTGCCGAGATGCAGAACCGCGATGGTCAGGATGAACGCGATGTAGAACCAGTTCGCCACATAGATGTGCGGCTCCTTGCGGCGCATGATCGTGACGAGGAAGACCAGGAAATAGGTCACCCACACGACGGTCAGGAACAGATCCGCGTACCACTCGGGCTCGGCGTATTCCTTGCTCTGGGTGATCCCGAGCAGGTAGCCGGTTCCGGCGATGACGATGAAGAAGTTGTAGCCCAGCACCACGAACCAGGGCGCGAGGTCGCCCGCGAGCCGCGCTCGGCAGGTGCGCTGCACCACGTAGAACGAGGAGCCGATCAGCACGTTGCCGCCGAACGCGAAGATCACGGCCGAGGTGTGCAGGGGGCGCATCCGCCCGAAGGAAAGCCAGGAGGTGTCGAAGTTGAGCGACGGAAATGCCAGCTGCAACGCGATCAAGAGGCCGATCGTGAAGCCCGCGACACCCCAGACGACGCTCGCGATGGTGGCGAACTTCACCGGGCCCATGTTGTAGTTGGGCCTGCCGTCGATCGTCAGCGGCGGCAGTTCGGCCGGCCGGTCGTAATAGCGATCGACGATCTTGAAGACGGTGGCGCCCGCCGCCGCGGCGAAGAGATACGCATGGAAGGCGTATTCGGGCGTATGGGCTTTCGCCGCGATGATGATGCTCAGGAGTGACAGGGCCGCGAGGGCAAGCGCGGTGCCTGCCTCGCCGAAGGTCATTCCCTTGGGTGTTGTTGCCGTATGAGCCATGGCCTCGACCGTTGTGAAGGGAGGCGAGCACACAGCTTCGCCTTCAGGCTCACCCCTTAGGGGCCGACACGGCAAGGCACATTGATCTGAATCAATAGGGTGGCGGCGGTCCGCCGAAAGGACGCGGCCGTCAATCCGGCGTGCAGACGCGAATCCGGTGGCCGTCCGGGTCGAGCGCTACGAAGGTGCGGCCGAAGACCGCATTCATCGGCTCCTGCTCGATGGTCACGCCCTTCCGGCGCCATTCCTCATAGAGGGCCTCGACGGCACGGTCCGTCTCCACCATGATGGCGAGCTCCGCGCGATGACTGGTCCCGGAGGACACGAAATCCCTGGCCGAGGTCGACCACAGGCCCAGGGTGAGGCCTCCCTCGAGCGCGAAGGCTACGTAGGTGGGGAAGGCCGCGAAAGGCGCGCGGTCCAGCAACTTGCCATAGAACGCAGCGCTTTCCGACGGGTCCTTGACGTAAAGGATGATGAGATTGGGATCCGGCATGGTGCGTCTCCTTGCATGGGAGAGGCGACTTTAGCCGGGCCTGCTGCCAGTTTCCGGCAGCAGGCGAGGCGGCCGTGCCTACGTTATCTCGGCCCGACGGTGAATTTTCCGGCGCAGGGCGTGTCCTCTTAGGGGAAACTTTACCTTACGGCAGGATTGCTGGGGACAGATAGAACACATCCAGGAGAACGGTCATGCGCCGCCCCGCCCTTGCCGCAGTCCTCATGCTGGGCCTCGTCGCCCCGGCGACTGCCCAAACCGCCGCCGATAGCGGCCCCGTGACCCGCGCAGAAATCCGCGAATTGATCGAGGCCGCCCAGGCGACCGCCAAGGCGTCCCGGGAGAACGTGGAATATTCCCGCGTTGTCCCCGACCTCCTGTTCCAGATCCTGGCTAAGCTCGACAAGATCGAGGACAAGCTCGACAAGGTCGAGACCACGATCAAGGCCGAAAAGAACACCCAGAAGAAGCGCTGATCCCGCGCCTGGATCAGGCGTGCGACGCGTTCGCGTCGAGCGCCTCTTCCTCACTCTTGAGGTCGCTCAGGAAATTGGGGTTGTCCCAGATCTCCGATGCCGGAACCCAGCCGACCGGCTCCCTGGCCTGGGGCACGAGATAGACGAACCCCTCCGAAATCCTCTCGACCGTGCAGGGATAGGCCCGCCTGTCGCCCGGCGGCCGGTAGATCACCGTGGCGCCTTTGCGCATCCGGCCTGTCGGCTGGAAGGTGGCCCGGTCGGGAGCCTGGAGCTCATGGTCCGGCCCACCCGGCTGGGGCGCATTGCTCCGGCGGGCCCGATGGCGGTCGAGGGCCGCGATGGCGGCCCTGGCGCGATCCCGATAGCGTTCGGTTATGACCCGCAGGACTGGGCCGCTCTCTCGGCCAGGATACCAGGCTACCCCGCCTACCTTGGCGAGTTCGGCGGCTACGATTTCGACCTCTTCGTCATTCATGGCGTCGTATCCTGTCCGGGCCGACGGGATCGCGATGGCGCTCTCGGGGGCCATGGAAATTGCGAGGCGAGGGGTGGATTGGGTCCGGTCCTGGCGGGCGAGACTCCTGCTTGTGTCGAAATGGGGGTTTTTATTCTGAAGCAAGTCTCCCGGATCGTAAATAGGAAAGCTCCGTCGGTGTTCCCTGCTGCGGCAGTGCGTCTTACTGTTTTTCCGAGGAATTGGATTTTATGGATGCGAAGGCCGACAATTCGGGACGCATCAGGATCGTATTCCCGCTTCCCGGGCGATGACGGCCCCGGGTGGAAGGCGGACGTACGGATGACTATGATGCGGCGGATCCTTCCGGTCCGAGGCGCATGGCCCGTGCGGGCAGATTCAGGATAGACCACGAATGAACATCTCCCGAGGACGGCAGTGGCGGGAAGCGACCATCCCTTTGGTCTGCGTCCTGCTCATGATCACCTTCGTGGCCCTGCAGTTCCTGGCGACGCCAGCGGCGCTGGGCAGCCTCAGCCTGCTCGCGCCTCCTGAGACCTCCAGCCCGCGCGATACGCTCGAGGATTTCCGGGACAACGCGCGCCGCGCCACCTCCCTCCTCATGGATGCCTACCGGGAGAATGCCGCTGAGCCCGGCCTGTTCTGGAGCCGGGCCGTCAAGGACAAGGTCAAGGAAGCGGAGGCGCTCCTGGCGCGGGCGTCCCGTGCCCTCGACCTGCGCAACGTGCCGCCCGTCGAACTCGACCACCGGCGGCTGGAGGCGACCCTGCTCCTGAAGGAGGTCCTCGACCGCCTGCCGCTGCCCGAAGCCTCGGCCATCCCGGGCAGCGACGCCATCGCCAAGGGACCGATCCCGAGCTGGCGCATCCCCGGCACCGAAATCCGGATCGTCCGCGCGACGGAGGGCCCGCATGCCGGCGAGTATCTGTTCTCGAGCGAGACCGTGGACCAGCTGGACGATATCTACCGGCTCATCCGCGATCAGCCCGACATCAGCGGCGCCACGTCGGACTTCTATGATTTCTTCAGCCAGTCGCCCGGACAGCTCCTGCCGCCGAAATGGTTCACTCTGATCGAGCGGCTGCCCCCCGCCTTCCGGGTGGAGATCGAGGGGCAGGCCGTCTGGCAATGGATCGGCCTGTTCCTGCTGGTCGGCCTGTCGATCTGGGGCGTTCTCGCTGTGCATCGATTAGCGCGCAGGGCGACCCCGAGCCACGGCGGCACGGGTCTCACGTCCCTGCTGGCGACCGTCCTGACGCCCGGGGCGATCGCCGTGGCCGGCCTCTCGACCGTGACGCTCGCCGATACCGAGATCAACCTGACGGGGCGCGTCAACGACATCGTCGGGCAGATCGGGCAAGGCATCGCCTATGCGGCGCTCGTCGTGGCGGTCATGAAGTTCTCCAACGGCCTGGCGAACCTCCTCACGTTCTCCCGCTCGGAGAGCATCGACGCGCATCTGGCGCGCGCGGCCGTGAGGATCGGCGGCATCGTCGTGGGCATCGTCCTGCTGATCTATGGCGCTTCCTATCTGGGGATCCCGCTTGCCGGCCTCCTGGCAGGTCTCGGCGTCGGCGGCCTCGCGGTGGCGCTGGCCGCGAAGCCGACGCTCGAAAACTTCATCGGCGGCTTGATCCTCTATGCCGACAGGCCCGTGCGGGTCGGGGACCTGTGCCGCTTCGGCAACCTCGAAGGGCGCGTGCAGGAGATCGGCATCCGCTCCACCCGCATCCGGGGGCTCGACCGATCCCTGATCACGATCCCGAATGCGACCTTCGTGAACATGAACATCATCAACCTGACCAACCGGGACCGGATGCCCTATGTCAGGACGGTCGGCCTGCAGGCCACCGGCAGCGCGGCCATCCGCCAGGAGGTGGAGGTGATCGCCGCGACCGTGGCGGAGCACCCGCGGATCGAGGCGGCGTCGGTCCAGGTCCGGCTACGCGAAGTGCATGAAGAAAAGCCGAAGGCCGAGATCCAGGCCCTCATCATGACCTCCCGTTGGAACGACTTCCTGCAGATCCAGCAGGATATCGACCTGATGCTGCGCGACAGGCTCATGGCCATGAAGGACATCGAGGCGCTCGGCGACGAGGAATCCAACGTCTATTCGCTCAAGGAGGCGGGTGAAACCGAGGGGCCCAAGGCCTCCACGGCACCTTGAGACCTACTCGATCCGCACGATCTCGGCCTCCGTGTGGGCCACCGCGATCGCGTCGCCGACCTGCTTGCCCAGGAGCGCCTGGGCCAGCGGCGACACATACGAGATGCTGCCCTTGGTCGGGTCGGCCTCGTCCTCTCCGACGATGCGGTAGGTCTGGGTTCGTCCGTCCTCCCGCACGAAGGTGACCCGGGAGCCGAAGCGGACTTGGGAGAAGTCCGTGGGATCGGGCACCGGCTCCGCCGTAGACTTGCGGTGGGCCCAGTAGCGCAGGTCGCGGGACACCCGCGCCACCTCGCTCTTGTCCTCGGCCTCGTGAGCCTGCGCGAGCCGCTGCCGCAAGTCCTCGATCATGGCGTCGATCTGGGCGAGGCCCTGCGGCGTGACCAGGTTCTGATGCGGGCTGATCGGCCGATCCGGCAGGTCCTCGAAGGCCTCTCCGCCTTCGTCTTCACGCACAAACGCACGGCTCATCGCGGCAACCCTCCGATCCTTGAGGGAAAACGATTCTGAGCCTGCTTTGTTCTGCCAAGCTCCCCCGAGGGGCGACCCTCCTACCCTTACGGGCGGGGATCCTTGCGCAGATGGCCCACGATCCCGCCCGGGAACGCATAGACGCTGAGGATGAACAGGATGCCGAGCCACAGGAGCCAGCGGTCCGGATGGACCAGTTCGGGCAGGAGCGGGATGCCGGCGAGCGCCTCGCTCGCAGCGCCCATCAGCACCTGGAGGTAGCTCTGGGCCAGCACGAACAGGGTCGCGCCCAGGATGGCGCCGTACAGGGTGCCCATGCCGCCGATCACCACCATGAGCAGGATGTCGATCATGATCGAGAAGGAGAGGGTCGTGTCGGGCCCATTATAGCGCAGCCAGAGTGCCATCAGGCCACCGGCGATCGTAGCCGCGAGGGCCGAGATCACCGAGGCGACGGTCCGGTAGGCGACCACCCGGTAGCCGAGGGCCTCTGCCCGGAACTCGTTCTCGCGAATGGCCTGCAGCACCCGTCCGAAGGGCGAGTTCACGATGCGCAGCAGGAGAAGGAAGACCACGGCTGTCACGGCGACGATGAGGTAATAGGCGAGGATGCGTCCGTTCACCGTGATCCCGAAGAGGGGCTCCGCCAGCGGCCGGAAGGCCGGGCGCAGCTCGGCGGGGAGCTGGAACGACAGCCCATCCTCGCCGCCTGTCACGGACGACATTTGGGAGGCCAGGACCGCGGCCGCGGAGGCGACCGCCAGGGTGATCATCGAGAAGAAGATGGCGCGCACCCGCAGGGACAGGAGCCCGATGGCGGCCGCCAGCAGAGCCGAGAGCGCGAGCGCCGCGACCATGCCGATGGCGACCGATTCCCAGGAGGGGCCGAACCGCTCCAGCGCGATGGCGATCCCGTATCCGCCGATCCCGAAGAACATGGTGTGGGCGAAGGAGACGATGCCCGTATAGCCGAGCAGCAGGTCGTAGCTCGCCACCAGAAGGATGAAGACGCAGATCTTGGCCGCCGTGCCGAGCGGCTGGCTGCCGGGGAACAGGAAGGGCGCGGCCACGAGGCAGGCTACGATCCCGAGGAGGACCAGGGAGAGGATCCAGGAGCGCGGCGGGTCGGACGACAGGAGCCATGCGACGGGGCCGCGGCGCTGCCGGGTCTCGTCGTGCCCGGCCGGAGGGAGGAGGGTGCTTCTCATCGGCGTGCCACCGGGAACAGGCCCTGCGGACGCCAGATCAGCACCAGGGCCATGACGAGGATGTTGGACACCAAGGCCAGCTTCGGCGCCAGGAAGCCCACGTAATTGGCCACCAGGGCGACGAGGATCGACCCGACGAAGCAGCCTCCGACCGATCCCAGGCCGCCGACGATGATGACGATGAACACCAGCACCATCACGTCCATGCCCATGCCGGCCGTGAGGGTCTGGCGGTAGAAGGCCCACATGACGCCGCCGAGCCCGGCGAGCGCCGAGCCGGCCACGAAGACGCTCACGAAGAGACGGCGGATGCGGTAGCCGAGCGCCTCCACCATCTCGGGGTTTTCCACCCCGGCGCGGATGAGAAGCCCGATCCGCGTACGGTTGAGCAGGAGCTGCATGGCCGCGAACACGAAGAGGCCGATGCCGACCGCGACGACCCGGTAGCGCTCCATCACCACGTCGCCGACCACGAAGGCGCCGCGCAGGGTCTCGGGAAGCGGGATAGGGATCGGGGAGGCGCCCCAGATGGCGTGGATGGCCTGCTCGGCGACGATGAGGCCGCCCATGGTGACGAGGATCTGCTTGAGGTGGCTGCCGTAGACCGGGCGCACGATCACCCGCTCGAACACCGCGCCCACCACGGCGGTCAGGCCCATGGCGACCGCGATGCACAGGAGCAGCAAAGCGAGGTTGAGCGTGACGGAATCGGCGCTCGCCCAGCCGGCCAGGGGCCCGAGTACGATGAGGGTCGCGTAGGCGCCGAGCGAGATGAACACTCCGTGGCCGAAATTGATGATGTCCATGAGCCCGAAGACGAGCGTGAGGCCGGACGCCATGAGGAAGATCATCATGCCCATGGCGAGCCCCGCCAGGGTCAGGGTGACCCAGGCCGAAAGATCCCCGACCAGCGGCAGGGCGGCCAGCGCCAGAACGGGGACGAGCGCCAGCGGCAGCCAGTCGGTTCTGGCGCGGGGCAGGGCGGCGGAGGTGGCTTCGGCGGCGGCGTCGCTCATTGATGGGCATCCAGGCTGAGGCCGAGGAGGCGCTGCTGCAGGGCCTTATCGGCGACGAGTTCGCTCATGGCGCCGGAATGCACGACAAGCCCGTCATCCATGACGATCACGTTGTCGCCGAGCTGGGAGGCCGCATGGAAGTTCTGCTCCACGAGAAGGATCGTCTCTCCGGCGGCCTTGAGGGCGCGGAAGGCCTCGATCATGCTGCGCACCATGACGGGCGCGAGGCCCTTGGTCGGCTCGTCCACGAGAAGGAGCTGCCGCGGCTCGGCGATAGCGCGCGCGATGGCGAGCATCTGCTTCTGGCCGCCGGAGAGGTGGCCGGCCGGCAGGTTCCAGAAGCGCTTGAGGGCCGGAAAGAGGCCGAGAATCCATTCGAGCCTCGCCTTGTCGACCGGCCCGCTGCGGGCCGCGAGCACGATGTTCTCGCGCACCGTGAGATCGGTGAAGATGCCCATGGATTCGGGCACGTAGGCGATGCCCGAGCGGGCGATGTCCGGGGTCGGCAGGGCCGCGATGTCGCGCCCGTCGAACAGGATGCTCCCCGCGGAGGCCCGCCAGAGGCCCATGATGGTGCGCAGGGTCGTGGTCTTGCCGGCGCCGTTGCGCCCGAGCAGCATGGTCAGCTCGCCCGCCGGCACTTCGAAATAGATCCCGTGGAGGATGTGATAGGGGCCGATATGGGTCTGCACCCCTTCGAGCCGGAGCAGCGGATCGGCCGGGCCCTCAGCCATGGGACGGCTCCAGGCCGAGATAAGCCTCCTGCACGACCGGGGAGGCGATCACGGCGGCCGGCTCCCCGTCGGCCACCAGCGCCCCGTTGTGGAGCACCACGATGCGGTCGGCGAGGGAGCGGACCACGTCCATCTTGTGCTCCACGAGGAGCACCGTGGCGTCGCCCCGGTCCCGGATGTCCTGAATGAGTTCGAGCACGGTCGGCACCTCGTCGACGCTCATGCCGGCGGTCGGCTCGTCGAACATGAACACCTTGGGCTCCATGGCGATGAGGAGCGCCACTTCGAGCTTGCGCTGGTCCCCGTGCGAGAGGGCGCCTGGGGGCACGTGGCGCTTGTCGGCGAGGCGCACCCGTTCGAGGATCGCGTCGGCCTTGGCGATGAGGTCGCGGCGGCTGCTCCATACGGAGAACAGGGACCGGCCCGCCTCCGCGCGGCTCTGCACCGCGAGCCTGACGTTTTCCAGGGCGGTCAGCCGCGGAAAGAGATTGGTGAGCTGGAAGGCGCGGCCGAGCCCTCTCTTTGCCCGTGTCGAGGGCGGAAGGCCCGTGATGTCCCGCCCTGCCACCAGCACCTGCCCGGCGCTCGCGCGCAACTGGCCGGAGATGAGGTTGAAATAGGTGGTCTTGCCGGCCCCGTTCGGCCCCACGATGGCGGTCAGCGTACCGGGCATGAAGCGGCAAGAAACGTCGTCGACGGCCACGTGGCCGCCGAACCGGATGGTGAGCCCGCGCGTCTCGAGCGCGGGCGCGGGCAACAGGGTCGGAGCCACGGTCAGCGCTTGTTGCGGACCGGGATCGGCAGCTTGTCGGCGGGAATCGTGTCGACCAGTTCGAGGAGGTCGTACTGGTCCTTGCCGTCCGCCTTGACCTTGAAGTGATACATGACCTGGAGCGCCTGGTGATCCTCCTTACGGAAGGTCATGGGCCCCTTCGGAGTCTCGAAGGTCATGCCCTCCATGGCCTTGATCAGCTTCTCGGGGTCCGTGCCGCCGGCCTTCTCGATGGCGGTCAGGGCCGCGGAGGCGGCCGCGAAGCCACCGGCCGTGAAGAAGTCCGGCGGAGTGCCGTAGCGCTTCCGGTGCTCGGCCACGAGCCAGTCGTTCATCGGGTTCTTGGGGAAGTCCCAGTAATAGTAGATCGCGCCTTCCATGCCCGGGTAGTTCTTGTAGATCTGCATGGCCGGCAGGATGTTGCCGCCCGGCGCGATCTCGATGCCGTAGCGTTCCGGCTTCAGGTCGGCGATCTTCGGCAGCGGGTGCTGCCCGGCCCAGATGATCTCGATGATCTTCCGGCCCGGCTTGTCCTTGAGCGCATCGAAGAGGCGCTGGGCCGAGGCCGTGAAATCGGTGGCGTTCTGCGGCGCGTATTCCTCGAACACGACCTTGGCGTTCGGCCGGATCGCCGCGAGCGCGCTCTTGAGGGCCGCGACGCCGTCGCGCCCGAAGGCGTAGTCCTGCGCCAGGGTCGCGATGGTTACATCGCCGCTCGCCGGGACGGCCGCTGCGGCACCGTAGGCGTCCTGCGTGGAATTGCGCGCCGTGCGGAAGATGAAGCGGTTCCACTTCTCGCCCGTGATGGCGTCGGCGACGGCGGGCTCGACGATCAGGACCTTGCCGTTCTCCTCCGCGACCGGGAGCATGGCGAGGGCCGCGGCCGACGAGGTGGTGCCCACCGCGAGGTCGACATTGTCGTCGTTATAGGCCTGCTCCAGCAGGGTCTTGGCGAGGTCAGCCTTGAGTTGGTCGTCCTTGACGATCACGTTGATCTTGCGGCCCTGCCAGGTCATCGAGCCCTTAGTCAGGTATTCGAGGCCCATCATGAACCCGGCCTCGGTCTGCTTGGCGTAAGCCTCCAGCGGCCCGGTCTTGCCGGCGATGAGCGCAATCTTGATGTCCTGCGCCATGGCCGTGGATGCCATGAGCAGTCCGGCCGTCGCGGCCGCGAATGTGAGAGCAAGGCGCATGCGTTCCCCCTTATGGTTCGGAACATTGACGGCGCCGCTCGCCGCGATGTCAAGTTGGACGGGAGGAGGAGACGGCGCGCGAAATGCCTGACCTGCTCAGGCCTCGGGGAGCACCGGCGCCTCGATGTCCTTCGCGATCCGCCCGCGCCGGGCGGCCTGATGCTCCAGGAGAAGGAGCGCGAGCCCGGCACTGCAGATGATGACGGCTCCGACGAGCGTCCAGAAACCCACGACATCGCCGAAGAACAAGTAGCCGAGCACGATGGCCCAGACGATCAGCGTGTACTGGTAGGGAGCCACCACGGAGGCGGGCGCGAGCTTGAGGGAGCGGTTGACGCAGACATGGCCCGCCATGGAGACGATGCCGAGGAGGAACAGCCCCGCAAGGTCGATCGGCCCCGGCGTCACCCAGGCGAACGGAATGGCGAAGATGCCGAAGACCAGTGCGCCGAGAATCTGGCCGAGCACGAGGATCGCGTCGGGGGTCTCCCGCAGCCGGCGGGTCGTGATCATGAGGAGCGAATAGAACACGCTCCCGGCCAGGGCGATCACGGCCGGCAGGGACAGGGTGGCCGGGGAAGGGCGCAGGGCCACGAGGACGCCCACGAAACCCACCGCAATGGCCAGGATCCGGGGAGGGTCGAGCCTCTCCCCGAGCAGGAAGACCGCGAAGGCCGCCACATAGATCGGCGCCGCGAGATAATAGGTCATCACGTCCGCGAGCGGCAGGTAGGTGACGGCCCAGTAGAAGCACGCGACCTCCAGGGTTGACAGGACGATGCGCACGAAGTGGAGCCCCGGCTGCGGCGGAACCTGGAGAGCAACCTTCTGCCCGCGCATGATCGGCAGGAGCACCGCCAGGGCCGCAACGCTGCGCAGGAACAGCACCTGGCCGACCGAATAGGTGGCGACCAGCCATTTGCCCATGACGTCGTTCATGGCGAACAGGAAGACCCCGAGCAGCATCAGCCCGATGCCGAACACCGCGCCGGAGCGGATCTTCGGAGGAAGTGACGTTGCGGAAGGAGGCATGGGCGGTCTCGCGGAGCGAAAGACCCGACGGGATCGCCGGACGTTTCGCGCCGCCTTCATGAGGGAAGCGCGGTCGATGCACAAGAGTTTCCCGGCATCGCGCCGAGAAGCGCCTCAGAAGGTTTTAGCGCCGTTGACCGGGAGCATGATGGCGTAGAGGGACGTGGTGGCGCAGACGTAGAGGCGGTTGCGCTTGGGGCCGCCGAAGACGACGTTGGCGACGATCTCCGGGAAAAGGATCTTGCCGAGCAGGGTGCCGTCCGGGTCGTAGCAATGGACCCCATCCCCTGCGCTGGTCCAGATCCGCCCCGCCTCGTCGAGCCGGAAGCCGTCGAAGAGCCCTTCCGTGCAGGTGGCGAAGACACGGCCGTTCCGGAGCCTGCTTGCTCCATCCAGGTCGAAGACGCGGATGTGGCGCGGCCCGTCCGGCTCATGGGTCGCGCCCGTATCGGCTACGTAGAGGCGCGTCTCGTCGGGCGAGAAGGCAAGCCCATTCGGCCGCACGAAATCGTCGGCCACGAGGACGACCGCGCCGTTTTTAGGGTCGACCCGGTAGACGTGGCAGGCGCCGATCTCGCTCTCGGCCTTGTGGCCTTCATAGTCGGAATCGATGCCGTAGGCCGGGTCCGTGAACCAGATCGACCCGTCCGAGCGCACGACCACGTCATTGGGGCTGTTGAGGCGCTTGCCGTCGAAATGGCTCGCGATCACCGTGATCGAGCCGTCGTGCTCTGTGCGGGTGACCCGCCGGGTGCCGTGCTCGCAGGTGACGAGGCGGCCCTCCCGGTCCACGGTGTTGCCGTTGGAATAGCCGGACGGGTGGCGGAAGACGCCCACATGACCAGTGGTCTCGTCGTAGCGCAGCATCCGGTCGTTGGGCACGTCGCTCCAGACCAGATAGCGCCCGGCCGGGAAATAGGCCGGGCCCTCGGCCCAGCGGCATCCCTCCGCCAGCTTCTCCAGGCGGGCGGTGGGAATCACGAGGGATCGGAAGCGTTCGTCGAGAACGACGGTGGAGGTGGGCGTCGTCATGGGATCCTCGCGGGGAGCGGTCCCGTCCCCGGTCAATGGGCCATCAGGACGGGGATCGTCGTGTTGCCGAGGATATGGCTCGTGGCGCCGCCGAAGAACATCTGCCGCAGGCGGCTCTGCGTATAGGCACCCTTCACCAGCAGGTCGCAGCCGAGCGCCGCCGCCTCCGCCAGGATGACCTCGCCGGGCCGGTTGGACGGATCGGCCGCCACCATGGCGTCGGCATTGACGCCGTGCATGCGCAGCGCCCGGACCAACTCGGACCCGGAGGGTCCCGGAACGCCCCAATCCTCCAGTTCGAGCACCACCGTGCGGCGCGTCTTGGCGAGGAGCGGCATCGCGCCCATCACGGCGCGGGCGGTTTCGGTGCTGCGGTTCCAGGCGATGACGGCGGTGTTGCAGAAGGCCGCGGGGGGCTGAGGCGGCGCAATGAGCACGGGCCGCCCGGTCTCGAAGAGAGCGGCCTCCACGGTCGAAAGGCGGGTATGGCCCTCCACGCCGTCGGGGCGGCCGACCACGGTGACGTCGAAGACGCGCCCATAGGCGCCCAGATAGGCATCCTCCATCAGCCCGTCCTGGCGCCAGCCGAAGCCGAGGCCAGCCAGCGACGAGGAGGTGCGCGGCACCCCCTTCTTGATCATGAAGGCCTCGAAGCGCTCCCGGCAGGACTTGGCCATCTCGGCGCGGTTCTCCGGGGTCACGGGCGAGGGCACGCCGATCGCGATGTCGACGGGCAGCACTACCGGGTAATCGGGCGTGACGGCCAGGCCCTCCATGTAGCTGTCGAACATCCGGCCGAGATGGAGAGCGGTTTCGAGGACGGGCTCGGCGACGCCGTGGTCTTCAATGGGAACGAGAATGCTTTTCATAACCGATATTGTTGCGCCCAAGGCGCCCCTCGGCAAGCCCCTCCGGCCAAGCTTGTTCGGCTCTTAAGCAGACGAGGCCGCCCCGTCCGGCTAATCGATCGTGAAGTCGCCGGGCTTCCAGGCGGGCTTGGGGTATTGCGGGTCCATCTCGTCCAGGGTCGCCTTGACGATCCGCGCCACGACGGCGTTGCGGACCCATTTGCGGTCGGCCGGGACCACGTACCAGGGCGCCCATTCGGTGGAACAGTTATTCAACATGGCCTCGTAGGCCTCTTGGAAATCGTTCCAGCGCTTCCGGTCTTCCAGGTCGTCGGGATTGAACTTCCAGTGCTTCTTCGGATTGTCGAGCCGCGCCTGGAGGCGCTCCTTCTGCTCGTCCTTGGAGATGTGGAGCATGAATTTGAGGATTATGGTGCCGTTCTCGGTCAGCATCTTCTCGAAGGCGTTGATCTGGTCGTAGCGGCGCTCGATGTCTTTTCCGGACGCGAAGCCCCGCACCTTCGCGACCAGCACGTCCTCGTATTGGGAGCGGTTGAAGATGCCGATGGTCCCGCGCCGGGGACAGGCGAGATGGACGCGCCGGAGATAATCGTGCGCAAGGTCGTCCTCCGAGGGACGCCGGAACGCCGTCACCGACACGCCGAGGGGGCCGGTGGCGTTGAACACGCCGCGGATGGTCCCGTCCTTGCCGGAGGTGTCGGTTCCCTGAAGGATGACGAGGAGCGCCCGCCGGCCTTCCGCGTAGAGGCGATCCTGAAGGGCGTCGATGTCGCGCGCGAGGGCGTCCGTCTCGTTCTTGGTGGTCTCCTCGTCCCCGAACGGGTCGGTGTCGCGCGGGTCGACGTCCTTCAGCCGGAAGGTCTTTCCGGGCCGGACCAGGAACTTCTCGACAAGGGCACGGCTTCGGTCCGACATGAGGGCTTCGTCTCCAGGGCCAGAATGGCTTCAGGGCAACCATAGGGCGCCCGGACGGCGGGGGAAGAGTTGCGGCTTTACTCTCCGCAGAAGCGATCTTAAGCAGGAAACGGCCCAGCTCGGAACCGGAAGACGAACAGATGCTCGCTCTCTATTATTTCCCCGGAAATGCCAGCCTTCTTCCGCACATGATGCTGCGGGAGATCGGCGTCGAATTCGAGCTGCGGCTCGTGGACCGGGACCGGAACGCCCAGAAGAGCCCGGATTATCTCAGGCTCAATCCCAACGGGCGCATCCCGGTTCTCGTGGACGGCGACCTCGTCCTGTTCGAGACCGCGGCCATCGCGCTCCATCTGGCGGACAAGTTCCCGCAAGCCGGCCTTGCGCCCGCATTCGGCACCCGCGAGCGGGCCGAGTTCTACAAGTGGATGATCCACCTCACCAACACGCCCCAGGCCGAATACCGGGCCTGGTTCTACCCTTACGAGCACGTGAGCGACGAGGCGGCGGCCCCGAGTGTGAAGCAGGCGGCCGAGCGGCGCCTGAACCGGATGTTCGACGTGATCTCCGAGCAGCTCGGGGACAAGACCTGGCTGCTGGGGGATCGGTTCTCGGCCGCGGACCTGTTCCTGCTCATGCTGATCCGCTGGGGCCGCGGCATGCCGCGCCCGCCGCGCAGCCTGCCGAACCTCAACGCGTTCGCCGAGCGGGTGCTCGCCCGCCCGGCCGTACAGCAGGCTTTCGAGGCCGAGGGGCTCAAGGCGCCTTTGATCTGACGCGCTTCCCCTTCGCCTTCGGGGCGTCGGGGAGAACCTGATCGACCCTGCCGAATTCCGCCCAGGGATCTTTCTTAAGGCGGGCGAGGCGCCGGTTCAGATTGAGAACCGTGAAGCCGTTGGGCGTGACCTTCGCAAGCTCCTCCCAGGAGACGGGCGTCGAGACCGGCGCCCCGGGCCTTGCGCGGGTCGAATAGGGCGCCACCGCGGAGGCCTCGCGGTTGTTGCGCAGGTAATCGATGAAGATGCGCCCCGCGCGCTCCTGCTTCACGGACGTGGTGGTGTAGCGCTCCGGCTCGTCCGCCGCCATGGCCTGGGCGAGGCCGCGGGTGAAGGCCAGAGCCTTGTCCCAGCCGGCCTTCGGCGTCAGGGGCGCGACCACGTGGAGGCCCTTGCCGCCCGTGGTCTTGACGAAGCTCTCAAGTCCGAGGCCCCGCAGGCGCTCCCGGACCGCGCGGGCCCCTTCGACCACGTCCGGCCAGGAAACGCCCTCGCCAGGATCGAGATCGAAGATCAGCCGGTCCGGATGCTCCAGGTCGGCGAGGGTCGCGTTCCAGACATGCATTTCCAGGACGCCGGACTGGACGAGGGCGACGACGCCTTGGATGTCTCGCACAGCGAGCAGCTCCGCCTCGCCGGATTCGTCCCGCACGCTCTCACGATGGATGGCGTCCGAGAGGCCGGCCCAGGGATGGCGCTGGACGAAGCAGCTCTTCTGCGCCCCCGAGGGGCAGCGGATCAGGGTCAGGGGCCGGTTCTCCAGATGCGGCAGGAGCCATTCGGCGATGCCGACGTAGAATTCCGCAAGCTGCTGCTTGGTGAGCCCCTGATCTTCCCACAGGACCCGGTCGGGATGCGTAAGGGCGATGCCCGCGACCTCGGTGCCGCCGGAGGCCTTCCGGCCCGACGCGGAGGGTTTCGTCTTGGTTGAACCGACCTTGGATGCCGTCTTCGCGGGTGCCCGCTTCTTCGGTGCGGGCTTTTCCGGGTCGCGGCCAGCGATCTCGTCCAGGGAGCGGCCGGTTTTGACCGACGAGGGCGCCTCTTCGAGGATGTCCGGATCGTCCGGCCCCTGTGCGAAGGCGTCGTCGGCCTTGATGAGGAGCCAGGAAGGCTTCTTCTCGCGCGGCCGCCTGGCCATGCGGACCAGATGCCAGGTGCCGTGGAGCTTCTCGCCGTCGAGGCGGAAGCTGAGGCGGCCCTTGGAGAGGCCCTCGTGCGGGTCGTCCTCCGGCGTCCAGGTGCCCCGGTCCCAGAGCATGACGGTTCCGCCCCCGTACTGGCCCTGCGGGATCGTGCCCTCGAAATCGCCGTAGGCGAGGGGATGGTCCTCGACCTCGACCGCGAGGCGCTTCTCGCCGGGAACGAGGCTCGGCCCCTTGGCGACGGCCCAGCTCTTCAGGACGCCGTCCAGCTCCAGGCGGAAGTCGTAATGGAGGCGGGAGGCGTCGTGCTTCTGGATGACGAAGGAAGACCCGTGCCGACGGGAGGCGGCTCCCTTCGGCTCGGAGGTCTTGGTGAAGTCGCGCTTGGCGCGATAGGTCGCGAGCTTTGCCATGGCGCGGATTCAATTCGCGCCACGGCGTCCGGTTCCGCCTTATGCCGGGAAGGCCGCGATGGCGCTCTCCCGCTCCTTCAGGAAGGCGGCCGCGATGAGGTCGCGGGTGTAGTCCTCCTGCGGGTGTTCGAAGATGGCGTCGGCGGAGCCGCGTTCCACCACCTTGCCGCTCTTCATGACCATGATCTCGTCCGAGAGGGCCCGCACCACTGCGAGGTCGTGACTGATGAAGACATAGGCGAGGCCGTGAGCCTTCTGGAGGTCGCGCAAAAGCTCGACGATCTCCTTCTGGACCGAGCGGTCGAGGGCCGAGGTCGGCTCGTCCAGCACCACCAGCTTGGGGTGCAGGATCATGGCGCGCGCGATGGCGATGCGCTGGCGCTGTCCGCCCGAGAATTCGTGCGGGAAGCGGTTGCGCCAGGCGGGCTCCAGCCGCACTTCCTCGAAGGCCTGCGCGGCGCGCCGGTCCCGATCCTTGCGGGAGATGCGCGGCTCGTGGACGAGCAGGCCCTCGGTGACGATCTCGCCCGCCGTCATGCGCGGCGAGAGGGAGCCGAAGGGGTCCTGGAAGACGAGCTGCAGGTGGCGGCGCAAGGGGCGCATCCCGGCCCGGTCGAGGGGCATCAGGTTGCGGTCCTCGAAGCGGACCAGGCCGCTCGCCTGCTGGAGCCGCAGGACAGCCCGGCCAAGGGTGGACTTGCCTGAGCCGGATTCGCCCACCACGCCGACCGTCTCGCCCTCGCGCACGGTCAGGCTCACGCCGTCCACCGCGTTGAGCACGTGGAGCGGCTTGCCGAACAGGCCCGATTTCAGCACGAAGGAGACACGCACGTCCCGGGCGTCGAGCACCACGGGGGCACCGGCCGGGGCCGGTTCCTTGCGGCCGGTCGGCTCGGCGTCGATCAGCATCCGCGTATAGGGGTGCTTCGGCGCCGCGAAGATCTCGGCCGTCGCGCCGCTCTCCACCACCTCGCCGCGCTTCATCACATAGGTGCGGTCGGCGAAGCGGCGCACAATGCCGAGATCGTGGGTGATGAACACGATCGACATGCCGAGCCGCTTTTGGAGATCGGCCAGGAGTTCGAGGATCCGGGCCTGGACCGTCACGTCGAGGGCGGTGGTCGGCTCGTCGGCGATGAGCACGTCCGGGTCGTTGGCGAGCGCCATGGCGATCATCACGCGCTGGCGCTGGCCGCCCGACATCTCGTGCGGATAGGAGTCGATGCGCCGCTGCGGGTCGGGGATCCGCACGAGCTCCAGAAGCTCGATGGCGCGCTGGCGCGCCTGCGCCTTGCTCATGCCGCCATGGGTGGTCAGCGGCAGGGCGAGCTGCTCGCCGATCCGGTAGAGCGGATCGAGCGAGGTCATCGGCTCCTGGAAGATCATGGTGAGCTTGGAGCCGCGATAGCGGTTGAGCTTCTCGGGCGACAGGCCCACGAGCTCGTCGCCGCGGTATTTCACCGAGCCTTCCGCCCAGCCGTTGGACGCCAGGAGGCCCATGACGGACATCATGGTCTGGCTCTTGCCGGAGCCGGATTCGCCCACGATGGCGACCGTCTCGCCCGCATTCACGTCGAGATCGATGCCCTTGACCGCGTGGAGAATTCCGTCGCCGGTGCGGAAGCGGACGTTGAGGTTTCTGACCGTGAGAACAGGTCCGGTCGAGCGAACGTCAGCCATGTCAGCGGTCCTTCGGGTCAAGCGCGTCGCGCAGGCCGTCGCCGATGAAGTTGAGGCAGAACAGGATCGCGATCAGGGTCAGTGACGGGTAGAGCAGCATCCAGGTGGCACCCTGGATGTTCTTGGCGCCTTCGGAGATCAACACGCCGAGGCTGGTATTGGGCTCCTGCACGCCGAGGCCGAGGAACGACAGGAAGCTCTCCAGCAGGATCACCTTGGGGACCAGCAGGGTCATGTAGACCACCACCGGGCCGAGGGTGTTGGGGATCACATGGCGGCGGATGATGCCCTTGGTCTCGACGCCCAGGGCCTCTGCGGCTTGCACGTATTCCTGGCGCTTGATGGACAGCGTCTGCCCGCGCACGATGCGGGCCATGTCGAGCCATTCCACGGCGCCGACCGCGATGAACATCAGGATGAAGTTCCGGCCGAAGAATACCACCAGCATGATCACGAAGAAGATGAACGGCAGCGAGTAGATCACGTCCACGATGCGCATCATGACCAGGTCGGCGCGCCCGCCGAGATAGCCCGACGTGGCTCCGTAGACGACGCCGATCAGGATGGCCACGAAGGTGGCCAAAAGCCCGATGGCGAGCGAGATCTGGCCCGCCTTCATGGTACGGGTCAGGAGGTCGCGGCCATTGGTGTCGGTCCCGAAGAGGAAGTATTTCTTCTTCAGGGGCACGTCCACGACGAGGCGTTTGCCCTCGTCCGCCTTGTCGACCACCTTGGCGACCCCGAACATGTCCGAGCGGTCGAAATAGGCGAGGAGCCGCTCGTCGATGGGCCGCTGGCCCACGAGCGTCACGGTCACGCTGTCGCCCTTGACCTGGATGTCTTCCGGCTTGCCGCGGACACGGGCGCCGATGCGCTCGATCTGCGGAGTGATCTGATCCGCCTTGGGATAGGCCTCGAGGCTCGCCGGGACCTTCACGTAATCGGGATAGACCTGATCGAAGGGATGGCCCGTGAAGAACGGCCCGAAAATGCACGCGATGGCGATCAGTCCCAGGACGACGATGCTGGTGACGGCGGCCTTGTTGTTGAGCAGCCGGCCCCGGGCCTCGACCCATAGGGAGCGGCCGGTGACAGGATCGGCAAGGGTTTCGATGGGAAGTGCGGCGCCTTCGGCCATGGCAGCCCTCAATCAAAACGGATGCGCGGATCGACGACGGCGTAGAGGATGTCGACCACGAGGTTGAAGATGAGAACGAAGACCGCCACGACCACGACCGTGCCCATGACGAGCGTGTAGTCGCGGTTGAGCGCGCCCTCGACGAAATAGCGCCCGATACCCGGCAGGCCGAAGATAGTCTCGACGACCACGGAGCCGGTTAGCAGCGCGGCGGCGGCCGGGCCGAGATAGGAGATCACCGGCAGGGAGGCTCCGCGCAGGGCATGGCGCACCACCGTGTGCCAGGGCAGGCCGAGGGAGCGCAGGGTGCGGATGTGGTTCGAGCGCAGGTTCTCGATCATGGCTGCGCGGGTCATGCGGGCCACCACGGCGATCTGCGGCAGGGCGAGCACGATGACCGGCATGACGAGGTTGCGCGGCGCCCCGTTGGCCCATCCGGCCACGGGCAGCCAGGCGAGCGTCAGGCCGAGCACGATCTGGAGAACGGGCGCCACCACGAAGTTCGGGATGGTCAGGCCCATGGCGCCGAGCCCGGTCACGATGTAGTCCGCGAGGCTGTTCTGACGCAGGGCCGCGATGGTGCCGAGGGTGCCGCCGACGAGAATCGCCAGGGACAGGGCCAGCGCCCCGAGGGTCATGGAGATCGGCAGGCCGCGGGCGAAGAGTTCGCCGACCGTGAAGTCGCGCAGGATGAAGGAGGGCCCGAAATCCCCGTGCATCACGGCCGAGAGATAGAGCCAGTATTGCTGGATCAGCGGCTTGTCGAGCTGGTAGATCCGGTTGAGGTTCTCCATCACCTTGGCCTCGAGGGGGCGTTCGAGGTCGAACGGGCCGCCGGGCGCGAGCCGGATCAGGAAGAACGAAATCGTCACGATGACCAGTAAGGTCGGGACCGCCGTCAGAAGACGGCGCAGGATAAAGGAGAGCAAGATGCTTTCTCCTGCTGAGGAACCTGAAAGTAAAAAAGGGGCGGCCCATCGGCCGCCCCTGACGCCTTAATTACTGATCCTTGGAGAGGAAACGCGACGGATAGACGCCGCGCGTGTTCTGTACGAACCCATGGATCTTGGGCGAGATCAGGTTGCTCTTGCCGTAATACATGATCGGGATCCAGGGCATGTCCTTCATGAGGATGCCCTCGGCCTTCTTGAAGATCTCGGCGCGCTTCTTGAGGTCCAGCTCGGCGGCGGCCTGGTCCAGGAGCTTGTCGAACTCCGGATTGTTGTACTTGCCGTAGTTGAAGCCCTTGTTGTCGCTCTTGAGCAGGAACAGGAAGTTGTTCGGGTCCGAGTAGTCGGCGATCCAGCCGTAGCGGGCGAGGTCGAAATCGCCGCCGTCACGCAGATAGGCGAAGTGGGTCTTGCCGTCCGTGTTGATGAACGAGGTCTCGATGCCGGCCGGCTTGAACTGCTCGGCGATGGCCACCACGGTGTTCCGGTTGTTGTCCGTGGTGTTGTAGCGGATCTCGACCTTCAGCGGCTTGCCCGGGCCGAAGCCGGCCTCCTTCAGGAGCGCCTTGGCCTTCTCCTCGCGGTCGATCGGCGACATGTCCTTGTAGTCCATGTAGGCCGGCTCGCCGTAATTGCCCACGCCCGGAGGCATGAACGAATAGCCCGGCTGCATGGTCTGGCCCCAGATCTGCTCCGCGACGAACTCGCGGTCGACCATCATGGACAGGGCCTGGCGCACGCGCACGTCGTTGAACGGGGCCTTTGAGGTGTTCACCACCAGGAACCAGGTGCCGAGATACGGGCCCAGCTTCACCTGATCCTTGAAGCGCTCCTTCAGGGACTTCATCTGGTCGGCCGGCACGTCGTCCGTCGTGTCGAGCTCGCCCGCCTCGTAGCGACGCACCATCGCGGCGAAATCCGGCGTCGGATAGTACATCACCGTGTCGATCTTGACGTTCTTGGCGTCGTAATAGTTCTCGTTCTTGACGAGCTTGATGTGCGAGTTCGGCACGAACTCGGCGAGCTTGTAGGCGCCGTTCGTCACCATGTTGCCGGGCTTCACGAAGTCCTTGCCGAACTTCTCGACCGAGCCCGGATGGACCGGCAGGCTGGTCTGGTGCGTCAGGAGCTCGATAAAGTAGGGGGTCGGCTGCTCCAGCTTGATCTCGAGGGTCTTGTCGTCGATCGCCTTGACGCCGAGCTCCTCGACCTTCGCCTGGCCCTTGTTGACCTTCTCGGCATTGAGGATCGGATAGAGAATGTTGGCGTATTTGGCGCCCGTCTCCGGATTCATGATCCGGCGGTACGAGAACACGAAGTCGGAGGCCTTCACCGGGTCGCCGTTCGACCACTTGATGCCGTCGCGCAGGGTGAAGCGGTAGGTCTTGCCGTCATCGCTCACTTCCCACTTCGCAGCCTGGCCGGGGATCGCCTCGCCCTTGGGGTTATAGGTGACGAGACCTTCCAGCATGTCTCGCAGGATGTGGGCTTCCTGGACGGTCGAGGTCTTGTGGGAGTCGAGGGTCTCGGGCTCGCCCGAATTGGCGCGGTTATAGACGATTTCGGCCGAAGCCGGCCCGAGGAGGGCGGCGGTGGCGACGGCGGCGAGCGCCGCTTGTTTTATCCAGTTCATGGACGCGTTCCCTTTCTGGTGTTCCAATGTTTCTTGGAATGACTCGATCACGGTCATTTAGGACAGTGATCTTGACTCATTTGTTGTTCAATCAACCGTTTCTGTCCAGTGGGTAAAAAATACCCAGGCCAGACAGGCGCTTAAGGGGAAATCCGCCCCTCAGGCGCCGGCGTCGAACGTCAGTCCCGCCGCTTCGATGCCGGCTGCGGCGGCGATCTCGTCATTGTCGGAGGTGTCTCCCGACACCCCGACGGCGCCCAGGATCCGGCCCTGGCTATCCTTGATCAGGACCCCGCCCGGGACGGGAACGAGCTGCCCGCCCACCACGTGGCTCGCGGCGGCCACGAAATAGGGGCGGTCGGTCGCCATCTTGTGCAGGGCGCGGGAGCCGACCCCCATGGCCAGGGCCCCATAAGCCTTGCCCATGGCAACCTCGGCGCGCTTCAGGCTCGTGCCGTCCTCCGACGCCAGGGCTTTCAGGGCGCCTCTCTCATCGTACACCACGATGGCCAGCGGCTTGAAGGATTTCGCGCGTGCCGCCTTGAGGGCTGCCGCCACGATGGCTTGCGCGGTTTCCAGGGTGAGTTCGGTCACGTGAGCTCCTCTTCGGGCAGATATAGAACGGTGTTTCGTGTCGGCGAGGCCTCCTCCGTCATACGGGGCGCGGCCGCGCATCCTCAACGGGCGACGGCATCCCTCTGGGCGAGCCAGGATGCCACTGCCTTGCGCTCGTCGAGGGTCATCTCGGTAATGTTGTTCGGCGGCATGGCGTGGGTCAGCACGGCCTGGACCCGGATGAGATCCGCATGGCGGGCGATGCTTTCGGGCGTATCGAGGTGGATGCCCTTCGGCGCGATGGCGATGCCGTCCCAGACCGGTTCTGCAGCGTGGCACATGGAGCAGCGCGACTGGACTGCGAGCACCGCCTCGTCGAAGGAGGCCGCAAGGGTCGCCGGGGTCGCGTCCGCGGGCGCGCTCGCCAGGTTTTCGTTGCCGGGCTTGCCGATGATCGACAGCCAGATCGCCAGCGCAATGGCCGCGGCCGCGACGCCCCATGTCCACCAGGGCGAGCCCTTGCCGGCGTGCTGGGAGTTGAAGAAGTGCCGCACGATGGCGCCGGCCACCAGGATGCACCCGACGATCCCGACCGCGTATTTCGACGACCATGCCAGCGGGTAGTGGTTCGACAGCATCAGGAACAGCACCGGCAGGGTGAGATAGTTGTTGTGGGTCGAGCGCTGCTTGGCCTGCTTGCCGAGGGTGGGGTCCGGCGAGCGCCCGGCGATGAGGTCCGCCACCACCTTCTTCTGGTTGGGAATGATGACGATGAAGACGCTGGCCGACATCCAGGTGGCGATCATCGCGCCTGTGTGCAGGAAGGCCGCGCGGCCGCTGAACAGGTGGGTGAAGACATAAGCCGCGGCGAGAATGTAGACGAACAGCACGCAGCCCAGCGCCACGTCGTTGCGCCCGAGCGGCGAGCGGCACAGCCCCTCGTAGACGAGCCAACTCAGGGCGAGGCCGCCGATTCCCACCAGGGGCACCTGCCAGGGGGCGAGCGCCCGCACGGCCGGGTCGACCGTGTAGAGATCGGCGTGCAGGTAATAGACCCAGACGATCAGGAAGAAGCCGGTAATCCAGGTGGAATAGCTTTCCCACTTGAACCAGGTCAGCTCCTTCGGCAGCTCCGGCGGCGCCACCAGATACTTGCGCATGTTGTAGAAGCCGCCGCCATGGACCTGCCAGGCCTCGCCGCCGACGCCTGCCGGCAGCCCCTCGCGCCTCTTCAGGCTGAGGTCGAGGTGAATGAAGTAGAAGGACGAGCCGATCCAGGCGATGGCCGTGATGACATGGACCCAGCGCAGGAGCTGGCTGATCCATTCGGAAATCTGCGGGTCGAACATGCGGCCCCTTGAAATGTGCGACCGCGGTAGCCTAGGGCCGCGGCTTCGTTTGCGAAAGGCCCGTCCGGAGGCTTTTTCAACAGGAACCGGCGCGGGAAAGCCCGGCCCCCGGGCCCTTGGCCGCCGGGCGCGCTTGACGGCCGTGCAGGGTGCCTGACAATCCGCTCTTCCGACGGATGCCGAAGGGCGCCTCCACCAGGGCCCGGGCTTTCCTCGCAGAGGCTTTCACAGAGGATCTCATGGGCCGCTTGTCCACCCACGTCCTGGATACCGCCAACGGACGTCCCGCGCAGGGGATCGCGGTCGAGCTCTTCGCCCTCGAGGGCGGGACGCGCCGGTCCGTGGCGCGGACGGTCACGAACGCGGACGGGCGCACGGACGCGCCGCTCTTGACGGGCGAGAGCTTCCGGACCGGAACTTATGAGCTCGTCTTCCAGGTGGGAGCCTATTTCCGCGCTGCCGGGGCCGCAATGGCCGACCCGCCCTTCCTCGACGTCGTCCCGATCCGCTTCTCCATTGCGGAGCCGGACGGGCATTACCACGTGCCGCTCCTCGTCTCCCCGTGGAGCTATTCCACCTATCGAGGCAGCTGATCATGGCCGAGACATCCTATCCCCGCGACCTCGTCGGCTACGGCCGCAATCCGCCCGATCCGCAATGGCCGGACGGAGCCAGGATCGCGCTCCAGTTCGTCGTGAATTACGAGGAGGGCGGCGAGAACTGCATCCTCCACGGGGACCGGGCCTCGGAGGCCTTCCTGTCTGAGATCGTCGGCGCCGCGCCCTGGCCGGGGCAGCGGCACATGAGCATGGAGTCGATCTACGAATACGGCTCCCGCGCCGGGTTCTGGCGCCTGTGGCGCCTGTTCACGGAGCGCAACCTACCGGTCACCGTCTACGGCGTCGCCACGGCCCTGGCGCGCAACCCGGATGCCGTCGCGGCCATGAAGGAGGAGGATTGGGAGATCGCGAGCCACGGGCTCAAATGGATTGACTACCGGGATTTCTCCTCCGACGAGGAGCGCGCGCATATGCGCGAGGCTATCCGCATTCACACGGAGGTCACGGGCAGCCGTCCGCTCGGCTGGTATACGGGGCGCACCTCGGAGCACACCAACCGGCTCGTGGCCGAGGAGGGCGGCTTCCTCTACAGCGCGGATTCCTACGCCGACGACCTCCCTTACTGGGAGGAGGGGCCGAAGGGGCCGCTCCTGATCGTGCCCTATACGCTTGATACCAACGACATGCGCTTCGCGACGCCGCAGGGCTTCAATTCGGGCGACCAGTTCTTCGCCTATCTCAAGGACGCGTTCGACACGCTTTATGCGGAGGGCGAGAGCGCGCCCAAGATGATGTCGGTGGGCCTCCATTGCCGGCTCGCCGGAAGGCCGGGCCGGGCCGCGGCGCTTGCGCGCTTCCTCGACTACGTCGCGTCCCACGAGGGCGTCTGGGTGACCCGGCGCATCGACATTGCGCGGCACTGGATCCGGCATCACCGTCCGGCGCAGCTCAGGCCCAGCACCATGAGCAAGGCGGTCTTCGTGGAGCTTTACGGCGACGTGTTCGAGCATTCGCGCTGGATCGCCGAGCGCGCCTATGACGAGGGCTTCACGTCGGCCCAGGATACGGCCGAGGGCCTGCATGCCGCCATGGTGCACGTGCTCTCCCAGGCGACTCGGGAGCAGAAGCTCACCCTCATCCGCGCGCATCCGGACCTGGCCGGGCGGCTCAAGCTCGCCGACCTCACGGACGATTCCCGCGGCGAGCAATCCTCCGCGGGCCTCGACAGCCTGACGGAGGAGGAGCGCGACCGGTTCCTCGCCCTCAACGATTCCTACCGCCAGAAATTCGGCTTCCCGTTCATCATGGCCGTGAAGGGCCGGTCGAAGGAAGAGATCCTGGTGGCCTTCGAGGAGCGCCTCCAGCACGATGCGGAGCACGAATTCGACACCGCCATCGTGCAGATCGAGCTCATCGCCCTGCTGCGCCTGAAGGACCGGCTTCCGTCGCTCGCCGATGTCTTCTCATCTTTGGCTTAAGCGGAACCGTTCGGGCTTCCCTTGCGTCTTCGTGTCGGCTTGGCCGTTTTCCGGCCATGATGCGCAAGAGGAGAGAGCGCCATGGGTCTGTTCAAGTTCATCAAGGAGGCGGGTGCGAAGCTGTTCGGCGGGGAAGCCCATGCGGCGACCCCGGACAGCCTGAAGAAAGAGGTCGAGGGCCACGGATTCGATGCGAACAAGCTCGGCATCGACGTCCAGGGCGATAAGGTGAAGCTCTCCGGCCAGGCGGTCAGCCAGGAGGAGGCGGAAAAGATCATCCTGTCGCTCGGCAACACCTACGGGGTGGCAGAGGTCGACACCTCGGACCTCCAGGTGCAGCAGCCCGCGAAGCAATCGACCATGTACACCGTGCAGAAGGGCGACACCCTCTGGGCCATCGCCGAGAAGCATTACGGCAAAGGGCAGGGCGCCAAGTACACCGAGATCGTGAAGGCCAATTCGCCGCCCGTGAAGAACCCCGACATGATTCAGCCCGGCTGGGTCCTGCGCATCCCGGATCTCGCCTGAGGGCCGGATTGCCTGCCTCCGTGCGAAGCCGGTATGATCCCGCGCGAAGCACGGAGGCATTCCATGAACGGCCCGATTCCCGTCGTCGATCTCGACCGGGACGACATCAAGAAGGGACTGAGCGACGGCACCATCGTGCTCGTGGATGTGCGGGAGCCGCAGGAATATGCCGCCGGTCACATCCCGGGCGCGGTGTCCCATCCCCTGTCCACCTTCGATCCCGATTCCCTGCCGGCAGATCGGCGGGTCGTGTTCTCGTGCGCGGCCGGCGTCCGCTCGCTGCGGGCGATCGAGTTCGCCCAGGCCGCGGGGCGCGACATCCGCGAGCATTACAAGGGCGGGTTCAAGGACTGGATCACCGCGGGCGAGCCCATCGAATAGGCCGTCCGCGCTCCCCAGCTCCTCACAGAGTTGTGTTGAAGCGCCCGATTGCCCGGGCGGCAAAAACCATGCGCTAATGTCGCAGGCCGCGTGAATCAGAAGAACCGGCCATCGGGTTCAAAGGGGAAGAATTTCATGAAGCGTAGTGTTGTTGTGGCCGGCATCCTGGCACTCGGGGTGACGGCGGCGCTCGCGCAGCAGGCCGACGTGATCGCCGAGCGGCAGAAGCTGATGAAGGAGAATGCCGATCACTCCCGCGCCATCGGCGCCATGCTCAAGGATCAGGCTCCGTTCGACCTTTCCAAGGTGCAGTCGGCGCTCAAGACCTTCGCCCATACGGGCAAGGAGGCGCATGCCCTCTTCCCGGACAATTCCAAGGACGGCAAGTCCAAGGCGCTGCCGGCCGTCTGGGAGAAGAAGGCCGAGTTCGAGGCTCTCCTCAGCAAGTTCGAGCAGGATTCGCAGGCGGCCCTCGTCGCCGTCAAGGACGAGGCCAGCTTCAAGGCCGAGATGCCGAAGGTGCTCCAGAACTGCGGCACCTGCCACAAGACCTTCCGCCAGCCGGTCGGCTAGAGCATCGGACCCAGAAGTGGACTTGCACTTTTGGGACCAATCCGATGCTTTCTTTTGAGAGGAGAGCATCGTTCGAGCGGCCTTCCAGGTCCGCGCGATGCTCTAGGGTACTGCCCTGAACTTCCTGGGCCACGGCCCGGGGATGCGGCATGACTTAAGACGGGAGCCGGTGCCGCAGAGGGCGGAGCGGCTGCCGGACTATCACGGGGCCCGCGTTCCGATGCGGGCGCCGGTTGTTTCGGAGTGTTGGGTCGAATGCGAAAAGCCGTTGCCGTGCTCCTGGGGCTCGTCGTGCTCGGGGTTGTCGCCTTCATGGCGCTCACGTCCCCGACCGCCTGGCAGGTGCTGCACGGGGAGCCCGGCACGGGGCAGGGGGTCCTGGCGGATGCGGGGCACCGTCCCGATCCCGAGAAGGGCCGCCTCCTGTTCTTCGCCGGCGGCTGCTCCTCGTGCCATGCGGTTCCGGGGCAGGACGACAAGATGCGCCTCGGCGGCGGTTATGCGCTCAAGTCGCTGTTCGGCACCTTCCACGTCCCCAACATCTCGCCCCACAAGCAGGACGGGATCGGCGCCTGGACCGAGGCGGATTTCGTGCGCGCCATGCGCGAGGGCGTCTCGCCCGACGGGGAACACCTGTACCCGTCCTTCCCGTATACGTCCTACCAGCGCATGAGCACCGCCGATCTCGGCGACCTGTTCGCCTTCCTGATGACCCTGCCGCCCGTGGACGGCAAGGCGCCGCCCCACGACCTGCCGTTCCCGTTCAACATCCGGCGCGGGGTCGGACTCTGGAAGCTCGCCTTCCTGGACGGGAAGGTCTTCATGCCCGATCCGGACCGGTCGGCCGAATGGAACCGGGGCGCCTATCTGGTGGAGGGGCCGGGACATTGCGCCGAGTGCCATAGCGAGCGCAACGCGCTGGGCGCCATCATTCCCGAGCGGCGCTTCGCGGGTGGGCCGAACCCCGAGGGGCGCGGCATCGCCCCCAACATCACCCCGAGCCCGACTGGCATCGGCGGCTGGACGCCCGAGGAGCTGGTCACGCTGCTCACGACAGGCGAGACGCCGACCTTCGATACGGTGAGCGGGCCGATGGGTTCCGTGGTTCACAACACGGCGCAGCTGCCGGAGGCGGATCGCCGGGCGATGGCGGAATACATCCTCTCCCTGCCGCCGCGGGTGGGCTACAAGAAGCCTCAATAGGAGAAGTCTGGTCCGGAGGGGCAGGCAGGAGGCGCGGGACAGGCCCGCGTCAGTCCATCACGGCCGCCTTGAGGACGCACACCATGGTGGCATGGCCCGGCGTGCTGCCGACGGCGCGCACCGTGTGGCGGCGGTCGCAGCGGTAGCGGAGGGTCTCGCCGGCCTTGGCCCGCTGGATCACGTCGCCCACCTCCACCTCGAATTCCCCGTCCAGGACGGACAGGCACTCGATGGAGCCGCGCTGGTGGCCGTCGGAATCGAGCACGCCGCCCGGCTCCGCCTGCACGTCGTACCATTGCAGCCATTCGATGGTCTTCAGCCAGCCGATGATCGCCAGGCGGACCTTGCCGTCTTCTGAGACCAGGATGGGGGTGTCGGCCCGGGTCGACTTCTCGATGAAGGGTTCCTCGTCGCTGGTGGCGAGGACCCGCTCGATGGACACGTCGAGGGCCTGGCTCAGGCGCCAGATGGTCGCGAGGGTGGGGTTGGTCTCGTTCCGCTCGATCTGGCTGATGATCGACTTCGCTACGCCCGACTGCTCGGCAAGCTCGGACAGGGACAGGTTGTAGGCCTTGCGCAGCCGCTGAATGGTCTTGCCCAAATGGCCGGAAATGACCTGCGCGCCGGATTCCAGCTCCCGGTGACGCTCCTTGCCTTCGACGCCCATCTCACTCGCCTCTGTTCTGAATGACAGAACAATCGTTCCGCAAAACGGTTGTGGGGTAACCACGGGGGCTGGTCAAGCGGGCCTGTTGTCGAACGCCGTTTTTCGCCGGGCAGGGGGCTGTTCTAGCCCGGCCTCTGGGCGGCGGTCTCCAGCTCCTTGGCGCGTTCGAGGCCGAGCTGGCGCTCCCGCCAGACGATGAAGAGGCCCGTTCCGGCCACGATGGCGGCACCGGTCATCACGGCCGTGGTAGGCAGGTCTCCGAAGACGAACCAGCCGAGCAGGAGCGCCCAGATCATGGTGGTGTATTCGAACGGCGCCAGGATCGAGGTGTCCGCATAGCGGTAGCTCTGGGTGAGCAGGATCTGCCCGACCCCGCCGAATATCCCCACGAGGATGAAGAGCAGGAGATCCTTGGGGGTGGGCAGCGCCCAGCCCAGCGGGATGGTCAGGAGCGACAGCCCGGAGGCCAGGATGAAGAAATAGAACACGATGGCCCCGGTCCGCTCCGTCTGGGTCAGGCGGCGGACCTGGATCGTCGCGCCTGCGGAGCAGAACGCGCCCACGAGGGAGAAGAGGGCCCCGATGCTCGCCCCCGCGGCCACTCCGCCGGACAGGGGGCTGAGCTTCAGGAAGGGCGACAGCATGATCAGGACGCCGACGAAGCCGATCCCGACAGCCGTCCAGCGATAGGCGCGGACCTTCTCCTTGAGGATCAGGGCGGCGAGGATCACCACGATGAGGGGCGACGCATAGCCGATCGCGATGGTGTCGTGCAGGGGCAGGTACGCGAGGGCCGCGAAGCCGAGATACATGCTCGACGTGCCGATCAGCCCGCGCAGGAAATGTCCCGGGACGTTGTCGGTCCTGACGGCGTTGATGAGGTCGCCCTGCCAGGCGAGCCAGGTCAGCAGAGGGATCAGGGCGAAGAAGCAGCGGAAGAAGACGAGCTCGCCGACGGGATAATCGGCCGCAAGGGCCTTCAATCCGGCGGACATGAGCGTGAAGACGAGGGCGGAGAGGACTTTGAGGGAAATCCCCAGAAGAGGTTTCACGGGACGGGGGTCTTCACGGGTTCGATTTGAGTCGTTGCGGCAAAGGGTAGCCAATCACGGTCCGTCGGCGGCGTGAACCCCTCGCGTGCGGAAAATCCCTGCGCCCCGCGCATGGTTGTCCGGTTCTCTGTCACAATTTTGCAGGCGAGGCGTCACGGAGGTGAGACGCGAATCCGTTCTGTTCCGGGCCGTTCTCCCGGAAAGGGTGCGGCGATGGCCCAGGATCTCGGTCTCATCCGCGTGCGGACGCTTTTTCTGTCCGACCTTCATCTCGGCACCAAGGGCTGCCAGGCGGACCAGCTGCTCGGCTTCCTGAAGGCCTACGATGCCGACACCATTTATCTGGTCGGCGACATCGTCGACGGCTGGCGGCTGCGGTCGGGCTGGTATTGGCCGCAGGCCCACAACGACGTGGTCCAGAAGCTCCTGCGCAAGGTGCGCAAGGGGACCCGCCTCGTCTACATCCCGGGAAACCACGACGAATTCCTGCGCGATTATCTCGGCGTCCATCTCGGCGGGATCGAGCTCACCGACTCGGCCATGCACGAGACCGCCGACGGCCAGCGCTATCTGGTCATTCACGGGGATCAGTTCGATCTTGTGGTCCGCCATGCCCGCTGGCTCGCGCTCCTCGGGGACGGGGCCTATACGCTGGCGCTGGCCATCAACACCTATCTCAACGTCGCGCGCCGGAGGCTCGGGCTCACCTACTGGTCCCTGTCCTCCTGGGCGAAGCTGAAGGTGAAGAACGCCGTGAACTATATCGGCCGGTTCGAGGAACTGCTCGCCGCGGAGGCTCGGCGGCAGGAGGCGGACGGCATCATCTGCGGCCATATCCACCACGCCGCCATGCGCGACCTCTGCGGCGTGGCTTATGTGAACACGGGGGACTGGGTCGAATCCTGCACGGCCATCGTCGAGCATTACGACGGCAGGCTCGAGATGATCCGCTGGGCCGAGGCCGCGCACCGGGAGGCGCCGCTGCCGGCCGGGACGGAGCCCCTCGGGATCGAGGCGGCCTGATGCGCCTGCTTATCGCGACAGATGCCTGGAGGCCCCAAGTCAACGGGGTGGTGCGCTCCCTCGAGCACATGGCCGCCGAGGCCCCAGCCCACGGGGCCGAGGTGACGTTCCTGACCCCTGAGCACTTCCGCTCCTTTCCCATGCCGACCTATCCGGAGATCCGCCTCTCGGTCGCCCGGCCGGGGCGGGTCGCGGCCCTCCTGGAGGAGGCGCGGCCGACCCATATCCACATCGCCACCGAAGGGCCCATCGGGCTTGCGGTGCGGCGCCTCTGCGTCCGGCAGGGCCGGGCCTTCACGACGAGCTATCACACCCGGTTCCCGGAATATGTCTCGGCCCGCCTCCCGGTCCCGCGGGCCTGGACCTATGGCGCCCTGCGCCGCTTCCACAACAGCGGGCGGGCCGTGATGGTCAGCACACCCTCCCTGGCGCATGAGCTGCGAGGCCACGGGTTCCGCAACATCCTGCGCTGGACCAGGGGGGTGGACACAGCGCTCTTCCGGCCCCGCCCGGAGCGCGCCCTCGACCTGCCGCGGCCGGTCTTTCTCTATGTCGGCCGGGTGGCGGTCGAGAAGAATCTCGGGACCTTCCTGTCCCTCGACCTGCCGGGCACCAAGGTGGTGGTCGGCGACGGGCCGTCCCGCCTGATGCTGGAGCGCGCCCATCCGGACGTGCGCTTCCTCGGCGCCCTGGCCGGGGAGGCTTTGGCCCAAGTCTATGCTTCGGCGGACGTGTTCGTGTTTCCGAGCCTCACGGACACCTTCGGGATCGTGCTCCTGGAGGCCCTGGCCTCGGGGCTGCCCATCGCGGCCTATCCGGTGACGGGGCCGCGCGACGTGGTGGGAGCGTCGGGCTGCGGGATCCTCGACACGGATCTGCGCCGGGCGGCGCTCGCGGCCCTCGACATTCCCCGGGACCGCTGCCGGGCCTATGGCGAAACCTTCACCTGGCGGGAAAGCGCCCGCCAGTTCTTCTCCAATATCGAAATCGCGTGCGAGAGGGCCTGAGCCGCCCGACAGACCGCCTCAGTTCAGGAGGGCAGGAGTGATCTCGGCGGACCCGAGGTCCGCGAGGGTGTTCACCGGCGCGGCCTCGTCCGGGGCGTCGGGATCGCACAGGGTGATCATGGTCCGGATGCGGCCTTCCAGATAGCGCAGGGTCTCGAGGATGCGCGCGATGCGGCGGGCAGCCTCCTCGGTCCCGGCCGGAGGCGCAGGGTCCTCGGCCGGATCCGGAGCCATGTCGGCCTTCGTGTCCTCGATGGCATCCACCATGTCCAGAAGGTTCGCGCGGATCTGGTCCATGGTGCGGGCGGTCTTCTCGTCGGCGAGCCGCTTCTCCAGGCGCGCCACGGCCGCCAGGACCGTCTCCGTGTCGGCATTGCGGTTGCGGCGGGCATATTCGCGCAGGAACCAGCGCCCGCGCGACGTCTCCATGACGGCGGCCTCGATGGCCTCGTAGTCTCCAGGACTGAACGTGACGTGCGTCTCTTCATCCGGCATGGTGGATTCCATTCGGCCACGAGGCCCCGATTCTCGGTCCATGAATGGTCCGAAAGCCGGCGACAGCTCAAGGCCTTCCCTTACGTTATCAACGACCTTACGCCGTGCCCTTGCCCTTTTCCGCCGCCGCGGCCCGCCTGTCGGCCCTTCACGCCGCGAGCTTCTTCAGCCACGGCTTCTATCTGCCGTTCTTTCCCATCTGGCTGAAGAGCCGGGATCTGGACCCGGCGGTGATCGGCATCGTGGTGGCCATCCCCATCATGGTGAGGATCCTGGCCACGGCGCCCCTGCTGAGCCTCGCGGACCGCTCCTTCGGGCCGCGCCGGCTGCTGCTCGCGAGCCATCTGGGGCAGATGGCGGTCTTCCCGCTCCTCATGTTCGCGCAGGACGGTGCGACGATCATCGCCCTCGTGGCGCTGGTGGCCATCGCGCAGGCGGCCGTGATTCCGGGCAACGACCTGGTAACCACGGCGGCGGTCCAGAACGATCCGCGCCTGCATTACGGGCGGCTGCGCGGCTTCGGCTCGATTTCGTTCTTCATCGCCAACATCGTGGCCGGCTATCTGGTGGGGGCGTTCGGGGCGGATATCGTCCTCGTCGCCCTCACGCTGATCCCGCTCCTGTGCATTGCCGCGACCGTCTCGGCCGTGCCGGCGCACGGGGCCGACCTTTCCGTGAAGGGGAGGGGTGACGGCACACCCGCAAAGGGACTGCCGGCGGTGCTCTGGGTCGTCATGATCGCGGCCGCCATGACCCAGGGTACCCATGGGGCGCTTAACGCCTTCGCGAGCATCTACTGGCAGTCGCAGGGCTTTGCGGATTCGGTCATCGGCTATTTCTGGGCGGCCGGCGTGATCGCCGAGATCATCGTGTTCATGGTCCTCGGCAACGCGGTCGGCCGCGGCTCGGGCCTCGGGCTGATCGCCATCGGGGCCGCCGCGGCGGTGTTCCGGTTCACCCTGATGTCCCTCCACCCGGGCGCCGCCCTGACGCTCGGCCTCCAGACCCTGCACAGCCTGACCTTCGGGGCCTCGCATATCGGCGCCATGGCGGCCCTGACGGCCCTGGCGCCGCTCCATGCAAGGGGTCGGGCGCAGGGCATCTACGGGTCCCTCGCGGCCCTGTTCACGGCGGCCTCCACCATCGCGAGCGGCCTGATCTACAAGGAGGCCGGGGCGGCGGTCTTCGCCGCCATGGCGCCGCTCGGCGCCATCGGCCTCGTGCTTATCCTGGTGGCGTCCCGGATGCTGAAGGCTCAGCCCCAGAGGGCTGGGGCGGGCGGATAGACGATGCTGCCCTCGTAGGTGAGGCCCGGCTCCCGGTCCTTCGCGAGGAGGAGCGGCCCGTCGAGGTCGACGAAGCGGGCGCGGGGCGCCAGTACCAGGGCGGGCGCCATGGCGAGGGAGGTTCCGACCATGCAGCCGATCATCAGCGAGAAGCCACGGGCCTCGGCCGCGTCCGCCAACGCGAGGGCTTCCGTGAGGCCGCCGGTCTTGTCGAGCTTGATGTTCACGGCGTCGTAGAGGCCGACCAGCCGGTCGAGGCTCGCCCGGTCATGGACGCTCTCGTCGGCGCAGATGGCGACCGGCCGGGAGATTGTCCCCAGGAAACCGTCGTTCTTGGCCGGGAGAGGCTGCTCGACCAGGGCGAAGCCCGCCTCGGCGCAGGCCGCGAAATGCGCCGCGAGATTGTCCTCGGTCCAGCCCTCGTTGGCATCGGCGATCAGGGTTGCGTCGGGGGCGGCCCGGCGCACGGCCGCGATCCGCTCCAGGTCGCCGCCCGGGGCACCGAACTTCACCTTCAGGATCGGCCGGTCCGCCGCCTTGGCGGCCGCCTCGGCCATGGCCTCGGGCGTGTCGAGGCTGATCGTGTAGGCGGTGGTCGCCGGGAGCCAGCGGGTCACGCCTGCCGTAAGGTGAGCGCGGATGCCCGAGCGCTTGGCGTCCAGGTCCCAGAGGGCGCAATCGAGGGCATTGCGGGCCGCGCCCGGCGGCATGGCTGCCTGCAGGGCCTCGCGGGTCAGGCCTGCCTCCACCTGCGGCCGAAGGGCCTCGATGGCCGCCGCCACCCCCTCGACGGTCTCGCCGTAGCGGGCATAGGGTACGCATTCCCCGTGGCCGACCGCCTCGCCGTCGCGGATCGTCGCCGTGACGACCACGGCTTCCGTACGGGAGCCGCGAGCGATCGTGAATTTGCCCGCGATGGGGAACCGGTCGACGGTGACGGACAGCTGACGCATTCTGGGCCTCTTCTCGTAACTTCGGCTCGACTTGTGCCTTGGCGACACGCTATCACCAAACGGAATCAATGCCGGAAGGATGATCGTGGCGCAGAGCATCTTGGCTCAAGAGCCGCAAGTCGAAATCGACGGAGCCGGGGATCAGGTGACGGCGAGGCTCGCCGGCCACTGGATCGCCGAGAATTCCGGGCGGGTGGAGTCGCTGGCTGCGGAGATCGCGGCTGGCGCGGACCATCATCGCGTGATCATCGACCTCGGCAAGGTGGAGCGCCTCGACACCCTCGGCGCCTGGGTGCTCGACCGCACCCGGCACGAACTGGGCGAGAAGGGGCTCTCGGCGGATTTCGCCAATGCCTCCCCGGAGCAGCAGATCCTGCTCGACGAGGTCGCCTATCGCGGCTTCCAGGAGCAGAAGGTCGTCCGGCACTCGAAGATCACGGAATTCCTGGTCGATGTGGGCAAGACCGTCCACGGTGCCGGCAAGGACCTCCTGGACGGGGTGGCGTTCCTGGGCGAGCTGGTCTCGGCCCTGATCCGCGTGATTCTCAACCCGCGGCGCTTCCGCGGCACGGCGGTCGTCAACCAGCTGGAGCAGATCGCCTATCGGGGCGTGCCGATCATCGTACTGATCTCGTTCCTGGTGGGCTGCATCATCGCCCAGCAGGGCATCTTCCAGCTCCAGCGCTTCGGCGCGACACCTTTCGTGGTCGACCTGATCGGCATCCTTGTCCTGCGCGAACTCGGCGTCCTCCTCACGTCGATCATGGTGGCGGGCCGTTCTGGCTCGGCCTTCACGGCCGAAATCGGCTCCATGAAGATGCGGGAGGAGATCGACGCCCTGCGGGTCATGGGGCTCGACCCCATCGAGGTGCTGATCGTGCCGCGCATCCTCGCCCTGGTGATTGGCCTGCCGCTCCTCACCTTCATCTCGTCCATCGCGGCGCTTTCCGGCGGCGGCATCACGGCCTGGCTCTATGGGGACATCAGCCCGGACGTCTATCTCTCCCGCCTCAAGGCGGCCCTGGCCCTGAACACCTTCTTCGTCGGCCTCATCAAGGCTCCGTTCATGGCCCTCGTCATCGGCATCATCGCGACCCTCGAGGGCGTGGCGGTCGCCGGATCCGCCGAGTCGCTCGGCCGGCACGTGACTTCCTCGGTCGTGAAGGCCATCTTCATGGTGATCGTGCTGGACGGTCTCTTCGCCATGTTCTTTGCGGCGATCAGGTATTGACCATGGATACGCGCCGTCCCCCCTCCGCCGAAAACCGGGAAGTGGTCATCCGCGTGCGCGACGTGGAGGTCGGCTTCGGCGAGAAGACCATCCTCAAGGGGCTCGACCTCGACGTCTATCGCGGCGAGATCCTCGGCTTCGTCGGAGCCTCGGGCCAGGGCAAGTCTGTCCTCACCCGCACGATCCTAGGCCTCGTGCCCAAGCGGGCCGGCACCATCGAGGTGCTGGGGCAGAACCTCGACGAGCTCTCTCCCTCCGAGCGCCGGCTCCTGGAGCGGCGCTGGGGCGTGCTGTTCCAGCAGGGCGCCCTGTTCTCGGCCCTGACCGTGAAGCAGAACGTCCAGGTTCCGATGCGGGAGTTTCTCCACCTGTCGGACCGGCTCCTCGACGAGCTCGCCATGCTCAAGATCGAGATGGTCGGCCTCAAGCCGGACGCCGCCGACAAGCTGCCCTCCGAGCTTTCCGGCGGCATGATCAAGCGCGCGGCCCTCGCCCGGGCGCTCGCCCTCGACCCGGACATCGTCTTCCTGGACGAGCCGACCTCCGGCCTCGACCCCATCGGCGCGGGCGAGTTCGACGAGCTTATTGCTACGCTACAACGCACTTTGGGGCTTACCGTATTCATGGTAACCCATGATCTGGACAGCCTTCACACGGTCTGCGACCGAATCGCGGCCCTTGGCGAGGGCAAGGTCCTGGCGGAAGGACCCATCGAGACGATGCTCGCATCGGATCATCCTTGGCTCCGCGCCTATTTTCACGGGAAACGGGCACGCGCCGTCATGGCTGGCGACGCTTAAGGTTTGTGATGGAAACGCGCGCGAATTACGCATTGATCGGGCTGTTCACGCTGGCGGTGATCGCGGCGGGATTCGGCTTCGTCTACTGGTTTTCCGGCGGCGACCGCGGTCAGTCGCGCCAGGCCATCCGCGTCGTGTTCTCGGGCTCCGTGTCGGGCCTCTCGAAGGGCTCCACCGTGTCGTTCAACGGCCTGAGGGTCGGCGAGGTGACGGATATCAGCCTCCTGCCCGAGGATCCGCGCCGGGTGGTGGCCATCGTCCAGGTGGACAACAACACCCCGATCCGCACCGACACCCGGGCCCGCCTGGAATACCAGGGCCTTACGGGCGTTGCGACCATCGCGCTCTCGGGCGGCGAGCCCAATTCGCCCCAGCTCGTCGCCGGCCCGGGCCAGCCCCTGCCGACGATCTTCGCCGACCGCTCCGACTTCCAGGACCTCATCGAGACGGCGCGCAACATCGCCCGGCGCGCCGACGACGTGCTGGAGCGCGTCGGGCGCGTGATTTCCGACAACGAGGGTTCCATCAACCGGACCGTTCAGAACGTGGAGCGGTTCTCCCAGGCGCTCGGCGAGAATGCCGAGGGCATCGACCGCTTCCTGGCCCAGGTCGGGCAGGCAGCCGAAAAGGTCGGGCCGCTCGCCGAGAAGCTCGAAACCCTCGCGACCAATCTCGACGAGGTGATCAAGGCCGTCGACCGTCAGCGCGTCGCGAAGATCGTCGAGAACGTCGACACCTTCACCCAGGGCCTGGCCGACAGCCGGAAGGATATCAACGACGCCCTGCGCGACGCCGCGAGCCTCGTGGCCCGCCTCAACGATGCCGCGCCCAAGCTCGACACGGCCCTCGACGACATCACCAAGCTGACCAAGGCCGTCGATCCGGCCAAGGTCGGCCGGACGGTGGACAACGTGGACGTGTTCACCCAGATGCTGAGCCGCCGCAGCCCGGACGTGGACAAGGCGATCCAGGAGGCGCGCTCCATCACCGAGAAGCTCAACAATTCCGCCGACAAGATCGACGCCGTGCTGGCTGGGGCCGAGAAGTTCCTGGGCTCCGCCTCGGGCGAGGAGGGCAAGAGCGCCTTCGAGACCATCAAGGAGGCGGCGAACTCGGTCCGCGAGCTGGCGGACAACCTGAACGAGCGGACCACGGGCGTCCTCACGGGGCTCGGCCGGTTCACGGATTCGGGCCTGCGGGAATACGAGGCCCTGGCCGTGGAAGGGCGCAAGACGCTCAACGACATCAGCCGGGCCGTGCGCAGCATCGAGCGTAATCCACAGCAGTTTATTTTCGGTGGCCGTCCAAACCTGCCTGAATACAATGGCCGCCGCTAAGCTCTGATCCGCATGTACAGGTCCTTCGTGTTCTCCCCCTCCGCTGACCGGGTTCGGTCCCTCCTGCGCCTTTCGCCGGTGGCGGTTCTGGCGATGCTGGCTGGTGCCTGCTCGTCGGGACCGGCGCCCACGACCTACGACCTTTCGGCTCCGACGTCCCGGATCCGGGGCGCCGCGGGCGTGCAGGTGCTGGTCAACGAGCCCGCCGCTCTCCAGACCCTCTCGACCCAGCAGATCATCGTGAAGGACGCCTCGGGGGCGGTCACGTTCCTCGGGGGAGGGCAGTGGGCCGACAACCTCCCGCGGCTCATCCAGACGCGCCTGATCAACACCTTCGAGAACGCCTCTCAGCTGCGCGGCGTCTCCCGCCCGAGCAGCGGCGCCGTCGCGGACGTGCAGCTCATCTCCGAGCTGCGGCGCTTCGAGGTCGCGACCCCGGGCAACGAGGCCGTGGTGGAGATCGCCGTCAAGATCGTGAATGACGCGAACGGGCGCATCCTCAACGGCCGGATCTTCCGGGGCCAGGTCCCGGTCGCAGCCGTGGATGCCGCCAATGCGGCGCGGTCGCTCGACGAGGCCCTGTCGGTCGTGATGCTGGACATCGTGCGCTGGGTCAGCTCCAGCCGGCTCCCCCGGCGCGAGGAGCTCGACCAGACTGGTGGGTCCCCGCCGGCCTGAGGCCTCCCACGGCGAATCGCCAACCCCTCGTCCGGGACTTTAGTGCACCAGCACGTCCGTCGCGCGATGGTCCTCGGGCACGCCCTCGCAGAAGAACACGACCGAATCCGAATGGTCCGTCCGTAGGCGCAGGATCGCCTGATAGGCCGGGGACGCGTACCAGGCGCGCACCTGCTCCAGATCCGGGAACTGGATGACGACAAGGTGCCCTTCCCAGGTTCCCTCGACGGCCTCGGGCAGGCCGCCATGGATTAGGAAGCGGCCGCCGAAAGGCGCGAGGGTCGCGTCAATCCGCTCGAGATACTCCACGATGGCGGGTCCCATGGTGACGTTGCGGAGATGACCGACCGCGGAGGCAGACATGGCGAGAATCCTTGAGACATGAGGGGAGGCGGGCCGCCCCTTG
>Ga0065721_10004012_pt1 | contig 51997 bp, 43 predicted proteins | sample Mesricmetagenome_FD_59108 | JGI IMG/M metagenome (GOLD analysis project Ga0065721, IMG submission 59108) | Mesophilic microbial community from rice straw/compost enrichment Sample: eDNA_1 v2 (version 2) | ecosystem: Engineered > Solid waste > Grass > Composting > Bioreactor | place: USA: Davis... | reverse complement strand
GAAATAAAAATCTGGCTTAGTTTCTGCTATCCCAGGCGAAGCTCAGCCATTCCACGAATGGACCTTGGCGTAAATACAACAAAATGTCGTCTGCTATCACTTGGAGGAAGCATCCATGAAGTTCAACAAAAAAGTACTCGCTACATCAATTGCTGCATCTGTGCTCGCGGCTGGTTCCGTGCCTGCGGCATATGCCGATATCGAGTTGGGAGAAGGTTTGACCGTTACCGGCTTTGTCGATATGTCCTATTTGTACACCGACCTGGATGGAGCCGAGAGCACTGATAAGCAATTTGGCGTCGATCAATTCGAAATGAATTTCCTTTATTCCGGATCGGACGGCGTTTCTGCGCAGGTGGATATCGAATACGGCGAAAGCGGCACGGGCAACGGAGAAGACGAAACCTTCGTCGAGCAGGCCTTCATCACCAAACAATTCAACGATCAGTTCAGTATTAAAGCTGGACGCTTTTTGAGTTACAGCGGTTGGGAAACAGAAGAGCCAACTGGTCTCTACCAATATAGCGGTACTGGCTATGGCCAATATTTCTACGGTGGATATCAACAAGGTATTTCTGCTTATTACGATGCTGGCGTCGTTGATCTTATGGTGTCGGTCGTCAACAGCGCATTTGATCCGATTGAGCGTGATACCACATCACTGGCTACGGAGTTGGGTGTAGCGATCGAGCCGATCGAAGGTTTGACTGCGAAACTGTTTTATATCCAGGACGACGAGACAGACCTGATCAACTTCTGGACCTCGTACCAGGTTTCTAATTTCACTTTCGCACTGGAATACAACGTAGGTGATTACGGCGATGGCGTTGACTTCGACGGCGAGGGCGACCTGCCTGTTGCTGATAATGTTGACGGTGACGGCTATTTGTTGATGGCCAATTACGCCGTTGGCAATTTCGGCATTACCGTGCGTTACCACGATTATTCCATCGACGGTGAAGTTCTGGGAGTGGAAGGAACCCTTATAGAAAACAGCGGTTTCACCATTTCTCCGAGCTATAAAATCGGTGACAACCTGTTGCTCGTAGCGGAATACAGAACGGATGATTTTGGCGATGTAGATCAAAACTCATTCGCACTGGAAGCTTTGTTTACCTTCTAAGTTGATTTTTAATTTCGTAAGTCATGTGCCAACTTCCATCGTGCAGTTGGCATCTTTAAATCAGAGAGGTGCAGTCCAATGAAACTGATAACTGCCGTAATTAAACCCTTCAAACTCGATGCCGTGCGCGAAGCGCTTTCCGATATTGGTGTGCAGGGTATCACCGTAACGGAAGTAAAAGGTTTTGGCCGTCAAAAAGGTCATACCGAGCTTTATCGCGGCGCAGAGTATGTGGTGGATTTTCTGCCAAAAACTAAATTGGAAGTCGCTGTGGCTGACGGCCAGGTGGACTCCGTTGTCGAGGCCATCAGCAAGGCAGCTCACAGCGGCAAAATTGGCGATGGAAAAATCTTTGTTTCCAATCTGGAACAGGTGATTCGAATTCGCACCGGTGAAGCCGGCGAAGACGCGTTGTAATTTCTTTACGACGCCAACTCTCCCATAAATAGATACCACAGCCGGAGATACCGCTATGGAAAATACGATTTTTGAATTGCAGTACGCCATGGATACTTTTTATTTCCTGGTGTGCGGCGCACTTGTTATGTGGATGGCCGCTGGCTTCGCCATGTTAGAGTCTGGGCTTGTCCGCGCCAAAAATACCACTGAGATTCTCACCAAAAACATCGCGCTGTTTGCGATCGCCTGCACCATGTACATGATTTGCGGTTACCAGATCATGTATGACGGCGGCTGGTTCCTGAGCGGCATTGCTTTGGATGGTGCTGAATCTGTCGATGCATTGGCAGAAACTGTCTACGCCGAATTCAAAGGCGAAGATGCCAACGCATACTCAAATGCCGCTGATTTCTTCTTCCAAACCGTGTTCGTTGGTACCGCCATGTCAATCGTGTCCGGTGCTGTAGCTGAGCGCATGAAACTCTGGGCCTTCCTGTTGTTTGCTGTATTCATGACCGGTTTCATCTACCCGATGGAAGGCAGCTGGACCTGGGGTGGCAAAGAAGTATTCGGTCTGTACTCTCTGAACTACACCGACTATGCCGGTTCCGGGATTGTGCATATGGCAGGTGCTGCTGCTGCTCTGGCGGGCGTACTGGTCCTCGGTCCTCGCAAAGGCAAATACGGTCCTAATGGCGCAGTAAACGCAATTCCGGGTGCAAACCTGCCCATGGCAACCCTGGGTACGTTCATTCTGTGGCTGGGCTGGTTCGGCTTTAACGGCGGCTCAACCCTGTCTCTCGACTCCATCGCCGCCGCTAACGAAGTGGCTGTGGTATTCCTCAACACCAACGCTGCNGCTTGTGGTGGTTTGATNGCTGCTCTGGCTCTCGCCCGCATCCTNTTNGGCAAAGCGGANCTGACCATGGCATTNAACGGCGCTTTGGCTGGACTGGTCGCTATCACTGCTGAGCCTGCGGATCCGACTCCGGTCGCTGCAACGATCATCGGTGCTATTGGTGGTCTGTTGGTGGTTGTCTCCATCCTGGCCTTGGATAAGCTGAAAATTGACGATCCGGTCGGTGCCATTTCGGTGCACGGCACCGTCGGTATCTGGGGTGTGTTTGCGGTCCTGATCTCTGACGCCGAAGCCACTTTCGTCGGTCAGTTGGTTGGCGCTGTTACCATCTTCGTGTGGATGTTCGGTATCTCCCTCATCGTGTGGTTCGCCATTAAAGCCATCATCGGTGTCCGCGTCAGCGAAGAAGAAGAATTTGAAGGTGTCGATATCTCCGAGTGCGGTATGGAGGCCTACCCAGAATTCACTACCGCTAAATAGTCTCACAGCACTCCTATTTAGCTCTCTTGCAGCCCCGGTCGGCAACGATCGGGGCTTTTTTATGGGGCTTCGATTGGCTGTCAATTCCCGCGGGAATGTTATACATTGGCCGCGAAACAGACGCCGATCTCGGCGTTTTTGACTTATACGGGGTGGCAACCCTGGCAAACGTTCATCCGTCCTTAGGAAACCATCATGAAACTCATCACTGCTGTAATTAAGCCCTTTCGCCTGGACGACGTGCGCAACGCTTTGTCCGACGTCGGGGTGCAGGGCATGACCGTGACCGAGGTCAAAGGCTTCGGCCGACAAAAAGGCCACACTGAGCTGTATCGCGGTGCTGAATATGTTGTCGATTTTTTGCCGAAGGTGAAGCTTGAAATGGCGGTGGCAGACGATATGGTCGATCAGGCCGTCGAAGCCATCACCAAAGCGGCCAGAACCGGCAAAATTGGCGACGGTAAGATCTTTATTCAGAACCTTGCGGAAGTCATTCGTATCCGCACCGGCGAAACCGGCTCAGACGCTGTATAAAAGGCCCGTACTCAGCCCACTTTTTTGCCGCCGTTCCGGCGGCAAAATTGTCTTGTTCCGCTCCCCTCTTTTCTGTACATTCGCGCCCGCAAAAAACCATTCCGATCGCAACTTAGGAATTCGTCATTACGGTGAACCAGATCCTTTCGTGCTGCTCAAAAGGGCATGTTGAAGGTGGATCACTGAGCAAATCTGCAGGATTTTGTGATCACCTCCCAAATAACTGAACGGTTATGACAGAAGGTGAGGTAGAACAAAAAATACTAAAAAATTTTTATTTTTATGATGACGATAAAAATGCGCTGGACTATAAATAGTCACGCATTGCGGTTTTTAGGGCTTTTCCTGTGATAGCTCGCAATGGCGTCGCAGCAGTGGAAGGGCTCACGAAACATTCGGAGATGGTTCCTTGCAAGAGACAGAACACGTGAGGATTTTATGAGCGACGAAAACGATATCGAAGAAAACGAAGAAGAAATCGAAGCCGAAGAGTTGGCGGATGAAGAGGATGCTGGCGGTTTCACTGCTGCCCCTGCGGTAGAAGCGCTGGTGGAAGAATCCGTCGTCGCCCGGGAAGCATTGCGTCAACAGATACAAAATGATGTTGAAGCGTTTCTTGCCCGCGGTGGTGTGATCAACGAGATTCCACCGAATGTGGTTTCTGATCCTCCGCGCAAGCCGCAAAGCAATTATGGCGGCCAACCGATTTAACAGCGATCTACAAAAATCCCGGACCTGTTCCGGGATTTTGCTTTTAACCGCTTATCCCAGGTGTTTTGGGATGAGCCGGTCCAGTACTTCCGCAATATGCGTTAAAAAAATCGTGCCCATTCCCGCCTGATAATGCTTGGGGTCTTCATGACCGACCGCAAGAATGCCCAGGGGTTGGTTGTAATACAGCGGCACCATGGCAGCTGAGCCCACCCGCTGATGATCCTTATCGAACAGATAGGCAATTTCTTCCCGACTCAAGCCTCCACCTACGGCGCGGCTGGCTTTTAAATGGCGGCCGAGCACTACCTTGGCTTCGTCTTCGGCGGCGATGCGAATGGAGGTGGGTTGCTGCGGAGTGCGGAACAGAATCAGGCGGGCAAAGGGAATATTGAATTCCTTATCGAAGCTGTAATAAAGCGCATCCACCAGATCTCCTAATTCGTCGCATTCCAGCAGTGCCAACACCAGGCGTTTGCTGCGCTCGAACAGGCGATCATTCTGTCGCGCGTTATCGAGCAGTTGGTTCAAGCGATGACGCAGTTCGGTGTTGCGCTCGCGCAGCGCGGAAACCTGTTTTTCGATCAGCGAGACGGCGCGCCCACTGGGGTGTTGCAGGCGCAGGTCGCGCAGGGCATCGCCGTGGCGATCAAAAAAATCCGGATGTTTGGTGAGATATTCCGCGATGACGGTTTCGTCCAGACGTTCGGTCGAGGTGTCAGTCATCGCACACTCCTATCAGAGATTGACTTGGCCATGGAATACGGTGGTTGCCGGCCCGGTCATCAGCACCGGTTTGCCCTCCCCCTCCCAGCGAATAGTGAGATCGCCGCCCGGCAGATGCACGGTGACCTCCCGATCGAGCAGTTGGCGCAAACGGCCGGACACCACAGCGGCGCAGGCGCCGGTGCCACAGGCGAGGGTTTCGCCGGCGCCGCGCTCGAACACTCGCACGCGCACTTCTCGGCTGTTGATCACCTGCATAAAGCCAGCGTTGACCTTCTTCGGAAACGCCGGATGTGCCTCCACCTGGGCGCCGATACCGGCAACGTCGTAATCGGCGACGTTATCGACCAGGGTGACGGCGTGGGGATTGCCCATGGACACTGCAGAGATTTCCAAGTTGGCGCTGCCAACGGGCAATGTGTAGGTCACCGCTTGTTGTGGAGCCACAAATGGAATCTGCGGCGGATCGAGGCGGGGAACGCCCATATCGACCGTGACGCGATTGTCCGGCAGCACTTTCAAGATCAGCGTGCCGCCAGCGGTTTCGGCGCGAATGATACGTTTGCCAGTGAGCTTGCGTTGCCGCACGAACACGGCGAAGCAGCGGGCGCCGTTGCCGCAGTTTTCCACTTCGCTGCCGTCGGCGTTGAAGATGCGATAGCGGAAATCTGCCTCCGCAGACACGGGTGGCTCGACGATAAGCACCTGATCGCAGCCGATGCCGAAATGCCGGTCGGCGAGTTTGCGGGCGCGCTCGGGCGTCATGGAGATCTTCTGGCTGATCGCGTCAATCATGACGAAATCGTTGCCCAGCCCGTGCATTTTGGTGAAACGAATCTTCATGCGGGCTCAGTCCTGGCCCGGCAGGATGGATTCCAGCGCGAGCAGATCGCTGATGGTTTCGCGCTGGCGCACGGTGTAGGTGTGGCTGCCGTCCACCATGATTTCGGCGGCGCGGCCGCGGGTGTTGTAGTTGGAACTCATAACAAAACCATAGGCGCCGCTGGACTTCATCGCCAGCAGATCGCCCTCTTTCAGGGCCAGCTTGCGTTCCTTGGCGATAAAATCGCCCGTTTCGCACACTGGGCCGACGATATCCCAGGTCTGAGCTTCACCATCATGGGGCGCCACCGGAACGATCTCCTGCCAGGCCTGATAGAGCGCCGGCCGGATGATGTCGTTCATGGCCGCGTCCACTATGGCGAAATTTTTGTGGGCGGTCGGTTTGAGATACAGCACGCGGGTCAGCAGCACCCCGGCNTTGGCNACTATGGAGCGNCCGGGCTCGAACATGAGCGCGAGCGGTCGNTCGGCAATTTTGGCTTTGACGGCGCNGAGGTACTCCGCCGGGCTCGGCGGAGTTTCCTGNCGGTAAGTCACGCCCAGGCCGCCACCCAAGTCCAGGTGGTGAATGGTGATGCCGATGGCAGCGAGCTGGTCGATCAGCAACAACACCCGGTCGAGCGCGTCGAGAAATGGGGTGAGGTTGGTCAGCTGGGAGCCGATATGGCAGTCGACGCCTTTGATATGGATACCCGGCAGCTGGCTGGCGCGGCGGTATACGTCCAGCGCTTCATTGATGTCGATGCCGAATTTGTTTTCTCGCAGACCGGTGGAAATATAGGGGTGGGTCTGGGCGTCCACATCCGGGTTTACCCGCAGGGAAATATGGGCAACCTTGTCCTGGGAGCTGGCTACCTGGGAGAGCAGTTCCAGTTCGCTGGCGGATTCCACATTGAAGCAGGCGACGCCTACTTCGAGGGCGCGGGCCATTTCCTCGGCTTTTTTGCCGACGCCGGAAAACACCACTCGAGAAGGGTCGCCGCCGGCCTTGAGCACGCGCTCCAATTCACCGACGGAGACGATGTCAAAGCCAGCCCCGAGGCGCGCCAGCACATTCAACACGCCCAGGTTGGAGTTGGCTTTGACGGCGTAGCAGATCATGCCCGGGTGATCGCCCAGCGCGTCGGCATAGCTCAAATAGGCCGAGGTGATGGCGGCGCGGCTGTAGACATACGTGGGGGTGCCGAAATTCGTCGCGATCTCCTGGAGACTGGCATCCTCCAGAAACAATTGACCCTGGCGATCATGCAAAACGGACATACAAACCTACTGTTGTTGGGGCGCGGTGGTGGGAGGGGGAATTTCGCTGCTCTGAGAGGAGGGTTCCCGGGGTTGCGGCAATGTCAGTGGGCCTTTCTGGCCGCAGCCCAAGAGGAGAAAACCCATCAGGCCGAAAATGCCCGCCCATCGAAAAATTGCCACCCTAAAACCCCGCGCGCCGGATTTAGACGAAAGCGCGTGAGTATAAGGCGCGCGGGCTAAGTCTCACAATGTTTGCGCACCGTTTTCGCCCGCTTCCCGGTAGCCGGAGTGCAGCGCCGACCAATCGGCGGCGGAAAAGTGAAACACCGGGTGCAAGCCCTGCAGTTTGAGCAGCGAGCGCTGCAGACGTTGCAGATTGGCCTGCTGCCAGGATGGGTCTGGCGTGCGCCGCTCGCCCTTGTCGAAATCCAGCAGATAAAACTGATCCTGAGCGTCCAACAAAATATTGTTGGCGTTGAGATCGGCGTGATAGACGCCGGTGCGATGAAAATCCGCGAGGACTTTTCCCAACTGCCGCCACAAGGTTTCGCTTAAGGGTTGCTTGCGCAGATGCTCCGCCAAGGTGCGGCTGGTGGGAATGCGGCGAGTGATTAAATCGCCGCGATGAAAAAACGGTGTGATGCGCGTGCAGCGTGCGGCCACCGGTTGTGGCACCGGCAGACCGAGCTCGCAGAGCTCGCGCAGCAGGTGGAATTCCTGCCACATGCGGGTGTGCGCCAGCGCGTTGCCAATATAAATATCGCGGCTGATATGGCGCACCAAACCGCCGCGCTGATAGTGGCGGCGCACCAGTTCCAGATCGCCATAGCGAAACATTACGACGGTGCCGCGCCCCAGGGTGTTTTCCTGCAGCGGTTCCTTCTGTGCGGCGAAAAGAGCGGGGTCCTCTGCGGGCAGCACCTGCAGATTCCACAGAAAAGAGTCGGAACCCTGCTCGGTCTGAAGAAATGAAGGCTGGGTCATAAGCGTGGCAGGCGCGCGGGAGGTGGGTGCGGAGTTAGCGGAACAGACTCCGCCATTCGATTGAGGGGCGGATTTTACTTGGGTATCATGCCGGCCACAACTTCACCACCTCTCACCGCCCGCCCAATCCGAGGGAATTCTATGACGCAGTTTTCGGTTCCCCCTGACCGCTGGTATCACCCTCTGGTGGGCCGCTTTTTGCGTTTTGCCGCAGGCGGCTGGATTCCGGCGAGCTGGTTTCTGAAAAAAGTCCCGGACGAAAACGAGCGCGCCGCCAAAACCGGCACTCTGCATATCGAAATTGTCAGTCACTGCTGGAAATACGCGCATTTTCTGATTTATCAATTGAGCTCGCTGGTGCGTTTCCCGCCGCAGAATGTGCATATCACCATGACGGTGTATTACTGCAGCGAGGACGAGCACACAGTCAAGCTGCTGAATTTTTTTGCCGGTCTGCAAATACCTAACGTGCACTGGAACTGGTGCGAGCTGCCGCGTCAGGCGCTGTTCCGCCGAGCCATTGGCCGCAATCAAGCGGCGTTGAAGACCAAAGCCGATTGGATCTGGTTTACCGATTGCGATCTGATGTTCCGCGACAACTGTCTTGATGAACTCGCTAATGTTTTGCAGGGGCGTCGCGATGTGCTGGTGTATCCCCGCGTTGAGCGCTGTACTTCGTTGCTCAGCAACGAAGACCCCATGCTCGCCATCGACTGGCAGAATTTGCAGGTGGTGGATGTGGATACTACTCAGTTCGACGAATTCCGCCGCAGCCGCGCCACCGGGCCACTGCAGATTACCCACGGTGATGTCGCCCGCGCCTGCGGCTATTGCGACTCGCTCAGTTATTATCAGCGCCCTTCAGAAACCTGGTGCAAAGCCTATGAGGATCGCGCGTTCCGCTGGCTGTTGCGCAGTCAAGGCACGCCTTTGGATATTCCGGGTGTGTATCGCATTCGCCACGTCTTCAAAGGCCGCTATACCGGCAGTGCGCTTAATACTGGCGTGCGCAGCGGTATCCGGCGCGCGGTGGCGAAGCTGAAAGGCTGACGCCATGAGCGACCTGGTGTTCTGGATTTTTTCCTACAACCGCGGCGAATTTCTGCAGAACTGTGTCGCTTCCATCGAGCAATGCGCGCCGCAATGCGCCATTCGCATTTTTGATGACAATTCCCCGGACCCGGAAACCCGACGCATCCTCGCGGAATTGTCGCAGCGCCACCAAGTGATTTATCCGTCTGCAAATGGCGAGCAGAGCAAACACGGCGGCCTTTACGCGAATATGCAGGCCGCTTTTGCCATGTCGAATGCGGACGATCTCGTCTGTTTTCTGCAGGATGACACGCAACTGGTGCGGCCATTGTCGTCTGATGATATTCAACAGCTCGCGCAATTTTTTGCTGCTTCCACGAAACCCTGTTTTATCCAGCCGGCGTTTATGCGCGGCTGCAATAAAAAAACCGACCACTCGCTCACCCGCTACGACGAACAGCGCCGGGTGTATTACGTGGACCGCTTGAAAAATAGTGCCGGTGCTTATTACTCCGATATTTGTCTGTTTCGCGTAAGCGACCTGCGCGCAGTGAATTGGCAATTCATAACGCGTGAATCAGGGAACGAGCGGCAGGCGCGGGAGCGACTTGATCAGATGGCTTATTGGCGCGATCCTTTTGCGGCTTGGTTGCCGAACGTGCCGGCGTTTCGAGGGAAAAAGCAGACGCTGGCATTGCGTATGGCGCAGGAGCGGCGGCGCAGCGGGTTTTATCCGCTGATACCCATGACGCCGGAGCAGAATCAGGCATTTATCAACCGCCCTGCCACGGCGATTCCCTATGCGGAGGATTTTCTACAGGTGCGCGGCGGAGAAATTGCGCAGCCGTGGATTTATTACCCCCTGCAGGGGAGCGTGCCGCTCAAATGGCTCAATAGCGCGGAAACCAAACTGCGCAAATGGTTTGGCCGCTGATGGTGGACGCTAAACCCGACATGATTTTTCTGACGGTCACTTGGGCGGCCGACCGCACGCATTTTTCCCTGTTGCACCACTCCTTACAGCTCTCCGCACTGAATTCCGTGCCCCACCATGTGGTGGTCCAGCACGAGGACTTGGAGCTGTTCCGCGAATTTGCGGACGACTGCACCCGCTTTTATTCATCGCAGGAAGTTCTGCCTGAGGCGGTGGAGAAGCGCCGCAACGACGCGCGCTTCTGGCAGAGTCGTTTGGGTCGCAGCGCCACCCGCATTGCCGGCAGTCTCGCCCGCCATATCAACTGGCCGGATTGGGTGCGCTACACCGGCTGGCACACCCAGCAGCTCACCAAATTGGCATTTGTGGCGGCGAGTGAAGTGGATACGGTGGTGGTGATGGATAGCGATGTGATTGTCACGCCCCATGCGCGGGCGGCTGATTTTCTGAATCCCGGTCAGATCGTGTGTTATCGCGACGAGCGTCCCGGGGATTCCCTGCGCGGCAAGGTGCTGCACTGGCAGCAGACCGCCTGCCGCCTGTTGGGGGATTCGTTTGTCGCGGGTGCGACTTTTGATGGCTATTACGACACGCCCTTTGTGATGCACGCGCCGACGGTGCGGGCGCTGCTGGCCTGGCTGGAGCAGCGCTATGGCCAGCCCTGGTGGCTCACTTTGGTTCAGCAGCCGCCAAGACAATGGTCGGAGTTCGGCATATACAAACAGTTTCTGCGCCAGCATCAACACCAGCCGGTAGATTGGCGCGGCGCGGATATCATGGGTTATCTGTTCGACGCCCAGGATATAACCCACCTCGCCCGCCGCTTCGCGGACCTTATCGAGCAGCAGCAATCCCACTGCATCACCATCCACTCCCAAAGCAGCGGCCGCCAGTTGTGGACGGCTGATGCTTACGTCGATGCCATTCGCCGTGAACTTGAGGCAGCTTACTCCGGTTGCCCTGCGCCATCCCCTTGACGCTTGCCCAGCGCTCCGCGTTTATTGACTTTCTAGGGACAGTTTTTTGACTAACTGCCCATTCCTTGAATTTCTGCACATATAAAGCTGTATGTGGGTGTTAATTTCCCATATAAGAAGATTTTTCCGATTATGCAGTTCAGCTACCGGATGCAAAGCGGAAGGATTTCATAAAAAAGTCCAATAAGGACATACCAAGAGGTTTATATGCGCATACCAATGACCCTGCCGGCGCTTCTGGCGCTCGGCCTGCTCACCGCTTGTGGCGGCGCGGGCAGCTCTTCGGGCTCAGACCCCAGTTCATCCAGCTCCAGCACTTCCAGTTCGTCATCTTCTTCCTCATCGAGTTCATCCAGCTCGTCGAACTCATCCAGTTCGTCAAGTTCGTCGAGTTCGGGCGGCGGCGAGGCGGGCAACCTAGTTGTCAACGAAATCGTGGCCAAATCCGCGACCCCCGACTACCTCGCCGGCAACGACTGGATCGAGATCTATAATGCCGGCAGCACCAGCGTCAACTTGTCCGCCTACACCCTGACCGACAGCGATAGCGCTCCCGCTTCTCTGCCGGCGGTCGCCCTGGCGCCCGGCCAGTACATCGTCATAGCCGCAGCCGATAAGGACGACGCCAATCCGCCGAGTCCCTCGGTGCCCTTCAAGCTCGGCGGTACCGACGCCGTCAGCCTGTATCTGGGCGACAGTCTGATCAGCAGCTTGTCCTGGATGGAAGGCGACGCGCCGGAAGGCAGCAGCTTTGGTTTGCTCAACGGCACTGCGCAAATCCTGGAGCCAACCCCTGGCGCGGCCAATAAACAGAAGTCCGACAACCCCGGTGAGATCGTTCGCGGCAAGCCCACCGGCAACTCGCCGTTGCGCATCAGCGAGGTGGTTGCCCAGTCAGACCGGCCGGCTTTCTATGACAGCGCCGACTGGATCGAACTGGTGAACACCGGCAGCGCCGCGGTCAACCTCGGCGATTTCCGCCTTACCGATGACAGCAGCCCGCTGCAAAATCTACCTGCCAAAACGGTAAATCCCGGTGAGCGCGTAGTGGTGATTGCCGGCGGCTCCGCGCCTACTGATGGCACAGCGCATGTGACTTTTGGTCTTGGGCGCGAGGATTCGGTGTCGCTGTTCCACGGCGATGAAGAAGTCGATTATGTGGTTTGGGGAAGGGATCAAAGTAAAAACGGCCGCAGCTATGGCCGCTTGAACAACGGCGGCGAATTCCAAGAGCTGTACCCCACACCCGGATATGAAAACGTCGCCTACGTACTGTTCGACCGCAGCAAGGTATCCACTGTGCGGGTCGACGTAGCGCCGGCGGATTGGCAGACCATGGTGAGCTCCCGCCAAGAGGTGTATTACCCGGCAAACTTCGAACTGAACGGCGCCAAAATTGAAAATGTCGGCTTCCGCTTGAAAGGTCAGGGCTCACTGTTTTCCATTCCCGCAAACTCCAAGCGCTTTGGTTTTAAAGTCGATATGAACCGCTATGTCGACCAGAAATTCATGGGCATGAAAATGCTCGTGTTCAATCAAAGTTTCTCCGACCCAACGTTCATGCGCGATCTGCTCGCCTACGACCTGATGCGCGATGCCGGCGTGCCGGCGCCGGAAATTTCCTACGTCGATCTCTACGTGGCGGGCGAACATCTCGGCTTGTATCAAATGATCGAGATGATCGACTCTGAATTTGTCGAAAAACATTTTCCGGAAGACGAAGACGCCCAGGGTGATTTGCACAAAGGTGAATTGCTTCAACGCCTGACGCTAAACGGCAACTCTTACGCTAGTTATAAGGAAGGTTTGCCGCTGGAAAATAATTCCGCGACGGTGGGCACGCCAGATGAAGGCGCGGCGCTGGTGCGTTTTATCCAGGATATCAACAGCGGCGATCCCGCTCTGGCGCGGTCGCGCGTGGACATCGATCTCACCATTAAATATCTGGCCGCGCTGGTGCTGACCGGTAATCTCGACAGTCCGAACGGTGCAACGGCAAATAATTTTTATCTCTACGAGCGCCGCAGCCAAAACACCTTCACCTACCTGCCCTGGGATTTCAATTTAGGCTTTGGTTTGTGGGGCAACGGCCCCGCGCCCAACCTGGGCACGGGCGGTGGTTTTGGTGGTGGCGGCTTTGGCGGCGGTGGTTTTGGCGGTGGCGGCTTCGGAGGCGGTGGCTTCGGCGGGACTACGCAACCCGTGGAATACGCCTGCCGTATCACCAATCACGTGATTGATAACCCTGTGCACGATGGGATTCCGACGCGCCCGATGCTGGATGTGATCTTGAAAGATCCGGCGCTGCTGGAGCGTTATCACGCGGAACTGCGCCGACTGATCGAAAACTATTACAACCCGCAGGTGATGCGCACCAAGATTGAAGGACTTGCGACTTTGATCGATTCTTATGTGCGCAACGACCCGACCAAATTCTTCACCTATGAAGAATTCCGTCAGGCTCTCGATCAAGGCCTGCCCGCCAACAGTAATATCAGCGGCGGACGCGGTGCGAATATCTATGGGCCGGACCCAGGTTTGCTGAAATTTATTTCCGAGAAATCCAGCAATATCCTGAGCCAGTTGAATGGTCAGCTGCCGTCATCCAATGCTGGCGGTACTGTGGGATCCTGCCCGCCTGGGACCTGATCGCAATCCATAAACGTGTTCCATAAAAAAGCCGGCAATGATGCCGGCTTTTTATTTTTACAGGTGTGCTGATTTCAATCTTCGTCGCCGAGCTGGCGAATACCGAACTCTGTGGTGGTGACGTTATTTTTCTCGTTGGCAATACGCAAAGCCCGGTTGGCTTTTACCCGCTCGGGGTCGATATAACCGCGGCTGTGATCCAGGTGGATGACCACCGCATTAAAACGCACGTGTTTGGAGCGGATTCCCGCATTGAGTAGGCGCACACCGAATTCCCGATCTTCGCCGCCCCAGGGCATACGCTCGTCAAAACCGTTTACTTTGAGCACATCCGCTTTCCACACCGACGCATTGGAGCCTTTTAAATTGCACGCGGTGGTGGTGAGGTGGTTAAAAGCTTTGGCGGTCTTGGGGCCCAGACAGATTTTGTAATGCTTGCGCCAGAATTCCAGGCCGTGGCGGCGCAACCAGCCGATTTCGAAACAGCGACCGCTGAGAATATCTTCTTTGCTGATCGCCTGACTGGTGGTCATGGGCAATTTGAAATAACCGCCGGACAGGTAATATCCGGGGCGCGCCTCTTCAGCGTGCACCTGGAGAAAATCTCGCCGTGGAATGCAGTCGCCATCGGTGAAAATCAAATAATCGTATTGCGCCTGCAATATCGCTTTATTGAGGATGCGGCATTTGCGAAAACCTTTGTCCTCCTGCCAGACATGGCGGATGGTCATGCCGGTTTCCGCGCGCATGCGTTCCAGCAGTTCGGCCGTGCGCGCGTCCGAGCCGTCGTCGGCAATGACCAATTCAAAATCTTTATGAGTCTGACAGCTATAACCCCAGAGTACTTTTTCCAGCCAGGCGGGAGAGTTGTAGGTGGAAATCAAAACGGAAATCTGCATTTTTCTCCTGCCTCAATGGGCAAATTTTGCCTTGAAGAAATGCTCGAGCATGTCGAGCTTGCGCAGCAGGCGTGAACGTCGCAGCGGATGGAAAATCCACGGCTTTTGCAACGGTGGTTCAGTGTCCAAATAATCTTCCGCGATTGGCACTTGGTTAGGCGATCGTGTGCGCAGCTTGTCGATCGCCGACTCGGTCATGTAACGGAATTTATATAGACCGGCTTTATTGAGTTTTTCGGCAATCTGAAAAGCGAAGCTTTTTTTCTTGTTGCGATAGGCGGGCGCATTCGGTAATTGCATGGCCAGGGGGGCAAATAAATAACCCATTTCATGGAATTTGCTTTTCGCCTGCAATTCGTTTTGATATTCACCGGGAATAAAACGCCAATCGACTTCGCACAGCCGCTGGCGGGTGGTGATGGAAATATCCGAATAATAAACGCCAGCGACTTCGAGGCGACTGCGGTGATGGCAGATATACACCTCCCGCTGCGGATCATAAATAAAACGATCGAGAGTACGCTGTTTGGTAATACGCTTCTGGAAAACCGGTGCGAGAAAACCCGCACGGGGATTTTGCGCAAAATATCGCACGATAAAATCCAGATCTTCCTGGCTGATCGGGCGGATCAATTGCGCATCATCTTGAATAAAAAAGATGATGTCGTCGCCGCTGACGGAATCGATGGCGCGCTGCATATTGGTATAAAGGGCGCCGTGCTGACTTGTGGGCTTGTCGTTACCGGTCAGACGGATTTCATGTTTTTTGCCGATCTCTTCTAGAACTGCCAAGGTCTCGGGATCATTGCTGTTGTCGTCATAAACGATCAACTTGGCGCCCGGCGCGCAGTGTTCAATGGAATCGACACAATTCTTCAATAGCGGGCCGCGATTGTAGGAGAACAGGAAAAAAATCAAACTGACCTCGGTGAATAGTCACAAAATCAGAACGGAACCTGATGCAGCAAATTTCATCATCAAGTTTCAATACCGCCGGCGGATGCAGAATGGGAGAAGAAAATACCCGCTGCAGCGGTTGCCGGGAATGAACGCGGCGGATTCTAACACGAGCCTCTGCAATAAAAAGCAGGCGGTGAGCCGGTAGGACTTTATGCGGCGTAAGCCGGCATTATCAGCCCAAGGCTTTTTGCGCCGAACTCAGCTTGCGTTCCAGGTCGATTTTGATGCGCAGGTAGTGGCTGATCTGCAGCTCGCGGGAGGAGCTGAGCTGATCGCGACAGGCGTCCAGATTCAAATCAGTGATAAAGATGGGATAGCGCTCGCCGTGTTGGCGGCGATTGAGAATGTATTGCGCTGTGGCGTAAAACACATCCTGACGCAATTGCGCCCAGGCGAAGGTCTGGTGTTCGCAATAAAAGTCGTATTCGAACTGGCCCTGCTCATTGCAGGTCACTCGCGCAGTGAGATTGAGAGGCGCCGTCCTATCGGAAGCCGGTGTAACGATTCTGGGCACCAGCGACAGGTGCTGCAGTTCGTCCGTGCGCAGTTCGTGGAATTCGATGGGGTGCACGCCGAAATCCCCGCCCATATCGCGGCTCTGCTCATTGCCCACATGCTGCAGAGCATTGCGCAGAAAAATATGCAGGCTGTGCAGGGTGTTGAGCTTGGGGGTGAAGTCGATCTGGAACTGCACCAGGGAGCCGCGCTCGTCCACCACATACAAATCCAGGTGTCTGGGTTGGCGCTGGAAAAAAACATGGACCGCGCGCGATGACACCCGTCGGGCGATCAGTTTGAGCGGATGGTTGTGCAGCGCATAACTATCCACCACGATCGGGCTGTAGCGCCGCTGCGCCTCGCCCAGATAGTGCAGCAGCTGCTCGGTGTCCTTGTGGGTCAGGATGATCAGCTTGGGGCCCTGGAACTGCAGACTGTAATAGCGCTGTGCCAAGGTGAATAAATAGCGCGTGGTCGCCGGTCGGGTGCCGCTGTAATAGCAGGCGGCGATCTCGTGAAACCACTGGCGCACCCGCTGGGCGATCAGTGCCGCGTGGGTAGTGCCGAGACAGTCGATCTCCAGATGCGGCGGCGCCTGATGAGTGCCGGGCAGGCAGAGGGCCAGATAGGTTTGCAGCGCCTGCAACAGCGCACTCGTACCGGTAAAGCGCTGGCAGCTCAGCTCCTGCCAGGAGTTGCGCGTCAGCATATCCACGCTCGCCACCAGATTCTCTTCCATACCCCCGTAACGCAGAGCATCGCTGTTGTTGCTGAGGCGATGCACGTCCGTGCCAAAGGGCGAAGGCGTTTCCGCCGCAACATTGATTAGCAACAGGACTTGGTTAGGCGCCGCCGGGCGTTTGAAGGCGTCTTTCGCCGGCGGTGCCATGGGCAGGGGCAGCCATTGGCGCAAGCGAGCGAGGGTGCGACGCAATTGGCTTTCGCTGGTGGCGGGCGCTTGGCTGACATCCAGGCGCGCGTGACCATCGATAATGCCGTTGATGTAGCACCAAAACAGCAGCTCCACCGGACTTTGGGTTTGACGGAGCAGAACCTTGTCGCTGTCGCGCCAGGCGAACAGTTGCCATACCCCGGCATCGTTGCGGCTGTCGGTTTCAATGGAGCGGGCTTCCACGAGGGCGAGCGCTGGCTCGCTCATGTCCTTGGATATTCCCGGATTGATCCACTCAAGCTTGCCCGGCCGCCGCTCGAAGGAGGCCTGCAGCTTGCGGCCGAGTTCATTGAGTTCTTCCGCAGAAATCGACCGCGCGGCGCGACTGCGCTGCACGAAGTCCAGCAGCATGCCGTAGCTGTGGTTGAGGGCGCTGACCAACTGGCTGCGCTCCTCCTTCACCTGCAGGGTTTTCCAGTTGGCGCGCTGGTCGAGCAGGCGCAGATAGTCCGGCGTCCAACCCCACTCCGCCACCAGGGTTTCGAGCAATTCGCGCTGCCAGGATTTGACACGGTGAGCCGGCGGTCGCGACAGGGCCTTGTTGACCTTGAAGTACAGGCAGCGGCGCGCCAACTCCAGGCGGTTCCAATCGCCCAGGCTGAGCAGATAGCGCTCGATACGCCGGTAGACCATGACGTAGGGGTCCAGGTCGTTGATGTTGTGCTCGGCGGTGTGAATCTGGTGTTTGTACTCCATGGCCAGGGGTGTTATCCCCGGGTAGTCGTGCACATAGGCTTCGAGCAACAGCAGTTTGAGCACTGATTTATAGGGCGAGCCGATGGCCTTATAGAGCTGCCAGATGCCCGCGCCAATAAACTCGCCGTCCGGGATGGGCACCACCGGGCCGAAATCCAGCACCGTGTTGGGACGGACAAAGCGGCGGCCGAGCAGATCGCGGGCCTGCTGATTGTAGTCCGCTTCCTGATCGGCGGGCACAAACCACCAGAGCGGCTGCCGCCCGGCGAGATGCAGCGCGGTGCGATAGAACTCGTCCAACAGCAACAGGCGCTGAGCGCTGCCGCTGGACTCAGTATCCAGGACCAGTTGCGCACCTGAGCGGAAGGCGTCGCAGTCCATCAGGAAAAAATGCACATCCAGGCGCAGGGTTTTCGCCCATTTGCTGATGCGCTGGCATTTCTGTTCCAGCTCCAGCTTGGCGGCCGGCGCCAGGTCGGGGCGGTGGCACAGCCAGATATCAAAATCGCTGTGGCTGCTCTGCGCGAGGGTGCCGACGCTGCCCATCAGGAAGATGGACCAAATGTCCTCACCGTAATACCCGCCGCTAAGGCAAAAGCTGCGAGCGATGGCCTTGGCGTAACTCAGATCGGATTTGCTCGGCTTGAAGCCGCTGATACCGGAGGGAGTGTTATGGCTGACAAACCCCGGCAGCATGGGATGGTTGCAGTGAAATAGCAGCGGCAGCGCACACAGAAAAATGTCCTGCTGGTGATTGAGCGCCATGCGAGTGCGGTGCAGACGGTCGGCGTTGGCGCGGAAAAAGCGCTTGCGCACGGCCGCGAGGCTTTGGCGTTCTGGAGTGTCTTCCACGGGGTCGGATTTCGCCGCCGGGTGCAATTGCATAAGCGCCGCTCAACAACAAATCTGGGGGTTTGCGGTGATGATTGGCACCGCGCCATGTCACACCATAAGTGTGAACTGTCTCCATTTGATACTAGCAGCGAGCCCCAGCCAGCGCCGGCAAGCGAAGGGGTATAGGACAAACAAATCTATCTTGAAACGATTTAATAACTCTCGGTTTATATTTCCGCCGGCTATATGAGGCGAAGCATTCAGCTCACCCAGTCACAAGGCCTACACGGCAGCCACTTTTAGCAGACAGCTCGCCCGCACAGTGATACCTTACGGGGCCCCGCGCGGGCCGCAATTCACCCGCGCACCTTTTCAATTCCCCGCAGCGCCGAGTCCGGCGGGGTTTTAGCTATAAGCGTCCAGCAGGGACTGCAACAACAGGAGAATAAAATGTCTAACGCTTCGCTGTTCTATAAAAACGTCACTCCGGTGAATAAACAACGCCACGCCAATTGGTCCATCGTCGGCTCCGAGCGTTTTGATTTCGCCAAGAACATTCATTCCGTTCCCCTCACCGCAGTGGAATTCCCCAACGCCTCTCACGACTTCGCCATCGTCTTCGCCAAAAATAACGATGGTGTACTGCCGATCGCTGTAATGGGCGTGCGCGCCGGTGAAAACCTGTTTGTCGGCCAGGATGGCAAGTGGAAAACGGATTACATCCCAGCCTTCGTGCGCCGCTATCCGTTTGTCTTCTCAACTTCTGACGAAGGCAAAACTCTGACTCTGTGTCTGGACGAATCGTTTGACGGCGTCCGTCAAAACGGCGAAGGCGAGCGTCTGTTCACCGAAGCTGGCGAGAATTCACAATACCTGAACAAGGTGGTGGAGTTTCTGCAGGAATATCAAAACCATTTTCGTCGCACACAGATTTTCTGCAAAAAACTCGAAGATCTGGAATTGTTGGAGCCGATGGGCGCCCAGTTCAAAACCCCAGACGGTCGCGAAGGTTCACTGAGTGGATTTTTCGTCATCAACCGCGACAAACTCAAAAAAGTGTCTGCGGAAAAACTGGCTGAACTGGCACAGACCGACGAGTTGGAAATGATTTATCTCCATCTTAATTCTTTGAATAATTTGCGTAAGACCATNAGCCTNGCGGGTGCGCCGCAAGGGTCAGTGGCGAANGCCTGAGATTGCGCAACAGAAACGCCAAAAAAAAACGGCTCCAGTAGGAGCCGTTTTTTTTTATGCTTCTTTTTCTGATTACAAATATTTTGACCACAACAGTTTGGCGCTGGGACCGCCACTGCCAGTGCCGCAACCGACTTGGCAGGGATCCGCGCCCATCCAGGGCACTTCATTTGGAGAATAATATTCCGTGGCCGAATCTGTATAAATTTTTACGTCGCCATCTGACAGGTTCTTAACAGAACCCGAACCTCTTTGCGGGCCCTGCACGGAGGCGGAGACATAACCCATGATGGCGACATTGTTTCTGACGACAAGATAACCACCGGCCAAGACTATCCCGAACACATTGGAGTTGGATTTAATGCTGATATCACCACCGCTAAAAGTGGTGCCATCACCGCCAAGGGATACCGGGCGAACACCGCCCGCCGCCAGCGCAATATTGCCAAGGGCATGGGGTGTATAAGTGCCCGCGGTTTTATCGCACAAGTTAGTGGGATATTGGTTCTGGAACCGCGTTTTATAGGTATTGACCAAGTGACTCATTTCCGCCTGCATTCCTGTTGCAATGGCCTGACAAATCTCTTGATAAGGCGTGGTGCGTTGGGCGGGATTTCTGATGGTGCCGGTGTACACGATCGGTTCGCCGCCGTAGTTAACCGCTGCGCCGCGGTAGTGGTTGCTGGTGGCGATATTGCCGGTGACCAAAAGGGTCCCGTTGTTATAACCATTACTCAGCACCAGATTCCCGTCGATCCACCATATGCCTGGGGCAATTCCACCTCCAGCGATGGTAAAAGTACCTTTTGATGGATGCGCGCCGACCGGTAAATTTTGATAAGTGATGGTGCCATCAGTGTTTTCAGCAACGGTAAAGGATTTAGGTGCGTAGGTAATACAGCCTTCATTTTCGCTGTAACCCAAACACATATTTTTGGTTATTGCCCCAACGCAGTTGCCACTGCCATCTACGGATGCGCAGATCCCGCGGCCATTGCCGAGGTAATAAACTCCGTCCGGGACGCCATTAATATTCTTTACGATGATCTTAATTTTGCCGCTCTCATAACTGAGAATGTAATTGGCCTCTTCCCGATAAGGATAAATATCCACCGCCAATGTGGGCATATTAAATGCGGGTACCGGGTTCATTACATTTACGGTAATGCCGGCGGGTCGCGTAACTGTCTGGCCTGCTGCAGGGCTCAGCGGGCTACTACAACCAGTGCCAAAAGTGCCGTTGATGGAAATATTGGTAAATTTATTCCACGCACCTGGGCAATCTAAATTCTGCTGACCGTATATGTTGCGTATTTGTGCCCCAGTAGAGTTATTGGTAATTGTTTTTACAGACCACAAATCAGTAATAGTGCCACTGTAGGGTGAATTAACCGTCACGCCGCCGCCGGCGATAATCAAACTGTGATTGCCGCTATTGCTGCCAATGGTCACATCGGCGCGGCTGCGCAGGCTGGTGGTGTTGCTACTGGCATTATGGAGGACATCACCATTGGCGGAAATAAGAGGGGCGCTCGCGGTATCTCTAAGGGTCACTTTGCCTTGCGATTTGATTTCGGTGGCCGCCGGAGATGTACCCCCTAAAGTGACATCGCCATTGGAATGAATCACTCCTAAATTCACAGCGCCATTGGAGGTCACAGTGACAGAGCCGGTTGTATTGAGTCCTCGCAAATTGGTGATGTGGGCGTTGGTTATTTCCACATTGCCTTTAACGTTGATCTCCATGGGCGTATCAAAGGTCAAATTGCTGGTGAGTTTCAGGTCATCGTTGAAATTCAACGGCGCCGACAACTGATAACCGCCACCACCGCCTGGATTGACTTCATAAATAACACCCACTGCTGCGGAAGCATGAGCCGCTTCTTGCACATTGACGATATTCGCGGTGACTCTATGTCCTCCTGTCGGGGTGTCAGTGACGTGTACATCTTGCGCCTTCATGGTGCCGTATCCTGTCAGCGCAATATCATAGCTCTGGCCATCAACGAGACCGCCAACACCCTGTGTTTCCAGATAAAGCCGAAATGCTTCCACGGCCGCCCAGGCGCCGCTCTGCGCATTGGTTGCCGCGTGCACGGCAACTTGTTTTTCCTGAGTGCTGCGCATGGAGTGCATGATGGTCATGGCGGTGGCGGTGAGCGCGACGCCGATCAGCACGACGATCAAAACGGTGGCAATACCGCGTTGTGATGACGGCCGGGAAATCTGCGAAAAAGATGGTTGACGTTTCATAACAACACCTGCATCAGATCAAGGGGATGCGAGATAAATATTGGGTAAACAAAACTGGTACTCACTGGCCGTAATACCCGGCGCGTTCTGTAACGCAGCACTACCTGGAACGGTGACAGTAAGAAACCCGTGATTTTCGGTGGCACCGCTGCTGGCGCCGTAAGGGCTGCACAGCTTTTCTTCCAACTTGAAATCGAACATGGTGCTTTTAGTTAAGATGTGATCATCCAGTCCTACACCAGTAACTCCATCATCCACAACTCGCCAGCGGCCGAGTTCGCTGACGTCCTCCCAGCTCAAACTACTTAGGGTGGCGGTGCCGTTGCAGCCGCTGGTGGCTTTTATCAGTTTCAGCACGCGGAAAATTCCGTCGTCATCCAGCTGCTCTTCATGAAAACCGCGACATTCGAACGTCGTTCCGCTATCGGGGGAAAAGCGCCATAAAAGCTGAATTTCTCCGGATTCCGGAGTGTGTCGGATGATGTGATCAAAATTGGCTTCTTCTATACCGTAACCGGCGCTTAGCACCTCCAGTTGCATAACCAGCATAGCGCTGGCGATTTGGCCGTCGTGGTTAGAATCCAACTTACTTTCTGTTGCGACATGAATAAGATTTTTATACAGCGTCAGGCTGGCCAAAATGCAAAGTACAGAGATTAAAAGACCAATCAAAAGACCGATCAGGCTCATCCCGTATTGTCGCGACAAATGTGCAGGTGCTATGGCTTTCATGAATTAACTTCCGCTGGCGCCTACAATAATTTCGTCGCGACCAAATGACCCATCGTCTTTTTTAAGCGACACAGAAATGAATAATGGTTTGGGAACATCGCTGATGGTCACACCACCTATGGTGGCGGAGATGGTTGCACCGCAGCCGATTACTTCCGTTTTGACATCACTGTCAGCAACGCCGGGTATTTTCACGGATGGTGTTACGTCGCAGATATTGATACCGCCTGTGCCGTTGTTCAGCAGCAGTGCGCGCATCTGATTGACCGCGATTTCTTGTACCCGCATATCTTTTTGCGCCGTGGACATTTTCGAGGTAACAAACACCACGCCCATACCAATAATCGCCATCAACACCATGCCGATCAGAGATTCGATTAAGAAATCTCCACGCTGTGTGCACAGTGATTTGGCAGAAGTCGATTTCCCAGAAAAAGACGTTGAATAAAGTTGCATAGTCGTTAACTCACATATGCGTTCATTAATACACCGCGACAGGCTCGGATACGCCGCCAGCGGTCAGGGAAAATTCCGTACTGGTTGTGCAGGTGTTGCAGCTGCTGGTCGGCACTGCGCGGTTGTCGAAGCAGATGCAGGAAAAATTCGCAGTGTCGGCTTGAACGGTGATATTTGCGTGCAACTTCGCTCGCCAGAGTTGGGTGCCGGTAGCACTACTGCAGCTGGGTGACACCGCCGGCGTGCCGGGTACTCCTTCGAGAACGGTCAGAACATTATCGGCGGATAAGCAAATTGCGGTTACCGCGGTGTTGCCAGTCGCGCCCATATAATTGCGCAAGGCTGAGGCTTTGGCCCTGCCCACCGCTTGGTTCAATTGTCCTTCCGCTTCCAGGCGGTTGGCATCTGTTACCCAATGACCGGATAAAGGTGCCGTCACTAATACGACCAGCGCGATAATCGCGACAACGATCATCACCTCTATGAGCGTGAAGCCAGAATTAAGAACAAAACCGCGATTTTTCATAGCCAGTCACCGGTGGCGCTGTATGAACAGCTTACGATTTTCCGATCGTTGTCTTTATCCAAGGAAATAACACAACCGCCGACACCTGAAGTACCCTTGCCTGTGGCAAAAACTTTGTAACTGGCAGTTGTAGTCTCCGCTTTGAAATCAAAATCTTTTGATGCTGGAGACCAGCCTTTGTAGCGGTCTATTAATTTTTGAGTGGTGCTGAGATCAGTACCTGTGGCTGGGTACTGAAGCTTGCGTTGATACTCGTTGGCAAAATTCAGGCTCAGCGCCACCAAATCCGCCTGCGCGGTCTTAATTTTGCCGCGATTGACATAGCTGTTGTAGGCAGGCAATGCGATGCCCGCCAATATGGCGATCACGGCTACCACGATCATCATTTCGATCAGGGTAAAACCTTTATATTTGTGTTGTGCCCGCATAAAAATCTTGTACCTGTTGAGACGTCACGCAGCCGGATTTGGCGTATGTTTTTTTCTAAAAAAAGTATTGACGTTGCGCTGGTGGCAGGCAACAGCGAGGCTTTTAGAGGTTTTGGTTATGGAAATTGCAGTAGTTCTTAATTTTGATTATCGATTCGGCTGTAACCCTCGCGAAATCTGGGTTGGCGGGTCCTTGAAGGGTCTTTTTAACCGTCGGAATTAAAACCTAAAGGCAGGGGAAGTCAGAAAACAGCTTAATTGAGTTATAAGCTCGATAGGGTTGGTTATGCTTTTTGCAATTTGATAAATAAATAATCTAAGAGTGTGTCCGAAAATTGCCAGACGAGCGGATGGCTAAAGAGATAAGTGGAGAATAACCCAAAAATGGAATTTTTTAGAGGCTTTTGGCAGCTCGAATTACCTAGGATGAGTGGTAATAAAGGAAGGATGAGTAACTCGTTTTACCATTCAATTGATTTATGGATGACGCGGTGGTGATTCTGCGTCGGCTTTCTTCCACCTATCTAAAATGGCGCCGGTTGCGACCTTTCAATGCTGGGCTATGCTCTATGGGTGTTTGCCTCGCATCACCTGCACTGTTTTTGCCCCACGCTGCTCCGGGCATTTACGGCAGATCATTCCTAAAAGCTGTTGGAGCTGTAGCTTGTGGTAAGTCAAAACCCCTTTTCCAAGCCAATCCTGATTATTGATGACGTGAAGAGCGAGCGGCATGCCCTGGTGGAACAATTGGGCAAGTATCGCGATGAATTTCCGTCAGTGGTTGAGGCGGAAAGTGTTGCTGATGCGCTATTGCGCATTCGCGAAGACGAGCCCATCTGCTGTTTAATTGGCTCCGGCGTTACCCGCAAAGAAGGGCTCGATCTGCTGCAATTGATTCGTCAGGACTATCCTGCGGATATGCTCGCGGTGGTGGTGGTGGCCGATGCGGAATGCGAAGACATGGCGGTGGAGATGCTGCACCACGGCGCCCAGGACTGTCTGATTCGCCAGAACATTACCCCCGCACGATTATATGGCGCCATCTGGAATGCAGTGCGCGCCCGCGATTTGCATAAACAGGTCAAACATCTTGCCCATTACGACAACCTCACTGGATTGTTGAATCGCAATCTGCTGATGAACCGCCTGGAGCAGGCGCTGAAGCGTTGCGACCGCTACAAACAGCGCTGCGCGCTGGTCTATCTCGACCTGGATCATTTCAAACCGGTTAACGAAACCTACGGTCACACCGTGGGTGACGAATTATTGCAGGCAGTGGCGGAGCGTATTCGCAATCACTGTCGCAACACCGACAGCCCGGCGCGTATTGGCAGCGATGAATTTTTGGTACTGCTGGAAAACGTCGATAAAAATACCGGCCGCAAAGTCGCCGACAAATTATTGAAAGCCTTGGAGGCGCCGTTTGAATTGAGCGGCAATGTGGTGCAGATCGGCGCGTCCATTGGGATTTCCACCTATCCGGACACCGCCAAAAATGCGGAAGAACTGATTAAGCAGGCGGACCAGGCATTGCGCCGGGCCAAGCAGGGCGAAGAACGCCATTTTGTCGCCTTCTCGGAGCAGCATCGCCACCAGTGGAATCGGCAACATATTCTGGAGACCGAATTGCCCCGCGCGATTGCCCGCGGCGATTTGTCGCTGGTGTATCAACCGATTGTGACTGCAGATACTTTCGAGCTGAAACGTTTGGAAGTGTTGAGCCGCTGGCCGCGCAGCGACTATGCGGTCAACGCGCTGGAATTGATGGAAATGATCGATCGGCTGAATTTGACCGAGCCATTCCACGAGTGGCTGTTCAACACCGCTTTTTCGCAGTTGAAACGCTGGCAGAGCGAGTCGATCAATCCAGATTTGTGTCTGAATATTCCGGCAAATTATTGTTATCACTCGGCGATTTCCGATTGCGTGCTCAGCGCTTTGCAGCGACACCGTATAAATCCACAAAAAGTGGAACTGGAAATTACCGAATCCACCCTAATGCGCTTCCCAGATAAAAGTGTGCGGGTATTGCAGGGGTTGCACGATGCCGGTCTGCGCATTGCCATCGACGATTTTGGCACCGGCTACAGCTCGATGGCCTATCTCACGCGTTTCCCCCTGGATACATTAAAAATCGACCGAAATTTCTTTTTGGCCGATGTGAATAAGGATCGCAATCGCAAGGTGATCGAGGCGATCACCGCGCTGGGTCACAGTCTGGAGCTCGAAATTATCGCCGAAGGAGTGGAGACCGACGTGCAATTACGTTTGGCGAAGGATGTAGGATGTGATTTGTTGCAGGGTTACTACTTTGGCCGTCCGGAATTTCCCGGCGTTAAATGGAATGATTACGCCAGCCGCTTTGAACATATGATAGTGCCGCGCTGAGCGCGGCACGCATTTCCGCTCGTTATCCCCAGATCAACCAACCGCATAATAGCCCCACCAGCGCTCCCGCGATAAACAATAGGCCGCCGCTGGATTGCTTCGCCTCCGGCTGAGCCGGTCGCACGGGCGCGGTTGCCGCGGGCTTGGGCGCAACCTGAGTTTTTTCCAGAATCTTGCGGGTCTCCTCCGGACGCAGAAAGACCGTATTGGTTTTGACGGGTTCAGCGTCCACTTGGGGATGCGCTTCGGAATCCGGCAGCGCCTCCGCTGCCAATTTCGCCGTCACGTTGAATTTACCGATGCCGATGAAATCATCGGGGGTGACGAAGGCTTCATTGATGCCTTTGCCATTCAAAAAGGTGCCGTTGCCGCTATTTAAATCGACCAATTGCACGCGCTCACCCACACGAACAATTTTGGCGTGGGTGCGGGAGACACCGGCATTGTCCAGGATTACATCGCAGTCGGAGCTGCGACCAATCAGAATTTCGCCTTCGCTAAAGCTGTAGCGATGCAACTCATTACCGTTAATCGAAACAACAATTTGTAAATACATAATCAGCGCTCCTGCGCGGCGAGATGCCAAAATAAACGCGGCATTATAGCGGCCGCGTTAACGCAGGGACCAGAGTTGTGCCGCGTTTTTGTACAGCCGGCACCATCCTTGGCGCGGCTGTCCCTTTTGGGCAGATCGCTTAGGGCAGATCGAACACCAATGCCCGCACCGGATTTTCCTGGGCGTGCAGATGCAGCGCCGCCACCTCGTGCACATGTGCGCCATCCCCCGGCTGCAGCTCCTCGCCATTAACCGCCAACCCTCCATCCACAAGGTGAACGTAATAATTGCGGCCAGTACGCGCCGGCAAAATGGCTTCCGCCCCGGGTTGCAGCAGAAGCTGATAGAGCCGTGCATCCTGGCGGATGGTCAGACTGCCGTCAGCGCCGTCGGGGCTGACGACCAGCGTCAAACCAGGTTGTGCGCCAAAGTGTTTTTGCTGATAACCGGGCGCCGCGCCGTAGACATTCGGGCGAATCCAGATCTGCAAAAAATGTAGGGAATCACTTTGCGACGGATTGAATTCACTGTGGCGAATGCCGCTGCCCGCGGACATCAACTGAAATTCTCCTGGCGGCAAGGTCGCCACATTACCTTCGCTGTCGCGGTGGGCGATTTCGCCCTCCAATACATAGCTGATGATTTCCATATCGCTGTGCCCGTGGGTGGGAAAACCGCCGCCGGGGGCGACGCGATCATCGTTGATCACCCGCAGCGCGGAAACACCCATATGCCGCTGATCGTAATATTCGCCGAAGGAAAAGGTGTGGCGGCTCTGCAGCCAGCCGAAATCGGCTTTGCCTCGTTCATCTGCTCTTCTCACGTTAATCATAAGTCACCTCATTTTTTGCTGATGCGTGCGCAAGTGATGCCGCCAGAGTTTTGTCCGCGCTGAAATTACCGGCGCCGGAGATCATCAGGGAGATGGTTCCTGCCAGCAGCGCCAAGCCAAATTCATAACCGTCGTTGCTCATAAACAGGCCGTTGCTCAAATGCACGCTGACGATGGCTACCACCATGGTGAAAGCCAATACCAGCGCGCTGGCGCGGGTGAATAATCCGAGCAGCAGAAAAATGCCGCCGAAAAATTCCGCCGACCCCGCCAGCGCTGCCATCAGCACGCCAGGTTCCAGGCCGATGGAAGCCATCCACTGACCGGTGCCCTGAAGGCCATAACCGCCAAACCAGCCAAACAATTTCTGCGCACCGTGGGCCGCAAAAATAATGCCCAGGGCTAAACGCAAAGCAAGGCCAGCATAAGTGTCGCGCGTGTGGGTCAAGGTGTGTAGGTAATGTGTGAACGTGTTCATAACGAAGCTCCTTTGGTGTTGGTCGGCCTGCATGGCCGGGATGGGCGCACTTTAGGCTTGCCCACCGCGACAAAAAAGCGGAACATTTTGACGATTCAATTCAAAAAATTTGAAGATACTCATCGAAGGTCATCTATGAACCAAGCGATCACCCTGGAAGCCCTTAGAGTTCTGGATTTTATCGATAGGAAAGGCAGCTTTCAGGCAGCGGCGGAAGCGCTTTTCAAGGTGCCGTCGGCGCTCTCATATACTGTGTCCAAGCTGGAAGCGGATCTCGGAATCAATCTTTTTGATCGAAGTCGACAGCGAGCGCAGCTGACCCCCGCGGGTCGGCTTCTCCTGGAGCAAGGGCGCGAACTTCTGCTCGCCGCGGCGGCGGTGGAGGAGGCGGTAAAGCAGCTGGAATCCGGCTGGGAAACCCGCCTGCGCATTGCCCAGGACACCATACTGCCGCGCGCACCCTTGCTGCGGCTGGTGCAAAGTTTTACCCAATTGGATTTGCGTGTAACGGTGGAGATCAGCGAAGAAGTGCTCGGCGGTACTTGGGATGCCTTGGTCGCCGGCCGTTGTGATCTCGCCCTCGGCGCCAGCGGCGAACCCCCAAGTGGTCAATTTGAATGTCGTGTATTGGGCGAAGTGGATTTCGTATTTGCAGTGGCGCCGGACCACCCGCTGCGCTGGCACCAAGGCCCAGTGGACCCAGCGGCGGTGAGGGCATTTCCCACCATTGTGATCGCTGATTCCTCGCTGACCGGACCGGCGCGTTCGAGCGGTTTGCTGGAAAGTCGGCAGATCATCCGCGTTGCCAGCGTGGACGCAAAAATCGAATGCCACCAGATGGGTATAGGCGTGGGATTTTTGCCGCGCCATCTGATTCAAACCCAACTCGGCGACGGCTCTTTGGTAGCACTGCCCTGCACTATTCCGAGACCGCGGGTGCCGCTGTATATGGCGTGGCGAAAGGAGCAGCGCGGCAGAGCGCTGGCATGGTTTATTAGCGCCTGTGGTGATGTTGACTGGTTACAAATAGCTGCCGCCGCGAGCGAATAAAAATTAATGCTCTTTCAATAATTCCGCGCTTATGGCTTCCGCTAAAAAATCGTAGACCAGACGGATGCGGGAATTGCAGCGAATTTCACGGTGGACGGTAAGCCAGGCCTGCAGGGGTGTGATAGGCAAATCGGGTAATAGACGCTGTAAATCATTTTCGCTGCGCCCGACGTAAGTGGCGGTAAAACCAATGCCTATGCCGGCTTTTACCGCGTGCAGCAATGCCATATGGTCGTCGCAGCGCAACTTGAAGGTATTTTTATCGAGATCGATTCCGAGCATTTTGAAACCGAGAATGATGCTGTCGCAGTTATCGAAACCGATCAGGTCGTGTTTAAGCAATTCCTCCAAGTTCTGCGGTGCAGGCCGACGGCGTAAATAATCCGCGTGGGCATAAATACCAATAGGCACATTGCCAATATGGCGTGCAATCAAAGAATCCTCTTCGGGTTTGACCATGCGCAATGCAATATCCGCTTCCCGCCGGAGCAGATCGGACATTTGATTGGATGCAACCAACTCAATGGCAATTCCCGGTTCTTGCTCGCGCAGCTTTTTCAAAATGGGTGGCAATAGATAACAGGATGACGTCTGACTCGCGCTGATGCGAACGGTGCCGGAAATGGATTTATTTTTTGCGGTCAGCGCCACGCCGATTGCGTTAGCGCTTGCTTGCATAACCCGCGCATGTTCAGCAATGCCATGAGCAAGCTCCGTCGGCATCAGTTGGCGGCCGGCTCGTTCAAATAATATGGCCCCCAGTTGCTGCTCCAATAACGCCACATGCCGGCTGATAGTCGGTTGGCTGCTGCGCAATTTACGCGCGGCCGCCTGCAGGCTCCCCTCGTCCATCACGGCAACAAATGATCGCATCAATGTCCAGTCAAACGATGGGGGAATAAACGGCGTATTCATTTTTGAATGTGTGATATTCAGTTTTGCGCAATTGTGTCGCAATTCACATATGCTTACAATCCGCGACGACAATTAAACAGCTGAACACGAGATATTTTGCGTGTTTTGGTTTCTGTGTGTAAAAAAGCAGAGGAAGCAGATATGGACATATTCTTTTAACGTTATCCGGTCAAGGTGATTTTTAATCACCACTCTCCCCTTAGAAATTGAATCTTTGCCGTAATAAATGGGCGGGTGTCTCTGCGCCCTAAATATTGAACGCTCAATTTATTTACATGAGCAATGTTTTCTTGATGTCGCGCATTTTACGGATTTTTTACAGCTACCGCCGAGTTTGTTCGGCTAAATCAAAAGGAGATAACAATGATCGTTCCACCCCTTCTTCACTTAAGGCGCAAAGTTACCGCCGCAGCTGGTGCCATGTGTTTGGCGTTAGGTGCGCTGACCGTATCCGCCAACTCTGAAGCAGCATGTACCTACACCGTGACCAACGAGTGGTCAAATGGATTTAATGCCACGGTAACAATAACCAATACCACCAACACCGCAATCAACGGCTGGAGCGTTGATTGGCAATATAGCGGCAACAATCGCGCGACCTCCGCCTGGAGCGCCGATTTAAGCGGAAATAATCCCTACACCGCTGCCAACCTTTCCTGGAATGGTGTTGTTCAGCCGAATCAATTTGTGCAATTTGGTGTGCAAGGAACGAAACAAGCCGGTGCGGCGGAAATTCCTACCCTTTCGGGATCGGTTTGTGTCGAGACCAATCAAGGTCCCGCTGATAGCGTCTATATTCAAGTTGACAAGGCAGACGATCATATTTTCCTGTACGTGGATGGTGTGGAAAAAATGCGTTGGTCGACCCCCAAACCGGCTCAAACCAATGACGGTGCAGCACCAGCGCGCATTGGTGAAAAAATTAACATCACCCATCTGCTCGCTGCAGGCGAAAATGAAATCAGAATTGTCGCCGCTGCGGATAATTGGTATTCCCTCTTTGGCGGCTACGATGTTCGCCTTTGGCAAGGCGACAATCTGTTGCTGGATGCAGGCGAAGATTTTGATTTAGGTAATATTAACTTCGCCGGTACTTTATTCAGCGAAAGTGTCACGGTGCAAGTGGAAAATGCCGGCCCGCGCAGGACGCTGACGCTGAATTCCGCCAATGGCGGTGAGGCCATCTATCTCAATGGTGTATTTACCGGTAAACACGTTCCGGCGACCTTTGAACTGGCATCTGGTGAATATAGGATTGGGCTCGGCGAATCCACATCCGTTCCTGACTGGGCGAATAATACGGCAGTGTTCACTGGACAATTCCGCGAACAGGATATTGTTATCAGCGGTGAAAATATCACTCTGGATGCAGAGCAACTGCCGATTCTCGATACACCAAATGAGTGGAAAGTCGCAGTAGTGCCCTACACAGAGGTGCACTTCGGTTTAACCAATGCGCAAGCGAATGCCGGCATTTCTGCAGCGGCCAACGATATAGGCATTCTGACCAGTGACGACATTGAAGTCGCAGCAGCTGCAGTGCGGGCGACCAGTGACGAATGGTTGCTGCCGCTCTCATACGGGCTGATGAAATGGGATGTGACCGTTTTGCCGGCAGTGACCCAGCGGGTTTACCACACCGATTCTTTCCGCTGGAGCACTGCGATGATCAATGCGGATCTGTCGCAATACGATATGGTGATCCATTTGATCGCAAACCGTACAACGAACGTCGATGGCAATGGCGTCCGAATGCAAGTCGTCAACAATATTGGCGGCCTGGGTGAGCGCCCCTACACCTACATGCCGCAGAGTTGGTTAAACGCTGAAGGCAATACACTTGCTGAGCGCTTACAAAATGTGCAGCCTTCGTCCGGCATGTTGCATGAATCCCTGCATACCTATGACAACTACCGTTTGAACGATTACAACGGCGTTGAGCAAGTGCACGGCGCCGAGACTCATGGCTACAGTCAGCAAGATTGCGGTTTTCCCTCCGAGTGGCTGTGCTGGTACCGCGGTTATATCCGTTCGCAAATTGGTGAAAATACCTCGATTCTCAGCAGAATTCATTCGCAAGAAAAGATAACCGGGCAGAACGTCGCGACTTATATTGGTAACTTCAATGTAATGCGCGGGGGCCGCAGCGCGGAGCAGCTTTGGTCCTACAAAAAACCCGTTAGCCGCATTCGCAACAATGGGACACAAAGTTGTTTGAGCGTGGCTGCTGGCGAAGTCGTGGACGGTGCGGAAATTCTGCCGTCGAGTTGTAACAACGACCTGCATCAACAATGGTCATTGCATGTCGTCCAAAACAGCGGCGCATATCATGTCGTCAATCAGAACAGCCGGAAATGTGCTGACGTCGCCTTTGGCGGCTTGTTGCAACAAACTTGCGCAGCGCATCTGGCACAGCGCTTTATTCTGGGCTCATCTGACAACGGCCGCTTTCCCATAAAGACCCTGTCTGGACAGTGTTTGGCTCAGTCTGTTAACAACGAATTGGTGCTGGAAAATTGCAGTGAAACTGCACCTAATCAGCGCTGGTACTTCGACTGATATAGATTGATTTCCACTAGCAAGCCGCCCTTCGTAAGAACGGCGGCTTTTTTATTTTTCAGCCTGTGCTTTTACGGCGACTTTCCGCGCGTTATACAAACGGCGAATGGTATTGAGATTGACAATAATCAGGGTGATTTCTAGCAGCGTACCGCCGAGCGATCCCACAATAATATTGTTGGTCAGCCAAAACATGGCACCGACTAGAAAAGCCAATCGCATGCGAATACCGCTCAAGCAAAACACCGCATAAGTGCCCATGCAGGAGCCGAGGATAGGAAATATATCCGTCCAGCGGTCACCCACAATCCAACCCAGCAGCATGCTCAAACCCATAAAAACATACGCCAACCGGCGCGATCTTATGCGAATGGCGAGACTGGTACGCACCACAGATAAGAGCGCGCTCAGGCTTGCCGTCCAGGCACCGAGCAAACCGAAATGCAGCACACTATTCAGCTGCAGGATCGTCATGGTGATCTTCAGCTTTTTATCGTCTTTCTGATAAAAGCAGGCGATGCCCAGAGCAAAGCTCACCAAGCCGAAAAACTGCGCAATATTGAATTCAAACATGGAGGTGGCCTGGAGGCTGAATTGGACCGATTTGGGATTAGAGCGGTGGATCACCGTGCAACGGCTCGCCGGTCAACATGCGCATAAACGCATCGCGGACTTGCGGGCTGCTATCGCGCCGGGTAAATGCGCGAGTTTCTCCTGCCGGATTTTGTTTGTCCACGATAATTCCCCAAAGAGGCACGACGGAGGTCGGCAGCATGGCGTAACGAAGATCGCCGATATGATCCTCCGCGCCATCCATAGTCACAAGATAACCCTCCGATACCTGATAAAAACGCTGCACATCTTGATAGGCGCGGGAGCTTTCCGGCAGGGATAACGTTGCCAGATCGAGCAGTTCGGCATGGTCGCCGACGTAAATTTGCGGGGATGAAACCCCCGCTCGCACAGCTATTACCTGCACATTATTTTGATTGACCAGCAGCACCCGCCATAACACCAGGTTGCCGAGGGTCGGTTTCGCCAGAATTTTCTCTATGGGTAGAGACTGCACGTCCGCCCATTGGCGCGCGGCGCTTTCGGCGCGCTGCAACTGCAATGCTCCAACACCCAAATAAAGTGCGCCAGCCGCTAGCCCAAACCACGGCAGCAAATTTCGGCCGCGCAAAGTGAACACCAACCCTATTGCAATCAGCAGTGTGAATACTGGATCCACCACGGCGATCCAGTTAAGTGCAATGGATTGTGGCGCCAGCGGCCAAAACAGCCGTGTGCCATAACTTGTACAAACATCGAGCAGACAGGCGCTGATGTATCCGGCAATAGCGGCTTTGTAGAGTGCGGAAGCACTGAGATGTCGACGCAGAAGTGGCGACAAAATAAGCGCTGCCACTGCAGCACCGAAAGGAGAAAAAAACAGCGAATGAGTGAAATGGCGGTGGTATTCCAGCACTAAGAGTGGATCAGTGGAGCTGCGAATCAAAACGTCAACATCTGGCAGACAAGCACTTATTCCACCGACAATTGCAGTCGGTCGTCGTGTAATTTTGGGCGCCAAGGTGGCGGCGACGAGAGCACCGGTGAACGCGTGAGTAATCAAATCCATAAATAATTTTGCATATATGCTGGAGGAAAGCCTCGAGTCGTTGACGGGTGGCGTATGTTTGAGATTGCGAATTTTATGCGTAGATCCCAACACTTAGCAGTTTTATTGCGGCCTTTGCACGATGTAATTTTAGCCGAGATCTTCTCAACCTATCTCCGGCAATCCGGCGGGTGTAATATTTCACAAAATTCGGCGCGACACGCCTCTATAATGGGCGCGCATGGTTTTGGGCGTCTCTCGTATTATCGATTCAATCTCTGACAACAGGGAGTAACTTGTGGCTATTGATTTCAATCTCGGCAAGGTCTTCACTCAAGAAACCCGTCATCTTCGTATTCAAACTGGCCTGGCCGATGATTTATTGCTCTTGCGCCGCTTTCAGGGCGTCGAAGGAATCTCTCGTCTGTTTCAGTTTGAATTGGATCTGCTCTCCCACGATGGTCAAATCAAGCCCCGGGATATAGTGGGCGACAATGTCAGCATCACCATTGAGCCTGAAGGTGAGGGGCCGCGTTCCTTCAATGGCTTTGTCAAAAGCTTTCAATATATGGGTTTGGAAAAACGCGGATTTTATGCCTACAAAGCGGAAGTAGTGCCGTGGTTGTGGTTTCTCAGCAAGCGTACGGATTGCCGCGTGTTCCAGAATCAGACCGTGCAAGAGATTGTGGAGTTTATTTTTAATGAACTCGGCTTCCCCGACTATGTATTCGCTCTGGCGGGGGAGCATCCGAAATTAGAATATTGCGTGCAATATAATGAATCGGATCTGGATTTTATTTCCCGCTTGTTGGAGCACGAGGGAATTTATTACTTTTTTGAACATCAGCCGGATAAAAATATCCTGCATATGTCCGATGACGCCGCTCATTATGGTGAGATGTACCCGGAGGAAATTGAGCACAGTTCCGGTGTGCGTGGCACCTATTACATTCGTCTTTGGCAGCATCTGTATCAATACTGCTCCGGCGCCTATGCTCAGACCGACTTTAATTTCGAAAAATTCAATCAATCGCTGCTGACGGAAACTTCTACCACTCTGAAGTTGAAAAATAACGCGTCTTTCCCGCGCTTTGAATTTCCGGGCAGTTATCAGGAAAGTGAACTGGGGCGCAATCTGACCAAAGTGCGTATGCAGCAGGAGGAGATGAATTACGAGCGCATCACCGCGGCCAGCAACGTCTACCGGCTGGAAGTCGGCAAAAAATTCACCCTCAAATCCGATGAGACGGAAACAGACCACGGTAACGCTTTTCTGGTAACGGAAATTCAGCACACCGCCTACAATCCCAGCTATCTGGAAAGTGAAAGCGAGGAGCCGCCATACGCCAACCAATTTGTGTGTATTCCCGCATCCATCGTTTATCGTCCTGCATCCATTACTCCGCGTCCGCGCATCGATGGTGTGCAAACTGCGGTGGTGGTGGGTAAATCCGGCGATGAAATTTATACCGATAAATACGGCCGCATCAAAATTCAATTCCATTGGGACCGCTACGGCGCCAAGAACGAAACCAGTTCTTGTTGGGTGCGAGTATCGACGCCATGGGCTGGTAATAAATGGGGTTCCGTGACAATCCCCCGGGTTGGCCAGGAAGTGGTGGTCACTTTTGTCAACGGCGATCCCGACCAGCCTCTGGTGATCGGCAGTGTGTACAACAGCGCGCATATGCCGCCGTTCCCGCTACCGGAAGGCAAAAGCATCATGGGGATGAAATCGCGCTCCATCAAAGGCGATGCCGGCAGCTACAACGAGTTGGTGATCGACGATACCAAAGGTTCGGAAGGATTCCGCATCAACGCGCAAAAAAGATTACAACATGAAGGTGGGTAACGATTCGAACACCCACGTCGTCGCCAATCACACCGGNAAAATCGACGGCAATTCCACTACCACGGTACAGGGTAATTCCACCCACACCACGCAGGGCGACGACAGCTTCACCATCGGTGGTAATCGCACAGCAACGGTGTCCGGCAACGAAGACAGCACGGTTCAGGGAAATACCACCATTACCGTTGGCGGCAACCAGGACGCCAGCGTTGGCGGCAATACCAGTTATACCGTCGGTGGAGAAGACACGGTTAGCATCGGAGCAAAACAGGAAATTACCATCGGCGCAAACCAATCGATAACGGTGGGAGCCAACCAGGAGACGGTGGTCGGCGCCAATCATAGTGTGCAGGTAGGCGGTAAGCAGGAAATTAGCGCTCTGGCGCAGGACGTAGCCATCACCACCACCGCCAACTTATCCGCATTGCAAATTACTCAACTCGGTCAAACGGAAATCAATTTAACGGTGGGTGGCTCCACGATCAGTATCACACCTGCTGGCATTACGCTTTCGATGGGAGCGAGTTCTGTCATGATCAATCCCGCCGGCGTAACCATAAGCGGCCCGATCGTTAAATTGAACTAATCAAAGGGGCAGGCTATGAGCGGGGAAAATGCAATTCAAAAGGAAATCGCTAAATTATCAGAGCATTGGCAGACGTTTACGGATGGAGATCAGGCGATACTCCACTGGCTGATCAAGCCCAGCAACGTCCCCCTCGCCAATACGTTTGTCAAAATCAAAGAACAGTTTGATGAAGAAAACGGCGAGTGGTTTGTCCAACTCACCCCGGAATTCCGCGACATGCAAAGTTTTGCCGGCGATCTTGCGGAGGAACTCAATGAGCTTATCGAGGAAGGGCTGGCCGAGGCGGATGGCGAAAATCCGGTTAATGATTGGCAAAAACCGGATTTGAGCAAAGCTCAAAGTGGATTTCACGCTCTTTTTCTCAGCTGCGCCGCCGTCCTAAAGCTTTTTGACAAGAATATCGAAATACTCACACTGGTCATCAGTCCTACGGCAGTAAAAAAGCCGCAGGAATATACCCAATGGTGGGCGCTTGCCTGCAAAATCAAACGCGATTTCAAAGAGTGGAATCCAAAATTAAAATTTCTCGTCCTGGATAATGCGGACAAACCATTTTTATCCCAGACCTTTGCGCAAAATACAGATGTCGCCCTCAGCCAGACGCCGCCTCTGGATTTTAACGGTGCTGCGCGTGCCATTGCTGAGCAGGCCAATGACGGTTCCGACAGCGGCAAATTCCGTTTACATCTGCTCGATATGAATAATGCCGTCGGCGAACAAGACAGAAAAAAACTGGAAACCGCATCAGCGGCAGCGTTGGAAATCGCGGAAAAAAACCAGTGGTTCGACCTTTGGGCCACAACTTTGATGACACGCGGCGGCGGTTGGCTGAATTTCAAAGTACTCGACCTCGCCGCCACAGATTATCGCCAAGCGCAACAAGTCGCGGCGCAAGGAATAGAAAAGCAGACACCGGGCTGCGAGAAATTATTGCTGCAAGCCATGCTGTTCGAAGGCACGGCCTATTTTATGGCGAACTATCTCGAGCACGCCGCCAAAGCCTATCAAAACGCCGCCAAAAAAGCGGAAGAATTAAAAGATTCCTGGATATGTTTGGAGGCGTGGCGCATGGCGTCTTTAAGTATGGAGCGCCACAAACAAACGGAAATCGCCTGGCAATTCGCGACTAAGGCATTGAGCGTCGGCCGCGAAATGCAGCCGGAAGAGCGTGAGCAATCGACGCTGGCCTTTGTCGGTCAGGCGATGTTGCGTATCAGCCCGAATGGCCAAGTTAAAACTGAAGTAAAAAATGCGTTTGATCGTATGCTGGGCGAGGAGTGGCTCAAGCAAGTGGAGGCTGCAACGGCATGATGCCCGCCATCAAACATTTTGATCCCATCATGGGGATCGACATTCATATAGTGACGCTGCCGCCGGGCGTACCCACGCCTATGCCGCACCCACATATCGGCATGATTATCGATCCGATGGATTATGTCCCGATATTGGGAGCGACTGTATTTGTCGGTCCTCTGCCCCGTGCCTCTGCGGGCACCGCAGGTAAGCCCTTCCCCCACATTCCCATGGGCGGTCCCTTCGTCAAACCGCCGATGAATGAAAGCGAAATTTTCATGGGTAGCGCCACGGTGCTGGCCGATGGCGATCCGTTTAGTTATACCGCCTTGCCAGTGCTGAGCTGTCAGGACGTCGGCATGATCTCCCCGCCACGCAAAAAACCCAAACGCTCCTACGGCATGATGCTGCCCACCACCATTGTGATAGGCATCCCGATGGGAATGCCGGTACTGGTGGGCGGACCGCCGACCATCAATATGGCGGCATTGGGCATGGCAGCAGTCATGAAAGCGCTGGGGCCTGCCTTAAAGAAATTACGCGCATTGCAAAAGAAAAGCGCGCGAGTCAAAAAGATCTCCGACGCGATTCATAACAAAGCCAATAAATTAATGGATAAATTGGGTGTGCCACCCAATATCCGTAACAAAGTCCATAAATCCATCTGTACCGTTACTGGCCACCCGGTGGATGTAGCGTCCGGCAAATTATTCACCGATGCAGTGGACTTCCAATTGCCTGGCCCAATCCCACTGAAATGGGAACGCACTTGGTTTAGCACCTCTGTTTACGCAGGTCCCCTCGGCCATGGCTGGCACCACAGCTATGACCTAGAGTTAATGGAAGGCGATAAAGCCATTGCTGTGCGCTTAGCCGACGGCCGTCCCGTCGCATTTCCACGCTTGCAAGTGGGCGACACCAGCTTCGACCGCGCCGACCGCCTAACGTTAATCCGCGACTCTCGCGGTTATGCCATGGACACTATCGATGGCTTGCGCTATCGCTTCGAGGTAGGCAACCCCACAGAAAAACGCCATCGCTTGTGTTTTATCGCCCATAAATCCACCGGTGTTCGAATCCAATTCGAATACGACGGCCAAAATCGCCTTCGCCAGATCATCGACAGCGGCGGCCGTTTTATTCATCTGGAATACAACGCTGATAATTTGCTGCACAAAATCTTTCTCCCTCATCCGGACACTCATCGAGTCGAAGAATGGATGTGCGTGGTGGAATATCATTATCGTGATGGCGAATTGGTGCAGGTGGACGATGCGTTGCAACAGCCGTGGAAGTACGAATATCAAAATCACCTTCTGGTAAAAGAAACCTACCGCAGCGGATTGAGTTTTTATTTTCGTTTCGGTGGCAATGACCACAATGCTCGCTGTGTGGAAACTTGGGGTGATGGTGGGATTTACTACCGTAAGCTCAGCTACGATCTGGAAAACAATATCACCTTTGTGCAGAACTCCCTGGGTTACGTCACCGAATATCACCACAACCAAGTGGTGCCCCACAGGATCGTTGACCCGCTTAAAAACATTACGACAATTGAGTACAACGAATACTCTCAGGTTGTTTGTGAAACCAATGCGTTGGGGTTTAAGAAATCATTTGAATACGACGAATTTGGCAACATTGTCAAAATCACGCATCCAAACGACGTCGCCAACATCATGGCGTACGATCAAAATCATAATTTGGTACAGGTGGAAGACGTTGTGGGCGGCAAGTGGCAATTCCGCTACAACAATCACAATCGAATGGTGGAAGAAGTTGATCCTCTGGGCAATAAAACGTCTTACGCCTATGACGATGTAACCCTGACTGCCGTCACGGACGCCAACCAAAATCAGTACTTTCTGCAATACGACCAACATCTCAACCTACGCAGCATCGCCGATCAAAAAAATATCGAAGTCAATTGGCAGTACGACAACCAGGGCAATCTCATTGCGGTGACAGATCCCCGAGGCAACAAGCGAATTTTTCAGCACGATCCTCTGGGCCGTGTGACGCAAGTTAAAGAACCGGACGGCAACGTGCGACGTTTGGAATACGACCCGGAAGGCAATATCACGCGCGCGCGCGATCAATACTATGACGTGCAGTTTCGGTACCAAGGTATGGGCAGGTTGGCTTCGCGTTCCCAGGGCGGCACTACCGTCAAATTTGAATACGATACGGAAGAACAACTCAAAGCCATCGTCAATGAGCATGGCAGAGCTTATGCTTTTGATCTCAACCCACTGGGTGATGTCTTAACGGAATCGGGCTTCGACGGATTGACGCGCAGCTATTTGCGTGATGCTCTGGGGCAGGCAAGAAGAGTCCTGCGTCCAGACGGACGCCATTCCACTTACAGTTATGATCCCTCCGGCCGTATCACCGAAGTCCTGCATCACAGTGGCGAGAGGGAAAAATATGAGTACCGCGCTGACGGTGCATTGCTCAAAGCGAGCAACGGTGCAGCAAGCCTGGAATTCAAACGCGATTCACTGGGGAATGTGCTGAAGGAAATCCGCGATCAATATTGGGTGGCATCGGAATACGATGCGCTCGGCAATCGCACCCGCATCACTTCATCTTTCGGTCTCGACCAAAAAATCACGCGCAGCAGAGAAGGACAAGTCACACAAGTTTCGGTCGGTAACGCAAAACACACAGAGCAATTCGTTACTCAATTTACTCGTGATGACCTAGGTGTAGAACTGCAGCGCAGCCTGCCTGGTGGTATTCAATCCCGCTGGCGGCGTGACAGGCTCGGGCGTCCTGTTCAGCACGACATTGTCGGCGGGCAAAAAACGCATTCCAGCAAAACCTACCTATGGGGTATGGATGACCGGCTGGCCAAAATTGTGGATGTCTTGGGCCGCGAAACCACTTTTCACCACGATGTACTTGGCAATCTCACCGCTGCACAATACAGTCAAAACAATTTCGATCTGCGCATGCCGGACACTGTGGGCAACCTTTTCCGCAGCGAAGCGAAAAATGACCGCGAATACGGACCGGCCGGCCAACTACTCGCCAAACATGACAAAAACGGCACCACCCGTTACCAATACGATGCGGAAGGCAATTTAATCAGCAAAGTCGAACCCAGTGGAAAAGTCTGGCGTTACAAATGGAATGCCACTGGCTTTTTGCGCAAAGTCGTACGCCCGGACGGACGAGAGGTTGAATTCGAGTACGACGCACTCGGCCGACGCATCAGCAAAACCTTCAACGGCAAAACTACCCGCTGGATATGGGATGGCAATAATCCGCTGCACGAATGGGTGGACACGGTTCGATCTGCCGCATCACTCAAACTGGTCAAGCCCAATAAATCCGCAGAGGCAGAAATCGCTGCAGATCAGCGTGAAATCGCTCTGCAGCCACTTCAGTCCCAAGCGCCACCTGTTGTGGCCAAAGGCGATGAAAAGAATCCGGCAACCTGGCTTTTCGATCCCGACTCATTCGCGCCTATGGGTAAAATGGTTGAAGGCCGCTATTACCCCATCGTCACCGATTATCTCGGTACGCCTACCGCCATGTTCGATGATGCCGGCAATAAAGTCTGGTCGGCGGACATTACGATATGGGGTGATCTGCGAAATCTTGAGGGCGCAAGACAAACCTGCCCGTTCCGTTGGCCCGGACAATACGAGGATGAAGAAACTGGGCTGTATTACAATCGCTTCCGCTTTTACGATCCCGATGTTGGGCAGTATGTTAGTCAGGATCCGATTCGTTTGGCCGGAGGCAACCCGACGGCATACGCTTATGTATCTAATCCATATTCCGAGACAGATCCGTTTGGGTTGGAAGTTGTTTGGGTTAATCCTTCTGACATCAACTACACGCAGAGGACTATCAGTAAGACAACATCGGATGGGGTGCCTCTGTCAGAGATGACGGAGTCTATGAGAAAGAACGGCTTTGACTTGTCCAAAGGTGAGCCACTCAATGTAATGTTGGTCGATGGCCAGCTTGTGTCTTATGACAACAGGCGTTTGCGGGCAGCTCAAGATGCTAATTTAACCAAAGTTCCCGTTAATATCGTTGATCCAGATGCGGTACATCCCGATTCCACCACAGGTAAAACCTGGAGACAGAAATTTGCAGAAAGAAGAAATGATAAGAGAAACAGAAGGGCAGGTGGCGTTGTCCCCGAAACAGGCGTTAAAACAAAACCGACGTGTGTGTAATACATGAACGAAAAAATTCAAGATCTTATAAATTCTCTGACTTGGCCAGGCATCAATTCCATAACCTTCAGTGACGGCCGCATAACTTTGTTGGATGTTGAGTTTTATGGCGATCAAAATTATTTTATTGGCCCTATCGCTGATACTACCATCGAATCCTACTTAAAATATAACGAAGACAATTTGTCGAATTTCGATTTCGCCCAAAAAATAGTATCGGATGAATATGAAATTGCGGTTGGCGATGGAAGTGGCGAGAGTAATGGAATTATTTATGTTTGGAATTTAGAGCGTGACGAACTTGCCTGGTTTTGTTTTTTTGAAAGCAGCGAACCGTTTAAATCTGTATCAGCCGATAAGCAAAGTGTGAAGGCGGTGGCGGCTAACGGGATTTGTTGGGCGGTGGATATCTCAGATCCGCTAAAAATACAAATTATCTATCCACCGGAGTCTTAACAGTTTGAGAGACAGTTGTTCAAAAATCCGAAGCCACTTCTTTTAATTAGGCCTCGGAGTATTTCAGGCGATCTCATCAATCAAAAACTGAAAGGAGAGATTCGTGTCAGCGGCATTGTCGATATCACCATTGAAAATCAGCGTAGATCCTTAAGATTCATCTTGCTTAATTAATGAATTAATTTTTTGTTATTGCTTTTTTCCGGGACCTAGTTTTACAGTGCGATGTCGTGCGCAAGCCCACTGTCCAGCAGCTCGCTGGATTGCGTAATTGTGGTCTTCCGTATGTTCAATCGTTCTAAATTCCTGGATTCTAGGAAGATCTTTCGCCATGATGCCCGCCATCAAACATTTTGATCCCATCATGGGGGTCGACATTCATATAGTGGTGTTGCCGCCGGGCGTTCCCACGCCTATGCCTCACCCACATATCGGCATGATTATCGATCCGATGGATTATGTTCCGATCTTGGGGGCGACTGTATTTGTCGGTCCTTTGCCGCGCGCCTCTGCGGGCACCGCAGGTAAGCCCTTCCCCCACATTCCCATGGGCGGTCCCTTCGTCAAACCGCCGATGAATGAAAGCGAAATTTTCATGGGTAGCGCCACGGTGCTGGCCGATGGTGACCCGTTTAGTTATACCGCGCTGCCAGTGTTGAGCTGTCAGGACGTCGGCATGATCTCCCCGCCACGCAAAAAGCCGAAACGCTCCTACGGCATGATGCTGCCCACCACCATCGTGATAGGCATCCCGATGGGAATGCCGGTACTGGTGGGCGGACCACCTACTATTAATATGGCGGCATTGGGCATGGCAGCAGTCATGAAAGCGCTGGGGCCCGCCTTAAAGAAATTACGCGCATTGCAAAAGAAAAGTGCGCGAGTCAAAAAGATCTCCGACGCGATTCATAACAAAGCCAATAAATTAATGGATAAATTGGGTGTGCCGCCCAATATCCGTAACAAAGTCCATAAATCCATCTGTACCGTTACTGGCCACCCGGTGGATGTAGCGTCCGGCAAATTGTTTACCGAAGCCATAGATTTTGAACTTCCTGGACCTATTCCGCTGAGATGGGAACGCACCTGGTTCAGCACCTCAGTTTATAACGGTCCGCTTGGCCACGGTTGGCACCACAATTATGATCTGGAACTAATCGAAGGCGATAAAGCCATTGCCGTGCGCCTAGCAGATGGTCGGCCGGTGGTTTTTCCTCGCCTACAAACAGGTAATACCAGCTTTGATCGTATTGATCGGTTGACGTTAATCCGCGATTCGCATGGATACGCCATGGATACCAGCGATGGGCTACGCTATCGCTTTGAAGCCGGTAAATCGACAGAAAAGCGCTACAGGCTGAAACGCATTACTCATAAATCTATGGGCGTGCAAATTCAATTTGAGTACGACAGTCAAAGTCGTCTGCGCCAGATTATCGACAGCGGCGGGCGGTTTATTCGCCTGGAATACAACGCCGATAATTTATTGCACAAAATCTTTCTCCCCCATCCAGACACTCACCGCGTCGAGGAATGGATGTGCGCGGTGGAATACCACTATCGCGATGGCGAGCTGGTGCAGGTAGACGATGCGCTGCAACAACCCTGGAGGTACGAATATCAAAATCACCTGCTGGTAAAAGAAACCTACCGCAACGGATTGAGTTTTTATTTCCGGTTTGATGGCAACGATCGCAACGCTCGCTGTGTTGAAACCTGGGGTGATGATGGGATTTACTACCGCAAACTCTACTATGATCTGGAAAGTAATATTACCCGCGTACAGGATTCGCTCGGGTATGTGACGACTTACCACCATAACCAAGTGGTGCCGCATCGAATTATTGATCCACTCGATAATATTACGGCGATTGAGTACAACCAGTACTTCGAGGTCATTTGTGAAACCAACGCGCTTGGTTTTAGGAAAATTTTTGAATATGACGAGTTTGGAAATACGATTAAGGTTGTTGAGCCTGATGGCGCCGCGACGGTTATGGCATACGATCAGAACCATAATCTGGTGGCAATGGAAGATGTGGTGGGCGGTAAATGGCACTTCCGCTATAGCAACCATAACCGCTTAGTCGAAGAAATTGATCCATTAGGTAATAAAACGACCTATACCTACGATGATGTATTGCTAACATCTATTAATGACGCCAACCACAACCTCTATTTTCTCCATTACGATCAACACCTCAACTTGCGCAGCATCGTAGATCAAAAGGGGTTGGCGATAGAGTGGGAATATGACAGCCAAGGTAATCTCCTCACCATTAAAGATCCCAGGAGTAACAAACGGGTATTCCAACATGATGTTTTAGGAAGGGTAATTCAGATTAACGAGCCGGACGGCGATATTCGTTATTTGGAATATGATGCGGATGACAATATTATCCGCTCTCAGAACAGGTATTACGACGTCCAAATGCAGTATCAAGGCATGGGACGGCTGGCATCCCGCAGCCAGGGCGGCACGACAATAAAGTTTGAATACGATACCGAAGAACAATTAAAAGCAATTGTCAACGAGCATGGCAGGGTATACGAGTTTGACTTGGATCCATTAGGCGAAGTAGTCAATGAATCTGGTTTTGACGGACTCACTCGCGGCTATTTGCGTGACGCGTTAGGGCAGGTCAGAAGACTTCAGCGCCCAGGTGGCCGCTATTCCACGTTTAACTATGACCCGACAGGCCGTATTACCGATATCCACCACCACAATGGCGAGCGGGAAAAATATGGATATCGTGCTGACGGGGCATTAATTAAAGCCAGTAATAACTTCACTCATTTGGAATTTAAGTACGATCCACTTGGGAATATCTTAAAGGAAGTTCGCGGTCAGCATTGGGTAGCTTCCGAATATGATGCGCTTGGATATCGCACGCGAATTACCTCCTCATTTGGCCATAATCAGAAAATTACTCGTACGACGGAGGGAGACGTCACGAGTATTTCTGTTGAGTCGGCAGCTCATGCAGAGAAATTTGTAGTTCAATATGCTAGGGATGATGTTGGTGCGGAAATACAGCGCACTCTTCCGGGCGGCATACAGTCCCGCTGGCAGCGAGACAAGCTGGGCCGGCCGGTACAGCACACCATTACCCGCGGGCAAGAGGTTCGCTCCCGCAAAACCTACGTGTGGGGTGTGGATGATCGGCTAATCAAAGTCATCGATGCTTTAGGTCGCGAGACAATCTTTCATCACGATGTGCTTGGCAATCTCACGGCGGCGCAATATAGCCAGCAATATTTTGATTTGCGCATGCCAGATGCTGTTGGCAATTTGTTTCGCACAGAAGCGAAAAGTGATCGTGAATACGGGCAGGCAGGGCAATTACTCGCGAAACATGACAAAAACGGTACCACCCGCTATCAATATGACGCGGAGGGTAATTTAATCAGCAAAACTGAGCCGAATGGAAAAGTTTGGCATTACGAATGGAACGCTGCGGGATTTTTATGCAAGGTTATTCGCCCTAACGGACGGGAAGTCAAATTCGAATATGATCCATTAGGTCGCCGTATCAGCAAAACCAGCGACAACAAAATTACTTGGTGGGTATGGGATGGTGATCATCCACTACACGAGTGGGTCGAATCGACGCTACCATATAAACAGCTTCGAGTAATCAAGCCCAATAAGCCAGCTGAGGCGGAAATAGCCGCCGATCAGCGGGAAATTGCCCTGCAGCCACTGCAATCGCAAGCGCCGCCGATCGTGGCGGAAGGAGACGAAAAACAACCGGCCACATGGTTGTTCGATCCCAATTCCTTTGCACCTATTGGAAAAATGGTTGGTGACCGATGTTACCCCATTATTTCCGATTACCTGGGCGTACCTGTGGCTATGTTCGACGACGCAGGTAATCAAATATGGTCGGCAGATATTACCGTTTGGGGCGATTTACGAAACCTCGAGGGTGAACGGCAGACTTGTCCATTCCGGTGGCCCGGTCAATACGAAGATGAAGAGACCGGCCTGTATTACAATCGATTTCGTTATTACGATCCGGATGTGGGTCAATACATCAGTCAAGATCCGATTGGAGTTGCTGGTGGCTTCGCACTATACGGTTATGTCCATGACCCCAATACCTGGGTTGATCCACTTGGTTTGACAAGTGGTAAAGGATATTCAAAAGGCACACCCGGTACACAGCGTTGGAGGAACAAAAAGACCAAATCTGGCCGACCATATAAAAAGCCGGGACCAAAAACCGACCCGAATGCGCCGCATAACAAAAAAATTCGACAAATCATCCGCGATGAAAAAGCGAAGGGAAAAATACATATTGGCGGTGGTTCAAAAACCGAGATTGTGTTGCAAACGCCGGGCGGCAAAAAGCCATACCGTCGTATGGATGCATCTTTCAGGGATCCAAAAACAGGGAAAGTCGAACATCATAATGTTGGCCTGAGTAACAGGGGGCGTGGCGATCCGATTGCTCGGGAGCGTGATGCCATTAGTGATGTCCAAAACCATGCACCTACAACTGACCAAAATATTACATTTCATTCCTACGGTACAACATGACCAGAATAGAAGCCTTCATCCCAGTGTCCTTATTGTTTCGGCTAATAAATAGGGTCGCTGAAGGGACAGCAGCACGACTCGTATTCCAGCGTTTTGAATCTCCAAAACACCAGGCGGGGTTCACGGTCTTTGAGCCGCGAGAAGATTTGGCAACTGAATACGTGAATGGCGGATACCAATTAATATACTTAAGCATTAATGGAATTCCGAAAAACGGGGAAGATTGGGATTTTCTCGACAGGGAGAGTGAATATCTAATTGAGTTTGCCGGCGGACGTCAAAATGGCCAGGATCTTGAGCAGGTCGTTATCCGTCCCATGGCTAAGAAAAACAAAGTTGCGAAACCTTATAAAGAGCTTCAGAGTGGGATAACAGAGGCATGCCATCAAGGTGTGAACCTTAATGGAACACCTTATCCAAAGATATTTTATGCTAAAGAATTGGTGGGGAAAAAAACGAAGATGTGGGTAGATCTGGAGACAAAGTCCATTTCGGCTCTTATCTTGGAATAGCGCAGCAAGTTCTTTTACCCGATAACTGGGGTTGGCGTTAAGGGGCAGTGAAGAACGCCATTGATTTTGCGTATCTAAGCGAAGTGCGTCGAAGGAAGTTGTGGGATGAACTTCTAGGTGAGGGATGTAAAAAGGCAACCGAAACTCGGTTGCCTTTTCTTTTTCTAAAAACTTACTTCTTCTTTTTAGCTTTCTTAGCAGCAGCTTTAGCTTTAGCGGCAGCTTTCTTCTCGGCGGCTTTGATTTTCTTGGCGTCAGCAGCAGAGCGCTTCTTCTGCCAGCCGGCGGTGAACTTCTCAACCGCTTTGGCCAGATCCTTCTCGGATTTGGCTGCCAGAGTTTCTTTCAACTTAGCTACGGTATCTACTGCTACCGGTGCAGACTTGTCAGCTTTTACTGCTGGCTTGGCAGCTTTTACTGGCTTGCCTGCTTTCGCTGGACGGCCTGGTTTGCCGGCTTTTGCTGGCTTAGCTGCTTTTACAGCTTTTGCTGGCTTGGCAGCAGCGGCTTTTGCTTTGGCAGGACGGCCACGCTTTTTAGCGGTAGCGGCTGGAGCTGCGGCAGCAGCGGTTTGTGCTTTAGCGGGGCGACCGCGTTTTTTAGCAGGTTTGGCAGTTGCCATATTTAGATTCCTCTCTAGTGGATCGGTAAGTACTTATCAAGTCTCAATGCATCCGGAAGCGATCGAATCACTTATTGCCATGGTTACCTGCGCCCGGCTGTAAAACTGGATGTTTTAGCTTTCCGCGCGTCGTACACCGACCCTTGGCTCAATCGGAACCGGCAATGCCTCTTCCGATTTTGCACAGGAGTGAAACCAGCTTCCCCTCGTGCGTTCTTTATTCAAACACTTCCAGCAAAACAAATGATCCGAACCGCAGATGCATTTGGCCGTGAATGGTATTTTAAACAAAAAACATTTGCACCTGTTTTTTATAATAGTGCGTCATATTTATTTCTTGCAAGCCAACAGACCAAAAAAAATGAGAATTTGTAAGTTTGATTTGGGTTTTTGGATGGCAAAAGGGTAAATGTGAGGGTTGAAGTGTTCTGATTTAAGCCAAGTGAAGGAGCTCTAAAGGGTGGATTTGTTGAAAATGTCGCTACCCGCAGCAGGAAAAGTAATGGTTAAAGTGGTTTGGATTATTGTGGATGTGGTAGTGACGCCGAGTTTTACCCTTTTTAAAAGCTTGGTGTGTGCCAGCAAACATTTGTCCGCAAGAGGTGCCCTGTAGTTATTGATAAAGGTTAAAGGGGTAGCCGCACAAATATCCCCAAATTCCGTCCGCAGGATCAATATCTGGTTTTCACCGGTGTTTATAGAGTGTTTCGTAAATGTACTTGGTGAGTTAGGTTGGGTTTCGGGCCGTAATTTAAGGCGCAGGCAGGTTATTTCAAACATGCGGCGGGGTGTGGATGGAAAAAAGGAGGCTGTTTCTGCCTCCTTTCTTTTGGGAACACCTTTTTAAAGTGACGGTCGTTAAGGAGCTTTTTTCTGGGCTTGAAAACGGCTTTTCAGGATATTCGCCAATGCGCGTGCGGCAGGACTTGCGTGGGTGGGGGTGGTGAGAATCAATGAGAGAGAAATGCGGCGCTCTGCACCGATTTCCAGCGGCAGGGCGAGCAATTCCCCGGTTTTTAGATCCTGCAGTACCCGATGTTCTGGGAGAAACGCAAAACCCAGTCCTGCATTTACCGCATCTAAACTGGTGGCGAAATGACTGACTGTCCAACGCTGTTGCGACCCCAACCAACCGGCATCCTGTTCGCGTTTGATCCCGCTGTCGCGCACTACGATCTGGCGATGATTTTTCAATTCGGATTCGCTGATGGCAGCCTTTTTGGCCAACGGATGGGATTTATGCGCAACCGCCAACATGCGGATATCGAATAATGGATCGGCCAAAAACCCCGGTGGCACTCGCGGTGTGATCGCAATTTCACATTCGCGGCCGAAGATGGCTTCATCCGTACCGGATAACGAGGTTTCCAATATTTTTACCCGAGTGAGGGGCGTGAGTTGGGAAAATTCCTGCAGTGCGCAAAATACCGGGGACATGGGCGTCACTGCATCCGTTACCAATGTGACCGTGCTTTCCCATCCGCTGGCCAGGCATTCCGCCGTCTGCTCAGTCGCGTGCGCCTGTTCCAGCAGCGAAGTCGCGTAGCGATAAAGTGCTGTGCCACTCGGTGTCAGAACCGCTTTACGCCCGTCCTGTTCCAGTGCGGGAGCAGGTAAAAGTTCATTAAGACGGGCGATGGCGTAACTGATGCTCGACTGACTTTTATTAAGCACCTCCGCAGCGCGGGCGAAGGTACCTTCGTCTACAACCGCTTTAAATGCCGCCCATTGTTCGAGGGTGATTCTGGGTATGGGATTATGCTTACGCGCCATGGAGATGTCCGATACATCAAGTTTCTCGATCAATATACGCCAATAATTGCATCAATTCATCGGTCCGGCGGGCTTAGACTCCTCTCACATCGTTAAGAGGAGACCTATTTATGGCAACCAAAATATTGCGTTTAGATACGAGTGTTTTCAGCGAGCAAGGTTCTTCCAGCCGGCTCAATGCGGCGTTGACGGAAAAACTCAGCCGCATTTATGGCGACGTCGAGATTCTTCACCGGGATCTGGCGCGGGAGCCGCTGCCGCATTTTTCCGCGGAGGTGATTACCGCACTACAAACGGCGGCGGATGCACGCACCCCGGAACAGGCAAAACTGGCGACGCTGGCGGATGAGCTGATCGCGGAATTATTTGCCGCTGATATAGTGGTGATTGCGGCGCCTATGTATAACTTCGGTATCCCATCCACATTAAAAGCCTGGATTGATTATGTGGCGCGGGCGGGCGTGACTTTTCGCTACACCTCGAATGGTTCCGAAGGGCTGGTAAAAGGTAAGACAATTTATCTGGTCACTACACGCGGAGGTGTGCATAAAGGTCAGCAAACGGATAGCGAAATTCCTTTTTTGCAAACCTATTTCACTTTTTTGGGGATTACCGACATCCGCACCATCTATGCGGAGGGTTTGGGAATGTCGAACAGGGATGAACAATTTGCCGCTGCGCTGGCTTCCATTGATGAATTGGTGGCGGCCTGAGCACGATCAATCACTATGTTGGAGGTGGCTATGAGTATACGTAAACCTGTTGAAATGATTCGGGCCCAACCGGCATCCGATGGCGCCGGCGTCAAACTTCTGCGAGTGTTTGGTGGTGCGCGTCCCGAGCGCTTTGATCCTTTTCTGATGCTGGACGAATTCGGTTCAAATGAGGCGTCCGATTATATCGGTGGCTTCCCTCCACATCCTCACAGAGGGTTTGAAACCATCACCTATATGTTGCACGGCAAGATGGAACATCGCGACCATCTGGGCAACGTAGGACTGCTCAACGATGGCGACGTGCAGTGGATGACGGCGGGCGGTGGAATCATCCATTCCGAAATGCCGCGGCAAACGGAAGGGCATATGCGCGGTTTTCAGGTGTGGTTGAACCTGTCGGCGGAAAATAAAATGACGCCGGCACGATATGAAGATGTGCCTGGAGAAAAATTGCCTCACTATAGTGTCGGCAACAGTAAAGTGGTTGCGATCGCCGGTGACTTGCATCTGGATGGTCAGCAGATCACCGGTTATTTTCAACGCCCGGACACGCTGCCTTTATATTGGGATGTGCATTTTGCGGCAGGCGAAACCCTGAGAATTCCGGTTCTGTCTGGATATACCGCTTTACTCTACACCTATGAAGGTCAGGTGCAGGTTAATGAAACGCAATTGCCCACTCGGCATTTGTTGCGCTTAACCGAAGACGGAGATGTGCTAGTAACGAATACCGGAACGGAAGAGGCGCGTTTTCTGCTGTTGGCAGGCAAGCCGTTGCGCCAACCGATTGTGCAGTACGGACCGTTTGTGATGAATACGTCGGAGCAGATTGAACAGGCGCTGGCGGATTATCGCTCGGGTAATTTCGGTCGTGTTTAGTTGGCGGTAGAAATGAAAAAGGCGGGTTGAACCCTAATGCCAGTCAGTTAAGCCAAAAGCCCTACTGATAAGAGGAGAGATAGACGACAATCCTGTGATCGCAAGGTCACAGGATTTTTTTATGTTTTTGAGTCAAGCGCTGGAACGAATCTATTCCTTCTCCCCCGAACGTTTCAGCAGTCTCGCAGATGTATTATCTCCTGAGTTACTTGCCCAGTGCCTTGAAAATTCAGGGACCGTCACCGTGCGTCGCCGGCGATTACCCAT
>Ga0065721_10003955_pt1 | contig 52129 bp, 51 predicted proteins | sample Mesricmetagenome_FD_59108 | JGI IMG/M metagenome (GOLD analysis project Ga0065721, IMG submission 59108) | Mesophilic microbial community from rice straw/compost enrichment Sample: eDNA_1 v2 (version 2) | ecosystem: Engineered > Solid waste > Grass > Composting > Bioreactor | place: USA: Davis... | reverse complement strand
TTCGCGGCCTGCAGCGACGTGAGCATGCGCGGGTGATTCGTGCCGGGGTTTTGGCCGAGGATGAAAATGGCGTCGGCTTTTTCGAAGTCGCTGAGGCGAACGCAGCCCTTGCCGATGCCGATCATGGGCGGGAGCGCGACGCTCGTGGACTCGTGGCACATGTTGGAGCAATCGGGGAGATTGTTGGTGCCGAACGCGCGGGCGAAGAGCTGCCAAAGGAAGGCGGCTTCGTTGCTGGTGCGGCCGGAGGTGTAGAAGACGGCCTCGTGGGGCGAGGGGAGGGATTTCAGTTCGGACGCAATGAGTTGAAAGGCGTCGGACCAGGAAATCGGTTCGTAGTGCGTGGCGCCGGGGCGGAGCACCATGGGTTCGGTGAGGCGGCCGGTGTGGCCGAGCCAGTAGTCGGATTTTTTCGGCGAGCTCGGCGACGGAGTGTGTGCGGAAGAAATCGGCGCCGATGTGTTTGTTGGTGGCCTCGTAGGTGACGGCTTTGAAGCCGTTCTCGCAGAATTCGGTGATGCTGCGTTCGCCGTCGGGGTTGGGCCAGGCGCAGGATTGGCAGTCGAAGCCGGAGGTTTGGTTGATGGTGTGGACGGTGCGCAGGGTGTTGGCCATGCCGGCGTGGCGGAGACCGTAGGCGGCGACCTCGCGGATGGCGCGGAGGCCGCCGGCGACTTTGTAGGGTTTGCGCTGCTGCGTGCCCTCGAGTTCGACGGGCGGTTGGGCGGAGGTGCGCGCGGGAGCTGAAGAGGAAGGGGTGGATGAAGGGGTGGGGGAGGCGGACATCGAGGGGAAGGGAGAGAAGAGAGAACGTTACTCGCGTGCGGCGGGAGCGAGCGCGAGGCGATCGGCGTGAGTATAGACGTTGAAACGGCCGTCGCGGGCGAAGCCGACGAGTGTGATTCCAGCTTCGTGGGCAATGGAGACGGCGAGCGAGGAAGGGGCGCCGACGGCGACGACGAGCGGGAGGCCGAAGACGGCGGCTTTTTGCAGGAGTTCGAAACTGGCGCGGCTGCTCAGCACGAGGAGGTGTTGCGCGGCGGGGAGGTTTTGGCGGAGCGCGGCTCCGAGGAGTTTATCGACGGCGTTGTGGCGACCGACATCCTCGCGCGCGAGGACGAGCGTGCCGTTGAAGTCGACGAGTGCGGCGCCGTGCGAGCCGCCGGTCTCGGCGAAGAGGGTTTGGGTGGCGCGAAGGGTTTCGGGAAGACGCGAGAGTTGCTCGGGCGAAAGCGCGAAGGCGGGCGACGAAGGCGAGGAGGAAAGCGAGGGGGTGGGCAGTCCCTCGAGGGAGACGCGGCCGCAGAGACCACAGGCGGAGCTGGTGAGAAGGCCGCGGCTGATACGCTGGAGGTCTTCGCGCGGGGCGTGGCGGAGTTGGATGCGTTGAGTGGCGATGGTTTCGCCGCGGGCGTTTTCGGAGTGAGCGGTGTTGGAGAGGATGTCGTCGGGCGACGCGACCAAGCCTTCGGCGAAGAGGAAGCCGAGGGCGAGATCGGCGTCGTGGCCGGGGGTGCGCATCGTGACGGCGAGGACCTTGCGGAGCTCGTGTCCGGAACGTGGATACGCGATTTCGATGGCGAGGGGGCTTTCGACGATGAGCGGTTCGTCGGCGTGGAACCAGCCGCGCTCGTGAGTCCAGTGCAGGCTGGGTGAGCGCTGGATGGATAAAGGGACGCGGGCGGGAGCGGACATGGAAAGGAAGCCTCGGGGAGGAGGGGACGCGGGAGCGCGGACTTTCATCCGCGGGAGTGGGGAGGCCAAACAAAAAGGCGGGGTGGGCGAAGGGCAAATGGAGAGCGGGAAACCGCGGAGGGCGCGAAGGGGGCGCTGCGGCGAAGAAGTCACGGAGACGAGAGCGGAGTGTCTCCAGATTGGGCTGAGGTTGGGGCCACTCGCCCACGCTAGTAGCTACTAAAAGGGGCGGGCCGCGGACGTGGCTTGCACGCTCCGCGGCCCGCGGGTCACACACACAGTAACGCGTCAGCGTCGCTGTGAAGATCGTTGCTGGTCGTTGCCCGAGTTCCAATAGCCGCCGGTCCATTGCTGCGAGGCCGGATCGTAGCGGTCGGGGACCCAGGTTGCGCCGCTGCGCGGAGGAACGGCCCACTGGCCGCTGCGCCATTGCCACTGGCCGTTGCGCCACTCGTAGCCGCCGGGCACCCACGCGTGATTCTGGCTGGGGGCTGACGTGCGGACTTCGGGGCGGGCGTTGGGCGGGGCTTCGTTCACGCGCACGGGATCGGGCGCGGCCATGCGGTTGGCGAGACTGGATTGGCTGACGCTGGTGTCGGGGTTGAGGGTCGCGGACGAAGTGGCGTTCCGATTCGCGGTCGAACCGGTCGTGGCGCCGGTGGCGCTGGAGTTGCGATCGGTGCCGGTCGCGGTCGAAGGCGTGTTACCGGTGCGATTGCCGGTGGTGGCGCCGGAGGTCGCGGAGGTCGAACCGGCGGCGGAAGAACGATCGCCGGGATTGAGATTGCTGCCGGTGGTGTTGCCGGCGCTGTTCGTGCGATCGCCGGAGGTGACGCCGGAGCCGGTGTTGGTCGAGCTGGCGTTGGCGCCGGTGTTCGTGCTGTCGGTGGAAGATCCCGACGACGAGCGAGTGCCGGACATCGAACCGGAAGGGGTGTTGGATGAACCGGAGGTGGAGCTGCTGTTGGTGCTGCCGGTGCCGGCGGACGAACCGGTGCTGGTGGAACCGCTGGCGCCCGAGCCGGTGGCGCCGCTGCCGGAGCCGGCGGAGCCGGACGATTGAGCGGAGGCGGTGAGCAGGCCGGCGCAGAGGGCGGCGACGATGAGGCTAAATTTCGAAGATTTCTTCATGGCTGCGATTGGGTTTTCGTTTGGGTAACGACCGCAGCTGGAGAGCGGGTGTCGTTTGGGTGAAACGACAGACCGGCCCTCGGACAAAGTGATGCTGGGCGCGACGCCCGGGCGTCGCACCCAGCGAAATCCTCCGCGGAGCCTCAGGCGTCTTGCCGACGGAACTGCGCGACGATCTGGCGAACGTCGTCGCCGGAGATGGTTTCGCGGGCGATGAGCGCTTCGGCGATGGCGTCGAGCGCGGCGCGATTTTGCGAGAGCGCTTCGGTGGTGGCGGCGTAGTTGCCGTCGAGAAGATCGCGCACGTGGCGTTCGGCCTCGTGGAAGGTTTGCGGGCTGGCGAGCGATTCTTCGCCTTCGCGGCGCGAGAGCGCCATAAAACCGAGGGGAGACATGCCCCATTCGAAAACCATCTGGCGGGCGGTCTTGGTGGCTTCCTGGATATCGCCGGAGGCGCCGCTCGTGATCGTGCCAATGGCCAGTTCCTCGGCGACGCGGCCGGCCATGAGGCAGCGGAGTTTGGCGATGAGTTGTTCGCGCGAGTAGTTGAAGAGGTCGCGCTCGGGCGTGAAGTGTGTGCTGCCGAGCGAGCGGCCGCGCGGGATGATGGTGACCTTGTGGAGCTTGATGGCGTCCTCGCCCGGAGATGACCTGCATGAGGGCGTGTCCGGCTTCGTGATATGCGATGACCTTTTTGTCGTGATCGGTCATGGCGCGGCGGGTTTCGCGGCCCCAGTTGATCTTGTCGCGGGCCTCGTCGAGGTCGGCCATTGTGATGGTCGGGCGGCGATGGCGGGCGGCGTGAATGGCGCCCTCGTTGAGAAGATTCGCGAGATCGGCGCCGGAGTAGCCGGGGGTGGCCTTGGCGATTTCGTTGAGGTCGACGGAGGCGTCGAGTTTTACGGCACCGGCGTGGACTTGGAGGATGGCGACGCGGCCCGCGAGATCGGGAAGGCCGACGGAAACCTGGCGATCGAAACGACCGGGGCGGAGGAGCGCGCGGTCCATCGTGTCCGGGCGGTTGGTGGCGCCGAAGACGACGACGGCGTCGTCGGACTTGAAGCCGTCCATTTCGACGAGGAGCGCGTTGAGGGTCTGGTCGTGTTCCTGTTGGGCCCCGGAGGTGTCGCCGCCGGCGCGCTGGCGGCCGATGGCGTCGATTTCGTCGATGAAGATGATGCTCGGCGCGGACTCGCGGGCTTTCTTGAAGAGCGAGCGGACGCGCGAGGCGCCGACGCCGACATACATTTCGACGAAGTCGGAGCCGCTGAGGCTGTAGAATTTGGCTTTCGCTTCGCCGGCGACGGCCTTGGCGAGCATGGTTTTGCCGGTGCCCGGAGGACCGACGAGGAGAACGCCCTTCGGCATGCGGCCGCCGGTTTCGCGGAAGCGGGCGGGATCGCGGAGAAATTCGACGACCTCGTGGACCTCGTCCTTGGCTTCGTCGCAGCCGGCGACGGAGGAAAATTTCACGGCGGAGGCGGCGGGACGGAGACGTTGCCGGGAGAAGCCGGTGAAGCGGCTGCCGTAGCGTTGGAAGACGACGACGAGACCGAGGACGAGCGTGACGATCGCGAGGGGCGGCGTGGCGGCGTGGGCGATTTTCGCGGTGCGCTCGATGGGGGTGAGCGTTTGGGCGGCGATGAAGGAGGCGGTGTCGTCTTCGACGAAGTGGTGCGCGCGCAAGGTGGCGAGGTCGGCATCGGTGAGGCGGCCGGTGCTGCGGAGGGCGCGGGTGGTGTCGCCGTCGGTGAGCGTCGCAGAAACATCGGCGAGGCCGAGGGCGTGGCCGCGATAGATGATGTGGCCGGAGGAGAGTTGGCCGGCCTCGGCGGCGGAGAGGAATTCGGCGAGCGCGACGCGTTCGGCTTCGGTGCCCCGGGCGACGGAGGCGGCGCGCTGGGACAAGGTGAGATCGAGGCCGAGTGTGACGACGAAAACGGCGAGCAGCACGAGGAACCAACGGACGGGCAACATGGGCATTCCTCCTATGCGGCAGATCGGGGGATTTCCGACAACCGCAGAGTGCATGCACCGAGGCGGCGGCGAGGTGGGTGAAAAAATCGCGAGGCGACGTTGGGGTTGAGGAGGACCGGGGAGGCAGCTTGCTATATCAACGATGGTTGCGGAAGAGGGGGGCGACGTGCGAAACGCAGAGGAGTGGCGCAAGTCGTTGAAAACGGCGGCCGTAAATAAATCTGAAATCGTTGGCGAGGGGGCGAACCTCGGCGGAGATTTCCCGGTGTCGCTCCGCGAAAAACATCGGGCGGAGGAGACGGGCGGGTGAGGGGCGGATACGGCGGCGTGATTCAGAACGGGGGAGCGATCGCTGTGTCTGACGCGGCATGACACCCGAAATCGATGCCACCCCTTCGAAACTGAAACTGCAGGCGATCCGCTTCGATTTGACGGAGGCGATGCACAATGTGCTGCACGAGAAGTTCGCGGTGCTGTTGCGGCACAACGACTACATCATTCGCGTGAACGTGCGTATCCAAAAAGCCCAGACAATGGGGACGGAGCATCATTTCACGGCGACGGGGCAGATCGAGATTGCGGGGCCGGACCTGGTGGCGTCGGCGGAAGGGAAGGACGCGTATGAGGTGGCCGACGCGCTCGCGGCGAAACTGGACCGGCTGCTCGAACGGCGGCACGGCAAGCGGAAGGACAAACGGAATCATCCGCAGAGTCCGGAGATCGACGCGGCGTTGCCGAAGATGGAGTGATGCGGCTGGAACGGCCGAACGGACGACGACGAAGGCCCGCGAGGGCTGTGCGGGAAGATGTCGCAATTGCGACATCTTTCCGCACGGGGGTCAGGAGAGGGGGGATTCGAGCCAGATTTGGGCGTCGTGCTCCTCGCAGCGGAACGTCTTCAGGTCCACTTTGGCGGGGCCGGCGGTGACTTTGCCGGTGCGGAGATCGAAACGGGAGTTGTGCCACGGGCAGGTGACTTCGCAGTCGGCGATTTTTCCCTCGGAGAGCGGGCCGTAGCGGTGGGTGCAGAATTCCTGGACGGCGTAGACCTTGCCGCCGTGGCGCGCGAGCGTGACGGCGGTGCCGGAGATTTTGACGCGGAGCGTGCCGGCTTCGGGAAGCGCGGAGGAATCGGCGACGGGCACCATGACGGCGGTGCCGCGGGGAGCGGTGAGGGTTTCGTCGGGAAAGAGCGGTTTGTGGCGATGACGACCGACGCCGACGCCCTCGCCGTAGACGAGGTGTCCGCCGAGGTAACCGGAATAAGAGAGGAGGCCGACGCCGATGAGCGAGAGGAGGGCGGGGAGGAGGGGCGTTTGTTCGAGATCGAGGCGGTTGGCGCGGAGCACGGTGCCGAGTGCGAACGCGCCGAGCGCGGCGAGGTTGAGCAGCATGTGGACGACGGCGGGTTTGCGCGCGGGGTGGTCGCGTCGGATTTCGGAAAAGTCGATGAAGCCGAGCAGGCCGGCGATGAGGCCGGTGACGAGGCCGACGCAGAGGCAGTAGAAGGCGGCGGCGACGAGGTGAAGGTTGGGGTCGGGGCGGATCCAGCTGGCGATGTCGAGCAGGAGGCTCAGGGGAAAGAGCGCGATGGGAAGATGGACGACGGCGGGGTGCAGCGGACTGCGGACGGGTTTGCCGAGGAGAAGATTCTTGGTCGCAGCCATGGCGTTCAGGATTCTTCGGGGACGCGTGAGCCGGCGCGAACGGCGCGCTGGCGGAGTTCTTTTTTGGAAAAGCGGGCGACGCCGATGCCGTGATCGTAGACCATGAGCGAGCCGAGGTAGGCGCCGGCGAACAGGAGCGCGGTGCCGGCGAGGGAGGTGAGGAGGATCGGCGTGGTGAGGGCGTCGGGCGACGCGAGGCGCAGGGTGAAGTTGACGGCCCAGAGGATGGCGGAGACGGCGTTGAGGAGCAGATGATAGACGCCGAGTTTTTTGGCGGGTTTGTCGGGTTTGATTTGCAGCCAGTCGGCGAGGCCGGGAGGAACGGCGATGAGCGCGCCGAGGAGGCCGAAGGCGACGGCGTAGTGGGCGAGGCGGAGTGGAACGGGGCCGGCGATCCAGCCGGCGCGGAGGGCGATGTCGATGCCGCACGCGATGACCCAGGCGCCGACGGGGACGTGCACGAGCGCGGCGTGCAAGGGGTGTCCGAGCCATTTGCCTTGGAGGAATTCCGAGAGCTTCATGGGGATGGGGCGAGGCCGCGTCGACGGCGCGGCTCGGCGCAGAGTGCGCGTCGCGGAGGAATGGTTCCGCGGGCGGAGCGGGAATAGGGGAAAGTGCGGCGGCGAAGGCGGCGGCGCGCGCTACTTCAGGATTTCGTAGATGCTGGTGTGGTCGTCGGTCCAGAGACTGACGGTGCGTTCCGAGAGCGGGTCGGCGCTGCCGAGAAGGGTGTCGTCGGCGAGGAGCGTTTCGTTTTTCGTGACGAGGATCCAGGTGCTGCGGAAGAGCCACCAGTTTTTGTCTTCGGGCGAGTCGGAGATGGTGAGCGTGGTGTAGCCGAAGTGGCGGGCGGCGTTTTCGATGACGGGCTGCAGATCGAGGTAACGGTTGGAGGTGTGGATCGCGAGGATGCCGTCGGGCTTGAGGTGGCCGAAGTAGGCGGAGAAGGCTTCGACGGTGAGGAGGTGCGCGGGGATGGCGTCGCTGCTGAAGGCGTCGAGCGCGAGGAGATCGAAGTGCTGGGGCTCGTCGCGTTCGAGTTCGTGTTCCATCGAAAGGCGGGCGTCGCCGAGGACGACGCGGACATCGGCTTCGGAGTCGTCGAGGTAGGTGAATTGCGTGCGGGCGAGTTGCTCGACCTGCGGGTCGATCTCGTAGATGCGAACGCGATCGCCGGCGCGGCCGTAGGCGGCGACGGTGCCGGTGCCGAGGCCGACGAGACCGATGTGCCAGGGTTCGCGGGCGGGGAGGTAGTCGAAGGCGATGCCGATGCCGCTGGTGGGGCCGTAGTAGGTGGTGGCCCAGGTGGACTGGGGCGGAGAGGCGAATTGGAGGCCGTGCGAAGTGACGCCGTGAACGAGGGAGTGGTAGTGTTGGTCGGGGAGGTCGCGGTTGTGTTCGAAGACTTTGAGGACGCCGTAGAAGTTGCGCATCGTGGTGACGGCGCTGGCGGAGTCCTTGCGAACCTGACCGACGAAGAGGATGCCCATGCCGACGGAGAAGAGCATGAGGAAGTTGCCGACGCGGAGCTGCCATTCGCGGGTGAAGCCGCGGCGGTCGACGACGCCGATGAGGAAGGCGGCGGCGAGGAAGGCGATGAAGGACCAGTGTTCCGAGTAGAAGGCGCCGATCTTTTGGACGAAGGTGGTGAAGGTGCGGTCGTCGGAGCGGGAGGAGGTGAGTTCGAGGAGTGGAATGAGGACGGTGGCGGCGAAGGCGCCGGCGGCGGTGCCGTAGGCGAGGGCGAGGCTGCGGTGGCGAAACGCGAGGGCGCCGACGAGGTAGGTGAGGAGCCAGAGACCGATTTGGAGTTCGAGGTAGCGGCTGAAGAGGAGGGGCGCCACGATGGCGACGAAGAATGCGCCGGCCGCGCCGCCGGCGGCGATGTGGAGATAGAACGACGTGAGGTGGCGCGGGGCGGGGCGGAGTTGGAAGAGTTCGCCGTGGCAGAGCATGCACGCGGCGAAGAGGGTGCCGCTGTAGCCAATGATTTGTTGGGGAAGACGGGCGTTGTGGCCGGCGAAGAGAAGGTAAACGTCGACCAGGGCGCCGAGGGCGAAGAGCGCGCTGAAGAGTTCGCGCGAATACCAGCGGGGATGATCGAAACAGAGGATGAACGTGATCAGGTAGAGACTCAGCGGAAGGACCCAGAGGAAGGGAACGACGGCGACGTCCTGGCTGAGTTTGTTGGTGGTCGAGAGAAGAAGGATCGAGGCGACGCCCGCGAGGGAGAACCAGAGCAGCCGATCGAGGAAGGAGGGCGGAGCGGCGGGAGTGGTGTCGGTGGTGGCGGAGTTTTGCGCGGGGCCGGGTGTTGAGGGCGCGGCGGTTTTCCACACGCGCCAGGCGCACCAAGCGCAGCCGAGGGTGAAGACGACGAGGCCGATGGACCAGAGGTTGGACTGGGTGTGGCGGGAGAAGGCGCGTTCGAAGTAGAACGGGTAGCCGAGGAGCGCGAGGAGCGAGCCGAGGTTGGAGAGGGCGTAGAGGCGGTAGGGCGAGCGGCCGGGCTGCGCTTGGCTGAACCACTGTTGCATAAGCGGTCCGGTGGCGGAGAGCACGAAGTAGGGAAGGCCGACGCTGGCGGTGAGCAGCAGGAGGATGCGCCACGTGGGATCTTCGTCGCCCTGCGGACGCCAGTGCGTGCCGGGAACGATCGGGAGCAGGACGAGGGCGAGGACGAGAAGCGCGAGATGAAGACCGGCTTGGCGTCGCGGCGTGAGGCGCGTGGCGGAGAGGTGCGCGTAGGTGTAGCCGCCGAGCAGAAGTGTTTGAAAAAACAGCAGGCAGGTGGCCCACACGCCGGGGCCGCCGCCGAACCAGGGGAGGATGTATTTGCCGACGAGCGGTTGGACCGCGAACAGGAGGAACGCACCGGTGAAAATGGAGAAAGCGAACGGCAACATAGGAGAGACGCTGCCGGCGGATCACCGAGGGTTGTTCGACGCAGCAGGGTGGCGGGACTGTGTGGCTTTCCGGCAGGAGATCAACCCAACCCACGCGGTTCCGGCCGGATATGACCGGGCGCTTCCTCGAAGGATCTTGGCGACTCCAAGGTGACCTCTCCTCGCTCCTCTGCCTCCGACTGCATGAATCCGGCTGAGCGCTCCTCTGGCGCTTCGCCCCATGGCGGGGGCTCGAGCGGTGCGCTACGGTGCGCGGCTATGAAATCAACCCCTCAATCATCGATCTTCAATCGCGGCGTCCCGGCATGGGCGGCTGCATTTCTCGCCGTGTGTTTGTGCGCGGCACCCGCGGCGGCGCAGGCGACTTCGGGCACGGCGCCGGACCGCTCGACGCAATCGCCTTCGGCGAGCGGCGTGAATTCGGGCGTCAACGACGACATGATGCCGACGCGTTCGGCGGCAGGCGCGACGAGCGACACGCGCGCGACGGCCGAGCCGGCGCGTGGGATGGCGAGCGAGACGAGCAGCGCGGACTCGTTGAAACGATCGGACCGTCGCTTCATCAACAAGGCGGCCGAGGATAACGAAAAAGAGATCGCGCTATCGCAGCTCGCGGCGCAGCGCGCGAACAATCCCGAGGTGCGCAGTTATGCGCAGCAGATCGCGTCGGATCATCACAAGATGACGCAGGAACTCGTGCAGCTCGCGCAGCGGAAGGGTGTGGAGCTCGATAACGCGGCGGCGTTGAGCACGGGCGCGATGATGGGCGCGCATCATTCGATGGACGCGAATCGCAGCATGTCGGGCAGCGGCGTGAGCGATTCGACGAATGCGGGCGTGGCGACGACGCACGGTGCGCCGCGGGCGACGGGCTCGTCGAGCACGGCGTCGACACCGGCTTCGACGGGTGTGCCGACCAACAAAAGCACGGCGACGAGTTCACCGAGTTCGGGAGCGATGGCGTCGACGGCGTCGGTGCCGGAAGCGATCGCATCGGATCGCAAGTATCGAAACCTTTCGCGTGCGGACGGCGCGGAGTTCGACAAGCGATATGTCGAAATGATGGTCGATCAACACGAGGCCGACGTGAAGCTCTTCGAGAAGGCGGCGCAGGATGCGGAGGACTCGGAAGTGCGGGCGTTTGCGAGCCGTCACCTGCCGTCGCTGCAGCAGCATTTGCAGCGGGCGACGAATCTCTCGCAGCGCGCGGTCACAGAATAGAATCCGCAAGCATCAGAGATTTGGATACGGGCGCTCCTTGGGTGGGAGCGCCTTTTCTTTGGGAACAGGCGGCGAGAGTGGATGTGTGGTGAGGGCGAAGACGAGCGAGGCGCGGCGGCGAGCAGGCTTCTGGCGGGGGTGCAAGGGGTGTGGGTAAAATAAAACGCGCCGACCAAAAAGTGGTCGGCGCGTGGGGGAGAGGAATCGGATGTGTGTGGGTTAAGCTAGGCTTGGGCGGGGAAAGTGCGGCGTTGGCGGAAGCGGCGGACCGCGATCGCGCCGACGAGGAGCGCGGCGCCGATGGCGGCGTAGGTCGACGGTTCCGGAACGGGCGTGAACGTGACGTAGAGTTCGCCGACGTAGGTGGAATCGTTTTCGGCGAGTTCGAACGTGGCCGGTGCCACGAAGGAGAATTGGACGCGATAGCCCGCGTAGTCGAAGGGCGCGATGGGCGAGGCGGTGATGCCGTAGACGTCATCGATGTTACCTTCGCCGTTGGGCGTGTTTTCGATGGTGAACGTAATCGGCGTGAGAAGGCTCGAGTGAGCGTCGGGCGAGGTGAGGTTCAGCCAGAGATCGAAGTGGGCGTCGGTCGCGGTCGTGCCGAGAAGCGTGCGACCGTTGGTGACGCGGAAGATGTCGTCGGCGACGAGGCCGCCGCTGATGTTGGTGAAATTTTTCTGGTTGAATTCGATGGCGGTCTGGAGGTCGGCGCCGGTTTCCGGAACGCCGGAGCGGATCCAAGCCTGGCTGCCGTCGGGCGCGTTGTAGATGGTGTCGTGAGTGCCGGGGGTGTCGGTGAACGAGCCCGTCAGGTAGCCCGAGAGAAAGAGCTGGGCGTGGGCGGCGGAGACGAGAAGTGCGGAGAGTCCCGCGAGGCGGGCGAATTTGTAGGTCTTGGCGAAGTTCATAGGAACTGGGTTTTTGGTGCGCACGGACCGCGAGAGCGGCTCGTGCAAAGTTGAAACGACGCGGAGGAGAGACAACGGTCGGGGTGGGTTTGATCTGCCGATTCAGGCACCGGTGGGAGTCGGGGGGCGGGGTAGGCGGGTCCGCCCGGAGTGTGTTAGGTGAAACCCTGTAGTTGTTTTTAGGATGCGCGACGCCCTCAGCGCGTGAGGTCGACGGACGTGGCGCTGCGTCGCGGCGGATCACCGAAATCGTCGAGACGATCGTCGACTTCGTCGGGTTTGATCTCGTCGGCGGCGGTGCGACGGCGGCGGGTGCGCGCAGTGGTGGTGGTGGACGCGGGCGGGACGGGAGCTTCGGCGCGGAGCTGGCGTTCGGCTTCGAGCCAGATATCGACGTCCTGGCCATGAGGCCGGCCGCGGTCATCCCACAATTGCCGGGCCCGACGTGCGATTGCGTCCTGAGTGAAAGCGGAGTCGTTTTGCGGGTTCATGGCTGAACCCGAGGGACCATGGGGCGCCGCGGTGGTTGCGGGGGGAACGTCCGACGGACGGCTGGGGCGCGGTCCGGTGGCGCGGGCGGCGGGGAGAGCCGGGCGCGAAAGGCGATTTATTCTTCTTCGTAATCGGCAGCGTCTTCGGCGGCGAGGAGTTCGCGGGCGGGCTGCGGTGCGGTGAGGCGGGTGGTGAGCGTGCGGAGGTTTTCGATGATGGAGATCAGCTCGGGATTTCGCGCGGCGAAGATGAGGTGGCCGATTTGAGCGGCGTCGAGGTTGGCGGCGGTGACTTCTTTTTCGTAGACGCTGAACGGCTTGGCGAACGCTGGAGCGGTAGGAGGAGAGTGAGTTTCCTGGCGGCGGCCTGGGTTTCGGAGCGGGAGAAAGGGATGCCGCTGACGGATTCGAGCCAGAGGAGGGCCATGCTCTTGAGTTCCGGGGAATTGGCGCCGTAGCCCATCTGGCCCATGAGCGCGGCGATGGTTTTGAACTTCACCGGGCGGCCGGCCTCGATGTTGACGACGGTGTTGCGGTGCATGCCCGCGAGTTCGGCCAGCTGTTCCAACGTCAGGTCTTTTTCCTCCCGAAGTTTCCGGAATAGCTGGGTGTAGTCCATGGCCGAGGAGTAGGCGCCTGGGGAAGGGGATGTCAACGTGAGCGGCGGGCGCAAAATGAAAGCCGATTGCCATGGTTGACATCACGTGGTCGGACACAAAACATGTGTGGCGTGGAAACTTTGCGTCCGGTGGCGTGGGCTCGCGGCAACGGCGTTCGTGCTTCGCAACGCGCGACGATTCTGCGGACGCTGGCGGAGGTGTGCGGAAGGCTGGCGCGGTTGCAGCGGGACGAGGACGTGAAGCGGGCATGCCGGGAACTGGCGGCGGAGCTGCGGGCGTGGGGCAGGGCGGAAGAAGGGCGGGGAAAGGAGAAAGAGGGAGACCGGTGAAGCGGCGAGTGTTGGTGATCGATGGTTACGAAGGAATTCGCCGGGCGATGGAGTATTGTTTGGCGAAGGATGGATTTGCGGTGATGTCGGCCGAATCGGCGGTGGCGGCGTTGGCGATGGTGAGGGCAAAGCGGGTCGATGTGATCTTGTTGGATGCGATGCATTCGTTTGCGGAGGGGCTCGAGGGGTGTCGTTTGTTGAAAGCGCAGCCGGAGTGCGCGGATGTGGTGATCGTGTTGCTGGCGGACCGGGCCGAGCCGGCGTGGTGCGATGCGGCGCGGAAGGCGGGCGCGGTTGCGGTGATGCCGAAGCTTTTCGACTGGCCGGAGTTGTTGTCGCAAATGGAGCGGGCGGTGGCGGCGTGCGCGAGCGGGCGCGGCGTGGCGTCATGACAACCGAAGCTGGTTTTTCCCCATTGCATGGCGCGCGTTGAGGCGCCAAGCCTTTGGCCTGCGTGAAAATCCTCGCCGTCGAAGACGATCCGGTTTCCCGCGCCGTGCTCAACCAGGCGTTGCATCGGCTTGGCCATGAGGTGGTCGAGGCGGCGGATGGTGAATCGGGGTGGGCGCTGTTGCAGAAGGAACCCGTGCGGGTGGTGGTGAGCGATTGGATGATGCCGACGCTGGACGGGCTCGGGTTGTGCCGGAAGGTGCGCGGGCGGATCGGCGGAGAGTATGTTTATTTCATCCTGCTGACGAGCAGCGGGGCGACGGAGGAGAATCAGCGGGCGGCGGCGGATGCGGGGGTGGACGACTTTCTCACGAAGCCGTTGAAAGTGACGGAGCTGTGGACGCGGTTGCGCGTGGCGGAGCGGATTTTGCGTTATACGACGCAGGTGCGTCAGCTCGAGGAGCTGATGCCGATCTGCACTTACTGCAAAAAGATCCGCGACGACCGGAACTATTGGCAGCAGATCGAAGGTTACATCAACGAGCGGACGGGGAGTGAGTTCAGCCACTCGATTTGCCCGGATTGTTATACGCGTGTGGTGATGCCGGAACTGGAGAAGTTGCGGCAGACGCCGATCGCGCGCAGCGTGCAGCCGTGAGCGAGGAGATTCAGCGGCTCGAGGAGAAGATCGCCTATCTCGAGCACCATGTGACACAGCAGGACAAGGCGATGCTCGAACTGGCGGAGGAGATGGAGCGGTTGAAGCGGGAGGTGAGGATGCTCGCGATGCGGTTGAGCCAGACCGTCGAGGAGCGCGGCGGGGGCGGGGCGTCGGACCAGGACGAGCGGCCGCCGCATTATTGAACTGAGCGCGCGTCGAGGGCGCAAAAAAAGCGCCGCGTGAGGACGCGGCGCGATGAGTTAACAGGAGTGGGACGAGGCGATTATTCGGCGATGCTCTGGGCGGCTGATTCGGCTTTCAGCCAGGCGCGGCCGACGCGTTCCTTGGTGGCTTCCCACGTTTCGGCGGTGGCGTTGCTCACCTCGCTGGCGGCTTCGCGAAGTTCGTCGCGGGCTTCGGCGAGACGGGTCGAAGCGTCGCCGCGCGCGTCGTCGATGCGGTCATCGAGTCGCTCGGCGTAATCGTTGGCCTTTTCGGCGAACTCGTTGCGCTGATCGTAGGAGTAGGTTTGCAGGTTTTCCCAGCGATCGGTCATTGCCGTGGTGGTGGCGGCGCCGGGCGCGGTGGAGGCGCCGGGGGCGGTCATCGGGTCGGAGCTGGCGGTGGTGGCCGTGGTGTCGCTGTCGCGGGAGCAGGCGGTGAAAAGAAGAGCGACGCCGAGCGCGGCGATACCCGCGGTGGTGCGGAGGGGAGTGTGGTTGGTTTTCATAAGCAAATCGGGTTGAGGTTGATGGTTGGAAAGCCTCACCACGGCCGGGTCGTGGCCGTGAAGGCGGCAGGTCGGCGCCGACGTGGCGCCCGCGTCAGGGTGCTGGTGGCGAACCGCGGAAGAGACCCGCGACGATCGCGATGAGCAGCAGCACGAGGAAGATGTAGAACAGGATCCGCGCGATGTCGGTGGCCGCTCCGGCGACCCCCGTGAACCCGAACAAGCCGGCGATGAGCGCGACGATAAGGAAGGTAATGATCCAGCGAAGCATGACAGTGATGGATTGGGTTGACTGCCGCGTCGCTGGAGAGGCGCGGTTCGCCTCCATCGTTGCTTGCGCGGTGCCAGAGTTCCGCGGAAGCGCTTAACTGGCCAAATTTCAGAAACTTAAAATTCGCGCAGGAGAAACCAGCCGGCGTGCGAAAGAGACAAGGCGTGCATTTTGCGCCGGGTTGGGGCGGGCAACTCGTGCGGGGTGCAACGACGTTCCGCGGGTGCGGAGCGAGGTGAGTTTACCTCGCGAAAGGCGTGGCGGCGGCGGCGTGGGCGAACACCTGCGCGCGTGCGGTCACGACGTCCCAAGCGGCGGTGGCGACGGATTCTTCGCTGACGAGCGAGGCGCCGGCGAAGACGGCGGTGGCGCCGCAGCGGAAAAATTCGCCGGTGGTGGCGGGCGTTACGCCGCCGATCGGGATCAACGTGGCGCCGTGGACGCGGTCGCGAATCGAGGCGAGGTAGGCCGGACCGAAGAGGTTGCCGGGATAGACTTTGATGGCGTCGGCTCCGGCGAAGTGAGCGGCGGCGACTTCATCGGGCGAGTAGGCGCCGCTGATGACGGCGACATTGTAGCGGCGGCACAGGGTGATGACGTCCGGGCGAACGGCCGGTGTGACGATGAAGGCGGCGCCGGCGAGGATGCCGGCACGCGCGGTCTCGGCGTCGAGGACGGTGCCGAGGCCGAAGTGAAAATCGGGAATCGCTGCGTGCGCTTGCGCGAGGATGCGCACGGCGTCGGGCGTGGTGCTGGAAAGCTCAAGCGAGCGGATGCCTCCGGCTTCGAGTGCGCGGGCGCAGGGAATCAGCGCTTCGCCCAGATGGGCGCGCACGACACCGATGATGCGCTCGGTGCGGACACGGGCGAGAACGGCGTCCTTGTTCACGGGGTGCAGTGTGGGCGGGGAGGGCGGAGGAAATCAATTTCCTTGCCGCGGCGATCCGCCGCCGGTTTCGGCGCGTGTGCGCCGGGGTTTGCGGCGGCTTACGCGTATTTTTTCCGGCGGCGGAGAAGCGCGAAGGCGAGGGTGCCGAGGCCGGCGAGCGCGGCGGTGGTGCCCGGTTTGGGAATGGCGGTGGCGGAGAACACGAGCTCATCCAAGCCGATGCCGTGTTCGGCTCCTTGATTGTTCACGTCGAACCATCGGATCCAGAGGCTTTGTCCGGTGGCGACGTGCAGGCCTTCGACGAGGAGATTGGAAAACGAGACGATGTTGGCGGGATCCTTCCCATCGATGCTGGCGGTGGATCCGGTGCCGGTGCCGCTTTGGGGCGTGGTGTAACTGCTGCCGTTGATCAGCGACCAGCTGTCGAGCTCGTGAAAGGAAGCGTCGGCGTCGGTGACTCGATATTCTGTGACCAGCGTGGTCTGAGCGGGAGCGGAGCGGGCGGCGCGGCGCCCATCTCGGCGGCACATCTTGGATGTGGCGAAAAATCGCCGCCAAAGCTGTGCATCAAAAGATTTCCTCCTCCCCAATGTATTCTTTTTTCACCTACGCTCCGCCAAGTCCCAGCCACCAACATACGAAATAATGAAGAAATACCTCCCTCTCCTGTTGCTCGCCTTTTGGCTTCCCGCTCACGCGGCGCCCGGCGATCGCTTCATTCGCTACACCTTCGAGGGTTACTTTGACGATGTGAGCCCGGAACTCACCCAAAGTGCCGAGATGGGAGATCCCTTCACGCTGACCTTCGACATGGATTTGGACAGTGTCGCCACTCACAGTTTCTATTCAGCGCAATACCCGCTGACGAACCTGACGTTCTCCCTCGGCACCGGCGCCCTCGGGAACTACCCGGGAGGTTACATGACGGGTAGCGCCCTCCTCTCGCTCGTCTCCTTCGGGGACTCCAACACTATCTCGCTCCAGTTGTATGAGCATTCCATCAGTGGAGAACTCGTATTTCCCACCGCCGAAGGGCTTGTTTTCCAATCGCTACAGCTATCGCTCAAGGGCGATATCTACGAAAGCTTCGTGCTCCAAGGCAATCAAGACGTGGCCCTCCGCGATACATTCACAACGCTCAGCCTCGCCGACTTCACTAAACAAACCTACATCGGGCTCCAATTCTCCGAGGACTACTGGATGCACGGCTATATCAGCTCCATCTCTGTTGCGGGCATCTCCGATGGTTCTCCCATCCCGGAACCCTCGACCTATGCGACCCTCGCTGGAATCGCAGCCCTCGGCGTCACGCTCGTGATCCGCAAGCGTAACAAGAAGGCGAGCTGAACCACGGCTTCAAAGATCGAGACGAAAAACCGCCCTGACCGGGGCGGTTTTTTTGTGGGGGATTGTGGAGGACGAGGGCGTCCAGAGGATTTGTCCGGCGGCGCCGCGGACATAGGGGGCGTCGGAAGGCGTTTTGATTTTACCATAGAGGCACGGATCCACCAAGGAGGGCGTGGGTCGCGGCGCGCGCGGGGTGATGGGCTGGAGACGGACGAAAGAGCGGGGAATCAATTTTCTTGCTCCGGCGGGCGGCGGCGTATGTTTTGCCCGTCCCGCTGCTGCCCAGGTGGTGGAATTGGTAGACACGCAGGTCTCAGAAGCCTGTGCCTAACAGCATCCGGGTTCGAGTCCCGGCTTGGGCACCATCTCCAAAACCCGCTTACGCTGAAAGCGAAGCGGGTTTTGAGTTTCAAGGCTTAGGAAAGCGCGAGCAAAAGCTGGCGTGGCGGGAAGGGGTTATTCGTAATGGCGCCGATGAAGGGTGATCGCGGGACGATTGTCGGCCGACTCGTGTGGGGGATGGGCGCGTATGCGTTCGTGTTGGCGTCGGTGTGGCTGGCGGGGTGCGGGCGCGAGGCGACGACGGGCGGGCGGATGCGGGTGGAGGCGGCGGTGACGCAGACTTCGGTGAGCTGCCGTTCGTGTCATGAGGAGATTTTTGCCGCGTGGGCGACGACGGACCACGGGCGGGCGAATCGCACGGTCGATCCGACGGTGGATGCGGAGGCGATGGCGGCGTTTGCGGCTGCGGGGGGAGATACGGCGGGGGCGGCGATGGTGCTCGGGCACAAACCGCTTTGGCAGCCGTTGATCGCGACGGAGGGAAATCGCTGGCAGCCGCACGAGCTGGCGTTCGATCCGGAGCGGAAGGAGTGGTTTAATGTGTTTGGCGACGAAGAGCGGCGGCCGGGCGAGTGGGGGCATTGGACGGGGCGCGGGATGAATTGGAATTCGATGTGCGCGCACTGCCACATGACCGGGTATCAGAAAAATTATGACGAGAAGACCGACGCGTATGCGTCGACCTGGGTGGAGCACGGCGTGGGGTGCATTCAGTGTCACGGTCCGATGCCGGAGGGACACGGCACGCCGGGCGCGAAGCGGAGCGAGGGGGCGTCGTTGTTGCGGGGCGATCGGGGGCGGATGATGCAGACGTGCGCGCCGTGTCATGCGCACAACGAGCAACTGACGCTCGAGTTTCAGCCGGGCGACGCGTATCACGATCACTACCGGGTGACGCTGCCGGTGGAGGAGCATCAGTATTATGCGGACGGGCAGCAGCGCGACGAGGTGTTCACGTGGACGTCGGTGTTGTTGAGCCGGATGGGACACGCGGGGGTGACGTGCATGGATTGTCACGACCCGCATTCGACGAAGACGATTCTGCCGGTTTCGAACAACGCGTTGTGCCTGCAATGTCATGCGGCCCCGGGGCGGACGCAGCCGAATGGGACGCTGGCGCCGGTGATCGATCCGCCGGCGCATTCGCGTCACGCGGAGGGAAGCGCGGGGAATTTGTGCGTGAGTTGTCACATGCCGACGACGAACTACATGCAGCGCGCGCCGCGGCACGATCATGGGTGGTTGAAACCGGATCCGCTGCTGACGAAGGAGCTGGGGATTCCGAATGCGTGCAACCGGTGTCACACGGACAAGCCGGTGGAGTGGGCGATCGAGCACGCGGAGGCGTGGTATGGCGAGAAGCTCGAATCGCGGCAGCGCGAGCGGGCGCGCGCGGTGGCGGCGGGGCGCGCGAGCGAGGCGGGTGCGGCGGAGCGGTTGCGCGAGTTGTTGAAGACGGAGGACATCGCGGCGTGGCGGGCGACGTATTTGACGTTGCTGGCGCGTTTGCCGGATGAGGACGGGGCGTCGGTGGAGGTGGCGCGGAATGCGTTGAATGCGGCCGATCCGCTGGAGCGGGCGGCGGCGGCGGGTTTTCTGGGCGCGGCGCCGGGGGAGGCGGAGCGGTTACGGGGCGCGTTGAAGGATGCGTCGAGGCTGGTGCGGCTCGAGGCGGCGTGGGCGTTGTCGCCGCAATTGGAGGACGGTTCGGCGGAGCGGAAGGAGTTGGACGCGTATCTGGCGGTGAATCTCGACCAGCCGGCGGGGCGCGCGCGGCGCGCGGCGGATTTGGCGAATCGCGGGCGGTTGATCGAGGCGGAGTCGGAGTTGAAGCGCGCGGTGGCGTGGGATCCGTATTCGGCGGCGATTCGGCAGACGCTGGCGCGCGTGCTGGCGGCGCAGGATCGTCTGGCCGAGGCGGCGGCGGAGCATGGCAAGGCGGCGGAGCTCGAGCCGGAGAATGCGCCGGCGGCGTTTCAGGCGGGGCTGGCGTGGGCGGAGGCGGGGCGGTTGAGGGAGGCGGAGGCGGCGTTGAGAAGCGCGGTGGCGATCGATCCGGGATTTGCGCGGGCGTGGTATAACCTGGGGCTGTTGCTGGCGCAGACGAATCGGGTCGCGGCGGCGGAGGAGATGTTGCGCAAGGCGGAGGAGGCGGCGCCGCGGGATGCGGACGTGGCGTATGCGCGTGCGACGGTGTTGTGGCGGATGCAGCGGGTCGACGAAGCGAGGGCGGCGGCGGAGCGGGCGTTGAGGATCGATCCGGCGCACGCGGAGGCGGCGCAGTTTTTGCGGACGACGGCGCGGTGAGGTCGACGCGGGGTGTCAGACGGAGGGACCGAGTGGTTTAGAAAGGAGCGGAAGAAAGCGCGGGATGCCGCACACGGGCGCGGGTTCGAGGCGGAGGCGGAAGGCGCCGAGGCGGAAGTAGAAATTTTCGGCGTGAGGGTCGCTGAGGATGAGCAGGCGGGTGGCGTGGTGAGCGCGGGCGATGGTTTCGATGTGGCGGAACAGGGTGCGCCCGAGGCCCTGATGCATCGCGGCGGGGTGAACCCAGAGGTGTTCGAGGTGGGCGTCGGTGGTGTCGAAGTTCACAGCGGCCCAAGCGAGCGGTGTGCGATCGCGGAGGGCGACGAAGGTGGGCGTGTGGCGGATGAACTCGGGTGAGACGGTCAACTGAGACTCCCACGCGCGAAGCCACGCGGCGGGGTAGTGCCACGAGGATTTGGCGGCGAGGGCGATTTCGGTGAGCGCCCGGGCCTGCTCCGGGATGGCGCGGAAGAGTTCGATGGGGGAGGAGAGAGCGTGAGGAGGCGGCACGGTGGCAGGAATTTGGAGAGGAATGTAGTCGTATGAAAATTTTGCGAAAGTTGGGCGAGGTGCGACCGATATGAGGTTAAATCCCTATGAACGCTGCGAATCCGCTTGGATCGGCTTCTGTCCTGACGCCCGAGGACATCGTGCGGGATTTGAAGCATTTGCCGTCGGCGCCGAAGGTTTTGCCGCGGTTAAAGCAGTTGTTGACCGATGCGAATTCGTCGATGAGCCAGATCGTGTCGTTGATCCGGCTCGATCCGGGGATCGCGGCGCGCGTGTTGCAGGTGAGCAACAGCGCTTATTACAGCGCGGGCGTGCGGTGCTTTACGGTGGAGGAGGCCGTGAACCGCGTGGGTTACGAGCAGGTTTATCAGCTGGTGTCGTATGCGGTGGCGTCGCAGGTGCTGGTGCGGCCGTTGGAGGTGTATGGGATCGAGGCGGACGATCTTTGGACGTTGTCGGTGTCGTGTGCGCTGGCGTCGGAAATCCTGGCGGAGCGGAGCGGGCAGGATCGGGACGTGGCGTATACGACGGGGTTGCTGCATTTGTTGGGGAAGGTGGCGATCGACGATTGGGCGCTGCGGAATCGTCCGGGGCTGGAGTTGGCCGACGAAGGATTTCCGCGCGAGGCGATCGAGCGGGAGCGGGCGGTGCTGGGATTCACGCAGGCGGAGACGGGGGCGGCGTTGCTGCGGTCGTGGGCGTTTCCGCCTTCGATGTGCGAGCCGGTGCGGTGGCAGTATGCGCCGAGATCGTGCGCGTCGCAGACGCGGATGGCGTGCCTGTTGTATTGCGCGAAGTGGATACGCAGCGTGGTTTGCGCGCCGAATGAGGAGCGGCCGCCGGTGCCGGCGGAGGCGGCGTTGCAGATGGTGCCGCTGCGGGCGTCGGATCTCGAAGGACTCGTGAGCCGCGTCGAGGTGCGGCTGCGCGAGGTGAGTTCGTTGCTCGAGGTGGCGGCGCCGGAGGTGCGATTGGGGCCGCGGTCGCCGGTGGAGTTTCGTCGCTGAGCGCGGGCGACGAGGCAAAGGGCGTTGCGCGGCAAGCGCGCGAATTACGGGCGAACGCTAGGAGATGCGCGCGTAGATTTTTTGGAGGAGGGCGCTCGACGGGGCGCTGGGGGAGGGAGCGGGACGGGGGCCGGCGAGGCTGAAGCGGAGGAGGAGTTGTTCGTTTTCCTTGTCGAGCTGGAGAATCTGGAGGATGCGCGCGCGGGTGTGCTCGAGCAGATCGCGTTCGGCGGGGGTATGGGTTTGGCCGGCGGGGATGGTGCGAAGCGAGGCGAGCGACTGGTCGAGGCGCGTGAGCAGATCGCGTTTGCGGTCGAGGAACTCGGGAGCGAGGGGGCGCTGGTGCTGGCGGAGGAAGCGGTTTTCCTCGAGCGCGCACTGGTGAAGCTCGTCACAGAGCTGCTGGTGTTGTTGCAGGGCCTCGGTTGGCGTCATGGGAAACGGAAGTGGCAGCAGGAGGAAGGGGCAAGTGGCCGGTGGTCGAATCGAAAAGCAGGGAGACCTGGCGATCGGTGACGCGTCGCCAGTCGACATGGGCGAGGCGGGACTCGGCCATGCGGGCGATGTCGAGAATGTCGGTGGTGGGGTTTTCCGCGGCGGCGTCGATGATCGAGCGGTAGGTGGAGCAGGCGCGATCGATGTCGCCGAGGCGTTCGTAGCAGAGGGCGACCTGGTAGCTGACGGGGATGCGCCACGACGGCTCGTCGCCGAGGGCGGCGAGGGCGTTGTAGATGGCGAGGGCGTTGTTGATGTCGCCGGCTTGGAAGAAATCGTTGGCGAGTTGGTTGCCGGTGCGGCGCTGCCAGTAGCTCCAACGCTTCGGATCGGCGGCCGAGCGGGAGCGTTCGGCGCGGAGAAGATCGAGCGTGGCGGCGAGGGCTTCCTGGGTGCGGTTGAGCTGACGGAGGGTCGTCGCGAGGAGGAAGCGGGCCTCGGGGGCGTTTTCGTCGTCGGGCCACTGTTCGAGATAGGCGCGAAGCGTGGTGACGGCGGCTTCGGATTCGGAGGAAAGCTGAAGCGCGTAGCCGGCCATGAAGTGCGCGCGGGCGCGGTCGGCGGGGGCGAGGTCGAGCATGCGAAGGCGCGAGAAGAACTTGTTGGCCTCGGCGAAATCGCCGGATTGGAAATGCGTCTCGGCGACCTCGAACTGCGCGGTTTTGGCGAGGAGCTGGTAGTGTTCGAAGCCGGAGTCGGACGGGAGCTTCAGGGTGGAGTTGATGACGTTATAAAAACGCGCGATGGCGAGGCGCGGCGCGCCCATGGAGCGGAGCGTGCGGCCGAGGTCGAGAAGGGCGTCGGGGATGCGGACGTCGAGCGGGTAGTCCTTGATGTAGCGTTCGTAGATGGCGGCGGCCTTCGTGAGATAGCCCTGCTTGCGGTGCATGCGCGCGAGGCCGAGGAGGGCGGACTTGGTTTGCTCGAGAGGAGCGTCGCCGTTGAGGACTTGGCGGAAGGCGATTTCGGCGGCGTCGAAATCGTCGCGCTCGGTGAGATTGGTGCCGAGGTTGACGAGTCCCTGCGCTTCGCGAGCGGAGAGGCCAGTCGGAGCGGACTCGTTGGCGGCGGTGGTTTCCGGGACGGAGGGAGGCGGAGTGTCGCTGGCGAGAAGGTTGAAGGGAGCGAGGCAGGGGACGAGCAACGCGACGGCGGCCACGCGCAGAAAGGCGGGTGGTCGCTGTCGCGGTCGCGCAACGAGCGGAAAACGGAGAAGCGTCACGGAGTTTGAATGTAGGTGGCGGAGCTCGGCGGGAGCGGTGTGCCGGACGGCGTGCGCGGAGTGGGCACGATCACGGTGGCGTCACCGCCGGGCGCGGGAATTTGAAAGAAAGGAAGGAAATCCTCGGGACGGGTGTGCGGGCGAAGGTCGTCGCGCAAGATCGGCTGCGGCGCGCGGGGCGGGACGGGCTCGTCGTCGGGGAGGGTGGAATCGGAAACGGGGTCATCGCCAGGCGGGATGGTTTCCGGAACGGGCTCGGCGGAGCGGGTGTTGGCCGGTTCGTCGGGTGGCGGAGAAGTGTCTGTGGTGCGCGCCGGTTCGGATTCGTCGGGGGTGGCCGGAAGCGGGTCCGCCGCAGGTTGCGGAGGAGCGGCGGCGGGAGGCCGACTGACGAGGTCGGGTGGCGGCGCGGGTTCTTCGAAGCGCAGGGGCGGTGAGCCGAGGGCGACGAGGTAAGGTTTCGCCGAGGAGGCGGAGGGTGCGGACAATGCAGGCCGGGCCCATGCCCGGGCGGCGGTTAGCAGCGGCAGGAGCAACAGTGCCAGGCAAGGCAAGGCCTGGCCCGCGCCGATCGGCGCGGACGTTGGTTCGCGTTGATTCATTATGTATACGACAGTCCATTGTGATGGATTGTCCTGTATTCGCCCGGGTCCTTTATCGGCACGCGCGGCCGAAACTGAAAGGGAGAGGGGAAGGGAATTCACCCTAACCGCGCTACGAACGAGGCTGCGGCTATTTGCCGGCGCGGTCGAACAGGCCGCGGAGGCGGCGGCCGACTTCGTCGAGGCGGTAGGGCTTTTGCACGAAGTCGCGCTGGTTGAGCTGTTGAAACTCGGCGCGGACCTCCGCGGTGATGTGACCGCTGACGACGAGGACGGGCAAGTTGGGCCGGCAGGCGCGAATGACTTTGAGGACCTGCACGCCGTTGGTGCCGGGCATGTTCAGATCGAGCAGGACGGCGTCGAGGGCGCGCGTCGGATCGCTGATGACCTCGATGGCTTCGAGGCCGGTGGCGGCGGTGGTGACGCGGTAGCCCTTGCGGGTGAACGCGGCGGAGAGGAGCGTGCGGAGGGAGTTTTCGTCGTCGACTACGAGAAGCGATTCGGAACCGGAGGGAAAATCGGCGTAGCCGGCGGCGGTGGACGGAACGGCCTGGTCGGCGGCGAGCGGAAGGTAGACGTGGAACGTGCTGCCGACGCCCATGGTGCTGTCGACGTCGAGAAAACCCTGGTGGCTGGCGGCGATGCCGTAGACGACGGCGAGGCCGAGGCCGGTGCCCTGGTTGGCGGGTTTGGTGGTGAAGAACGGTTCGAAGATGCGCGCGCGAACCTCGGGCGTCATGCCGGTGCCTGTATCCGTAACGTCGAGACACGCGTAGCGGCGGGTGGGATCGGCTTCGCGGTAGCGCCGCAGGAGGTCGGCGCCGGAGCAGATGCTGGTCGCGACGGTGATGGAGCCGCCCTGGGGCATGGCGTCGCGGGCGTTGACGCAGAGGTTGAGCACGATCTGCTGCACCTGGGTCTGGTCGGCAAGGAGCGGCGGGAGTTTTTCGGCGAGGTCGAGCTGGAAGGTGACGGTGCGCGGAAACGTTTCCGACATGAGCGCAACGAGATCGCGGGCGAGCTGGTTGAGGTCGACGGGCGTGTAGCGGATCTCGGCCTTGCGGCTGAAGGTGAGGATTTGTTTCACCAGGCCGCTGGCGCGCTGCGCGGCGCGGTGGATTTCCTGGAGGCTTTTCTGGAGCACGGCGGGGTCGGCGCCGCCCTGGAGGCAGAACTCGGAATAGCCGTGGATGATCGCGAGGAGGTTGTTGAAATCGTGCGCGATGCCGCCGGCGAGCGTGCCGAGGCTTTCCATCTTGTGGGCTTGGCGGAGGTCGCTTTCGAGGGATTTGCGGCTGGTGATGTCTTCGCGCAGGCAGAGGAGATTGGTGATCTCGCCGGAAGGATTGCGCATGCAGGACACCTTCACGGATTCCCAGATGACGCTGCCGTTGGGGCGGCGGGTGGAGAGTTCGCCGAGCCATTCGCCGCCGGCGCGAACGGTGTCCCAGAACTTTCGATACGACTCCTCGTTGGGATGGCCGTCGCGGAGCACCTCGATGTTGTGGTCGAGGATGTCCTCGAGCGTGCGACCGCTGACCTCGGTGAACTTGGGGTTCACGTATTGCGGGCGGCCGTCGAGGTCGGTGATGACGACGGCGACGGGCATTTGTTCGACGGCGCGGGAGAGGCGGTAGAATTGTTCCTCGGCGAGACGCTGGCGGGTGATGTCGCGGCCGACGCAGCGGATGGCGACGATGGCGCCGGCGGCGTCGTGTTGCGCGAGGCTTTCCCAGGAAAACCAGCGGACGCCCTGCGGGGTCATCCAGCGCTGTTCGCTGACGGCGCGGTGCGGCGGACGCTGGAGTTCGGCGATGGCGTTTTGAAACGACGCGACGTCGTCGGGGTGGAGAAAATCGGCGACGGGCGTGCCGGGGAGCGAGGCGGCGGGACGGCCGAATTTGCGCGCGAAGGAAAGGTTGGCGGCGACGATGCGGCCGTCCAAATCATGGCAATACGCGGGATCGGCGCTGGTTTCCCAGGGCCCGAGCCCGTTTTCCGGTGCGGAGGCGGTGACGACGCCGGCGACGGTGTCGTTCGACACGGCTGACATGCTGGAATGTATCGGTGCGGTGGAGACGAACTTGAGGCGGGAGGAAAGTTTCCGGGCCGCAAGAAATCTGCGCGGTCGCAACCGCTCGCGAAGCCTTGGCTGAGGTTTCGGCTTCGGGGAGAAGCGCGGGTTGAAAGCGGCTTACAGCAGGCCCTGCAGCATGGAGGGGAGGCGGCTGAGGGTGTTGGCGATGGAGGCGCGCGCGAGCATGGTTTCGGGGCCGTCGTCGGAGTAGAGGATTTTCCAGCCGTCGAGGAGGAGCCAGGAGTCGTGTTCGATGTGCGCGACGGGTTCGAAGCCGCCGGTGATGCCGGCGTGGCGGACGAGGTGATCGGCGACCTGCACGGCGGCGGCGAAAAGCTGGTGCTGCGGCGGGCAGGCGGCGGGAGTGTTGTGATAGAGGACGGCGGCGGTGATCTCCTCGGAGACGTGGTGACGGCTGAGGTAATGCGCGCCGATTTGGCCGTGATCCCAGCCGATGAGGTCGCGTTCGAGTTTGCAGAACTCGGCCGGCGTGCGCGCGGGCATGGTGATGAGGCGGCTCAACTCTTCCGGAAAAGCGGTGGCCATGACGACCTTGCCGACGTTGTGGAGGAGGCCGATGAGGTAGTCGGTGTCGTCGTCGATTTGGAGCGACGTGGCGGCGAGGATGTCGCGCGTGACGATCGCGGTGGCGATGCTGTGGCTCCAGAGGTCTTTCCAGGGGAGGACGGCGCGGGAGTTGCGCTGGAGTTTTTCGAGGTCCTCGATGACCGGAGTGGCCATGGAGAGCTCGCGGATTTGGCGGAGGCCGAGGAAGAAGACGGCTTCCTCGATGTTGTTGATGCGGGTGGAGAGGCCGAAGTAGACGGAGTTCACCATGCGCAGCAGGCGCGCGGCGAGGGAGGGGTCGCGGCGGATGATCTCGGCGATCTGGGAGTTGAGGCTTTGTTCCGAATGGACGAGGTCGCTCAGCGCGCGATTGATGCTCTGGAGCGAGCCGAGTTTCGGGCAGGCGTCGATGCGGCGACGCACGACGTCGTCCGGATAGGGACCGGAGGCTGGGGGAGGCGAGACTTCGGAGTGGGTGTCGATGAGCATTCGTGAGCGAACGGAGCCGGGGACCTTCCCGCGGTGAGAAGCTTCGCGCCCTACATCGGCGGGTTGCGGGAGTGCTTAAGGCCTAAACGACTCAATATTGGCGACGGGGCAGCGGGATGCGCGAACGAACGCGCGTTTCGATTAAGGTTCATGTCAGTTGGGACGATATTCCCGGCGATGATCGCCACGCCCATCCCGCGCGAGACGCTGCTGCACGTTGTGAAGCAACTGCCGGCGGCTCCCCGCATCATGTCGCAACTGGGGCATCTGTTGCTCGATCCGAATTCGGAGATGAGCGAAGTGACGGAGTTGCTGCGGCGCGACACGGCGCTGACGGCGCGAATCATCCGGATCAGCAACAGCGCATTCTATAATGCGGGCCAGCCGTATGGCACGCTGGACGAGGCGCTGGCGCGCGTGGGCTACATGGAAGTTTACCGCCTGACGGGGCTCGCGGCGGTGTCGCAGATGTCGGATCACCCGCTCGAAATGTATGGCGTAACCGGCGCGCAACTACGTGAGAACTCGCTGCTGACGGCGCTGGTGGCGGAAGTGCTGGCGTCGATGACGGGGATCGATTCGCGGGTGGCGTATACGGCGGGGTTGTTGCGGTCGGTGGGAAAAATCGCGCTCGATCGCGTGACGCGCAACGGATCCTACCAAGGAAGCTACAAGCGCGAACATGGCCGGCTCGGGGATTGGGAGACCCAGTTCATCGGCATGACGAACTGCGAGGCGGCGGCGGTGATCATGAAGGAGTGGCGTTTCCCGATGACGACGATCGGCGGGATCAAGGATCACTACTTGAGCGCGTCGGGAGCTTCGCCGCTGGCGCAACTGTTGAACCTCGCGTCGGGTGCGGCGGAGCGGGGCGGGTATGGATTTCCGGGGGAAACGGACTATTGGACGGGCGCGATTTCGGCGTGCCGCGATCTCTCGCTCGACGAGGAGCAAGTCGAGGCGGGATTGCAACGGGCGCTGACGTTGTTCGGACCCTTGCGTGAGGCGGTGAGCTGAGCGTTGGGAAAAATCTGCCGGGTCGCGATGGACGCCGGGCAGCTGGGCTGCTCGCGGTGGAAAAAATGTGCGACTAACGGCGGAGCATCAGAAGCTTGTGAAGGCATGCGCACCGACGGCGCGAAAGTTGCGAAGCGGGCTGCGATGGCCGAACGAACAAGAGCAACGCGCAACGAGGAGCGTCCGTTGATGAGGCCGCGCGCGCGGATGCGGCGCGAGGGGCGGGGATGGCCGGAACGGGGAGTGCGGGCGTGATGTCGGCGGCGGAAGTCCAGGCTTTGCTGCGCGAAGGAGCGGCGTTTCACCAACGCAACCGGCTGGCCGAGGCGGCGCAGGCGTATGCGACGGTGCGGGCGCTGGTGCCGGCGGAGTTCGAAGCGTGGCATCGCGGCGGGCTGGTGGCGTTGCTCGCGGGGCAAACGGCGGAAGCGGCGCGATTGTTGGAAGAAGCGGTGAGGTTGAAACCGAAACAGGTGCACGCGGCATTCGGGCTGGGCGTGGCGAGGATCGCGCTGGGGCAGGCGGCGGCGGCGGAGGAGGTTTTGCGGTGGGTGACGGCGAACGATCCGAAGCAGGTGGAGGCGTGGCATTATCGCGCGATCGCGCTCGAAGCGCTTGGGCGCACGGAGGAAGCGGTCGCGGCGCATCGCCGGGTGGTGGCGTTGAAGCCGGACTTTGCGCCGGGATGGCAGGCGCTGGGCGTTGGCGCTGTCGTCGGTCGGCAGTCCGAGCGAGGCGATGCGGTGTTTCGAACGCGTGCTGAAGCAGCAGCCGCAGAATGTGCGCGCGCGGCTCGGACGCGCGATGATGCTCTACAAAAGCCATCGCGTCGCGGAGGCGGCGGACGAGATGGCGGCGGTGACGCGGATGGATCCCCGGCAATTCGAGGCGCGGAGCTATCGCCTGGTGGCGTTGAACAGCCTCGAGGTCGGCCGCGAGGAACTGTTCGCGGAGCATGTGGCGTTTGGCGAAACCTGGCCGCGGGTGGATCCGCGGTCGCTGTTGCGCGATCCGCGGCCGGAGCGTCGGTTGCGCGTGGCTTTGCTTTCGCCGGATCTGCGGGAGCACTCGGTGGCGTATTTTCTCGAGCCGTTGCTGCGGCATCTCGACCGCGAGGCGTTCGAGATTCTGCTCTATCACGATCACGCCACGCAGGACGCCGTGACGGCGCGATTGCGCGCGCTGGCCGATGGCTGGCGTCAGGTCGGCGGACAGGCGGACGACGTGGTGGAATCGACGATTCACGGCGATGCGCCGGATATTCTCATCGAACTCGCGGGGCACACCGGCGGAAACCGGCTGCCGCTGCTCGCGCGGCGGCTCGCGCCGGTGCAAGTGACGTATCTGGGGTATCCGAACACCACGGGCGTGCGCACGATGGATTTCCGATTGGTGGACGAGCTGACGGATCCCGCGTCGGCGGCGGCGTTTCACACGGAGACGCTGGTGCGATTCGCGCCGACGGCGTGGGCGTATTTGGCGCCGGAAGACGCGCCGGAGCCGGCGGAGCCGCCGTGCGTGAAAAACGGATACGTGACGTTCGGTTCGTTCAACAACTTCACGAAGGCGACCGATCGCATGCTGCGGGAATGGGCGCGGCTGCTCGCGGCGGTGCCGGACTCGCGATTGCTGATCAAGACCGGCGGAGTGGACGAGCCGGGGATTCGGGAGCCGATCGTCCGCCGTCTCGAGGCGGCGGGATTCGACTTGGGGCGCGTCGAGTTGCTGCCGCGCACGCGCGACACGGCGAGCCATCTCGCGCTTTATGGCCGCGTGGACGTGGCGCTCGACACGTTTCCGTATCACGGAACCACGACAACGTGCGAAGCGCTGTGGATGGGCGTGCCGGTGGTGTCGCTGATCGGAGACCGGCATGCGTCGCGCGTGGGACTTTCGCTGCTCACGGCGGCGGGTCATCCGGAGTGGGCGGCGAGGGAGGCGGACGAATACGGGCGGATCGCGTGCGCGCTGGCGGGCGATCGCACACGGCTGGTGGCGCTGCGCCGGCAATTGCGCGCGGACGTGGCGGCGTCGCCGCTCGGCGATCACGCGGGGCAGGCGGCGCGTTTTGGCGCGGCGTTGCGCGCGTGCTGGCGGCAGCGCTGCGGCGCGCCGGCGGACTCCGGGCTTTTCACTCCGAACCTCGAACCTCTCGTTTTATGAACCGCCGAAAACTCCAGAACACGCTCGACGCCGCCCTCGCTTCCCACCGGGCGGGGCAAATCGAAGAAGCCGCCCGACTCTACGCGCAGGTTTGCCATGCGGCGCCGCGTTTGTTCGACGGGTGGTATCTCGCGGGCGCGCTCGCGTTTCAGCGCGGCGGACATCTGGAGGAAGCGATCGATTATTTGACGCGCGCGCTACGGCTCCAACCGGCGTCGGTCGACTGCAAGCTGTTCCTCGGCATGGCGCTCGCGGATGCGGGACGCTACGAAGAGGCGGAGAAGCCGCTGCGGGCTGCGCTCGCGAAGCACAAGGGCTTTCCGGAGGCGTGGGAGAATCTCGCGAATGTGTTATGCGCGCTGGGCCGGCCGGCGGCGGAGGCGATCGAATGTTTGCGCCGTTCGCTGGCGTTGGAACCGGGCCGCATCGAACTCCAGCAGCGGATCGACGAATTGCTCATGGCGGAAACGATGAGCGCGAGCGTGTGACGGTTTCGCGATGAGTCCGGCCCGACGACAATCGCTCTTGTTGGAAGCCGTGGCGCTGCACCGCGCCGGGAAACTGGATGCGGCCGAGGCGTGTTACCGGCAGGTGCGCGTGGCGTTTCCGAAAGATTTCGATGCGCTGCATCTTTCCGGTTTGGTGGCGCATCAACAGAGTCGCATCGCGGCGGCGATCGAGTTGCTTTCGCGCGCGCATCGCGTGGATCGCGCGTCGGCGGTGTGCGAGATGCGGCTCGGGCTGGCGTTGCTGGCCGGAGGCCGCACGGCGGAGGCGGAGAAGCATCTGCGGCACGTCGTCGCGGTGATGCCGAACTCGGCCGATGCGTGGGACAATCTCGCGTATTGCTTGAAAACGCAGGACCGGCTCGAGGAGGCGGTCGCGTGTCACGAAAAAGCGGTCGCTGGAAGTCCGTCGAGCGCGACGGTGTGGTGCAATTTCGGTCTGACGCTCGCGCTGATGGGACGACTCGAGGAGGCGTTGCGCTGCCAGGAGCGGGCGTTGGAGCAGGAGCCGGAAAACATTCCGGCGAGTCTCGCGCGAGCGCAGGCGCTGCACCGGTTGAAACGGCTCGACGAGGCGATCGCCGCGTATGATCGCGTGCTGGCGTTGCAGCCGGATCGAGCCGATGCGCGCAGCTGCCGGTTGATGGCGTTGCACAATGTGGAAGGTCTCGCGCGCGAAACGGTATTCGAGGAGCACGTGCTTTACGGACGGCTGTTGGGGGCGGAGCCGCGGGTGGCATTCGCGAACAAGCCGGTGCCGGAGCGGCGGCTGCGCGTGGCGTTCTGGTCGCCGGATCTGCGGGAGCATTCGTGCGCGTATTTCTTGGAGCCGCTGCTGCGGCATCTCGATCGCGAGGCGTTCGAGGTGTGGTTGTATCACGATCATTTCCGCGAGGACGAAATGTCGGCGCGATTGCGCGGCCATGCGGATCAGTGGCGGAATGTGGTGGGACGTTCGAACGACGCGATCGAGGTGATGCTGCGCGAGGACGCGCCGGACGTGCTCGTCGATCTCGCGGGTCACACCGGCATGTGCAACCGGCTGCCGGTGTTCGCGCGACGCGTGGCGCCGGTGCAGATCACGTATCTCGGTTATCCGGATACGACCGGCGTGCCGGCGATGGACTATCGGTTGACGGATGCGATCGCGGATCCGCGTGGCGAAGCGGATCGTTTCGCGACGGAGCGGCTGCTTCGTTTCGCGCCGACGGCGTGGGCTTATCAACCGCCAGTGAGCGCGCCGGAGCCGCGCGCCGAATCGATCGCGGGCGACGCGGTGACGTTTGGTTCGTTCAACGATCTCGCGAAGGTCAGCCGGCGCACGATTGGGCTGTGGTCGCGGGTGCTGGCGAACGTGCCGCAATCGCGGCTGCTGGTGAAAGGGCAGGGACTCGGCGAGTCGGCGACCCGGCGGCGCTGGTTGGATCGGTTGGGAGAGGCGGGCATTGCGGCGGAGCGCGTGGAGCTGGTCGAGCGATGCGCCGACACGACGACGCATCTGGCGCTTTATCGGCGGGTGGACGTGGCGTTGGACACGTTTCCGTATCATGGAACCACTACCACGTGCGAAGCGTTGTGGATGGGCGTGCCGGTGGTTACGCTCGCCGGCGATCGGCATGTGTCGCGCGTGGGCGCGAGTTTGTTGAGCGCGATCGGCCGGCCCGACTGGGTGGCGGCGAGCGACGAGGATTACGTGCGGATCGCGGTGCAACTCGCGCGTCGCGACGGTGCGACGCCGCGTGGCGTGGCGTTGCGGGAGGCGATGCGGGCGTCACCGCTGTTCGATCATGCGGGGCAGGCGGCGCGGTTCGGCGCGGCGTTGCGCGAGTGCTGGATCAAGTGGTGCGCGCAAGCCGCGAAAGCGGCGTGAAGATCATGGCGCCGCAAAAGATCCTCGCCCTGTTGCAACAAGCGCTGGCGCATCATCGCGTCGGTCAGCTCGTGGAAGCGGAGAAGCTCTACGCGCGCGTGCGCGCGGTGGCGCCGCGGAATTTCGACGTGTTCAACCTGTCGGGATTTCTGGCGCTGCAGCAGAAGCGCTATGCGGACGCGGTGGCGTTGCTGGAGCGCGGGCTGCGGCTCGACGGGCGTTCGGCGCAGTGCGCGCTGCGACTGGCGCATGCGTTGAAGGCCCTCGGACGACATGGGGAAGCGCGCGAAGCGGCGCGGCGCGCGGCGACGCTCGAGCCGGGCAACGCGGACGCGCATTTTTGCCTGGGGGAACTCGCGGCGGTGACGGACGGTTTCGCGGCGGCGGTGCCGCATTTTCGGCGCGTGGCGGAGTTGCAGCCGCAGGCGGCGGATGGGTGGGCGAACCTCGGCGTGGCGCTGGCACAGTCGGGAGGAGGCGAGGAGGCGCTGGAGTGTTTTGCGCGCGCGACGACGCTGGAGCCGGGCAACACGCAGGCGCTCACGGGACGCGCGCTCGTGCTGCAGCAATCGCATCGACCAAGTGAAGCGGCGGCGGCGTATGCGGAGGTGTTGAAACGCGAGCCGCTGAATTTTCAGGCGTGGAGCGCGCGGTTGTTGACGTTGCACTATCTCGACGACGTCAGCCGTGAGACGCTGCTGGCCGAGCACGTGGCGTTCGGGCGTCGCGTGGCGGAGGCGAAAGGGCGGGCGGCGGTCGCATTTGGCAACTCCGCGGAGCCGGAGCGGCGGTTGCGGGTGGCGTTTTTGTCGCCGGACCTGCGCGGGCACTCGGTGGCGTTTTTCCTGCGGCCACTGCTCGAGCGAATGGATCGTGCGCGGTTCGAGCTCGTGCTTTATCACGATCATCCGACGATCGATGCGGTGTCGGCGCAGTTGCGCTCGCTCGCGTCGGCGTGGCGGCATGTCGCCGGCTGGCCGGACGAGCGCGTGGAGGCGGCGATCCGTGCGGATGCGCCGGATGTGTTGATCGATCTGGCGGGGCACACGGGATTGAACCGGCTGCCGTTGTTTCAGCGGCGACTCGCGCCGGTGCAGATCACGTGTCTCGGATATCCGGATACGACGGGCGTGGCGGAGATGGATTATCGTTTCACGGACGCGGTGGCGGATCCGGTGGGCGGAGCGGAGCGGTTCTGCACGGAGAAGCTGGTGCGATTCGCGCCGGTGGCGTGGGCGTATGCGCCGCCGGAAGAGGCGCCGGAGCCGGCGCGGAGCGGAGAGCGCGGGGCAGTGACGTTTGGCTGTTTCAACAACTTTTCCAAAGTGAGCGGGGCGACGCTGCGGTTGTGGGCGGCGGTGTTGGAGGCGGTGCCGGGCTCGCGATTGTTGATCAAATCGTCGGGGCTCGAGCGGTCGGAGTTGCCGAGGGTGGCGCGCGAACGCCTGGCGGGGGCGCGGATCGATCTGGAGCGGGTGACGCTGCTCGGGCGCGTGTCGGGGACGGCGGCGCATCTGGCGATCTACGGGCAGATCGACGTCGCGCTGGATACGTTTCCGTATCACGGCACCACGACGACATGCGAAGCGTTGTGGATGGGCGTGCCGGTGGTGACGCTGGCGGGCGATCGACATATGTCGCGGGTGGGGGCGAGTCTGTTGCGCGCCGCGGGGCATCCGGAGTGGGTGGCGGATTCGGCGGCGACGTATGTGGAGATCGCGGCGCGGCTGGCGTCGGACGAGAACGGGCGGCGCGCGTGGCGGAGCGGATTGCGGGAGGAGATGCGCAGGTCGGCGCTGTTGGATCACGCGGGACAGGCGGCGCGTTTCGGCGAAGCGGTGCGCGACTGCTGGCGAGCCTGGTGCGCGGGCGGAACGGCGGCCCCGGCAAAATCTGCCTGAAGGCTTTCGGGCGGTCGCGGGGCCGCGGAGGATCGCGTTTTTTTAATCTGTTTTTTGCTGATGAATAGTCAGTTGCGAGAGTGGGTGTGCGTCAGGCCTAAAACTTGCGATCGCGAGCGGCATGTCCTTCCCCTCGCCGACTTCCCTGAATGCTGACGCGGTTCTGAGCGCCGCTGACCGAGTCGAACAGCAAGCGAATCCAGAGAGCGGATACGAGGCAACGTTGGCTCGCACGCGCGTGGCGCTCGACGCGTATGTCGAGCAGCCGGATGTGGCGGCGAAGCGGATGGAACTGCGGGAGGCGTTGCGGGGGCTGGCGAATGCGGTGGCGGAGCTGGCGCCGGCGAGATTCGAGGAGTCGAGACGGGGCGGGTTGGGCGAGCTTATCAAGCGCGTCAGCGGCTCGGGGTATCACGACCTGCCGGTGGCTGAGGTGGATCTCGCGCAGGCGCGCGCGCATGCGGCGGGTGGTGGGGCGGGGCTGTATGCGGCGATGTTGCTGGTGGCGGGCTGGCAGTGGCCGGATGCGCCGGCGTTGAAGGATGTGCCGGCGGGTGCCCGGGAGGATTACGTGAGCTGGCTGTTTGCGGTGCCGCAGGGTTTTTCGGCGCCGGGGCAGGCGGCGCTTTATCCGCAGCGTGTGCTGCAGCGGCTGGAGGAGCTGTTGCGTTTCGTGCGGGGCGAGCCGGAGGGGGAAAACGTGCGGCACGTGCTGAGTGCGTATCTTTCGAACAGCAGCTGCATCCCGCTTTATTTTTGCGAGGCGTCGTTACGGCGGCACTACGAAGTGCGCGCGCAACTGCTGCAGTGCGCGGTGGTGCGACCGGCGCGGGAATTGCGTCCGTTGCCCCGTGCCGGGCGACGGTTGCGGGTGGGTTTCATCAACCGACATTTCGGATCGCAGACGGAAACCTACACGACGTTGCCGATGTTCGAGCAGCTCGATCCGGAGCGGTTCGAAGTGGTGCTCTTCGCGCATCACGCGAATGGTTCGGCGCTCGAGGCGTATGCGCAGCAGCGGGCGGCGGCGTTTCACTTGCTGCCGGAAGAGGCCGGAGCGCAGGTGGACGCGTTGCGCGCGGCGGAGCTGGATGTGGCGGTGTTTGGCACGAATGTGACCGCGGTGTTCAACGAGGTGACGCGGCTCGCTTTGCATCGCGTGGCGCCGTTGCAGGTGGTGAACAACTCGTCATGCACGACGACGGGGATGCCGGAGATCGATCTTTATGTGTCCGGGACGCTGACGGAATCGGAAGCGGCGCCGGAGCATTTTTCGGAACGACTCGGGCTCGTGGCGGGGCCGGCGCATGCGTTCAACTACGAGGCGGATCGCCAGGAACCGACGTCGCGTTGGACGCGCGCGGCGCTCGGGCTGCCGGAGGACGCGGTGCTGTTCGTGACCGCGGCGAATTATTTCAAGATCATCCCGGAAATGCAGCGGGCGTGGGCGAAGTTGCTCGCGGGGGTGCCGGGATCGCGGCTGCTGGTGCATCCGTTCAACCCGAACTGGTCGTCGTCGTATCCAGTAAAGCGATTCGCGGCGGAGTTCGATGCGGTGCTCGCGGAACACGGGGTGGCGTCGGATCGCTGGGTGCTCTCGACGATGAAATTTCCTTCGCGCAGCGACGTGAAGGAGCTGCTTTCGGTGGGCGACGTCTACTTGGACACGTTTCCCTTTGGCGGCGTGAACTCGCTGGTGGATCCGCTGGAGCTCGGGATGCCGGTGATCGCGTGGGAAGGCGCGACCTTCCGCTCGCGGATGGGCGCGGCGTTGTTGCGCACGCTGGGACTCGACGAGCTGATTGCGGGGGGCGAGGCGGGTTATCTCGAGCGCGCGGTGTCGCTGGCGCGCGAGGCGGACCGACGCAACGAAATCAAGCAGCGCGTGGCCGATGCGATGGGGCGGATGCCGTTGTTTTTGGATACGTTGGCCGCGAGCGACGCGTTTGGCGCGCTGCTCGAGACGGCGTTCGATGAGCTGCAGCGGGTGGGGCGGGCGGAGTTTCGGCGGCAGCGGACGCCCATCCGGGTGCCGGCGCCGATGGATGCGATGGCGCGGATCAACGACGGCGTGGCGCGGCTCGAGGCGGACGATCCCGCGACGGCGGCGGCGTGCGCGCGGGAGGTGCTCGGCGCGATGCCGGCACATCCGGCGGCGCGTCATCTGCTCGGCGCGGCGCTGTTGCGCGGCGGCCAGCACGTGCGGGCGGTGGATTATTTTCTCGGGGCGGTGCAACACAGCGACGGCGACGCGCCGCTGTGGCACGATCTGGCGATCGCGTTGTGCGAGAGCGGGCGAATGCCGCAGGCGGTGCAGGCGCTCGAGACGAGTTTGCGAATCGATCAGAGCCGGGTCGAGGGGTGGACGCTCTTGGCGGAGCTGGCGCTCAATGCCGGGAACATCGGTCTTTATCGGGATGCGCTTGGCGTGGCCCGGGAGCTTGCGCCGGCGGACGAACGTGTATCCGCGCTGGTGATGCGGGGCGACGCAATCGCGGGTGGGAACGACGACGAGGGCCGCAAGCACGTGCTACTTTTCACCGACGATCCTGAACACGGCGGAGTGGCACAGTATAATCATGCCGTTCTGCTGGCGTTGATCGCGGAAGGCTACCGCGTGACTTGTGCGCAGTCGAAGAGCGAAAGCCCGCTGATCGAGGAACAACGCGCGGCGGGAGTGCGGCATGTGTGGATCGACTACGACACCGGCCGAGAGTTTGGCCGCACGCTGGGCGATCACGCGACGGCGCGCCACATTCTGGCGGCAATGCGTCCGGACTTCGTGTTGTTCAGCAACTGCTGCCCGCTTTCGAATTTCGCGGCGGAGGAGGTGGCGAAAGAAACCGGGGTGCCGTTCGCGATCGTCGTGCATTTCGTCGGGGCGTATCTCGCGCAGAATTTTGCCGGGTATATCCCGGCGTTGGGCCGGGTATATCGCGCGGCGTCTGATGTGGTCGCGGTTTCGGCTGAGAATCTGCGCTTGCTTCGCAGCCATTTCGACCTGCCGTGCGATCGAGGTCGGGTGATCTATAATGGACGTCCGGAAAGGTTCTTCATGGCTCGCGATCCCGAGAACAGGGCGCGGCTCCGCGCCGAGATCGGCGTGCCTGAGGAGGCGATGTTGTGTCTGACGACCGCGCGCCTCGCGGCAGTGAAAGGGTTCGAGCATCAGCTGCGTGCGCTCGCGAGCCTCGAAGGAACGCCGGTGTTTCGGCGGTTGCATTTCGCGTGGGCGGGGGAGGGCGAGCAGCGTGGCGAACTCGAAGCGCAGATTGCGCGGCTCGGCTTCGGCAGCCGCATTCATCTGCTCGGCCATCGTTGGGACGTGGCGGATTGGTATGATGCGGCGGACGTCTTTGTGTTGCCGTCTTATATCGAAGGCATGCCGCTTTCGGTGATGGAGGCGATGGCGAAAGGGCTCGCCGTCGCGGCATCCGCGGTGAGCGGAACGCCTGAAGCGTTGGGCGATACCGGACGACTGCTGGCGGATCCCGCGCGTGATCCCGCGGGAACCGAGCGGGATCTGGCCGCTGCCTTGAGCGAATGGGCAGCGGATTCAGAAATGCGTGAGCGCATGGGCGCGGCCAGCCGGGAGCGGGCGATCGCGCTGTTTCAGGAGGCGCGGATGACCTGTGACGTGCTGGACCTTGTGGCCGGGGCAATCCTGGTGCCGAGCGCTGCGTTGAACGATTGAGAATCTCGGCCGAACCATGAATTACCTGGACGCATTCAACAACTACTGGTCGCGAGCCGACCGGTGGGGCAGTCATTCCTTCGACAACGCCGAGGCTCTCTTTCAACGGGTGTCGATGATCAGCGGAAAGGGATCGGTGCTCGATGTAGGGTGTGGCATGGGGCTGTTGGTGCGAACGCTTCTCGAGCACGGCGTCGAGGCGATGGGCGTCGATATCGCGCTCCGACCGGTCGAGGAGAGCAATCGAAAGAATCCGGGCCGGTTCTGTCTGGGATCCATTCTCCAACTGCCGTTCGCCGACAATTCCTGGGATACGATCGTGAGCACTGATTGTCTCCATCACCTTGCCGAGGCGGACGTGCCACGGGCCTTGACCGAGCTGAAGCGGGTCGCGCGCCGCAACGTCTACATCAACCTGGCGACGCGCGCGGACCGGGATAAGCGATGGCACCTCACGGTGCGGGGGCGCGAGTGGTGGGAGCAGCAGTTTTTCGCGGCGGGGTTCCGTCGGCACGCCTTGGATCAGGTCATCACTTCCTACGACTCGCGCGAAAGCGATGGCGCACAGATCACCATGGTGTTCGAAAAGATCCCGGAGCAAGCGCTGGCGCGGTATCCGCTGGCGGCGCTGCAGGCGGAGCGGGCACTGCACATGGACATGACGCGCGAACCGGGCCGGCGCTCGGATGCGCACATCGCGCGCTACGTCACGGCCCGTCGCTATCTGCCGAGAGAGGGCATCGTGATCGACGGTGCGTGCGGGCTGGGCTACGGCAGTGCCGTGCTAGGGTGCACGCATCCGGACGTGAAGGTGATCGGTCTCGATAACAGCGAGTATGCGGTGAACTATGCCGCCGCGTCGTTTGCGCCGATGTATCCGAATCTTGAATTCAGGCAGGGCGACGTCTGCGACCTGAGCGCGTTTGCGGATGGGACGGTGGCGTTGGTGGTTTCGTTCGAAACGGTGGAACACCTGCGGGAGCCGGAAAGGTTTCTGCAGGAAGTCCGCCGCGTGCTGCGGCCGGACGGCCACTTCGTCTGTTCGGTCCCGAACATGTGGGTGGATGAAACCGGCAAGGATCCGAATCCCTGGCATTTTCACGTCTTCGATTTTGCGAAGATCGTCGATCTCTGTGCGCAGCACCTGACCGTGTGCGAGGTGTTCAACCAAACGGCCGGCGGTGGAATGAAGCTGCCGGGGGCACCTCGGCGTATTCGGCGCGTGAACCTGCCGATGACGCAGGGAGATGATCAAGCCGAGTGGTGGCTGGTGGCGGCGAGTCGCGAGAAACTCGCGATGAATACTCGGCCGCGGGTGCAATCGAGCACGGTGCTCGTGCTCACGCACGATCCGAAACATCCGCTGCTCCGCAGCTGGCTCGATCATTGTCCGCACCCGGTCGTTTACGAGACCGCGCTCCCGAGCGACTACGATTTTCCCGAGGAGATCGGACTGCTGGTGACGGCGGATTGTTACAAGGAGCCCAGCGTGACGCTGATCGCCCGTGCGAAAGAGCGCGGCATTCCGACGCTGTTGCTGGCGGACGGAATTTTGGAGTATCGCAATACCTTCGAACATCCTCAGACGGTTCCCGGGTCGCTCTTTCAGCCCGTGCTGGCGCACAAGATCGCATGCCTGGGGCGGTCGCAGGCGCGCATCTTGGAGTCTTGGGGCAATGCCGCGCAGTGCGAGATCACGGGCTGCGCACGGTTTGATCGTTATGCGACGCTTCGGCGGCGACAGCGGGCGGCGGGTGAACCGTTTCGCGTGTTGGTGATGACGGCGATCACCCCGTATTTCACCTCGGAACAGCACGAACAGGTGCGACGCTCGTTGCTCGATTTGAAGGCTTTCTTCGCGGCAACGCGATCGCTGAACGGCAACATGCTGGAGGTCGCCTGGCGAATTACCAAGGGTCTCGAAACGGAAGTTGGCGTAAGCAACACGCTGAGCGATTTGAGCGGTCGAGAACTTGCGGAAGTGCTGCAAAAGGTCGACGCCGTGATCAGCACACCTTCGACGTCCATGCTCGAAGGCATGCTGCTCGGATTGCCGGTGGCGGTGCTGGATTACACGAACTCGCCGCACTACGTCCAACCCGCGTGGCGAATCACGGCGAGCGAACACATCGGCGCGGTCCTGCGCGAACTCATCGCGCCGCCCGCGCCGAAAATGCTGTTTCAGGAAACCACGCTGCATGATGCGCTGGAATGCGCGAGTCCTGCCGCGCCGCGGCTTCTGCGATTGGCCACAGAGATGATGCGCTTGGGCCAAGAGGCGAGGGAGGCGGGGATCGCGTTGGAGTTGCCGCTGCGACTACTCGGCATCGAGGCGAACGGTCCGGTGACGGAGGAGAACAGGTTTCAGTTGGCGGCCTTGTTTCCGGGTCACGCGCCATTTCGCGACCAACGGCTGCCTGCATTGCAGGTCGAAGTCGGTCACCTGCGGGCGTATGCAGCGCAACTGGAAAGACGGACCGGAGGGGCGATCGACCCGCAACAGGTTGACCTCGCGGTGAAATGGCGGGCGAAACTGGAAGCTGCGAAACTGGTTGGGGATCTCAGGAATGCGAGTGGTGCCGTGCGGCTGCTGCTGGATGCATTGAAGATCGTGGAGGCGTCGAAGCGTCCGGAGACTATTCTCGAGGGACTCGTAGAAGTCACACCGGTGCTCGCGCGCTTCGACGCGACGCGAGCGCGAATGCTGACCCAGACCGCAATTGCCCTTGCGGAGCGGATGGGACGCGTGGACGTGGCGCAAGGATTGCGCGACAGCCTGAAGGCGGCAGTCCGTGCCGCGTGAGACGGTGACGGCCACTTTGGAACCCGGCGCCATGGAAGACGTCTCGGAGGGAGCGGTGTAGCGAAGCGATGAATACGGCTTCTTCCTTGATGGGGCGCGGCGAGGAGATGAGCACCGTGGCTCGGCGGCGGGTGCGGGTGTGTTATTTCAACAACTGGGCGAAGGGGCTCGAACCGGTCGATCGCTATCTGGCGCGGGTGGGCTCGATGGATCTTTCGCGGCTGGTGGCGAATCCGAAGGATGCGAAGCTGATGCGCTGGGCGCGGCTGGATTGCGACTGGTATGCGGAGAATGCGCGCTGCTTCGCGGCGATGCGGCACGACGAGATCGAGTTTCTGCCGGCGTGGGTGTGCGGGCTCATGGGGCTGCTCGAGTTTGGTCAGGCGCGGCGCGAGCCTGGGGAGGAGCGGTGGTTGATCATGATGGGGCATCAGCCCGAGCATCTCGGTGCGAGCGCCGGAAAGGTGTTTGCGCTGTTGGCGAAGGTGGGCGTGCGGCACTGCTATTACGCGTTCGACGAAGCGAGCCGGTTCATGGCGAATTTCGCGGATATCGCGCCGCATCTCGATATCCTGATTCACGACGAGTTCCCGCTCGACGAGCGGAATGCGGCGAAATTGAAGCCGGGGTGTCGGACGCTGCATCGGAGCTGGGTGGCGAACGTGGTGCCGTTCGCGCCGCCGTTCAACGAAACGCCGGAGGAGAAGATCCTGTTTCTCGGTTCTCCGCTGGGTTTGACGGAGCATCGGCGGCGGCAGATCGAGCATCTGCAGGCGGTGTTCAAGGATCGCTTCGTTCCGAGCTACGATCATTCGCCGGCGGCGGGGGAGCGGGTGCAGTTGAACCGCTTCAAGGTCGCGTTTTGCCCGGAAGGGCGGAAGTTCACCACGCCGGCGATGGCGAAGACGCACACGGACCGGCCGTTTTGGTCGGGTTGTCTTGGCCTGGTCGTGGTGAGCGAGGATTCGCAGAGCGGCGGGCGCCTGCAGGAGCTGCACGAGCGGGAGCTGATCCTGCGCTATCCGTATGGAGATTTGGATACGCTGGTGGCCCAATGCGAACGGGCGCTCGCGATGTCGAATGACGAGCGGCGACGCGGGTATGAGCATTTCAACCGTCACGAGACCGTGGGAACGGTGGTGGCGGAGGCGCTGGCGGGAAAGTGAGGCGCGCTTACCGGGCGGCGAGGGCGGCGAGTTGATCGAGCTCGTCGAGGAGCGTGTGCCACAGGGCGGGGTCGGGTTCGACGGGGGGAACGAGGTGCGGTTTGAGCTTGAGCGAGTAGTCGCCGAAGACGCGCGAACGTCTGGTCCGAGAAAAGTTGGCGGAGCAGGAGCGCCGCGGTTTCGGGTGTGCGGTGTTCGAGCGTGCGGCGGATCTCGGCGGCTTGGGCGCGTCCGAGCGTGGCGGCGAGACGCACGCGGTTGCGCGCGGCGAGGAGGACGGGCGGCGGCAGCGAAGGAGCGGGGCCGAGACAAGCGAGCTGCCGGAATTTGTCGGGGGGCGCGGCGGCGGATTTTTTGGGGGAGCGGGAGCGCGTCGGTCGCGGTGAGTCTTCGCCGAGAACGCGGATGGGCGAGCAGCCGAGGAATTCGGCGAGCGCGATCGCGGTGGCGGTGCTGGTTTCGGCGACGGCGAGCGGAGGTGGTTCGATGCCCTGGGTGGCGAGCCATTCGACGGTGACGTGATGGCTGGAGAAATAGTAGCGCGCCGATGACGGAAGAGCGGTTTGCCAGGCGGCGGAACTCGCGGGCGAGAGGATCACGCGCGCGGGCGCGAAGCTTTCGGGGAGCTTGGCGGGAGTCGCGGCGGGTTCGATCGAAACGGCGAAATCGGGTGCGAGGTCGTGGCGGGCGAAGGCGGAAAGCGAGGAGTCGGTGGCGAAGAGGACGGTGGTGTCGGCGTGCGAAAGGTGAGCGGAGGGAATGTCGGTGAGGTGTGGTCCGACGATGAGCGCGGGCGAGTCTTGCAGGGCGCCGGCCCACGCGGCGGGCAGCCGATGGGTCGCGTAGTCGGCGAGATTTTCCAGCACGTGTTTCTGCCAGACGAAGCCGGCTTTCTGGCGGGTGACGCGGTGGTGGTGGTGCTTCGCGAGGGTGGTGTGAAGTTCGTCGAGGGCGCGGCGGTAGGCGGCGGAGTGCTGCGTGAGAACGGTGTCGCTCACGAAGACCGACGGGAGGTGGCGGGGATCGCGGTGGAGGAATTGTTCGACCGCGGGCCGGGCGGGGGCGTGATCGACGAGCGTGGTTTCGATGGCGTGGCGCGGGAGGATGGGGCGGGCGCGCTGGACGTTGTCGCGATCGGTGAGCCAGAGAAGGTGGCGAAAAGGCTGGAGTCGGGTGCGGTCGAGGGCGAGGGCGTCGCCAACGAGCACGCAGGTGGTGGCGCCGGGAGAGGGTTTTTCGAGCAGAAGCCGGGACATGGAAACTAGCGGCGGGCCCGCGAGTGTGCGAGGGCGACGCTTGTTGTTAGTAATCGGCTCAAGCGCGGTGCAGTTGAGTCGCAGCGTCGCCGTAGCGTCCGGTAGATTTCAGGACCGTAATGGAGCCGAGGTTCGCAGAAAAGGCGAAGGCCCCGGGGTGAGCCGGGGCCTTGTAGCACTTGCAATCCGGGTGGACTGCCGGGCCGGGTATCCATTTTCGCATGACGCGAGAACGGAGTGTTTTCCAACTACCCGACAACCTCGTGCCGGGGCCTCCGCAGGAATTCTGATCCGCCGTGACCCGGCCGCCGCGCGAACGACGGCCGGGTTGGGCGATTCAGGGCAATCCCTGAGCGGAGATCAGCTTACTGGAGCAAACGGAGCGCCGACTGAGCGCTCTGGTTGGCCTGCGAGAGCATCGCGGTGCCGGCTTGCACGAGAGTGTTCCAGCGGGCGAGCTGGGTGGACTCCTGTGCGACGTCGACATCGACGATACGGCTCGAGGCGGCTTCCAGGTTCGCCTTGTTGACCGTGAGCAACTCCGAAGCGAAGCCGAGGCGGCTCTGCTCGGCGCCGTTCTCGGCGCGGAACGTCGCGACGTGCTGAATGGCATCGGTGATGTTCTTCAGGCTGATCGACGACAGCGAGCTGACGCCGGACGCGTTGAGCGCGCCGATGCCGGTGCCCGAATCCGCGAGGTTGCGCGCCTTGATCGTCACTGCCGAACCCGTGGCGGCGTTTTCGGTCACATAGACCGTCAGGCCGTCGCCGGAGCCGAACAGTTTGACGCCGTTGAACTCTTCGTCGGTGATCGCGGTGAGCTGCTTTTGCAGCGCCTGGAACTCCGAGTCGTAGTTCTTGAGGTCATTGGTGTTCTTCGTGGGATCGTCATAGAGCGTGCGGAGCTCGCTCATGCGGTCCAGAATCTTACCGGTGACTTTCAAGGCACCGTCCTGGGTCTGCAGGAAGGACGTCGCGTTGCCGATGTTGGTCGAAACGGCGCCCTGACGGACGGCCGCGGCGGACAGTTTCATCGACACCGCGAGACCGCCGGCATCGTCGGACGGGTTCACGATTTTCGAGCCGCTGGAGAGCCGGTTAAGGCTCCGCTGCAACGAGCTGTTGCTGGCGGCGAGGTTGTTCGCCGCAACGGTCGCGGCGTAGTTGGTATTAATCACGACTGGCATGGTCTATCCTTGATCTTGAGCTGCGACTATCCGTCGTCGCCACGGGCCTAGATAGACGGCGTAGGCCGCGCCGTTCGAGGCGAGTGCCTCAAAGGGGTTTGCGCTGCTGCCGCGCAAAAAAAGATGGGGATCTCAAGGATGGAGCTGCGGCCCCACAGATTCAGACAACCGCGAATGAATCCTGGCCGCGGGGCGGGGGACTAGTCCGCCCGCGCGGTGGGAACCGTCTGCGCCTACCCTTGCAGGAGTTTCAGAGCGGTCTGTGAGCTCTGATTCGCCTGGGAGAGCATCGCGGTGCCGGACTGCACGAGGACGTTCCAGCGGGCGAGCTGCGTCGATTCCTGGGCGACGTCGACGTCGACGATGCGGCTCGAGGCGGCCTCGAGGTTCGCCTTGTTGACGGTGAGCAGTTCGGCGGCGAAGCCGAGGCGGCTCTGTTCGGCGCCGTTTTCGGCGCGGAAAGTGGCGACGTGCTGAATCGCGTCGGTGATGTTCTCCAGGCTGATGCTGGAGAGGGACGTGTGGCCGATCAGGGCGCCGACGCCGGTGTCGGAGGTGCCGAGGTCGCGGGCCTTGATGGTGACGGCGGAGCCGGTGGAGGCGTTTTCGGTGACGAAGACCTGGAGGCCGTCGCCCGAGCCGAAGAGTTCGACGCCGTTGAACGTTTCTTCCGTGAGCGCCTTCAGCTGCTGCGAGAGGGCGGCGAATTCGGCGTCGTAGTTCTTGAGGTCGTTGGCGTTCTTGGTCGGATCGCTGTAGAGCGTCCAGAGTTCGCCCATACGATCGAGGACTTTGCCGGCGACCTTGAGCACGCCGTCCTGCGTTTGCAGATACGAACTCGCGTTGCCGATGTTCGTTCCGATCGCACCCTGACGGACAGCGGCGGCGGTCAATTTCATCGAGACGGCGAGGCCGCCAGCGTCGTCCGCGGGGTTCACGATTTTCGATCCGCTCGAGAGCCGGTTGAGGCTCCGCTGCAACGAAGTGTTGGAGGCGGTGAGGTTGTTCGCGGCAACGGTCGCCGCGAAGTTGGTGTTGATGACAACAGGCATGGTATCTTCCTTGATTCCTAACTGCGACGTCCGTGTCGCATTCGGATCGAGTGGGTTCGGCTCTCGATCTCGCCGGTCACAACTTTTGTTGCGACGGGGCTGATATCGGCGGTGGTCAAGTTCCATTTAGCGGAATTCTTGAAAATTTCCGCGGGCTTAAGTTTGGGCCGAAACGGCCGATACCTCCTGTTGCTTCATTTCATTCACTCACCATGGCTGGCATTTCCGTCTCAGGTTTAATCGACAACTCCTTCGACTGGCAGTCCGTGGTGGATCAGCTCATCACGATCGAGAAGGTGCCCATCGCGCGGCTGCAGACCGAGCAGGCGGGGAACAACGACAAGCTCGCGAGCCTGGGCGTGTTGAAGGGGCTGCTTTCCGATTTGTCGGCGGCGGCGATCGATCTGCGTTCGGCCACGTTGTTCAAGAGCCGGACGGCGAGCTCGAGCGTGGGCGGGTCGAGCTGGACGCTGACGACTTCGAGTGGAGCGACGCAGGGCAACTACACGATTGCGGTGTCGCAACTGGCGACGGCTTCGAAGCGCGTCGGCGCGAGCGGAGTGTCGAGCCCGTTGAATGCCAGCAACGACGTGTCCGGAACGACGATCGCGACGCTGCCGACGTCGAAGCCGATCACGGAGGGAAATTTCACCGTGAACGGACAAACGATTTCCGTCGCGCTCACGGATTCCCTGCAGGACGTGTTCGACCGAATTTCGTCCGCGACGGGCGGCGCGGTGACGGCGAGCTACGACAGCGCGACCGACAAGGTCACGCTTTCGAGCGCGGGCGAGATCGAGCTCGGTGCGGTGAACGATTCGAGCAATTTCCTCTCGGCGCTGCAGCTGGCGAACAATGGCACGGGCACGATCGCGAGCTCCGGCAAGCTCGGGTCGGCGTCGCTGGCGTCGCCGCTCGCGTCGTCGCGGCTCGCGGGATCGCTCGATGCGGATGCGAACGGCGACGGCAGTTTCACGATCAACGGCGTGACGATCGACTACAACGTCAACACCGACACGCTGCGCGGCATCCTGACCAAGATCAATAATTCCACGGCGGGCGTGACGGCGTCCTACGACGCGGCGAACGACCGCTTCGTGCTGACGAACAACGCGACGGGCGACACCGGCATCGGCGCGAACGAAGTGTCGGGCGGGCTGCTCGCGGCGATGGGATTGACGAGCGGTTCGGTGTTGCAACGCGGGAAGGACGCGCAGTTCACCGTGAACGGCGGCGACGTCATCACGAGCAAGAGCAACACGCTGACGACGGCGGAGCACGGCGTCACGGGGCTGACGGTGAAAGTCGATTCCGCGTCGACGCAGACGATCACGGTCGCGGCCGACACGACCAAGATGACGGCGGCGCTGGAGGAGTTCATGGATCGGTTCAACCTCGTGCAGAGCTACATCGAGCAGGAGACGGCGGTGTCGGTCGGCGCGGACGGGCGGGTGAACAAGGCGACGCTGGGCGGCAACCACGAGGTGGAGCGCTGGAGCACGCGGCTGCGTTCGCTGGCGTTCGGCGGGATCGCGGGATTGAGCACGACGATGTCGCGGCTTTCGGACCTCGGGATCGATTTCAACTCGATCAACTCGCAGCTGACGATCAAGGACCCGGCGAAACTGCAGACGATGTTGAGCGAGAACAGCGACGACATCGCGAACTTCTTCAGCGATACGTCGACGGGTTTCGCGCAGCAGTTTTCGAATTATTTGACGGATCTGCTCAAGGCGACCGGCGGTCCGCTGGCGGCGCAGAATGCCACGCTCATCAAACAGAACAACGATCTGCAGGTGCAGATCGAAACCTTGAACCGCCGGATTGAAAACCAGCGCGTGCTGCTGACGAACGCGTTTCTCGCGATGCAGAACGCGCAATCGACGGCGGCGAATCAGCAGAAGAGCATCGAGGACATGTTCTTCAAGAAGAGTAACAATTGATCTCCGCGAACTCCATGAACGCTCATCGTCGATTTGCCGCCACGAGCGTGCTGGGCGCCGCCCTGATCGCCTTGGCGGGCTGCATGCATCCGCCGGCGCACGACAGCGCGCGCGTGGGGCCTTTTCACGCGGCGGTGAACCATGGCGCGCAGACGCAGCTGCCGGCGAATCTCCGCCGCGTGGTGTTGCTGCCGGTGGCCGGCGGATCGGTCGCGGACGCGGAGAGCTCGGCGACGTTGAGCGCGGTGTTCGCGGCCGAGTTGCAGAAATGCAATCGCTTCGAGGTGGTCACGCTCACGCGCGAGGATGTGCAGCGGCGTTTCCGGCAGCCGGAGGTGTTGTCGACCGCGGCGTTGCCGCACGATTTCATGGTGAAGCTGCGGCGCGACCTGGCGGTGGACGGCGTGATGTTCGTCGATCTGACGGCCTACAAGCCCTACCGGCCGCTGGTGATCGGGGTGCGCGCGAAACTCGCGATGGCGGGCGAGGACGTGCAGCTCGTGTGGGCGTTCGACAATATTTTTTCCACGGCCGATCCGGCGGTCGCGAACAGCGCGCGGAATCATTTCATCGACTCGGATCGCGGCGGAGTTCCGGCGGATCTTTCGCCGGGCGTGCTGCATTCGCCGTCGAAGTTCGCGGAGTATGTCGCGGCGCAGGCGTTTTCGACGCTGCCACCGGTTTACACGCCGCCGCCCGTGAAAGCGGTGACGAAGAGGCGGGGCGAGGCGGTCGCGGTTGCGAACACGCGCTAAAGTCTTTCTGGTGCGGACCGATAACCTAAGCATCAACAACGGCGTTCCCTGTAATTGACTTCAGAGGCTGACCGTTTCGTCACACGAAACCCAATGATCAATTCCACGACCTCAACCGACCGGACGCTGCGCACCGACACCGTTGCATCGACCGGTCCGGCAGCGCCGCGGCAGGCGGCGCCACGACCCGACCAGTTGTCCACGGACAGCGCGGCTTTTCTCCGTTCCGAACTCGAGCGCCAGCCTGAGATTCGCCCCGACGTGGTCGAGCGGGCGCGGGCGCTGGCGGCCGATGCGAATTATCCGTCGCGCGAGGTGCTGAGCAAGGTGGGCGAGATGATTCTCCGTTCGCCGGACCTGAGCGAAGACGAATCCTGAGCGCCCGACCATGGTCGCCAACGGCTACGTCAAAACCTATCGGGCGAACGCGGTGCTGACCGCCAGCCCAGGGCAGCTCGTGTTGATGCTTTACGACGGGGCGCTGAAAGCGATGGCGATCGCCGTCGAGGCGTTCAATCGACCGGAAGCGGACACGCGGCGGATCGAGGTGATCAATCACCAGCTGCAGAAGGCGCAGAACATCATCATCGAGCTGCAAAGCGGCTTGAACATGGAGGTGGGCGGCGAGTTCGCGCACACGATGTATCGGCTTTACGACTACCACAACCGCCGGCTGTTCGAGGCGAATCTGCGCAAGGATGTCACGATCGTCCAGGAAGTGGAAGAGCTGGTGCGTTCGCTGCGCGACGCGTGGGCGGAGATGCTGACGAAGCACGAGACGGCGCCGGCGGAAGGCTTGCGCGGGGTGGCCTGAACCGGCGCATGAAGGAGCGAACACAGGAACGGTTTCATCGTTTGCTGGGAGCGCTGGACGAACTCATCGCGCAGGAAGCGGGAAATCTGGCCGAGCGGGATTTCGAAGCGGTGGGCGCGGTGCAGCGTCGGGCCGAGCCGGTGATCGCGGAGCTCGCGGCGCTGGCATCCGACGTCGACAGCGAACTCGCGCGGGCGCGCGTGGCCGCGGTGCTGGCGCGGCGTCAGCACAATCTCGATTTGATCGAGTCGCAGCTCGCGACGGCGCGGACGGAATTGCTGGCGGTGCAGGAGAGCACGTCGCGGTTGGGACGGATCGCGCCGGCGTATGGTCGCGCGGAGCGGCCGATGCGGAGCGGGATGTTGCGATTGAACGCGGCGGGATGAGCGGCGGGCGGGGGCTCGCGAAATGGTTTTTGCGCGTGCGGAGCAGGTCCGGCACGGTGGAAAACCAAAAACTAGAAGCGGTGATTTAGAGACCGCCGGGCGAACGAGGGGTGCAGGCGGAACGGCGGATCGGAGACCCGCCGTATTCTTAGCCGAGAGCGGCCACGGGCTCTTGCTCGGCGACGGGCGACGAGGGCGAATCAGCGTCGGCGGCAGGCGGGCCGGCGAGCCAGGCGCTCGCGACGCGGCTCGCTTCGAGTTTCCAGTTGAGAAGCGGCGTGTCGTAGACCGCCAGCAGCGAGGTGGCGGGCGAGCCTTCCCAGTTGAGATTGGCCTTCAGGCAGAAGGAGCCGTTGGCGAGGCCGAAGTATTGCACGAGGACGGAACCTTCGGGCATGCCGCTGTCGCGTTCGCGGAGCGAAAGCGTGAGGCGGCCGAGACCGGTCTTGAAATTGACGATGCGGGCGCTGTCCCAGATGGCGTCTTCGCTGGCGTTGGCCTCGAGGCGAATGGCGCGTTCGACATCGGTGAGGAAGGAGAGCAGACGCATGGCGTGGTGGGAGGCGAGGCCGGACAAAGCCGGCGGGAGCTTCATCGGAGCGAAGCGGAAAAAGTTTAGGAAAAAACTTAACTTTTGTCGGAACGCACCGATGGTCCCCGGGCGATGCTTTCTTCGGCCGCTCTCTTTCCCAGCTTGGAGCCGGCAGCCGCCGAAGCGCCGGCGATGCGGACGGGTGTGGTGCTGCTCGTCGAAGATGAAGATCCGCTGGCGGAATTGCTGGCGACGCTGCTGGCGCGGATCAAGGTGCGCGTGATTCGCGCGGCGGATGGCGCGCAGGCGGTGCGATTGTTCAACGAGCACCGGGCGACGATCGTGTTGGCGTTGGTCGACTGTCATTTGCCGGACACGGGAGGCGCCGAGCTTTGTCGCACGTTGCGCGAGACTGCGCCGGGATTGCCGCTGTTGTTGACGAGCGGACGCGATCAACGGGCGTTGGAGGCGAAGCTTGCGGCGGACGGACCGTGCCAATTTCTGCCGAAGCCCTACATGCCTGGGGATGTGGTGAGGCGAATCACGTCGCTGCTGCCGCCGGCGGACGGAACATTTGTTTGAACTGCGCCGAACGGCGTGTCTTATTGCGCGGCCCCGCCTTTCGCGTTCGCGTGAGGCCGACGTCGAAACGCTGTCGTTTGTTCTGAAATGTCTTTTGAGAAGATACTGATCGTCGAGGACGAGCTGGTTGTGCGGAATCTGCTGCAGAGCATTTTCCAGCGTCACAAGCTCCCGGTGACGACGGCGAACAACCTGGCGGAGGCGTCGGCGGCGCTGGCGCGGGAGCAGTTCGATTTGATGATGCTGGACTTGCGTCTGCCGGACGGGGACGGGCAGCGGTTTCTCGAGCATGTGGCGGGGCTGCCGGAGCGGCCGCTGGTTGTAATGGTAACTGGATACGGCACGATCGAGTCGGCGGTGGCGTGCATGCGCGCGGGGGCGTTCGATTACGTGTTGAAGCCGTTTTCGCCGAGTCAGATCGACGTGATTTTGAAGAAGGCGCAGTCGTATCGGCAGCTGTTGAAGGTCAACCGGCTGTTAAGCGACGATCCGGAAGACGAGGACGGCACCTTGGTGGGACGCAGCCCGGCGATGATGCGGCTGCGGCAGTTGATCGAGCGGGTGGCGCCGACGGATGCGACGGTGCTGGTGACGGGAGAGAGTGGGACGGGCAAGGAGATGGTGGCGCGCGAGTTTTATCGGCGGAGTCCGCGGCGCGGGCATCCGTTCATCAAAATGAACTGCGCGGCGATTTCGGAGAACCTGATCGAGAGCGAGTTCTTCGGGCACGAACGCGGGGCGTTCACGGGCGCGACGGAGCGGCGCGAGGGGCGTTTCGAGCTGGCGAATCACGGCACGCTGTTGCTCGACGAAGTGAGCGAGATTCCGCCGAATCTGCAGGCGAAGTTGCTGCGGGTGTTGCAGGAGAGGGAGTTCGAGCGGGTGGGCGGGAGCCGGACGATCAAGGTCAACGTGCGCATCATCGCGACGTCGAATCGCGATCTGTTGAAGCACGTGGAGAAAGGGGATTTTCGGCAGGATCTTTATTATCGATTGAATGTGTTTCCGGTGCATGTGCCGGCGCTGCGCGAACGCCCGGAGGACGTGTTGCTGCTGGCGGATCACTTCCTGCGGCGCTTCGTGCGCAAGCACGGGGTGAAGGTGACCGGGTTTTCGGAGTCCGCGCGGGCGGCGCTGCAGGCGTATCGCTGGCCGGGGAATGTGCGCGAACTGCAGAATACGATCGAGCGCGCGGTGATTTTGTCGGAGCCCGGACGGCCGGTGAGCACGGGTTCGCTGGGGTTGCCGGGAGGGATGGTGCTTGAAAGCCAGTCGCCGTTTCCGATGGCGGCGGAGCCGATCGCGCCGGAAACGCCGGTGTTGCCCGTGCCGGTGGCGCCGGAGCCGGCGGTGCCGGTGACGAATGAGAACGGCCAGGTGCTGCGGCTGGATCAGCTGGAGAAGCAGGCGATTCGGGCGGCGTTGCGGCAGACAGGGGGGAACCGCACGCAGGCGGCGGCCGAGCTGGGGATCAGCATCCGGACGTTGCGCAACAAGTTGCAGGAGTATCGCGAGGCGGGGGATCCGATCGACGCGGATCTGGCATCGATCGACAGCTGAGTGGCGCGCGGGCGCGCATGGTTGCGCGCGGTGGAGCGGGAGGCGGAGTTTGCGCTTTTGGTGGGCGGGGGGGGGGCGGGGCGTTTGT